>LXNJ01002298.1_pt1 | contig 10600 bp, 8 predicted proteins | sample 809081 | NCBI WGS metagenome assembly LXNJ01 (sample SAMN04870510, study PRJNA318959) | sponge metagenome | biome: sponge; feature: marine sponge reef; material: water | host: Petrosia ficiformis | place: Greece: Milos, Mediterranean Sea | collected 2013-05-29 | depth 5-7 m
GACGCTGGATCCGAAGCCGGTGCAGCAGCCACTGCCGCTGTTGATCGGTGGCGGTGGCGAAAAGGTCACCCTGAAGATCACCGCGAAACACGCCGACGAGTGGAACCACTGGGGCGACCCCGCGACGATGGCCCAGAAGGGCGCTGTTCTCGACGCGCACTGTGCGGCGGTGGGGCGCGACCCCAAGGAGATCCAGCGCACGGCGGCGATTCTGCTGTTCACCGGCCGAACCAAGGCCGAGGCGGACGCGCGTTGGGCCGCCTACTCCGGCGGCAACGAGCCACCGACATCGCCCGGTCGCACAATCGTCGGCTCGCCGGCGGAGTTGCGGGACGTCGTCGCCGAGTACGAGGAGGTCGGCGTCGACGAGATCATCGTCACGGATGCCACCCTCGGCGAGCACGCCGAGAAGTTCGAGGCGATGGATCTACTCATGCGCGAGGTGGCCGGTCGCTAGGTAAGGTCTGATTAAGACCTTACCTAGCGCGCGTTAGGGTCGTCCCTACGGCTAGCCGTAGTTTGCGAGCACCGCTGCGGCCTTCTCGATGGCGTCGTCGACCTCGTCCGCATGGGGATGCCGGATCGCCCAATCGAGCCCGCGCAGTTCGCGCAGCACGTCGAACATTCGGACCTGCTCAAGTAGCGATGCGGGATCCGTAGTGGTCCCTTCGCAATAAGCGTCGAGCGCAGCCGTCCGAAAGCTCTCGCCCAGGTACCTGAGCGGTGCGAGATCCTCGTGGGGAAGTCCCATGCCGCACCGTTCGAAGTCAAGCAGCCCGGTTATGGCGCGCCCGTCATCGGGGGCGAGCCAGTTGGCATGCCAAAAGTCGCCATGGATCAAGCAATGAGGCGGTCTCCGGGCAAGGAATCCACCTAGTCGGGCCTGCCACCGCTCCGTTGTCCGTCGCTGCGGCTCCGCGAAGCAGGATGTCGTCGAGTGCACCAAGGCGGCAACCCCATCGTGATCGACCACCCGCTCTGGCAATGCGATGTCAGTGACCGCTGCGTGGAGTTGCCGCAAGACCGATGCCGCGCTTGTTGCGAGATCCGTCGCAGGCGATGTCGGCGAGATTCCCAGAAGTCTCGGGTAGACCATGACGCCATGGGGGAACTGCGGCAGGCCGTCCTCGGCAAGCGTCGGTCGCGGGATTTCGACGCCGACGCATCTTCGTACGGCATCCATCACCTGTTTCTCCGTCGAGAACGTGTTGCCATCGGCTGGAGATCTTCCGATGCGAAGGATAAACCCGGCGTTGGACTCGAGGACGATGGTACGGAAGCCTCCACCAAGATGCTGGAACGGCCCCACCACTCCACGGGCCTCTAGCCACGCTGCCTGGCCCGTGTTTGGCCTGGCCATTGCGGCATCCTCAACGTCCAGATTCGGTGCCGTCACGAGTGGTCTCCCACCTCCAAGAACGCGGTTCCATAAGGTCACCATGCCATCAACGCCCGGCCAGCGCTCGGTCTCGTGACGGGCAAACACCCAGCGCGCCGGGGATCGGGCGGTTGACAAAGCGGACCTACCGCCGAATCCTGCCCCTGTTTGCGGGAGGACCACTATGAATGCGAGAGCATGGCTTGCTGCCCTTGGCGCTTTCTCGGCAATCGCACTCTGGGGGGCGGAGATTCCAGTCGCCGAACCCGAGTCGGTCGGCATGTCGGCGGAACGACTGCTGCGAATCGACGCAGCGATGCAGCAGCACATCGACGCCGGCAACATCCAAGGCGCGGTGACGGCCGTCGCGCGCCGCGGCAAGGTCGCTCACTTCAAGGCGCACGGCATGATGGACGTCGAGGCCGAACGTCCCATGGAGCGGGATGCGATCTTCATCATGATGTCGTCGACGAAGCCGATTCTCGGCGTTGCCGCGATGATGATGATCGAGGAGGGATTGATTCGTCCGAACGATCCCGTGTCGAAGTACATTCCGGAGTTCGCCGACATGCAGGTCGCCGTCTTGAAGGAACCGGCTGACGAGAACATCAGCCCGTTCCGCATCGACCGGCGGAATCCACCGGAACATCGGCTGGTTCCCGCCGAGATGCCCATCACCATCGAGCACTTGTTGACGCACACGTCCGGCTTGGCCAGCGGCGGCTTGGGGACCGCCCAGTCGCGCCCGGCTGAACGGGTGACGTTGGCCAGCTACATACCGACGCTGGGGGCCGCCGTGTTGGATTTCCAACCCGGTTCGCGCTGGACCTACAGCGGCGGTACCGGACTCGATGTCGTCGCCCGCATTGTCGAGATCGTCTCCGGCACGCCCTTCGACGAGTTCGTGCAGACGCGCATCTTCGATCCGTTGGACATGACCGACACGCACTACAACCTGCCGGCGTCCAAGGTGTCGCGACGCGTCGTCATGCAGGGTCGGGACATGTCGCGCTGGAACAGCGAGACGACTTACTTCTCCGGTTCCTTCGGCCTGTCCAGCACGGCGAGGGACTACCTCCACTTCGAACAGATGCTGGCGAATGGCGGCGAGCTCTTCGGGAACCGCCTGCTCGGGCCGCGGTCCGTCGAGATGATGGCCAGCAACCACCTGGGCGATCTGTACCGCGGCTTTACGCAGACCGCGAAGGGACAGGGATTCGGCTATACCGTCGCCGTCGTGCTCGACCCGGTCGCCGCCGGCAGTCGGCGCAGTGCGGGTGCCTTCGGCTGGGGCGGCGCGTTCGGTACCCGGTCCTGGACCGACCCGGCCGAGGAACTCGCCGGGGTTTTGATGCTGCAGCAACCGCACCCCGGTGCGCAGTACGACTTCGAAGACGCCGTGCGGCAGGCGATCATCGACTGAAGAACAAGGAACGCCAGCAGGAGGCTCTCGGCCCGGCGTCACCCGCCGCGTGCGCCGTTCTACCCCAGAACCCCACCGACTATGGACCTCCGCCTCGGCGATGCCATCGCACCGGCTGGCGACAATCGAGTTCACATCAGGTTCATTGCTTGGACTGCGTCCTGGATTTCCTGCCGGACTGACCGCCACTCGATGTCTCGAATCATGTCTGGCATGGGTTCCGTTTCGGCGTCTTCGAACCATACGAGGCTCTTCTGCAAGTGGTAGGCGTTGTAGTCGATTCGGTCGAAACGTTTCTCGATCAACGACAGGATCTCCTGCAGGCTCATGCCGCCCGTTAGCAGGCAATAGAGATCGACGAAGTCTTTGCGGCTGCCTCGACCACCTATGGCAATGACCTTCATAGCCGCGATGTCGCGCGGGTCTGCCAGCATAAGTCCGCGATACTCGATGGCCGGAAACAGAAACGGTGCCTCTGCCGTGAAGAAACTGATCCGTAGCTGGTCGAGCAATACATGCAGTGTATCGCCGGTCCGACTCTGCACTTGTATGTCGCCAACGTGTGCAAGCCGGCCGAGCAGGTTGTTCGAATCGAACGAACCGGTGCGGAAGAAGTCCAGATCCTCGGAATAGCGGTGACCGATCTGCAGGGCCAGCGCCGTCCCGCCAGCAAGCGTCCAGTCGTCAGCGACCCCGTCCGCAACCGCCCGGCGTATGGTGGACCAACCCAGCCTAGTGAGTACTCGAGGATGCACCGTCGTCGCCAAGTAGCAGCTTCCAGTAGGCACGCGTACGCGGGTCCACCCCGCGCCGACCGATGGCGTCGCGGATCGGATCGTTGCCGAAGAATGATCGCGCGGCTCGGGCCTGATCCCCATTGCCGAACATGAGCACACGCGTCAGAACCCATTCAGGATGAGATGCCAGATCCTCGACCGTGAGTCGCTTGTCCCAGAACAGGGGTCCGATCTGGCGAACCAGTGACCTGGCGTCTGGCTTTTCGAGCATGGGGGGTTCGGGCGCTAGCAGGCGAACTTCGAGTTGGGCGCCCAGCGCCGTTGCGATTCGTCGCAGGGTGGCCACTTCAAACCGGTCCCAGCCGGCTTCGTATCTATGCAGGGCCGAGGCACTGGTACCGACCTTGTCCGCCAGCTGTTGAAGGGTCATGCGGCGGCTCTTGCGCAGTTGCCTGATCTGTGGCCCGATCACCCCAGAATTTTATCATGTATGAGAATTCGAGCGCGGTTCGCGATGCGGTCGGTCCCACCCTGCGCCGGGATGACCCGATTGGCGAAGATCCGGATTCAGCTTGCCGCCGCCCGCATTTCCTCCACGGATCGGGTCTTCAGACGCACCGCGCCGTCGCCGCGGTTCCGCGCCAACGACGGTTCCGCGGCCAAGCGACGGCGAGCGTCTTCGATCTGGTTTGCGTACTGCGGTAGCCATTCGGCCTGGGCGACGAGCATCTCGTCCACCATCTGCCACACCTCCGGTGGGTTGCAGACGGCACCCACCAGGGGGTCCAGGAGGACGGCCTGCTTCAACAGTTCCACGTCGGCGGTCATGGCGGCGCGGGTTGCCATGCGCTGCACCTGGATCGAGTTGTTGCAGATCGCCGCCGCGCCGAGGGGCAGGTCGCCGACCACCGGGATGGCCAGACCGTTCCTGTCGACGTAGCCGGGCACCTCGACGATGGCGTCGGCCGGCAGGTTGGCAATCACGCCGCGGTTGCGGACGTTGAAGTGGCCTCGGTAGACGCGCCCGGTTTCCATGGCCTCGATGATCCAGGAGCCGTGCTCGTCGCTGCGCGTGGCCGGGTCGAAGGTCGCCGGCTCCGCCTCCAGCCACTTCGGAAAGTCGGTCTCGAACCAGTTGCGGTTCTCCGTGCAGACGCGCAGGTAGCCGCCGGTTTCGCCGTGAATCCAGGCGGCGGTGGACACCCATTCCGGAATCTCGTCCGGCCGCTTTCGGTACCACGGGACGTACTCGGACAGGTGGCCGTTGGACTCCGTGCTGAAGTAGCCGAATCGGCGGATGATGTCCATGCGGACCTTCTCGCGCTCGCGGACCGCCTCGTGGGCTTCGAACAGTTCGAGCAGGTCGCGCGCCCAGTCGCGCCCGTCGAACAGCACCTTCACGTACCAGGTCTGGTGGTTGATGCCGGCCGCAACGATGTCCACGTCGGCCTTGGTGATGCGACGATAGCCGGGGTCGTCCCGGTCACGGCCGTCGTTGACCCGGTGTTCGAAGAGATGGGCGAGCAGGTGGTGGCCGCCCTGCACCCCATGGCACAGGCCGATGGTGTTGACGGCCGAGGCGTCGAGAGCGGCCCAGGTGTTCATCGCCATGGGATTGGCGTAGTTCAGGAGCGTCGTCGTTGATCCCGCGTAGCGTTCGATCTGTTCGGTGAGTTCGACGATCATGGGCACCGTGCGCTGGCCATACATCAAGCCGCCCGCGCAGATGGTGTCGCCGACGCACTGGTCGATGCCGTACTTCAGCGGAATCTCGACGTCCGTGCGAAAGGCGTCCAGGCCGCCGACGCGGGCCGTGTTGATGACGTAGTCGGCACCGCTCAGTGCCGGTTCCCGCGCCACCGTCGCGTCGATGGTGGCACCGACGCCGTTGGCTTCGATCTCACGGCGGCACAGGGTCGCCACCATGTCGAGATTGCGCCTGCTGATGTCCTGGAAGGCGAAGTGGGTGTCCGAGAGTTCGGCCACGCTGAGGATGTCACGCACCAGGCGGCGCGTGAAGCCGATGCTGCCGGCACCGACGATGGCGACTTTCAGGCTCATGGGTTGAAAGGGTTCCTTCGTTGGATCTTGTAGACGTATGCCAGGTCGCAGGGCTTGGCGTCCGGGCGCCGAACTTCGAGCCCGTTTGCCGTCAGGTCCCACTTCAACGGCTGATCGGATCCCAGCATGGAGACCGCCCTGACTTCACCTTGGTTCAGTCGCCGCATCGACTTGATGGTGGACGTCTCGTCGGGCCAGCCGAGGCAGATCGCATAGATGCAGTCGTCCGTACAGGTGAAGCGATAGTCCTGTGAGGTGTATGCCACCTCGTGGCGTTCGCTGAACATGCCGCTGTCGGTCATCTCGGTGGGACCTTCGCCGTAGGTCACCCACGGCGTGGTGCTGTAGATGGCCTCGCCGTTGATCCTCAGCCAGTCGCCCATCGCCAGCAGCCTCTCCCTGGCTTCATCGGGGATGCTGCCATCCGCCTTCGGCCCCACGTTCAGCAGCAAATAGCCATTTTTGCTGACGTTGTCCACGAGGTTGTGAATCAGCGCGCTGGCGTTCTTGAATCCGGCATCCGAGACGAACCCCCAGGCGCCCTGATCGTCGATCGACGTATCCGTGATCCAGTCGTAGTAGGTCAGTCTGTCCATCCGCCCGAGTTCGTAGTCGACCAGGGCGACGCCGGGAACAAGATCATGGGTCTTGTAGGTGAGGGCGAGTTCCGTGTCCCACGCCTGTTCCTTGTTGTAGTAATCGGCGAGCATCCGCTTCTTGTGGTCTTCCTGGACGAAGTTCAGACCGAAATCGAACCACATCAGGTCGGGGCGGTAGTTGTCCACGACTTCATCGATCTTGGCGCGCCAGAAGTCGAGAAATGCGCCATCCGGGCGATCCTGGAGCATCCACTCGCTCCTTCTATCCCCGGCAGCCTCGGGCAAACCATCGAGGTTGTGCAGGGGACCGTAGAGCCCGGCGAATTGCGGATCGGAAACATCGCAGTCGCTGCGCCAGTGGGGATAGAACCACCACTGCTCGAAGTGATGGAACGCCGTCATGAAACGCATGCCCTGGGCCCGGATCGCCTTTTCGAGTTCGCCGACGACATCGCGCTTGGGCCCCATGTTGGCGGCATTCCACTTGTTCACACCACTGTTCCAGAGGGAGAACCCGTCATGGTGCTCCGCAACGGGTCCGGCGAACTTCGCACCGGCGGCCTTGAACAGCCGCGCCCATTCCCCGGCATCGAACTGCTCGGCGGTGAACAGGGGAATGAGGTCCTTGTAGCCGAACTCCGTGGCCGGTCCGAACGTTCTTTCGTGATAGTCGAACTGCGGGTTGCCGGGGCGGTACATGTTGTGGGCGTACCAGGATCCGTTGGGACCGCAGGCGGGTACGCTGTAGAGACCCCAATGCGTATAGATGCCGAACTTCGATTCCCGCAACCATTGCGGGGTGGTGTGGTTCTGCAGCGACAGCCACGTCGGCTCGTACCGTCTTCGCATACCCCGTGTCACTGATTGACGCTCCGCAGGTCACTATAGCGCAGTCGATCGTCGACCACGGGGCCGACCAACCGGCAGCGTGTCGCGCTCACGACGGTTGAACAGAGTTCTCGTAGGGGCGAGCCCACGGGAGGGTGCTAGGCTTCGCCGTTATGTTCGCGAACCATCGATACAAGGCGTGGCCATGCTGACACCGATCCAGCCGCTCAAGGAAGCGGAGCTGCCCAAGCGCAACAAGCCGATCCTGAAGATGGTCGGGCCCGGCATCGTCCTCGCGGGGCTTGCCATCGGTTCCGGCGAGCTGATCATGTGGCCCTGGATCACGTCGGTGGTCGGCGCGCAGCTGCTCTGGGCCGCGGCGATCGGCATTTTTCTGCAGCTGTGGGTCAACATCGAGATTGGCCGCTGGACCATTGCCACGGGCGAGAGTCCGTTCACCGGCATGGCACGGGTCGTCAAGCTCACGGTGTACGTCTTCGTGTTCGTGATCTTCGTCGGCAAGTTCCTGCCCGGTTGGGCGCGCGAGACCGGCATTGCGTTGCGCGACCTCATCTTCGGGCCGCAGCACGACAGTCCACCGTGGTTGTGGACGGCCATCGTATTCGGCTTGATCGCCGCGATTCTGTTCGGCCCGAAGGTGATCTACACCGCCGTGGAACGCTGCATCATGGGGCTGATCGTGGTCATCGTCGCCGGCCTCATCTACGTCGTCTGGGAGATCGGCTCGGTGGAGATCTTCGCGGCGATGTGGGACGGCGTGATCAGTCTGTTCAGCTTTCCGGACTTCCCCGTGGATGTCCTCGCCGATGACGGCTCGGTGCGCGATCAACTGACGTTCAACCGATTCTTCGGCGCGGTCGTGTTCGCCGGCGCCGGTGGGCTCGGCAACCTGTATTACGCGTACTACCTTCGCGAGAAGAACATCGGCATGGGGGCGCTCATGCCGTCGCTGATGAGTCCGGCGCACAAGCACGAAGTCCGGGAAAGGGATACTGGCTACGTCTATGCCGAAACCCAGGAGAACCAGCGCCGTTTCAAGGACTGGTTTCGCTACGTGGTGGTCGACCAGACCCTGTTCTTCTGGATCCTCGGCAGCTTCACCATGTTCCTGTTCATCTTCGGAGCCCTTGCGGTCCTGCATCCCATCGGCCTCGTGCCGGATCGAGGCAGCCTGGTGTGGGATCTCGCGTCCATCCTCGAGCAGAGCTTGGGCACCTTCGGTCGCTACCTGTTCCTCGTCGTCGGTATGTCGGCCCTGTTCAGCACCCAACTCGGTGGCATCGATGGCGGCAGCCGCATCTTCGCCGACCTGCTGCACACCAACTTCAAGTTCGGGCGGTGGTTGAGGCTCGAACAGTGGTACCTGGTTCTGGTCATCGCGACCATGGTCATCGGCGTGTTCAGCGTCTGGTTCTTCGGTCGCTACGACATCGCGGGCCTCGACTTCCTGTTCATCGCCGCGCTCATCGGTGGATTCGTCATGGCGGTCTACGTGCCGATGATTCTGTACATGAATCTAACCCGCCTGCCGAAGTCGGCACGGCCTGGATGGATCAACATCGTCTTCATGGTGCTTGCGAGCGCCATGTACATCACCTTTGCCGGATATACGATCTACGGCAAGGTCGTCGAGGTGTTGTGACAGGCCCAGGGGGGTTGTCGCGTTGGTGCTACCCGTTCCACCAGGGGCTGTCGCTGAACGGTCGCAGGTCCAGTTCGTGGGTCCACACCGAACGGTGCTGCTGCGCCACGTGCCAGAAGGTATCCGCGATCTTGTCGGGTAGTAGCAGGCCGTCGTGTTCCAGGCCGCGGGCCTCGCGCAGCTGCTGGTAGCGCTCCGGTCCAAGCATCTTGCCGAGGGTGTCGGGAGCGTCCACGGCACCGTCCACGACGATGTGGGCGACGTGGATACCCTTGGGACCGTACTCCGCGTTCAGCGTCTGACAGAGCAGTCGGCGGCCGCCCATGGCGGCGGCGTGGGAGTGTTGTCCGGCGTTGCCGCGCATGGCGGCGGTTGCCGAAGTGACCAGCAGCGTGCCGTGGCCGCGCTCCTCCATGCGGGGACAGAGGGCGCGGGCAAGACGAAACAGGCCGAACGTGGCAAGTCGCCAGCCCATCTCGAAAGCCTTGAGGCCGGTGTCGCTCAACGTCCGGTTGCCGATCTGTGCACCGAGGTTGTAGACCGCCACGTCGATGGGTCCGGTGTCCTTCTCGACCGCCTCGACGAGGCCCTCGATACTGCCAGCCGCGACCGCGTCGAGGAGATGACCGGATGCGGTGCCGCCGTCCGCCTCGATCACCCCCACCAGCTTGTCCAATCCCTCTTGGTCGCGGCGCCGGCAAAGCACGGCGTGGTGGCCATCTCGGGCGAAGCGGCGTGCGACGTTGCCGCCGATGCCGGCACCGGCACCGATAACGAGGCAGACGGGTTTCATCTCATGGGTTCCTTGTGACGACGATTGGGGCTCCATCAAGCCGTGTGGAGATCAAGCGGACGTGAAACATTAACAGCCAAGGGCGGGCAGGGGGAGACGAAGGGAGGGTAGGAGGGTAGGAGTGTGCACGAAATAGCGCCCCGGGCCCCGTCCCTCGCCGCTACAATCGGTGCCGACCATCAGGTGAAGATGCGTGACGTGGCACCCTATGTCCTGCTCGGCTTGTTGCTGGGCGTCCTCGTTGGCGCGGTCCTCGGTGGTTTCTCCGGCGTGCTAGCGGCTACGATCTACGGGGGGGTGATCGGTTCTCTTGTCGGCGGCCTGTTCTACCAGAACAAGCGTTTGCGGACACTGGAGGCCACCGGTGGGACCGATCGGAGGGCATCCGAACGCGCCGACGAACCGTTGGTGCCGCTGGGGAGTGAGGACGCGAGGCCCGAGTCCAAATCTGAACCTGAGCCCGAGCCCGTCGTGGCGGTGTCCGAGCCCGCATCCAAGGAGGTAGTCTGGTCAACCGGGGCGATAGCCAGCCCGCCGGCGCAACCCAAACCGGGACCGACTGTTCGCGAACCGTGGCAACGTCCGCCGTCGACCGTCGACCGTGCGGTGAGCGCCGCCAAGGGGTGGTTCACGACGGGTAACGTGCCCGTCATGGCCGGCGTCGTGGTCGCCCTGCTGGGCGTGGCATTCTTCATCAAGTACGCCATTGACCGGCAGCTCTTCGTCTTTCCCATGTGGGCGCGGCTGTCGACGGTGGCCGCCTTCGGCCTGGTGCTGTTGGGGATCGGCTGGCGCCTGAGGAACGAGCGACCGACCTACGCCCTGGGCATGCAGGGCGGGGGCCTGGCGATTCTCTACCTCACGACCTATGCCGCGTTCGAGTTCTACGACCTGCTGCCCGCGACGGTGGCGTTCGCCGCGATGGTGGTGGTGACCGTGGCGACGGGTGTCGTCGCCACGGTCCAGGACTCGCGCACCCTAATCGCATTCGGTGTCGCGGGCGGTTTCCTGGCGCCGCTTCTCGCGGCGACGGACGTGGGGAACCACGTCGCGCTGTTCAGCTACTACGCGGTGCTCAACGCCGCGATCCTGGCCATCGCGTGGTTCAAGGCGTGGCG
>LXNJ01002299.1_pt1 | contig 10599 bp, 9 predicted proteins | sample 809081 | NCBI WGS metagenome assembly LXNJ01 (sample SAMN04870510, study PRJNA318959) | sponge metagenome | biome: sponge; feature: marine sponge reef; material: water | host: Petrosia ficiformis | place: Greece: Milos, Mediterranean Sea | collected 2013-05-29 | depth 5-7 m
CCGCCCGTCGTTCCAATGCCGGAAAAACAGACCCAAAAACAAGCCGCCTGATCGCACGACGGAGACCCCATGTGTCGGGTAATTACTAAACTTGTACAATACTGGACGGAGCAATTTACATCCTACACCACCGCTACACAGGCGTGGCGGTCAAGCGACTGTATGCCACGGCGGAGGGACAGCTCCAGATACGTGGGGATAATGACCAGGCGCCGGTCGGCGAGATTGACCTGGCTGCCGAAGATATGGAATGGCAGATTGTGGCGAGAGTCCTTAGCTACGAGCGGGCGCTGTGATTATTCCGGCCCCTGCGCCGCCAACTCCCGCGCTGCAATATCCAGCGCATCGACCGCCGCGTCGTAGGCCAGCGCGGTCATAGATGCCATCTCGTAAGGCGTAGTAGCCTCGGTATACAGGCCCCTCTCTCGCTGCCGGATGGTGCTTTCGATCTCCCTGTTAACCGACCTCTCTTCTCGTCGTTTGGCCCAGCGAATAAGGCCGCCGATCGCCGGAAACCAAGGGTCGTTTAGTGCGGCGTCTATGCGATTGAGCGCATCGGCTTCCGTGGCGCCAAACAGCAGCACCGTCTGGCGCAGGTATTCCGCCCGGCGACGGGCAACGACCGACGCATTCCACAGCGCCTTGCTCGAGCGACCCTCATATTCCGCAAATCGCGCCCGGTAGAACCGCACCGCGGTCAACGTCGCCTCGATTGTGGCCAATATCTCATATGCCTCGTCGATATCCGCCTGCTTCTCCTGTGGGGCGCGCGTATCCCTCCTGTCCCTGTACGCCTCTTCCGCGTTTTCTGCTCCAAGACGACTCTCGGCCACCAGCGCCTCCAGCAGCTCTATCTCTGCATCGACCGCCAGCAGCATCGTATTCTGCGCACGCGCAGTCATTTCCGCCACCGGGTCGGGTTGGCCACTCGCGCTCGCCGCAGCGAGCGGCGCCATCGTAAATATTGTCAGCGCCGCGCGCCAGATCGTGCCTTTCATGGTTGTGCCTGTATCTTGGGTTTAAAGGAGAGGTCTGTCAGCGCTCATTATATGACAAGGACTGGCCAGGCGCAATCCCTGTACATATATACCAGCGGGGAGTTGCACATATTGACAGGGGGGTATTGCCTCGTAGGTTCCCCGTCGACGATCCGTTCCGCGGATACGCCTTACGGTTACGGCAGTATGGGTGCGCCGTCCAGATCCACAGCAACCATCCACAGAGGGATTGTCACGTTAGGATTACCTATTCTCCTCTGGTGCGCGTGAAATTCATCGAGCACTTTTGAGAGTTGCAGATCGGGAAAAGGACATCGCGGCAGTGGCGGCTGGATATCATCCGGTGAAAAAATCTCCAGCTGGGCTGGATCTTTTTGCTTGGCGTTCGTATAATATGGCGTGCACATAAGAAACCCACCTCCTCGTGGGAGTTCGTTTTAGGGACCCCGGCCGTTCGCGCGGTCGGGGTTTCGTCATTTCAGGCCCATATGTCCAAAGGCCGTTTTTGTTCCTTCGCGGCCTGTTCAGCACCCGATTGTAGTGGTTGACCGCGCTGCATAATTCCCCACCTGCCATTATGGCATATCGAGTCGGGAGAACTTCGGGAGAACTTCGGGAGAACTTCGGGAGAACTTCCGCATTTTTTGATGAATTAGGGGTTACGGGCCGTTTTGGGCGCAAATGCGCCTTATTTATTTAGGCGGCGAAGCTTGGTTCCTTTTCAGCGAATGCGTGTTTTTTCTGAGAGAGAGCCGGGGTTGTTTTTCGGCGACTGCCGGACGTCGCATCGACAGCCCTCGCCAGCGCCTTCCCGGCCTCCCTATATACGCTTAGCAAGTGTATATACAAGCTCCTCAGAGGCCATATACAGGAGGGGAGTGGGGTTTCTGTCGCCGAAATCGTTCTTTTTCTTGAGGCCGTAGAGGGGTTGTGGGAGGCTGTGCCGGCGGCGCCTGGGGAAGGGTTTGAGCAGGCTCTCTATGCATCGTTTCGCTATGCCGGGGTCGGCTTGGTGGGGAATGTCATCCCGAATTACCCCATTTTATCCCACCTTATCCCATGTCCATTATAGTGGACAGTGTCAATCTATCTGTCGTTTGGCACTGTCGTTTTACAGAGGGGGTACCTGCCGGCTCTGGCAGAGGCCCTGAATGGGATGGAGTAGATTGCACATTGTTATTCGGCGGACAAAGCTTGAAAGAGGCTGACCGTGTTGAAGTGCAACAACTCAAATACTCCGCAGCAAACCCTAACAAGAGATGGATCGTTTCCCAAGTTTGCGGAGGGAGAGGCGGGAGATTCGAGACTTCATTGATCCGCAGGCTGGCAGATGCCTTCAAGAAATTGGACGAAATGTGTGAAGGCAAATCACTCGATACCATCAAGATTTCACTCGTTACAAATCAGCCGATCTCTCCCGAACTGATAAAAATATTCAAAAAAGCACAAACGGGTGTCCCACACAAGTTTGCATCACCGTGGCAGAAAGGAGGCCCAAAATTGCACCGACTTGTTACCGCCAGCGGTCTTTCCCCTGCTCAATTCAAGCACTTTGCCAAGGTAGTAGATTTCCAGGGCCGTATACCTCCTACCCCCCTACACCGCCTCATACGAAGCATCCACCCAGGCCCGCTTCTTACCGCTCTCTATCGCCTTGTGAATGAAATGCACGCCTATGGCCCCGTCCTGAACCGTAGGAAAGTCCATGGTGATGTCGTCCGCTTCCACCCCGGTGCAGTGCGCCTCGATGGCGTGCGCCGCATGCACGTAGATGTTCGCAAACGCTTCCAGAAACGCTTCGGGATGCCCGGACGGAAGCCGGGTGCTTCGCTGGGCCGCTTCTGCGAGGTAGGGATTCCCCCGCTTGTACACGCGCTCCGGCCCGTCATTGGACCGGAAGTGCAGGTAATTCGGATTTTCCTGCACCCATGCGAGGGAGCCTTTCGCACCGTAGATACGGATGTTTATGTTGTTCTCCTCCCCTACGGAAATCTGGGAGCAATGCAAGATTCCCCGCGCGCCTCCTTTGTAATGAATCAGCATGTTGGCGTCGTCCTCGAGCGCCCGTCCCGGCACGAACGTGTGGATGTCGGCGCAGAGCGATTCTATTTCGAGGCCGGTGATATAGCGCGCAAGGTTTTCCGCATGAGAACCGATGTCCCCCACCGCCGAAGACACGCCGGCTTTCGAGGGATCTGTGCGCCACTCGGCCTGCTTGCTGCCACTGTCTTCCAGCTTCGTGGAAAGCCAGCCTTGCGGATACTCCACCACCACCTTGTGGATTTCGCCCAGTTCGCCGTTCTGCACCATGGCGCGGGCCTGCTTGACCATCGGATAGCCCGTGTAATTGTGCGTCAGGGCGAACACGACGTCATGAGCCGCTACGAGACGGCATAATTCCTCCGCTTCCTCGAGCGTGGTCGTCATGGGCTTGTCGCACACGACATGTATGCCGCGTTCGATGAACGCCCTGGCTACCGGGAAATGCATAAAATTGGGCGTGACGACCGATACGAAGTCGATGCGTTCGTCTTCGGGAAGGGCCGCCTCCCGTTCGACCATTTCTTCGTAGGAGCCGTACACGCGGGCCGGATCCAGGTGCAGCACCTCTCCCTGCTGCTGCGATTTGGCGGGATCCGATGAAAAAGCCCCCGCTACGAGGGTCGTAAGCCCGTCGAGGGCGGCAGCCTTGCGGTGTACCTCGCCAATGAATGCGCCGGGGCCGCCGCCTACCATTCCGTAACGGAGTTTTCTGCTCAAAGACATAATTCTGTTGCTATTCGGTCGCTGATTTCCGATGGAGACGGATGAGAAATCACCCGGAAAAACGAACTATACCATGACTATACCATCCAGAACAACAGTGTAATATGTCGGGACGGCGGGATTTGAACCCACGACCCCTTGCACCCCATGCAAGTGCGCTACCGGACTGCGCCACGTCCCGAAAACAGAACCGAAGATAGGCTTTTTTTCGATGCTATGATACGCGCAAGCCGAAAATGTTTTCCCGGCTGCGGGAACTAAGACAAGATAAAACCCAGCAGCAGAACGACCGCGATGCCCGTCACGCCTGCCACGGCGGAACCGATCGTATGCAGTTTATAGGCCTGCGAAACCGCCATCCCGGAGAACTGGCTCACCACCCAGAAGTAGCTGTCGTTCGCATGCGAGACCGTCATGGAGCCGGCTCCGATAGCGAGCGTCGTTAGCACCGGCCCGAACGAAGACGCCAGCCCCAACGCCGGCAGCAACGGAAACACGATGGCGGCGGACGTGATGATGGCCACGGTCGAGGAGCCGAGCGCCGTCTTGAGCGAAGCGGCCAGCAGAAACGGCACGAGCATGCTGAAAGCCCCCAACCCTATCGAGCCGAGAAGGTCTCCGAGGTATTCCCCTATGGGCGTCGCCTGAAGCACTTTGCCGAAAGCGCCCCCTGCTCCGGTGATGAGAATAATCAGCCCTCCCGTTTTGAGCGATTCCGATATCCATTCCATGCGTACGCGCCCACCCGAGCGCCATACCGCCGCACAGGCCGCAACAACTCCGAGAAGCAGCGCCGAATTGGGATTCCCGATGAACCGGAGAAGTGCAAACAGGGCGCCTTCCCCGAACGGACGTCCGGGCAAGGAGGCTACGGACTGCGCCGCAATCAGCAGCACAGGCAGCAGAATAGGCAAAAAGGCGAGCCAGGCGGAACGGAGCTGGATATCTCCCGAAGTATCGTCGGCGGGTAGAGCGCTTCCGGGCGCCTCAACAGTCTGTTCCGGGTCGCCCTCCCCTTCTATGACGATACGGCGCCCGGCAACTTGCGCAAAAAACCATGTTGCGGCAATGACAGGCACGGAAACGGCGAAACCGAGAAGCATCACCAGGCCTATATCGGCGCCCAGCTCCCCTGCGGCGGCAAGCGGGCCGGGTGTCGGGGGAATGAACACATGACCTGTGTACAACCCCATGCTCAGCGCCACCGTAAAGGAGGCAAGCGATGTGCCGGATTGTTTGGCCAGCGAACGATTCAGCGGCGCCAGCACGACAAATCCGGAATCGCAGAAAACGGGGATCGATACGAAAAGGCCGGTGATACTCATGGCGAGCAGCGAACGCGCCTTGCCGATCCAGTGCAGTACGGAGCGGGCCATAAGCGCCGCCCCACCGGTCTTTTCAAGCAGGGCGCCAATGATCGTACCCGAGGCAATGACGATCCCTATATAGCCGATCGTGCCTCCGAACCCCTCCGTAATGGCTGCAACGACGGCGATTCCCGGCAATCCTGCCGCAAGCCCGACCAGATAGGCCGCAACCAATAACACAAGAAACGGATGCGCACGAAAACGGGCCGTCGCCACAATGACGAAAACGACGCTCCCCACAAGAATCGCTATAAGGATCGATCCCGTCAGCCTTCTTCAAGTTGCTCAAGTACATCTTTTAGAAAGCGTCGCAGTTCGACGAGACTACGCATGCGCTCGCTTCCCTCTCCGGATTCCTCCGCGGCAAGCACCTTCTGCGCTCCCTTGATCGTCAATCCTCTTTGTTTCAGCAAGTACCGGATGCGCTCCACAATGCGGATGTCCTTGCTTGTGTAAGTTCGGCGCCCGGCGCGATTTTTTCGGGGCTTCAGTTGCTTGAACTCGGTTTCCCAGTAACGCAGCACATGCGTTCCGAGGCCCGTCCTTTCACTGACTTCGCCGATCGAATAGTACAGTTTTTCGATACCTTTTTTCCGCATGAACCTTTTGCGAACAAGAACACAACATCGCGGATAAGGTACGAAAGCCCGGCAGCGAATGCGAAGGGAAATGTCGCAGGGCAAGCCGACGGCATAGGATACTCTGATTAAGTCCGCAAAGTTCAGAGGCTGCGAGGAGTGCGCTGGCAAGGAATGACGAAGCAATGTGGCAGGCCCCACATAATGAGGAATGACACGGCCAGCGTGCTCCTCGCAGCCTCCCGAAGGGCGCTCCGCGCCCGCGACGCCCCGAATCCGCAATGTTTTTCGCTAATTCCGGCGATGCAATTACAATATCTTTTACGCACGAACGTGAAGCGCCGGTCGAAGCGGTTTTGATCAGAGTATCCTAATACCAAACTCCATCTCGCGGCAACGCATCCTGTCTTGCGCATGAGCGAATCCTTCGGAAAAAAATGGCGCGCGGAAGCGGCTCTCCTCTTCGTCGTGTCCGTGTGGGGAGTGAATTTTCCGCTGCTGAAATCGGTGCTGGAGGTCATGCACCCGCACATGATCAACACCTTCCGGTTTTCGATTTCAATTCTCGTACTCGGCGGGATTTATTTTTATCGCCGCCGAAAAAGAGGGGTATCCGTCTGGGGGCCCGTACGGGAATATCCTCTTCGGATCGCCGGACTGGGCGTGGTGGGTTTTATCGCCTACCAGTTCCTGTTCATTCACGGCATATTCCATACAACGGCGGGAAACGCAGCTCTGATCATGACCAGCGTGCCCCTGTGGACCGCGTGCATGGGCGCCATGCTGGGCACGGAACGAATCCGGGGAACGACCTGGTTTGCCCTTTTTTTCGTATTGGCGGGCGCCATGACGATCGTGGTGGGCGGCGCCAGAACGATTTCGTTCGACAGCAGGATATTCCTCGGCAATATGCTGATGCTGGGCGCTGCCTGTTCCTGGGGATGCTATACGGCGCTCAACAAACCCATGCTGCGTCATGTCTCCGCAACGGGATTGACGTTTCTCGCCCTGCTGTTCGCGCTGCCGGTGCTTGTCGGGATGGGCCTGCCGGAAATCGCCCGAACGGACTGGAGCGCGGTGACCCCGGGACACTGGGGAATCATCGTGTATTCGGGGGGGCTTTCCACCGGTTTGGTTCTGGCGCTATGGAACAATGCAGTGAATCATGTAGGCGCCTCGCACACCGCCGCGTACGGTAATCTGGTTCCGCTTATGGCGCTGTCGGCGAGTTATGCGATTCTGGGCGAAACGGTAAAGCCTATCCAGATCATCGGCGGCGGAGCCGTGATCGGGGGCCTGCTGATCCTGCGCCAAATACGCCGGATGCCTGCACCGGGATGAGAAGGATGGCCGGTTCCATGCCCTTCGGTACGGCCCGCTGGAATGCAGCCATCCCGAAAATCCGGATGGACATCCATACTTTCAAGGCTTGAGAAGATCGGCGCCGTTGCAAGCCCCGGTCCTTGAAATTCGAAAACCTGTTGGACAAGACCCGGCTCAAAAAAAGGCCGGCGCATAACGACTCAGGAAAAGACGACCTGAATATCCGTGTACTCCAGCAAGCGCTTCTTCGCACGGGCAATAATCTTGTCGTTACTCTTCCGGCAGAGCGTTTTCGGAATCGGGCAACGTATTTCGAAACCGCCCCCGGACCTCCTCGCCGAACCGGTCCGACAAATTACGAACGGCAGGAAATCTCTGGGCGGCAAAATTCCATGTTGCGGGAAAGACCGCAGCCACCGGCCCGTACAGAACGGACGTGTCGCGGTTTTGAGGATCCGGCACATTGAAGAAATTCAGGACCAGAAACAGCACACTCAGCAGCAGCGCCGCCTTGCATAGGCCGAATACCGCCCCGGCAGCCCGATTCAGCATGCTCAGCCGGAGCATCTTGAGACTGGTTTCGATGATCTTGGCGAGCACGTAAAGCGCCAGTTGCACCGCCGCAAACACAACAATGAAGCCAAGTATCGGTACGATGCCCGCCCCGGCGCCCAATACCCCACCGATGGCATTTCCTACGGGGTGCATCAGTTCGAGGGCAAGCACGATGGCCAGGACCGTACCCGCAAGCCCCACGATCTGGCGCACCGCCCCGGTGGACAAACCGCGCGCCAGTCCTATCAGCAAGCCGACGGCAATCAATATGTCCAGTATGGTGGAAGGCATATGGAGGTGAAAGCGGAAAACGCCTGAAGAAACCGGGAAGGAACCGAACGCAATACGGGCATACCGTAGAGTACGACAAAAGGAATGCGGGTGCTGTACAAAGGCTCGAGGGCGACGGCCAGCGTCTGGGCAATCTGCTCTGCGTTGGGTAGATCGCGCCCCGTTTGAATAGCCGCAGGATCCGGGTTGCGCGCCCACACGCTGCTATATCCGGCATTCGTGAAAGCAAACCCTATCCCCCCTCCTATGTAGGGAAGGTATCTGTTATTGCCGGTCGGTATGCTGATATAGGTATTGGCCAAGGTGTGACTTGCAGTGACAATTCCCAGCCGCTCTGCGGCAAATTCCAGTTCATCACCCAGTTTGGCTACATTTATCCCCGCAGAACTTTGTACGGGAGATTGCCGGGAATAATTGGAAGTGCGAAACAGATACTCGGCTTCGAGACGCACCAGAGGATGTACCGCATACCCCACCGCAACGCTTGTCAGTATGCCCCGTGCTCCATCAAACGCCACTGCCCATGTGTCATCTCCTCCGCGTACACCAGTGCAGCCCGGTACGGAGGCATACATTGGATTAATAAATTCGTCGCACACACTGGCCCGGCCATTGGCTTTCCCTTGCATATCCCACCCTGACGCGAAATTCCCTCCCAACTCCATAGATACGTAAGCGCGCGAGGCAGGCTGGGCAAAGCCTGGCAGCGTGAGCAGCATAATACACACAAGGCTGCACCCGAAAACAAGAATGCGCCTCATGGCCAAGTTGGTTTTCACAAGAAACGAGAAAGAAAAAATCTCCCTCTGCATAATTTCTCTCCATAATGGTTTGAGAAGCAGGTCTTGATTCATGGCATGGCAAGGCACGAAGCGTTCCGATCACAGCGCCGGGCTCTCCCGCAAACGCATCTTCGGGATGTACCAGTACGTCAACGCCCGCCACGCCCATTCCAGCGGACCGTACGCGAAGTACCGCAACCAGACGGGCGACAACCACAACTGGATAAGCCATACGGCAAGTACGACAAAGAGTTGCTGATAGCGCTCGAAACTCCCGAACAGCCCGAACCCGTACCCATAGAAAAGCGTCGTGCACAACACGGTTTGCAGGATATAGTTCGTGAACGCCAGCCGGCCCACGGCGGCAAGGCGGCGTTGCAGATTCGCAAAGATGCCCTTCTGCACCGCCAGCATGATCAGGCTCAGATAGCCGAGCGCGACGCCCGGCATGGAGAACCCCTGCACGTTCATGACGAGAATGCCGAGTACGGCAAAGCCCCGGAGTACATCGAGGCTCCGGATGCGCTCGCCGGAAGCGACTGGAGTATAGGTGGACATGACGAAGGGCGTATGTGGTATAGGATCAGAACAGGTACCGCAAGGTATCGCCGGTGGCGCTCGCTACGGGCGATGTCTGGTCGTACCCGGATGCACGGTGGAACCATTCCGCCTCGATCCGCAGCCTTCCTCCGACCCGGTAGCCGATGGCGCCCCCCGCCAGTATGCCCATGGCAGGATCATAGTCTGTTTTCCAGCCTGCACCCGACCCGCGGTTCGGATCGGTGCACCCGGCAACGTCGGCGTACAGGGGATTGATGAACTCGTCGCAGCGGCTGGCCCGGTCGGTGCTGTTGCCCAGCAGTTCCACGGACGGCACCGCGTTGAGGCCGACTTCCAGACTCAGATAGAGGCCGGAGCTCGACTGAGCCGAGGCGGCGGCGCTCAAACCGGCACAAGCGAATAGCAAAGCGATAAACGCATGTCGTCTATGCATGCCACGGGTTGCTGTGCACGGAACAAATAATGCTTGCGAGATGCCTATGCATTATTGCGCTCATGGTAGGGCACAACTTCTCCCTGCTCTATGTATCTGCGAAGCAACCGGAGATACAACCCCCACCAGAATGAGCAAACCCGATAGTGGTTGCTTATTTCGAGCCATCCCGTATGATAGAAATCGACCTGCGTAGCGAGAAAATAACGATTCCCAAAAGAATCGGCAGGGCGGCGAGCAGTTCCTCGCTACTCGCTCGCGGTCGGCCCTCAAGGATACTCGAAAAAAATACCAGCAGCCAACCCCCTACGCCTTTCATACGGTCTCTTGCCATCAGAACCTTTCTTCCTCGCTGGAAACTCGCCCCGTCCCGAGCCGATCCAGAACCTGGGATATTCAGGCTCAGCCAACGCCATAGCCCCTGGCGAGCCAGCCGAAAGCCATAGTATTGCCCTCGGAATGAAAACAAGGGCCGTCCCGGGCAGGATGATAATGGCCTTGATGAGTTGCAGATTCATGCAGGTTCCCTTACTCCGCATGCCTGCGGAGAACAAGACCTAATAGAAGCAAGGCGCTACGCCTTGCGGCAGCAGCAGCAACAGGAGCAGCACTTCTCGCAAGGGCAGCACTTGCAGCTTTGGCCTTCTGGAGTATTCATGGTATTCTCCGATGGTTTATACAATTTGGGATTACTTTCTGAATTTTCAAAAGACGATAATCCGCATTGTTCCCCTGTCCTGCTTCCGCCACGCCCGTACAATCACCGTAAAGTTTTCCCCATTCAGGACGGATGCACTCCGGCAACGGCTTCACGCGCTTGGAAATGTTCCAGTGGGGATGGAGCGCAAGGGCTGTTCCGGTTGGTGCGGACCTCTCCGATCGGTAACTTGCCTCCCTGAAAATCCCTGCCTGGAAGGGCCTATTCCTAAACGCTGTAGACGGGCC
>LXNJ01002300.1_pt1 | contig 10596 bp, 2 predicted proteins | sample 809081 | NCBI WGS metagenome assembly LXNJ01 (sample SAMN04870510, study PRJNA318959) | sponge metagenome | biome: sponge; feature: marine sponge reef; material: water | host: Petrosia ficiformis | place: Greece: Milos, Mediterranean Sea | collected 2013-05-29 | depth 5-7 m
AGGATCGCTTTCCTCGAGTTGCAATATCGCGCTCTTTCGCCGTGCTCCGGCCAAACTTGCAACTGAGGGCTTGCGTGCGGCGAAGTACTCTTCCTCATTGAGTTGGGAAACCTCCCAAGGCGGATTCCCGAGCACAACGTCGAATCCCCCGTTCTGCATGATCTCCGCAAATGCGACGTGCCAATGGAAGAAGCGGTGCTGTTGCGCCAGGTCCTGGATGTTCGACACGACGCTAGGGCGTTGAGCTATGCCTTTGTTCAGACGATTGAGATCTTCAGTGTCCGGAACCCAGGGGGCGGTCGCCTTCGTTTTCGGTGCGAAGTACGCTCCTACAAATAGATTGGCGCATAGCTCTTCTCGTATTCTGGTGTCATCCCTGCGCGCAGTGTTCCAGGCGTTGGACTTCCTTTCGATGTCGCCGAGGGTGTCCTCTGGCATGGCATCAATGTCGGCGGTGGCGATGGCCACTTCCAGCAGGTTTTCTTCGTCGAACAGGCTGCGCCGCACGGAGTCGCCTGCCTGACTGTTCCGCTTCTTGAAAATTCGGCAGATGGCCTTGTCATCGCCGGTCAGGTCCTTGTATGCGTCACCCGATATGCCGCCTGCGATTATCTCGGGATCGAGAATGCCGACCAGACTGTCGCCGAGCTGAATGTGCGCATCGAGAAACGTCAGGGGCTTGCCAGGTTCCACGGTCTCAATCCACAGAGCCGTCTTGCACAGCTCCACCGCGAGTGGATTGCGGTCGACGCCGTGGATGCAGTGTTGGACGACCTCGCGCAGTGCATGCTGTCTCGCGATCTCGTCGGAGGTGTCGGCACCCGATTCTATGCGCGCGATCTCAGCAGCCATGCGTCGTGCCGCCGCCAGCAGAAAATGTCCGGAGCCGCACGCCGGATCGAGGATACTAAGATCAAGGATGGCCTTCCGAGGATTCTCGGGACGGTCAGCGACCGCCTGGGCGAGAACAGGCTCCAGTGCTGACTTGATTAACTCGTTCACGAGGGCGGAGGGCGTGTAGTAGGAGCCGGTTAGCTTTCTCTGGGACCCTCTGGTCTTCTCGCCATTCCCGTCGCCGATGAAGCCGAAGGTCCAGGGCGTGGCGTTCACGTCCACGATAGGCTGAAGCTCCAGTAGACTTTCGTACACGGAGCCGAGCTCTTCGGTACCCATGTCCCGATAGTTGACGCGAGCAAGCGCTTTGTCGGACCGGAAGAAACTGAGGCTCCGAACGGCATCCAGGAGCCGCTCATTGGCAATCGACGCGGTGTCGAGGTCTGGGCACTGGCCGGCGCGGAATTGCCCACCTAGAGCCGGCAGGCCAAGAGGCGGCGCCCCCCGGGCGAGAGCACGGAACGTAATCTGAAGGCTCTGCCAGATATCCCGGTGGTGATCGTAATACCGTCGGCGCAGTGCACGCTCGCGCAAGCGGGAAAGTGAATACCCATCCGCAAACAAGGCTCTCTGCTCGCTGGTCGCATCCGGCGCGTGCAGTAGATCGCGCTCTTCGGCCGCGAAAAGAAAGAGCAGGCGGTACACGAGCCCGAGGAGCTGCTGGAAATAGTGTTCAGGTGAGAGTATGCCATCCTCAAGGGCAGCACGTAGATCGTCGTTGTCCGAATGCTGCAGAAACCCATTGCCGATCTGGCGTAAGGCCTCAGTGACGCCATCGCGGAGATTCTCCAGGGCGCGTTCACCGGTCTCATGGGCTTTCGCTCGCCAGGTTTCGATGATGCAGCTGGACGGTTTGCCGTCGATCGGCTTGAGGCGACTGGCATGGCCAGCGAGCCAGAGCGCGGCGAAGTCCGGATAGAGCTCCTCTGTGAAAACGAGGTCCAGGTCGGCCTCGATGTAGGAGGGCCGCGTCAGGCTCGGGTTGTCGCGGAGGATGCGCAGCTTGGAGCCGTTCGAGACGATTCCCCACAGGGACTTATCTTCCGCATTGAGGTACTCCTGCATCAGTCCGTGGGGAGCCTGCCGTCGCCCTTCGTATCCGAGTCTTGGATCAGCCTTGTCTAGGTTGAAGTCATGCGATACCAGCAGGAGCGGAACCGCCTCGCCGCAAGCGTTGTGGGTCAGGTTGAAGACTTGATCCCCCAGGGTGACGCTATCGGATGTCGTCAGATCGTCATAGCCCAGGAGGGAGCGCAATAGCGGTACAAGCCATTCGTCAACGCCGACTTGCCTGGCGACGAGATCTTGGCGAGCGCGTCGCTCCGCATAGCGTGCGTAGAGATCGTTGGCGATGCGCCAGTACCGGGCGAGCTCCTCCTTGAGCGCGAGTGACTTCGAAAGGCCGTAATCGGCGCCAGCCTGTTGCGGTGCCTCCAGTGCGGCTACAGCCTGAAGGAACTCGGGCGGCAAAATGCCGCCTTCGATCTTGAGCGCTGTGAACCCATGGCTTCTTCGTGTGCGCGCCATCCCGACCTCACAAACTCGCCATGGGCATGAAAACGTAGACTCCGATCTTGTCGATCGGCAGGGCCGGGATCACGTTGTACCGAAGGCCCTTGGTATCGCTGGCCTCACGGATGCGCCGGTGGTCGGCCAACAATTCCTGGGCCCGCTCACGCGCGATGCGCTCGAAGGTGTTTTCCAAGGCATGGATCGAGTCGAGCGTCTGTCCTATGAGGCGGGTCTTTTGGCCGTCTTCCATGTTGCGGCCAGGTTCCAACGAGAGTAGGGAGAGAGCGTCGTCCTCGGTTAACCGTTCCGGCGCGTTGGCACCTTCGACGGCGACCCCGAGACACTCCTCGGCAAGGAGTGATTTCACCGGTGCGTACCGGCCGTCTGCGTCACGCTGCTCGACCTGAAGCTGACTGCGCAGACGCAGCAGATAGAGCACGGTCCGGGTTTTAATCTCTCTCGTGAAAATCGCGCTCGCCCGGGCGCCGATCTCTGGTCTGTCGGCATCGAGCGCCTGTTCGGCCACATAGTCCGCGAGGGTCGAGACCAGCGGATGCGCTCGGTGGATGTACACCGCACCTGCGGGCGCAGGTTGGTCGAAGGCGATTCGTGCCGTTGGCTTGAACCCAATGGCATCTAGACGATCCTGGAGCGGTCCCGGAAAGTGTCCGACCGGTAAGTGGCTGTAACCGTTTCGTTGATCGAGCGCTGCCCCTAATCGTTCGGCCGCGAGGCGTACAAAGCGAGCCACGTCATCCTGCCCGCCGAGTACGGAAACCGACTTCTGCCATTCCGGAAGAACCTCATCCGGCCTCAGCCGTCGCTGGGCAAAGACCGTGCGCGTCATCTTGTCCTTCGCCGTCTGCCAAGCGTTGTCGACTTCGACCTCGGTGTCTCCGAAATCGAAGGTCATCTGCCTGATCCGCGAATTGTCGACACCATGAAGGAGGACTGCCCTCATGATGGCGTCGACGATTTTGTTGTTGTCGGCGGGCAGGGGCACGGCTACACCGAGTTCCTTGCGAATCCTTTCGGCTTTACGAAGGATCACGCGGAGCACGGCGCCGTCGACCGGATTGTCCTCGCCGTAGAGCATCAGTGCCCGGACGACGGGAGAGGACTGCCCGAAACGATCCGCGCGGCCCTCTCGTTGTTCGTGACGGGTTGGATTCCAGGTGAGATCGTAGTGAACCACCGCGTCGAAGTGGTTTTGAAGGTTGACTCCCTCAGAGAGGCAGTCGGTGGCCACCAGAACCGGCGTCACGCTATTCAGCAGATCTCCGAACGCCTCCACTCGGTCTTCGCGCTGATCGGATGTCAGCTCCCCGGTAACGACATCAACGTGTGTGTCCTCTTTCGGTAGAGCAGCCTTCAACTCCTCGCCGACGTAATGGGCCGTAGCGATGTAGCGGCAAAACACCACTGGCTTGAAGCCCGCCAAAATGAGCTGTCTGACCTCATCGATCAACGCTTTGAGTTTGGGGTCTTGCGTGGGCCCGCGAAGAGCATCGGCCTGCGCGATGAGCCGGCGCAGAGCCGCGACGTCTTCGGGCGCCTCGACGGTGCCGGCGGGCACGCTCTCGTTCAACGTCAACGAGTCATCGGCCACTTCGTCCATGACCGTTTCGCTTGCAGCCTGGTCCAGGTCAGCTACCTGGGCTTGCTCGGTCTCGCCCTCTGCTGCTTGCAGTCGTGTGCGCAGAGCCAGTGACGCGGCCGCGGGGCTCGAGGACACACACCTCAGCAGTGCAAGCGCCACCCACCAGGACATACGCTGCTGAAGTTTCGTGCCGCCCTCAGCCCGCTGAACCATGGTGCGCGCATAGGCGAGCACGTCGTCGAAGAGCTCTCCCCAAGCACCGGTCAACCTGTAGGTAGCTTCTCGACTCTCGCGAACGGGGAAGCTGGCGTCATCCTTCCACTCGGTGATGTCACCACGCCGACGCTGGACGAAGTGCGCGGCGAGCTCATCACGCATGGCGCGGCGGATGTCGCCCTCGGGCATTTCAGCCAGCTGCGCGAATCTCGGCTCCAGCAGGCCAAGCAGGTTGTGAAAGGCCGTGTCATCGCCCGAATGCGGTGTCGCAGTGAGGAACACCATGCTTCTCACGGGCGTGCTCTCGGCTAGGCCCTTGAGGAGTTGATAACGTTGATGGCGCGTGTTGGTGTTCGACTGGACGCAAGTATGGGCTTCGTCAACGATGACGAACTCCGGACAGGCGCGCAGGAAGTCGTTCCGGCGCCGGTCCAATTTGATGTAGTCGAGGGAAACAACCGTGTAGGGATAGACCTCGAAGATCGACTCGTCCGGCCGCAGTCCGCGTTCGAGACGCGTCGCCGTACCCGTTCGGACGACCTCGGCCTCAATGCTGAACTTCTCCGCCAACTCCCGCTGCCACTGCTCGCAGAGATGCGGTGGACAGATGACGGTCAGCCGTTCGATCTCGCCGCGGTCGATGAGTTCCCGCGCGATCAGGCCAGCCTCGATGGTCTTGCCGACGCCGACGTCGTCGGCGACGAGGAGCCGGACGGTGTCCTGCTTGAGTGCCATGAGCAAGGGCACCAGCTGATAGGACCGAGGCTCGACGTTGAGATTGCCGAAACTGCGAAAGGGCCCGGCTCCGGCCCGGAGCTTGAGGCGAAGTGCATCCCGCAACAGGAGAGCCGCCTCCTGTGAGCCCGGCGCATGGGGGTTGGGCAGGTCAAACGTCGCCGGGACCGGCGGCTCGGGCTCCAACGGCAAGTAGATGAGCGTGGCATCGTCTTCCGCCCCTCCAAGCGGCCGAAGTTTCACAAGGTCGGCCCGTATTTCGGGCAGAACGACCCATTCGCGTCCTCGCGCTCTGACTAAGTCCCCCGGCTTGAACCGAACCGCTGCTTCCATTGCTGCTCCTGCCCCTTAGTCGGCCGCCGACGCTGTGCCTGGTCCGAAGACCCAGGCGTACTCGTGGGTAATGCGGTCCCATGCCGGCTGGTCGGTGGCGAAACGCACGACGGTGAAACCCGCGTCCTCAAGGCGCTGGGTGATCTCAGCGTCCAGGGTCTTTTGGGCCTGCCCTTCATGGTGGGGGCCGTCGATGTAGACTAAGGTCTGATGATCGGTGTAGGCGAAGTCGGGCCGCGTGTTGAACTCCTTGAGGTAGAGCTGCCCCCGGTCTGGCAGGTGGTACCCATTCGCCTTGAGGTAATTGAGCCACTCCCTCTCAAGGCTGGAAGTAGACACGTTCATCAACTCATCGAAGCTGTCACCAGCACTCGACGAGGCCGCCAGGCTCTTGCGAGCCCCGCGCGTCAGTCGGCAGAGGAGATCGAGCATGTCCTCGTCTCGTCGGTCAATATGCGGGTGATCTGGCTGGTTGTAGTAGCTGAGCAGACAGCGGTAGCAGCCGGCCTCACATTCGTCGTCTTGATTCTCCAGATCGCTGGAACCCGTCCAGTTACCGGACTGGGAGGTGTAATGGCACACCTCCAGCGCCTTGCGGGCGATCCGTGCTATTGCGCTGGGGTCGTTGGCCAGACGCGTGAGCACGCCCGCACCACCTTCGGCCGCCTCGTAAAAGAGGATGGTGGTGCGGGCGTCTCGGTCAGGCAGCGGCTCGGCGGCAAGTTCCGACTCCTCCAATTGAAACTCTTGCTCGATGCCGCGCTTGAGCGCGTACTGCAGCGCGATCATGGCCTCGTCGGTAAGGTCAGTCTTCGGCCGCAGGACAAGGACGTTTCGGGTATCCTCAACAAAGGGCGTGATGCGCTCGATAGTTTTGCTTTCCCGCACCCCGTCATCTTCCGCATCGGTCGGTGCCTGCGAGTCCGTCGTCCACTCGCCGGTATTCGCATCGACGCTGAAGCCGTAGATCGACTTCTGCTCGCGTCGGCGCCAGCCCAGATTGATGCGCCAGAGGGTAGAAGCGGGTCCGTATCGGAGCTCCAGTAGGTTCTCGCCGTTCTCCTCCAGTGCGACGCCCTCGACCCGCGGCTTGCTGTTCTCTTCGCTAAAGCGAAGGGTCGTGACCATCTCGTAGCCCTGTCGTTGCCGTTCTTCCTCGTCGGACGTGATGCGCGTCGCCCGGCGAGTGGACACCTGCTCGATACGATAGAGGTTGGAGATGGTGCGCCCGCCCTCGAGCAGCTCATCGCAGCTGACGCAGCGCTCGAATTCCTTCTGGTCCCTGAAGTGCCCATAGCCGCAGGCCGGGCAGATGCGGGCGGCTGAAGTCGGCAGCCTGGCCGACGTGGTCACGCTCACCTCATCACGAATGGTGAGAATGGCACGCCGCACGCGATACGTACTGCCTTCGTGGTAGATGATGGATTGTGGTCCGAACTCGGTGAGACCGAGGAATCGGGGCCGGCTCAAGAAGGAGTCCCGAGCGACCCGCTCGCGTCGCCCCGGGATGAAGGCCATCAGCGGCAAACGGGGGAAGTTGTAACCCGGCAGGAAGCCCTCCGCCGCGAGGTAGCGGTAGGTGTAGAAGTCCGAGTTCATGGTCGGCCTGCTGTCGAGCAACAAGTTCTGTTGCGTGTAGGCCTCGTCGTATCGGGCCTTCGCCTCTCGGCGCTCCTGTTCGGTCGCCGCAGCGTTATTGAGTATGTCGTTGGCGAACTTCATCTGGCTCGCCGTCGCACGGTAAAGAGAGCGCCACCGGTCGAAGGCCTCGCCAAAGCGACGCTCCGCCGAATTCATTGCGCTACCGAGCCATGTGTCCGTGTACCAAGGGGCGGATTGCTTGGAGAAGTCTTGCGTGAGCGTTGCGAGGATGCGCTGTGCGCGCTTTTCTGTCTCACCTACCGCTTGAACCCCGCCGATCTGCTCGGCGACCTCGTTGTGCAGGGGTAGATCATCGGGTTTCTCGCGATCAAGTACGTCACGCACCGATGAGCCCAGCTTGACACCGGTCTCGGCGAGCCAGACGGCCTGCAGGTGACTGCGGATGAGGTCCTCGTTGGCGAGATCGATGGTCGGCGGATTCACAGCGCCGGCGACCATGCGCGTTGGATCAGAGAAGAAGTACTGGTCGTGCGGCGATTTGGCTGCGCAGTAGGTCACGACCAATGCTGGCTGGCCGCTGCGCCCGGCGCGCCCGCTACGCTGCGCGTAGTTTGCGGGCGTCGGCGGCACGTTCCGCATGTAGACCATGTTGAGCGTGGAGATATCCACGCCGAGCTCCATGGTTGGCGAGCAGAAGAGGATCGGCAGACCGGCTGGCTCCAATCCCTTGCGGAAACGGGTCTCCCGCTCTTCGCGGATTTCCGAATCGACCTGCGCGGTGTGTTCGCGGGCTTCCAGTTGGTGAAGGAGACGGTTGTCGCTGCCCAGAAGCCCCGAGACGTTCTCGTAGAGAGTGCGGAAGAACACATTGGTAGCGCTCTCACCCGCACCGCCGGAGTCGATGACACGACGCCACTCGAGAACGGAGCTGTCGATTCGGTAGCCCGTGCGGTCACCGTCCAGGTCCGCGAGCTCCACGTAGCCGTAGACCGTCAACACACTCAAAATGTCATCGATAACAGCGTTGTAAACAGCCTCGTCAAACTTCGCTGGATAGTGGGGGTTATCCTGGCCCCAGAACGCCTGAGACTTAAAGTGCCGACCGAAGACGGAGCGATGGGATACGTGCAGTATCCGGTAATCCTGCTGGCGACCCCGGGAGCTCGGACGCGGGACCATGAAAGCGTGGGAGAAAAGGCGTTCGTCCTCTGACAGGCCCCAGGGCTCTTTCAGTTCGTTGAAGCTCCGGTTGCGTATCTGCTCCTGGAAGTTCGGATCGAGATAGATGGTCTTGATGCAGAGCGCTTTGCGCATGCGGTCGAGGAGTTCGTGGACAATCTCGAAGCGACGCTCCGGCGTAATGGAGCCAAGCAGAGGGTGCCCCTTCCGCCACTCCTCCTCGTCTTGGCAGCAATCCAAAAGATCACGATATTGGATCTCCAGGAGCTTGAGCTGCTCCAGGTTCGGGTTGGTGATCCGCCACCCGCGCTGCAGGTCGAAGTAGAGCCGGTAGCCCAGGACGTCACGTAGCGTCTTGAGGGTGTTCTGAGCCTTGATGCCCTTAGATTCCGGGTTGGCGGCGTAATCCGTCGCATCCAAGTGCAAGCTGTCGAGCACCCGTTGGGTGAGCACGTCGTCGGTGAGGTGCCCATCCATGTCCGTCTGAATGGCTGCGAGCAGCGCGCCGCGCAGCAGCAGGACTTGAATCAAGTCGTTGAAGTGTCCTGCCTGAAGGCTTGCGTCTTGGCGGTTGTCGGTAAAGGCGAGGAGCTTCTTGGTACTTTCATCGAGATCGGTGCCGATGAGGTGCTTTAGCGAGGACAGCGCCAACATGGTTGTCGCCGAGCTGCGCCCTTCGCTCGACAGACCGGAAAGCTTACTCAGATCACTGCGCACGCTCCCGTCGTAGTAAGCGTCGCAGTCCGATTTGAGGCAGAATCGAAACGATCCGGGAATGAACCAAGCCGGCAGGCCTTCGCTGGCGACCCCACCAAGGGTATTCACCTGGACGGCCAAGGGGCGATAACGTCGGAAATGGTACTTAAGCCGTGCCACCCCGTCCTGGAATTCCAGCCAGTCCTCCGGGTATTGGCCCTCCAGATCAGCAGGATCGAAGACCCCCGAGCTGTCTGGCATGAGATAGCCGAACCGCACATCCTCGTCTTCGTTGGAGCGCTCGGACAGATCGCGCGGCGTGAAGGAGTCGGGCTGCTTGGCTACGAGTTTCGCCCAAACGGGGAAGTATTCCTGACCACATTCCCTACAGAAACAGAGCGTAAACAGAGGGCGCTCACGGTCTCCCGGCTTGAACTGCTGGCCCTGCAGCGTGAGATACCGTTCGTCAGCCGCTTCGAGAGTGGAATATGCATTCCAGGCACCACTGATGAACTGATGTAGGCGGAAGGCAAAGAAGTTGCGGCCGCTGTCGTCCTGGCTCTGGTACGCCGCGAGCAGGAATCCTGCGAGGTACTCGCGGCAAACACGAGCGTCGAGACCACTGTCCGTGGCAAGCTGTTCTGATGCTTCAAGGACCGTTAGTGGCCGTGGAATCCGAACGAGCTTGCCGTCTTGTTCATCTAGGCCGAGGTTCCGTTCCACCCAGGCCGCGATTGGATGCCCTGAAAGATCGTCATGCGTTGGGTTCACCGGCACGCCCGCCTCGATGGCCCGTCTCAAGCTGGGTCCGTCGGTGGGCGCATCGTCGTCGGTAACGGGCTCCAGGGTCTCCGTGATGATGTTGTCGGAGCTGACGGTGACGCCAAACAACCGGCTGGCAATGTTCGCAACCGCAACGCTTCGCTCCTTGGCCGATCCCTCTGACGCCATGGTCGCGGACGTGCCGATGCAAAGGAGGTTTTCGTTGAACCTTTCCCGCACACGCCGGACTAGCATGGCCACGTCAGCGCCCTGCCGCCCCCGGTAGGTGTGCAGCTCGTCCAGAACCAGGAATCGAAGCTCCACGGCGTGTTCGCGTACTGCCTTATCGGTTTCCAGGAACCTCGTCATGATTAGCTCGAGCATGACGTAGTTCGTCAACAGGATGTCGGGAGGGTTCTTCGCTACCCGCTCCCGGTCCTCGTTCGACTCTTGGCCGGTATACCGGGCGAAAGTCACCGGCTCCTTGCCCTCGCCGTAGCCGAGGCTCAGGAACTTGACCAATTCCTCGAGTTGGCTGTTGCACAGCGCGTTCATGGGATAGACGACGATGGCCGTGATGCCTTTACAGGGGTCACCGGCCTTCTTGCGGCGCAATACGTTGTCCACGATAGGGATGAAGTAGCTGAGCGACTTACCCGACCCTGTACCTGTCGTCAGCACATAGCTCTCGTCTCGCCCTGCGATCTCGATGGCTTCGGCCTGATGCTGGTGCAGTACGAGTTGCTTGCCAAACGTGTCGGTCGGTCGTTTGAGCCTGAAGACCTTCGCGCATTCCTCGTCGAGCGTGCCCGTTGACACGAGGTCATCGATGGACCCTCCCGGCACGAAGTTCGGGTTCAACTGGATGAGCGGAGCGGGCCAAAAACGGCCGCCCGCGTAAGCCTCATTCACGGCCTGGAGGATGTCCTCCGCCCGGATATTGGTAAAGCTTCGAGAGAAGCGTTCGTATTCGGATACAAGCTCCTCTCGGAAAGCGAAGACGTCCATCAGGCACCCTCCCGTCGCTCGAACCGCCCTCGCAGACTGGGTAGACCAGCTACACGTGA
>LXNJ01002301.1_pt1 | contig 10590 bp, 5 predicted proteins | sample 809081 | NCBI WGS metagenome assembly LXNJ01 (sample SAMN04870510, study PRJNA318959) | sponge metagenome | biome: sponge; feature: marine sponge reef; material: water | host: Petrosia ficiformis | place: Greece: Milos, Mediterranean Sea | collected 2013-05-29 | depth 5-7 m
GGGTCGGCTCGCTCTATGAAGTCCGTGGTGGTGTCGCCGGCCAGGAACGCCTCCGACCGCAGGACGGAGGCCAGGAAGTGGCGGTTGGTGGTCACCCCGCCGATGTGAAGGCGGTCAAGCGCCAACGCCAGGCGCCCGGCTGCCTCGGCTCGGGTGGGGGCGTGGGCTATGACCTTGGCGAGCATCGGATCGAAGTCGAGCCCCACAGTGCTGCCGGCCTCGACGCCGCTGTCCCACCGCACAGGCGGCTCGGACGCCGGAGCGAAGGCGGCCAGGGTGCCCACCGCGGGCAGGAACCCGGCCGCGGCGTCCTCGGCGTACAGCCGGGCCTCGACGGCATGGCCCGCGAAGGAGACGTCGGACTGGGTGTAGCCCAGAGGCTCGCCCGCGGCCACCCGCAGCTGCTCACGCACCAGGTCGATACCGGTGACCTCTTCGGTGACCGGGTGCTCCACCTGGAGGCGGGTGTTGACCTCCAGGAAGAAGAACTCGCCGGTGTCATCGTCGAGCAGCAACTCCACCGTGCCCGCCGAGCTGTAGCTGATCGACTGGGCCAGACCAACCGCGGCCTTGCCCATGGCGGATCGCAGCCCGTCGTCGACCGCTGCGGACGGCGACTCCTCGATGATCTTCTGGTGGCGGCGTTGGATGGAGCACTCCCGCTCCCCGAAATGCACCACATTGCCGTGCATGTCGCCGAGGATCTGCACCTCGATGTGGCGGCACCTGCGCAGGTAGCGCTCGAGGAACACAGTGTCGTCACCGAATCCGCCCAGCGCCTCGCGCCGGGCGGCGGCCACGGCCGTCTCCAGGTCGGCAGGGTCAGACACCAGGCGCATGCCCTTGCCGCCGCCGCCCGCGGCCGCCTTGACCATCAGCGGGAAGCCGACCTCGCCGGCCTCGGCAGGATCCTCCGACGACGGCAGGGTGGGCACGCCCGCGGCCGCGGCCGCGGCCTTGGCCGCCAGCTTGTCGCCCATGGTCTCGATGGCGTCCGGAGCCGGTCCGACCCACGCCAAGCCGGCCCCGGTCACGGCCCGGGCGAAGCCGGCGTTCTCGGCCAGGAAGCCGTAGCCGGGATGCACCGCGTCGGCGCCGATGTCCAGCGCCGCGGCCACCACCGCCTCGGCGTCGAGGTATCCGCCGGGCAGACGCACAGCCACATCGGCCTCAGCCACGAACGGGGCGCCCGCGTCGGCGTCGGAGAACACTGCTGCACAGCGCATGCCCATGGCCCTCGCGGTGCGGAACACCCGCCGGGCGATCTCGCCCCGGTTGGCCACCAGCAGCATGCCGAAGGCGCTCACAACGAACTCCATCGCCGCACCGGCCGCGAACTGGCAGCAAGATGACCCCCATAGGGCGCAAAGCGCTGCCAATTCGACCGGTGTCCGCACACCCGCCGCGAACTGGCAGCAAAATGCCCCCCATAGGGCACAAGACGCTGCCAATTCCGGGAACTCACAGCCGGAACACCCCGTAACCGTCCGCTCCCTTGATGGGGGTGTTGCCGACTACCGACAGGCACATGCCGAGAACGGCCCGGGTGTCGCGAGGATCGATGATCCCGTCGTCGCTGATGGCTCCGGTGGCCCGCAGCGCCAACGAGCCCCGCTCCTGGATGGCCTCGGCCTGGGCCACGATGCGGGCGTCCTCATCCTCGTCGAAGGGCTCGCCCTTGCGGGCCGCCCGGGCCCGGCGCACCTGCGACATGACTCCGGCGATCTGCTTGGGGCCCATCACCGCGATCTTGGCCGTCGGCCACAGCCAGGTGAAGCGGTTGCCGAAGGCCCGGCCCGACATGCCGTAGGTGCCCGCCCCGTAGGAGGATCCGATGATCACGGTCAGATGAGGCACCGTGGAGTTGGTGACCGCGTTGATCATCTGCGAACCCTTCTTGACCATGCCGTCGGCCTCGTAGTCGCGCCCGACCATGAAGCCGGTGATGTTCTGCAGGAACACCAGCGGGACGTCGGCCTGGTTGCAGAGCTGGATGAAGGTGGCCCCCTTCTGGGAGGAGTCCGGGTAGAGGACGCCGTTGTTGGCCAGGATCCCGACGGGGTAGCCGCAGATCGACGCCCAGCCGCACACCAGGGTGGCGCCGTAGCGGGCCTTGTACTCCTCGAACCGCGAGCCGTCCACCACCCGGGCGATCACCTCGCGCATGTCGAAGGGCTGGCGCAGATCCCGGCTGACCAGCCCGAGCAGTTCCTCGGGGTCATGCACGGGCGGATCAGCGGCCATGGTCGGCCCCGGATGGGGCTTCTGCCGGTTGAGGTGCGACACCACCTCGCGGCACATGCGGATGGCATCCATCTCGTCGGTCGCGAAGTAGTCGCCCAGCCCCGAGACCTCGGCGTGCAGCCGGGCGCCGCCCAAGGTCTCGTCGTCGGACTCCTCGCCGGTGGCCATCTTCACCAGCGGAGGGCCGGCCAGGAAGATCTTCGACTGGTCGGCCACCACGATGTTGTAGTCGGACAGGCCCGGCTGGTAGGCGCCTCCCGCGGTGGACGACCCGAACACCACGCACACCGTGGGGATGCGCATCTTGGACAGCTCGATCATCTCGTAGAAGAACCGGCCCGACTCGGCGAAATGGACGGTCTGGGATCGGCTGGCGCCCCCGCCGGTGAACTCCGAGCCCCCGCCGTCGCTGCCACCCAGACGCAGGTCGGCGCCGGCCGACTCCACGAAGCTCACATAGGGGATGTGATTGTCGCGGGCGATCTCCAGGGCCCGCATCCACTTCTTGCTGGCATACGGGGTGAGAGCCCCGGCCAGCACGCTGGGGTCGTTGCCCATGATCACGCACTCGGTGCCGCCGATCACTCCGATGCCGACCACCATCCCGCCGCCCATGGTGTAGTCGGACCGGTAGGCGGCCAGCGCGCTGATCTCCAGGAACGGGCTGTTGGGGTCGATCACGTTGGCGATGCGCTCCCTGATGGGCAGCTTGCCCCGGCCCCGCAGGCGCTCCATCGCGGCGGGCCCGCCTCCGGCCTCAGCCTCGTCGAGCAGCTCCTCGATCGCCGCGAGCTGCTCCAACAGGTCGTCGCGGTTCTGGCCGAACGCCTCGCTGCTCGCGTTCACCGCGGTCGGCAGCGCGGGCGCCAGCAGCCTCGGAAGGCCAGAGGATCCGCCCCCGTCGATCTTCACCGGCGCGACACTACCGCCGCCCGCCTCTCGCAGCGGCCCCGCGTCCGCGGGCATCGACTCCGGCAATGCTCGCCGAGCACTACGGCGGTTAGCCCCATGACAGCCGGCGAGCGGGTGGGGCCCGGCCGGGCTCGTGCCATGATGGGCGCCATGACCGACACCGTCGACACGAGCGTGGTGGACTTCCACTTCGACGTGCTCTGCCCGTGGGCCTACCAGACGTCGAAGTGGATCCGGGATGTGCGGGCCCAGAACGGGCTGGAGATCAACTGGCGGTTCTTCAGCCTGGAGGAGATCAACCGCTTCGAGGGCAAGAAGCACCCGTGGGAGCGGCCCTGGTCCTACGGCTGGTCGCTGATGCGCATCGGGGCGGTGCTGCGCCGCGACAGCATGGACCACCTCGACGCCTGGTACGAGCGCTCGGGCCGGGCCCTGCACGAGGAGGGGCTGCGGGTTCACGATCCCGACGTGGCCCGGGAGCTGCTCGGCGGGATCGGCCTGGACCCGGCCACGGTGGACGTCGCCCTGGACGATCCCAGCACCCACGACGAGGTCAAGGCCGAGCATGACCGGGTGGTGGCCGCGGGCGGCTTCGGCGTGCCGACGCTGTTCTTCGATGAGCAGGCCCTGTTCGGGCCGGTGTTGATCGACCCGCCGGCGGGGGCCCAGGCCATGCGCCTGTGGGACGCGGTGACGGCATGGCTGGAGTTCCCCCACCTCTATGAGATCCAGAGGCCCAAGTCCCACCGCGACGAGCAGGTCATCGCCGAGGTCTTCCGCCCCTACATCGAGGCTCGCGACTGGGTGAGCATCAACCGGGGCGAGGTCATCAACTTCGACCGCTCCTGACGCCGGCACGGACCGCCACAGTGGACGCCGATCAGATCGAGCAGCTGATCGCGGCCTCCGATCTGCCCAGCCTGCTGGCCGCGCTGGCCCACGCCACCGGAGACCCCGGCCTGGTTCCCGGGGGTCTCTGGCTCGACCCGGACCTGGCCCTGCAGCCCGAGGGAGGCTGGGACCAGGAGCAACTCGGGCGCGCCCGCGAGCTGGCCGTTTCGGGCCTCCAGAAGCTGACAGCCCCTGAGAGCGGGGAGGACGCGCCCGACGACGCTCTGGTGCCCGAGCTCATCGACTGGCTGACCGGCGCCGACCTCGACGACGGCTACCGCAGGATGCTGGCCGAGGAGCTGGCGGTGACGGGAGATATGCGGATCCCGGAGCCGATCACGGCGGGGGACTGGCCCGCGGCCAACACGAGAGACCATGCGGTGGCAGTGATCGGGGCGGGCATGTCGGGCATCCTGGCCGCCCACCGGCTCGAGCAGGCCGGGATCGACTGCGTGGTGCTCGACAAGAACGGCGATGTGGGCGGAACCTGGCTGGAGAACACCTACCCGGGCTGCCGGGTCGACGTGTTCAACCACGTGTACAGCTACTCCGGCGAGCAGCGCCCGGACTGGCCCGAGTACCACTCGAGCCAGCCGGTGCTCCTCGACTACTTCCGCGACTGCGCCCGAAGGTGGGGGATACGGGACCGGATCCGTTTCGACGTGCAGGTCGACTCGCTGGCCTGGGACGACGCCACCTGCCGCTGGGTCATCCGGCTCGAGACGAGCAGCGGGCCCGAGGACATCACCGCCGGCGCGGTGGTGTCCGCAGTCGGTCAGCTCAACCGACCCCTGATGCCCGACATCGAAGGCGTCGACAGCTTCGTCGGCGAGCAGTTCCACAGCTCGGCCTGGCGCCACGACATCGACTGGCAGGACCTGAGGGTGGCCGTGATCGGCACCGGCGCGAGCGCGCTGCAGTTCATTCCCCACCTGGCCGAGGCCGCGGCGCACGTCACCGTTTTCCAGCGAACACCGCCATGGCTGATCCCGCGGCCCGTGTACCACGAGCCCCTCGCAGCGGGCCTGCTGCGGCTGTTCGAGCTGGTGCCCGGCTACGCCCACTGGTTCCGGCTACGGCTGTTCTGGTGCACCCACGAGGGCACGGTCGGCGCCCTGCGCCGCGACCCCGCCTGGGACGGACCGCTGGATCAGGCGGTGAGCCGCCGCAACGAGGAGACCCGGAAGCTGTTGACCATGTACCTGGAGCACCAGTTCGGCGATCGTCCCGACCTCCTGGCCAAGGTGGTTCCCGATTACCCGGTGGGCGCCAAGCGGGTGGTACTCGACAACGGGATCTGGGCCCGCACGCTCAAGCGGCCCAACGTCGAGCTGGTAAGCGGCGGGATCGAGCGCGTCGAGCCGGACGGCGTGCGGGGGGCCGACGGACGCCTGCACCCCGCGGATTTGGTCGTGTACGGAACCGGGTTCCGGGCCTCGGAGTTCCTGATGCCCATGCGGGTGACCGGGCGGGACGGCGACGATCTCCACGAGACCTGGAACGGAGACGCCCGGGCCTACAACGGCGTGTGCGTGCCCGGCTTCCCGAACCTCTTCTGCCTGTACGGCCCCAACACCAACATCGTGGTGAACGGCAGCATCATCTACTTCGCGGAGTGCGCCGCCCACTACGTGGTGGAGTGCATGCGCCTGCTGGCTGAGCGAGGCGCGACGGCCATGGACTGCCGGCCCGACGCCTACGAGCGTTACGCCGCCCTGATGGACGAGCACAACTCGCAGATGGCGTGGGGCATATCGCCGGTCAACAGCTGGTACAAGAGTCCCAGCGGGGGAGTGGCCCAGAACTGGCCCCTGCCGCTGGTCGACTACTGGCGCCAGACCCGCCGTCCCGACCCCGCCGACTTCGAGCTGATCGAGCCGGCCGGGCGCGCCTAGCCGGTGTTGCGCATGCCGGCAGCCACCCCGTTGACCGTGAGCAGCAGGGTGCGCAGCAGCCGCTCGTCCTCATCGGTGCTGCCGGCCCGCCTGCCGCGGTGGCGGGCCAGGAGGTCGGCCTGCAGTACGTTGATCGGGTCGAGATAGGCGTCGCGCACCGCCAGCGCGCGACGCAGGATCGGCAGGTCCTCGAGCAGGCCCCGGCCCGTGAGCGCGGTCACCTCGGCCACGGTCCGCTCGTACTCGTCGCACACCGCGTCGAAGTGGCAGTGCAGGGCCGGATCGACCAGCGTGGCCACATAGTGGTGGGCAATGGCCAGGTCCGTCTTGAACAGTGTCATCTCGACATTGGACACGAAGGTGCGAAAGAACTGCCACGACTCGTACATGTCGTCCAGGTCCGATCCCATGCCCGCGGCACGGGCTGCGGCCAGCCCGGCGCCCACACCGAACCAGCCGGGCACGATCTGGCGGGACTGCGTCCAACCGAACACCCAGGGGATGGCCCGAAGAGTGTCGATGCCGTCGTCGGTGCGGCCTCGCCGGGCGGGGCGAGACCCGATGTTCATCTCGGCCAGCTCCTCGACCGGAGTGGACGTGCGGAAGTACTCGACCAGGCCGGGGGCCTGCAGGAAGGCCCGGTAGGCGTCGTAGGCCGCGGTCGAGGCGACCTCCATCACCCGATCCCACCGGCGGGTGACCGCAGGTTCGTGGCGAGGCGAGCGGTGCGCCATCGACGCCTCGACCACGGCCGCGAAGGCGAGATCGAGGTTGCGATGGGCCAGCCGGGGCAGCCCGTACTTGTCGGCGATCACCTCGCCCTGCTCGGTGATCTTGACTGATCCGGTGATCGCTCCAGGCGGCTGGCCCAGGATCGACGCGTGGGTGGGTCCGCCGCCGCGCCCGACGGTGCCTCCCCGCCCGTGGAACACCGTCACCCGGACCCCGGCGGCCGCGGAGACCTCAGCGATGGCTCTCAGCGCCTTGTGTATCTCCCACTGTGAGGTTGTGATGCCGCCGTCCTTGTTGGAGTCGGAATAGCCGAGCATCACCTCCTGGGTGCCGCCGCGGAGTTCGACGAGGCGCCGGTAGGGCTCCACTTCGAGCAACGCCCGCAGGACAGGACCGACGGCGCGCAGGTCTTCGATCGTCTCGAACAGCGGCACGAACCCGATCCGGGCCACTCCGGCCCCCAGGTCCACGAGGCCGGCCTCGCGGGCCAGCACCGCCGGTGCCAGCAGATCGTCGACCCCGCGGGTCATCGAGACGATGTAGCTGTGGACGATCTGGTCGCCCCGGGCGTCCATCTGGCGGCGCAGCACCCGGAACAGCTCCAGGACGTCCTCGGCGCCGTCGTCGAGGGAACGTCCCGGTAGCGCCAGAGGCCGGGGACCGGACAGCTCGTCGGTGAGCAGCGCGGAACGCTCGGCGCTGGAGAGTTCCGCGTAATCGATTCCCAGCGGCGCGAACAGTCCGGCCAACGCCCGGTGGTGGCGCTCGGAGTGCTCGCGGATGTCGAGGGTGGCGAGGTCGAACCCGATCATGGCGACTATGCGCCGGACGCGGGCCAGCCGGCCCCGGGCCAGGAGGCCGCCCTGGTTGGTCTCCAGCGACCGGGCGATCACGGCCAGATCCCGGGCCAGATCGGCGGCTGAGCCGTAGGCGGCCGGACCGGGCACCGGCTCGGCCGCCTCGACGAGGCGCCGGTGGATGACCGCCAGTCTCTGGCGGTAGGGCTCGCCCGCGCTGAGCCGGTCGAACCGTGCCGTCAACGTGGGGAACTGTTCATGGTCGGCCGCGATCGCCTCGGCCAGCTCGACGGACACTCCCCGCACTGCGAAGCTCACACTCAGCTCCGACGACAGACCCTCGATCTCTTCCACCAGGATGCGCAGGGCCCGCTGACGCTGGAAGGTGAGCACCTCCACTGTGGTGTCCGGCGTGACGTTGGGATTGCCGTCACGGTCTCCTCCGACCCAAGAGCCGAAGCGGACGGGTGCACGGTCGGGGTCGAGTCCGCCTCCCAGCGATGCCAGCACCGCGTCGATGTCGTCGAGCAGCTCGGGCACGCCCTGCACCGCGATCTCGGTGAGGAAGTACAGGATCGACCGGGCCTCGTCCACCGGGTCGGGACGCTGCCGGCGCAGCTCGTCCGTCTGCCAGATGGCGTCGATCAATTCGTTGACCCGGCGGTCCGCCCGGCGCCTGGCCGTGTCGTCTGCTCCGGCATGGGCCCGGTGCTCGATGAGGCTGGAGATCTCGGCCAGCTTGTCCAGGATCGACCGGCGGGACGCCTCGGTGGGATGGGCGGTGAACACCGGGCGCAATTCGGCCGAGTTGACCGTCGACACGATCTCGCCGTCAGCGAAGCCCATCTCGCGCAGCCGGCCCACCATCTCGCCGAAGCGGTTGGAACCGGCCGCCTGCTTCTCCGTCAGGTCGTCGATGCGGTGAACCTGCTCGGCCGTGTTGGCCAGGTGGAAGTAGACGGTGAAGGCCCGAGCGAGAAGCCCGGCGTGGGTCACGTCCACATCGGCCAGCAGTTCGGCGAGGGCGGTGCTGTCCTCGTCGCGGCGGCGGAGTCCGCGGGCCAGACCACGCACCTGCTCCACACGCTCGAGCAGCTCGGGGCCGTGCTGGCGACACAGCGCCTCGCCGAGCTGAGCACCGAGACGGCGAATGTCGCGGCGCAGAGCCGAGTCAAGCTCGCTCAGAGGCCCGTCGAGCGAGGACTCGACCGGGATTTCCGCCGACCCCTTCGCCATGACGCTAGGTGACTCCGGCGCGGGTACGGCGCAGTAGGGGATCGGCGAGCTTGAGGCCCCGGTCGGCCACGCTCAGGACCCGCGACGCCATGCCCGGGGTGTCTCCGTCGATGAGGTTGCCCATCACCTGGAGGGTGATGTTGGCCACCGCCTGGGTGCCCACGGCCAGGCGCAGGCCGTTGCGAAGGATCCAGGGATGGCCGATGAGGAAGCTGAACCGCCGGCCGGTGCGCAGGAACCCGTCGAAGCGCTCGCCCACCACCCGGTCGTAGGCGCTGGGCGCGGTCGCCGGGTCCTCCAGGAACAGGTCGGCCAGCACCATCCCCGCCTCCAGCCCGTAGTCGATCCCCTCGCCGTTCATCGGGTTGATCAGCCCGGCCGCATCCCCGACCGCGGCCCACCCGGGCCCGTGGCGGCGGACCGCGCTCATCGGCAGCCTCCAGGCCCGGGGCCGCTCCAGGTAGTCGCCCAACTCCCACTCATCGGCCACTAGGTCCCGGTAGTCGTCCAACAGCCGGTTGAGGTTGAGCTTCCGGAATCCTTTCATGGTTGACATGGATCCCGCCCCGATGTTGACGGTGCCGTCGCCGGCCGGGAACATCCATCCGTAGCCGGGAACCCATCCTCCCTCGGCTCCCCGCAGCGTCAGGCAGGCCTCCAGGTGCCGGTCGGCGTGGCGTGGACTGGGCGCATAGGAGCGGATGGCCAGACCGAAGGGCTCGGAGTCGACCCTCTCCGCGCCCAGCATGCGGGCCGCAGCGCCGGGCGCGCCGGTGGCCAGCACCACCATGTCGGCCAGGAACCGCTCGCCCCCCGCGGCGCTCTCGACGCCGACGACTGTGCCGTCGTCGGAGAGGACGGGCATGACCTCGGTGTTCCACACGATCTCGGCTCCCGCGGCCCCGGCCGCCTCGACGAGGTGCTTGTCCAGCGCCCGGCGGGGCCATACCGCGCCGTGGGGGCCGAACCGGTTGTTGGCGGGCCACAACAGCTCGCGCCGGGTGTCGCCCGCGATCATGCGCAGCCCGTCGATGCGGTGGGCGCCGTCGAGCTCTATGCCGAGTTCGTCGAGAGCGGCCACTGCCCTCGGGGTGAGCCCGTCGCCGCACACCTTGTCCCGGCCGGGCGAGGCCTTCTCGAAGACGGTCACCCGGGCCCCGCCCCGGGCGGCCCGTATGGCGGTGGCCGCTCCGGCCGGCCCGGCCCCGATGACGGCCAGGTCGCAGCCAGCAGCGCTCATGGCGCAGTCCGGCAGGCAGGACGGCGACCGTCCGCCGCGACACCGAAGCGGACTGAACGAAGCGGCGCTGCCGGCCGGCTAGTGGGCGTGGGGTCCGTGGCCGTGATGGCCGTGATGGCCGTGGCCGTGGCCGCGGTGGTCGTGGCGGTGATCGCTGCTGTGGCCGTGACTGTGGCCGTCGTCATGGCTGTGACTGTGGCCGTGCTGGTCGTGGCTGTGGCCGTGACCGTGATGGCCGTGGTCGTCGAGCACGATCATGTCCTGGCCGTGGTCGTGTTCGGCGTGGTCGCCGAGCACGCGGTCGCCGAACGCCTCCCTGAGCCGCTCCTCGGTGAGCATCTCATCGGGGGTCCCGGAGGCCACTAGGCGGTTGGCCATCAGCATCACTGAGTCGCAATGGCGGGCTTCGTCGAGATGGTGGGTGGTGATGATCACGATGGAGCCCCGCGACGTGTACTCCTCGATCACGTCCAGGATCCGCTCCTGGCTGGGGATGTCCAAGCCGGTGACGGGCTCATCGAGCATGATGATGTCGGGCTCGCCGGCCAGCACCTGGGCGATCCGGACCCTCTGCTGCTGCCCTCCGCTGAGTTCGCCGAAGCTCCGGTTCTTGAACTGGTTCACGTCGAGCTGCTCGCCCGCC
>LXNJ01002302.1_pt1 | contig 10586 bp, 10 predicted proteins | sample 809081 | NCBI WGS metagenome assembly LXNJ01 (sample SAMN04870510, study PRJNA318959) | sponge metagenome | biome: sponge; feature: marine sponge reef; material: water | host: Petrosia ficiformis | place: Greece: Milos, Mediterranean Sea | collected 2013-05-29 | depth 5-7 m
AGGTCATGGGCGGCTCAAGATTAGCTTTCCTCTTGATTCAGGTGGTGATTACGCAGCAGGACATACAGGATTGAGGGCGAGGACAGCGTATTCAGAGGCGCTATTAGCGCCCCCGCTACTGCAGGGATCCACGGGCCGGATGACAAATCGGAAATCCAGCCCCCCGCGACATAGTCCGTGGCCAAAATCGTCGCGATGCCGGTCGTTGCAACCACTGTGGCAGTAAGCGACAATTTGCTCGACTGTTCAAGCGGCACTTGAAGGTTCTCATCGTGCGGTATGCCCAATCGTCTGAACACAGGGATTATGAGTCGTGGCGCCCAAGGTCGAAGCTTCGTCACCCAAAAGAACTGCCCAACGAGTTTTAACAGTATTAGGACGCCTACACCAACCAGAAAGAGCAACAAATCGTCATCAAGCTTCGACGCAACGGCAGGGATTAGGAGCCCGATCCCCAACCCAACCAGTGCTCCGAAAACGGCCCTCGACACCAAAGTTGCAACTGCCATGAGTCGAGGCTCGTCAACAAACCACTTGGCAAGGAGTTCTAAGGTTCCATCACTATTGGTTGACATCTGTTTACCCCCACGCTCTCCTGGAGTTCTCCGCTAACCCTTAATCCTTCCGTCCGCCGCCGCGGGTGCGGTTCTGCGGCGGGTTCTTGCCGCCGTGATTGTCGCGATAGGTATCCAGCCTCTCTTGCTCCCACTTGCGAGCCGCGGGGCGAGACATCTTCCGCGTCTCCACTTTCATCGTGCCGGTCTTGCCGTCAGCCTTGTGCTCAGGCGCACGGCGGGCCGGGTCTTTCGTAATGCCGACGTAATCGATCCGGTTGTTCGAACCACGCAAGGTGTATCCCTGCGCTTTGCCGCGACTGCCGCCTGATGATGACCCTCCACGGCCGCCTCGTGAACCACTGCTTCCCTTGCCTGTCATGACAGGCTCCTTTCCCTGCCCTACTCGGCAGCACTTGCTTCTTGCGCTTCTTCCTCAAACTGCTTGCGAACCTCGCCGGAACCGACGAACTGGGAGAGCAGGCGATAATTGCGCTGCTCATACCGCACGCGACCGGCGATGACCGCCGGGTGGACCTCATATTTCTGGGCCAACTCGATAACCTCCATCGGTGTGAGATTGTCGAACATCAGGGACGATTCCCAATCGTCGCTGGGCGGCCAGAGCGCATCCTCCGCCCATCTGTCTGCCGCAATCTCCACGTCCTCGACCGGCTGTGTTTCCGTCCTGGGCCCGCGCAGGCTGAGGTCATCGATGAATATACTTGCGCCGTCGTCACCGTCAAGGTGATAGGCGACGTGCGCCAGTTCATGCAGCAGGGTGAACCAGAAGTTGTCGATGCGGTCATAGCGCAGGGTCAGCCCGATGACAGGCCGACCATCCACCAAGCGCATCGCCGCGCCGTCCAAGTGCGTACGTGGCAGGTGGGGCACGATCTGCAGTGCGATGCCAAAAGCGGCAAGGACATCCTTTGCGAGACGGGGGCCTTCGGCAAACCGGCTCATGCGTGCCAAATCGCGAAGGGCTTCGTTCCAGTCTTCAAACTCACGGAATTCGGCTCGCGGCGGAGACTCATTCGCTTGTGCCATGACTTGCCAGCACCACGCCGTGAGGGCGTAGGGATCCGCCTTGGCGTTGACGCGTGTAAGGTCGTTCTTGCGGAACAGGGCGGTGGTTGCGACCTGCGGCGCGCCGGCGCGATCCATCAACCCACGGACGATTGCCTCCGCGCGGTCTTTCAGATTGCCCGTCTTCTTCATCCCGGCCCATTCGGCCATAGCCTTGAGAGGGAACCGTTTCCAGTCCAGGTCCAGCTCGTTCTTATCGAATGAGACGGATGGGTCCTGTAAGAGAACATCGGCGGGGATGCCGAGGTGCTTGTGGAGCGCGCGCGCCATCGCCATGGTGATGTCCCGTCTGCCGGATAGCACCTCTGAAACCTTGGAGGCGCTGCCGATAAGCGGGATCAGGTCGCGGCGCGTCATGCTGCGCTGATCCATGACAAATTCGATAGCTCCAATGGCGGTTGGCAAGCCGATAGGATAGTGCACGTCCTCGTAGTGTTCGATGAGATCGGCCAGAACGTCCCGCTCATCGCCCTCCGGTGTGTCGATCGGGGCCTGAAAAACATCGGAAAGCCTGGCAAGCGCGGCCTGATAGTCCTCTTCAGTACGAATCGGCCTCACGCCAGCCATTTCACACCTCCTCTGCGTTGATGCGGTCATACTCTGCATGTGTATCCGCGAACCGTATGGACACATCGCGCGCTTCGTAGTTGATCTCGGCGACCAGGCGATATGCGTTTCCCCTGATTCTGAATACAACGCGACTGTTGGGCAGGATACTGGCCCTGGGGAACTGCTCAATGACGTCAGCCGGCTTGGCCCACTCAGCTTCGCGAACAACGGCGTACCACGCCTCCAGCGCAATTCGAGAGTCTGCATGGCGTTCTGAGCACCTCTGGAGCTTATCTCTAGAGAAGATACGCACAGGTCTTCATAGCTCCTCCTGTGATGGCACCATACTACATAGTTCCCAAAATGGCGTCAAGCTATACGAGACAGTTAGGGACTAATTGCCTCCGTCAAAGCCTAAGCGATTCAAATTGGCGTCGATCTCCTTGTCCAGCCGCTGTGCCTCTGCCTGCTGCTCACGCCACTGAGTGGAAAGCCGCGCCATCTTTTCAGCGAACGGCTCGCCATCATCCTCCTGCGGCGCTGCGCCGACATATCCCCCCGGCGTGAGCACATGGCCATGCCTGCGTATCTCTTCCAGAGACGCGCTCTTACAGAATCCAGCCTCGTCCGCATAGTCACCCGCGCCGTCCTTGCCAAGCCATGCGTGGTAGGTATCGGTAATGCGCGCGATGTCATCGGCTGACAGGTCGCGACGCGTACGGTCGATCATGTGCCCCATCTTTCGGGCGTCAATGAACAGCGTTTCACCGCGGCGGGTCTGTCGGTCTCCGCTGGCGCGAGCGCGTGAAAGGAACCACAGGCAGGCGGGTATCTGCGTCGAGCGGAAAAGTTGGCCTGGCAGAGCGATGATGCAGTCGACAAGGTCAGCTTCGATGATGTTCTTGCGGATCTCACCCTCGCCCGATTGTTGCGATGACATGGAACCATTCGCCAGGACGAAGCCTGCCGTGCCGCGCGGCGCGAGATGATGCAGGAAGTGCTGGACCCATGCGAAGTTCGCGCTGCCGACGGGCGGGACGCCATGTACCCAGCGCTTGTCGTCTCTCAGCCGCTCTCCACCCCAGTCGGACACGTTGAAGGGCGGGTTGGCGAGTATGAAGTCTGCGCGCAGGTCCGGGTGGCGATCATTCTGAAAGCTGTCGCCGTACTCGATCCTTCCGTCAATCCCCCGGATAGCGAGGTTCATCTGCGCCATGCGCCACGTCGTGTAGTTGGACTCCTGCCCGTAGATGGGCGGTATGTCCGCTGCCATACCGCCATTGCCGTTTCCGGATTCATGGGCGCGAATGAACTCTATTGACTGTACGAACATGCCGGCAGAACCGCAGCAGGGGTCATAGACCCGGCCGTTGTACGGCTCAAGCATTTCCACGAGCAGCCTCACAACGGAGCGCGGGGTGTAAAACTCACCGCCCTTGCGCCCCTCCGCAAGAGCAAACTGCTCTAGGAAATACTCGTAGACACTGCCGAGGACATCCGTCGCACGTTCTTCTGAGCCGCCGATCTGGATGTTGCTTATGAGGTCAACGACCTGCCCTAGTCGATCCTTATCCAGGGCCTCCCTCGCATATTCTCTTGGGAGCACACCCTGAAGGGCAGGATTATCCCGTTCTATACCACTCATCGCATCATCGATTAGCTGACCGATGGTTGGTTGTCGAGCCTGGTTGCTCAGGTACAGCCAACGCGCTTCAGGCGGAACCCAAAATGCTCTTTGCGCACGATACTCATCTGGGTCTTCAGGATCTGCGCCTTGGTCTTTTTCTGCTACGAGCCGTGCATGCACCTCCTCGAAAGTATCGGAGATGTACTTCAGGAAGACCAAGCCCAGCACGACGTGCTTGTACTCTGCGGCATCCATGTTGTTGCGGAGCGCGTCGGCAGATTTCCAGAGTGTTGCCCTGTAGTCATCGGGCACCGTTGCACTCGAACCAGTTCCGACTTCTGTTTTCCTTGCTCGTCGTCCTCTGGTGGTCATGAGATTAATGTCCTGTCTTTCCTGTGTGATGGACCTTCCTATACGAACCTCTGTTCATGTTATCTCATCTGACGCCTGACGGCGGGCCGAGTGCTGCTGGAGGATGGACTCCAAAACTCCCGTCAATAGTAGTGTCGCGCAGTTTGGGAACAGCGTTACGGACAGATCTAAGTCGACTTGGATTAAGTAGAGGAAACCTTCCTCTAGACCCCCCACCCCTATGGGCAGAGGCCTATGGTTCTCCAACACTGACATCGCGTCGCTTCCGCCAAGTATTCAAAGCCCCGGGGGCGACCGACCCTACGCCCCGTTAGTCATCTATTCTCTATGGAAGACTAAACTGTAAGACGAGGAGAAGATCTGTGACTGAAACCCCAGAATTTCAGGAACGGCGCCCCAGCTCAACAGCTTGCGACGAGGAATGCACCTACGCACCGCCCGCCGACTCTAGTTGCCGGTCATCCAACATCAGAAATTCGTCTTCCACGAGTCATCTCCTTCCCACCACCGCTTTCGGTGTCGATCCTATCTGAGCGATGGTGTTGGCAAACCATCAGCGCCTCGGAAAAATTGGTGCCCTCCAGGCTGGCTTCTGGTGGACCACCTCACAGTCCCGACCAAAACTGAAATGCTCACATTGATGGCTCCACAAAACTCGTTTTCCGCATTACGACGTCGTAAACAACCCCTGACGTTGCTCTCGTTCACACCCTCAATCTCTGTACACCCCGCGTACCTCGAAGGACCATCGCGGGCGACGAAAGGCATGGGGGAGGGATTTCAACGGACCTTCTCGGCGGCCGCGTAGGCTCTAAGGATCACCCGCGTGGATCATCCCTGCAGTGGAAGAAACGCAATCTTTCTTTCCTGAGAGGTCAATCGGAAGGCGGCAAACGCCGATGCAGTTTCCTCAATCGCCAGATACACCGACCGCAATCACGAGGGGATTCAGCCCCAAGCCCGAGATTCTTGCTCCTGCTTGCTGGAATATCCCGTTCTCCGCATGACGACGTGCCAGACACCACTGCAATCATCGATGTCCAAAACCCTCAATCCCTGTACAGCCCTCCCAGCGGAGTTCTGCGGCAAAGAGTCGTTTCGGGCTGGCCTCGGAGCGTGCTGGCGTCATCTTGGAGAGGTCGCCACAGACGTTGATCCAGGCTGTGCCCGGCCCGGTGATCTCACAACAACCCTCATGCATCTGCCGCCATGAGCTCATATGACTATGGAGCTTTAGAGCTCTGGAAACGAACAGCACTCGACACGTAGAGACTGGGCCGACTTCGACCGTAGACAAAATGTCCGTTTCAGCTTTGGCCTTTGCCCCGCTCCTGCCCACCATCTCTCAGACAAAATGACCACCTCAGATACGGCCGATGTTCGTTGCGGAGGGACTCAGCCCCGAACTCGAGATTCTTGCTCCAGTTAGCTGGCATATCCCGTTCTCCGCATCACGACGCGCTAAACACCAGTGCAATCATCGATGGTCAAAACCCTTAATCCCTGTACAGCCCCCGCACTGCTCGACGCAGATTTCGCCTTCAGCCTCACCAGACTGCCCCAGGCGGAGGCTTCACACCATGTCCTGGAAGGCAGGGCTCGTTGACGAGCCTCCCCTCCAGGTCAGTCATGGCGTGAATGAATATCATTGTCATCGTGACGAGAGGAACACTGCGCCACGCGCCAACTGGCGCGAAGCCGCTACTTTTAGAGCGCAGTTACATGAACCTCCGAGGGGCTCAAATTTGTGCGGCGCACGGTTCATCTCAGCCATGCCCATTGGGAGTGGCCGCGTACTAATTGTGAAGAGATCAGCAATGTACATTGACGCCTCAGGGAATTGTGACCTGCACAGATCGTTGGGTAAATTGGACTAACTTGGCCTCCACAACAGCTCATTGCCCTCCAGTGGTATACCGGGCGCACCACCCTGGCAGTTTGGGCATTTCCGCTGAAATATGTCGGTCCGGTTGGCCCCGTAATTTGCCCGGCATTCAGGGCAGTGCATCACGTATACGTACGAGTTGTGGTCGGAGCCGAATCTTAGAGGGTCAGTTCGACCAAGATTGATCTGGTTGTTCCGATTGATGTAGCCGGGACCCGTCGTGCTCTTGCCCGCCAAAGTTCCCCTCCAATCGTCTGGCCACCCTCATGCCTTTCTACCGCCATCCCGCATCAGATGACAAGTGCCTTCTTTCCGCTAGAGCAAGCATCCGACTCACTGGAGCAAGCAATAGTCCGCCCTTGTGCCAAGAGCCCTTGACTGCTCTCGTATGGTTATGACAAGCATCGATGGATGCCCTCATTCCCCGCAGATATGCGCTTGATGGAAGGAGTCTTGGAGTGAAGAGGGAAACCGCGGCAAAAATGCAGAAGGACGAAACATATGAGCCCGTGGCGCTCTATGCTCGCGTGTCCAGCGATCAGCAGGACGTCGATCTGTCCGTGGCGGCGCAGCTTAGGGCGCTGCGGGACCATGCGGCCAAGAACGGACAGATTGTAGTGCGGGAGTACATCGACGAGGCCGAGAGCGGGCGCATCGCCGATCGGCCCGAGTTTAGGAAGATGATCGATGCCGCCACGGCAACGGACGCTCCCTTTACGGAGATCCTCGTCTGGAAGTTCTCGCGCTTCACCCGCAAGCGCGAGCACGCTGTGGCCTTCAAGTCCATGCTCCGCCGCAAGGGTGTCCGCGTAGTCTCCATCACCAAGCACGCCGACGACACCCCCACCGGCAAGCTCATGGAGGCCATCATCGAGAGTGTCGATGAATTCTATTCCGAGAATCTCGCCCAGGAGGTTACGCGCGGTATGCGCGAGGCGGCGGCACGCGGTTTCTGGGTGACGTCCAGCTCTCCCTTCGGCTACCGGCGGGTCTACGTCCAGGACGGGGTGAAGAAGAGGCCCCGCCTTGAGCTCGATCCTCCCGCTGACGCCGTGGTCCGCCGGATCTTCGATATGGTGCTCAAGGGCCAGTCCCTCATGGATGTGACAAAGACCCTCAACGCCGAGGGCGTCGCCACGTCAACCGGCAGCAAGTGGCGCATCACCTCCGTCCACAAGATCCTCGTCAATGAGGTGTACACGGGCACACTCGTCTGGGGCACGGGTGCGAAGGATGGCACGCCGCCCGTCCGCGTCGAGAACGCATTTCCCGCCATCGTCACCCATCAGGAGTTTCGGCGGGTCAACAGCCTGTTGAAGGCCCGCTCGCCCAAGATCGTTCATCCCCGGCGCGCCGCCAGCCCCTACCTCCTCAGCGGGCTGGCCACATGCGCTCTCTGCGGGAAGCAGCTCACCGCTTCGGAAGCAAAGAGCGGCAAGTACACCTACTACGTCTGCCAGTCCATCCTCAAGAAGGGCAGCGGCTCATGCGCCACGCCGCGCATCAACGCCAAGGCGTTCGAGGAGACCATCATCCGTAATCTCCGCGAGAACGTCCTCACCGAGGGCAACATCCGCGGCCTCGTCAATGTCCTCGACGAAGAGATGGACGGCCTGGCGCACGAACAACGCGGGCGACTGGAGTCCATCGAGGGTGAGCTTGAGGACGTGAAACGCCGACTGGCACGCATCTGGCACGTCATTGAGACGACGGACATGGAGATGGCCGACGCGGCGGAGCGTGTTAGGGAACTTCGAGATCGGAAGGAAAAGCTGGAGCAGGCCGCCGATGAGGCGCGGGCCGTGCTGGCGGAGCGATGGGCGCTGCTGGATCGGGCGGAGACGATCACGGCATTCGCAGCGGACATGAGCGAGTTCCTCAAGACTAGCGAACTGACCGAAACCCGATCCTTCATCAGGTCGTTCGTCAAGGACATTCAAATTGGGCCTGGCAAGGCAACAATCGTCTACACGATCCCTATGCCGGAGGATAGCCCCATCGGGGATTCAGATTCTGCTGAACTCGCCTTGACCGATGGTGTTCGCAGTACCATCCGAGGTGGTGGAGCTGAGGGGAGTCGAACCCCTGACCTCCGCATTGCGAACGCGGCGCTCTCCCAACTGAGCTACAGCCCCATGAACAGTGAATCAATTGTAGCGCAGGCGATGGGTGTGCTGGTGCATTCACAGACAAGAAAACGCCGCCCTTTTGGGCGGCGTCCTTTCTCTATGCTTGTGCGTGAGGGATTAGCCGCCGTAGCCTCCTGCGGGGCGTTGTCCGGCACCGTCACCGCCGTCACCTTCAGAGTCCTCAGCGCCGGGGGGCTCATCTTCTGCGATTGGCTCCCACTTCACGAGGGTGACGTCGTCAGTCACATCGTCAAAGACGGCCTGAACGCGCTGCCCGACGGCGAGTGAGCCCGGATCCTCCATCAACTGCTCCTTCGGCATGAGGACGTTGCCGGTCATGCGGGCTCCCTCATCAAGCTGGATGGTGGCGTGGACGTAAGGAGCTTCTTCCGTGAACGAGGGAATGGACGACTGATAGACGGTCGTGTAGGAGTAGACGCGTCCCTTGCCGCTCACCTTTGTCCAGACGAGCTTGTCCATGGGGGAGAGGTCGTACGGGCACACCTCGCGCGGGAAGAAGATGAACTTGTTGCAGACGGTGCAGTACTGCACCCACAACTCATGCTTCTTTGTGCCCTCCCAGAACGGCCGTGACACGTCCGGGTTGAGCGTCGCTCGCGGCAACGGCTTGTTGTATTCGCTCGTCATGACTCTGCGTCCCCTTAGCGAATCTCGCCTTTGACGTTTCTCTTCTTGTCTCTAGAGTGTGTTCTCGGACCCGAGAACCAGCGTGCACATGCTGCTCGCTGTGCCACCTCAACCATTCACCAGGCCGAGGTCATTGCGTTCTATTTGTCTCACACCCGCCTTGCCCATGATCTGACGGGCTGCCTCAACAACGTGGCGGAATCCGCCTGCGAGGCCGGGCTGTCCGCCGGACAACTGGCCGCCGTCGGTGTTGATGGGGAAGGTGCCGTTGTAGGTAGTGTCAGTCTCCGCAAAGAACGGTCCAATCTCACCCTTGGGTACGATTCCTGCGTCTTCCAGGCACACGGCATGGAGGATCGTGTATCAATCATAGAATTCGGCGAACTGGATATCCCGCGGCGTGTAGCCGGACATGGCAAACGCGGTTGGCGCGGAGCGGGCTACCGGCGTGACTGTGATGTCCGGTCGCTGCATTCCGCCGAAGTCATCGAGCGCCGTCGCCCCGCCGAGCACGTAGGCGGGCTTGTTCAGGCTCGCATTTGCTCTTTCAGCAGTTGTGACGATGACGGCCGCCGCGCCTGCGCACGGCATAACGCACTCGAGAAGTCGGAGCGGGTAGTTCACATAGCGTGAATTGATCACATCTTCGTGTGTGATGGGTTGGCCGTTGAACACTGCGTTCTCGTTGCCCTGGGCGTTGGCGCGCTCGTTTGCCGCGACGTGGGCCAGCTGATCTTGGGTGGTGCCGTACTTGGCCATATGCCGCCCATAGATCTGGGCATAGCCGGTGTTTGCGCCGGCGGCGGGGCCGTAGGGGAAATCGAACTCTGCGCCAGGGCCAGGGAAGCCCTCAATACCTCGCGGCAGCGCCGGGTTTCGCTCCTGCGCGATGACGACGAGCACGTAGTTTGCGAGGCCGTTCATGACGGCCATGGATGCCAGCGTGACGCCCGTGGCTCCGCTCGCGCCCATCATTGAGGAACCGGTGCCAAAGCGGGGGCGGATGCCGAGGTATTCCGCGGCGAATCCGGGGAAGGTGTCACCACCCTCCGTGATAAGGCCGTCGATCTGATCTCTCGTGATGTGGGCGTCTTCCATGGCGAGTCGAGCGGCCTGCGCCATAAGGCCACCAACGCTCATGCCGGGAATTGTCCGGCGCGTCGGGAGTTCACCGATACCGATAATTGCGGCCTCGCCTCGGAAACTCACGTCCTTATCCTCCTGCTGGTGTCATCCCGCTTTGGCTATCAGTTAAACCTGGGATCTTTCATCCATTCGTTGTCAGCCGGTGAGTCGGACCCCGGGACGGGCTCTTCGTCGACTCGTCGCCACTTGATAATTGTCCACTCCGGCGTCACATCCTCGAACACGGCCTCGACACGTTGACTGATCTGGAGGAGCGCCGGGTTCTCACGGTATTCCTCAGGTGAGACATCAGCCATGTTTCCGACCATTCGCACACCCTCGTCCAATTCGATGAGAACCTGCGCCATGGGCATATCCTCGCCAAACGTGGGGACTGCAGGCTGGAAAACGGTTGTGTAGGAGTGGATGCGTCCCATGCCGCTGGCACGCGTCCAGATCAGGTCATCTCCATGACCCCAGCATGTTGGGCATGCCTCTCGCGGGTAGAAGATGAAGTTGCTGCATCGCTTGCAGTGCTGGAGCCAGAGTTCATGGCGCTTCGTTCCGGCCCAGAAAGGTGCGCTCACCTCCGGATTCAAATGAGGCCG
>LXNJ01002303.1_pt1 | contig 10585 bp, 11 predicted proteins | sample 809081 | NCBI WGS metagenome assembly LXNJ01 (sample SAMN04870510, study PRJNA318959) | sponge metagenome | biome: sponge; feature: marine sponge reef; material: water | host: Petrosia ficiformis | place: Greece: Milos, Mediterranean Sea | collected 2013-05-29 | depth 5-7 m
ATCACGGCTTTGCCGCTGTCCGCCAGCACGTGCCCTAGGCGGCGCACGGGCCAGATCGCCATGGACACCAGGGTCAGGAACGCGAACAGTTCGCCGACACTGATCGTGCCTTGGGCAAGAAAGACGCCGGCCGCGATGACCACGATGCTGATCTGGCCCAGCGAGACGAAGTCGCTGATGCCCCAGTAGAGCGCTTCGAGCTTGTTCAGCCGGTAGAGGTGGTCCCGGAACACATGGTTGCATGTGGCGAAACGGGCGATCTCGTGTTCGTCGCGCGCGAATGCGCGCACCACCCGGATGCCTGTCAGGTTCTCCTGCAGGACGGCCGTCAGCTTGCCTTCGGCTTCGTCGGCGACCTTGAACTGCCGCTTGACGAGGCTGAAGAAGAGATACGCACCGACGGTAATGAACGGCATCAGGCACAGGCTCAAGGCGGCAAGCCGCGCGTCGCGCCAGAACAGGATCGGCGCCATCGCGGCGATCATGAGGATGGAGCGGCCGATCTCGACGACGTTCGTGGCGAGGAAGACGCGCACCGTTTCCACGTCGGAACTGCAACGCTGGACGAGGTCGCCGGTGTCGGCCTCGTCGAAGAACCTGGCCGGGAGGTGGTGCAGTCGCTGGAACAGAGCGTCCCGCAAGCGCCTGGCAATCGCTTCCGTGGCCATGGCGGACCATCGGCCCCGGAGGTACATGAACACCGCGCTCAAGGCGGCAAGCAGCAGGCCGGCGAGGGCCGACACGGCCAGGTAGGCAATGAATGCATTGGAATGGTCGAACAGCCCGCTCATGGCAACCAGCCATGGCGAACCCTTGTCGAAATCGCGTTCGACGACAACGTCGATGGCATACATGCCGACCAGGGGCGCAAGGAGCATGAAGCCGCTCGAGACGCCGGTGGCGGCGGTTGCGGACAGGTAGCGCAGGCGCTGACCCGCCGTAATGCGCCAGAGGTTGCCGTGTGTCTTTGTCCTGCCGTCCTGCATGGCGGGGTCCTTCGTTGGTCTTGCAGTGATGGCGCGTTCGTTCTTGCGACGCCAAAGGCTTTACGCGAACGAGCGCGCCGTCGGGACGGTTCGAGTAATCGAGAACGCTGTGATGCTCGAACCCGCGTGAAGCGGGTCGGGGGGTGGAGCCGGCTTAACAACGGCTCCTTAAGAAGGCCCTAACCTCGCTTCAAGCTTGCGCGGCTACCCCATTCGGGATATCGCGCGACGCGTTTTGGTTGGAGACGTGCATTGGAAATCTCCTTGGGCCGGGTTCGGGAAGGCGCGGACTATACGCTTCTTCGGTGCCGAGGGGTAGTGTCGAATGGCGTCTGCGAATGGCCGAAGGGCCGCACAGTCGCGCCTTGTCGGTACGCTAGCGGATCTGTACGACCATCTTGCCGGTGTTCGCGCCCGTGAACAGGCCGATGAACGCTTCCGGTGCCTTCTCCAGGCCGTCGAACGTCGTCTCCCGGTACTTCAGCCGACCACTCGTCACCCAGTCGGTCATGTCGCGCATGAAGTCGTCGCGCAGGTGGTTGAAGTTCGACACGATGAACCCCTGCAGGGTGAGTTGCATGCCGATGGCGATGGTGAGGTTGTTCGGCCCCGGCACCGGTTCGGTGGCGTTGTACTGCGCGATCGCGCCGCACAGCGGGATGCGGCCGTTCGGCTTCATGCAATTGAGCGCCGCCTGCAGGTGGTCGCCGCCGACGTTGTCGAAGTAGACATCGAGCCCGTCTGGCGCGCCGTCTCGGATCTGCCGCTCGAGGTGGCCGTCGTGGTAGTCGAAGGCGTGGTCGAAGCCGAGATCGTCCACGAGGTGGCGCACCTTCTCGGCGCTCCCCGCGCTGCCGATGGCCGTACAGCCCTTGATCTTGGCGATCTGGCCGACGGCGCTGCCGACGGCACCGGCCGCCCCGGAGACGAACACGGTGTCGCCTTCGGCAAGGGCGCCGACATCGAGCAAGCCGACGTAGGCAGTCATCCCCGGCATCCCCAGCACGCCGAGATAGGCCGACGCCGGTGCCTTGAGCGCGCCGAGCCGGCGCAGACCGGCGGCCCTGGCGACGAAGGCGTCCCGCCAACCGAAGTGCGATTCGACATGTTCGCCTGCGGGCAGGTCGGGGTCGTTCGACTGCACGACGCGACCGATTGCGCCGCCCGTGAGAGCCTCACCGATCTGGAACGGCGGCGTGTAGGACTTGCGGTCGACCATGCGGCCGCGCATGTAGGGATCGACCGACATGCACAGGTTCTCGACCAGCACTTCGCCCGCGCCGGGATCCGGCAGTTGTGCCTCGCGGACGGCGAAGTCCTCGGCCTTGGGGAGCCCGACGGGGCGGCTTTGCAGCACGACCTCTCTGGATTTCATGGATTGTGTTCCTTGCGCGACGGCGCGCATCTTAGCGCATCACGCACGGTACGCCGGGCCGCGGGTCCAGCAGTTCTCATTTTGGTTTCGTCGGGTGACTGTTGAGGACGGGCCAGATCAGCCCGTCCTCCGTTTGGGACTCGTTCGCGGAACCTGCGGTCGGGAAGCGTTGGAGCTGATCGGACAGGCGGGTGTCGAGGGCTTCTAGGGCGGGATCGTCGAGATCCGGCCACTCGGGCATTAGGCGATGGAGTCGCCGGAGGAGGTCCTCGACGAACAGACCACCCCGGAACGGCCAGCCGGCGATCAGGTGGCGGTGTCGCCTTCTGGCGGTAGTGCTGGATCGGCGTCGGTGCGAACGAAGTCGTCGCCCCTGAACAGCAGCGGTTCGCCCGTCGCCTCCGCCAGCGCGTAGGCAAAGCAATCGCCGAAGTTGAGCGCTGCGGGGTGGTTGCCCTTGCCGAAGCGGCGCCACGCGCGACGAGCCAGCGCGAGATGGGTGGCCGTGACGTCCGCGAGTTCCATTCCGGTACTCTCGAAGAACGCGTCGAGTTCGGTCACGGCTTCCGTGCCGCCGCGGCTTTCGACGACGATTGAAGTTTCGAGCGCGTTGGCTACGGACATACGGCAGTTCGGTGTCGTTGCGATCAATCGCTCGTAGCTAGCAGCGTCAGGTTCGCGGAAAAGGATGGCCAGCAAGGCCGAGCTGTCGACGATCAAGCAGGCAACCCCCGTTTGTCGTAGAGCAGGTCGCCGTGTTCGACCGCGGCCGGGCCCGGGCCGAGGAAGGCCGCGCAGCGGTCGGCGATTGTCCGCATTTCCCGTAGGCGTCGCGCGGAGTCACGAACGCGGCGTTCACGATCAAGACGTTCGCGGAGCGCAATGGTGATCGCACCAGTCTTGGTCTCGCCGGTCAGATTTGCAAGCTCGGTGGCGAGCTGGCACGTCTCGTCGTTCTTGATATTGAGGCCCATGTGTTTGGTAGACGGTCCCGAGAGCGTCTACCATGTGCGGAGACGGGGCGGCGTGCAACAAGCTCCAAGCTCGGGCGTTTGCGGGTCAGTACACGGCTTCCACGACCCGCAAGCGAAGGTTCGGCAATTCGGCGATCAATGCCAATGCGAACGCCTCGGGCAGGCGCAGGTGCGTCAAGTCCGCGGAGTCCTGGCCCCAGGTCGGATCCACCCCGCGCCAAACCCCGTCCAAGGCGACTTCGTTCCAGGCATGGAGCGCGAAGGTGCCCGCGCTGCCGCCGGGGTCGTCGCGATAGGCCAGTCCCACGACCGTGCGTGCCGGGAGTCCAACGGCGCGCGCCAGCGTGGTGTAGAAATCGGCGAATTCCGTGCAGTCGCCGACCCGACGGCGCATGGTGTCCAGCACGCCGCCCGCGCGATCGGTGTCGCGGTAAAGCAGGTGAGCGTGTACGAAGCCGGCCAGCGCCGCTGCCCGGTCGGCTTCGTCGACCAAGCCGAAGACCGCCCGTTCGGCGAGAGTCACGAGGTCCGGGTCGTCGGCGGGGTAGCTGACGGTTGCCGCCGATGCGCGGGTCACGTCGACCGGATCGGCGATGGGCGGGGCGAGGGTGTCGCTCTTGAGCACGGATGGCATGGACGCCATCCACGGCGGCGCCTCGTCTCCGCTATGCGCGACGGCCACCACGAGACGTGTGAGTGCGCCAGGTTGCCGGATGGGGCGGTCGACGGCGACGCTCTGCGCCCTCGAGAAAACCGCGGGCTGCTGTTCCCACAGCCGCGCGAGGCCTTCATCGGCGACGGCCTCGAGCGAGAACAGCGCGCCGATCTGCATCCGTTGGGGCACGAAGTCGTTGTCCATGCGGACAAAGGTGGAGTCGGCGAGGGCTTCCTTGCCGACCTCGACCCCGTCCGGGTCCCTGGCGAGAAGGTGCCAACTCGCGGTAACCACGGCAAGCCGGTCGAAGTCGACGGCGCGGGAGGAACGGGTCTCGCCGACGCTGGGTTCGTCCTCCGCGAGCCAGCGCTCGATGGCGAGATAGTCGTCCATAGCGAGGTCCCCGGCGAAGTCGCTCTGTCGTTGTTGGGATCCGTCCGCGATGGTTGCGACACCGTCCGCGATGCGCACGCGGGTTTGCCGGGTCTCCCCCGCCGAGGCCGCATGCTCCGCGCGCAGCAGCGGATGCGGAGAATCCCGGTGGAAGACGAGGGTGTCCTCCATGCGTGTGGCGACATCGCCCGCCAGTTTGAAGTGAAGTTCCGTTCGGAACTCGAAGTGGCCGGTCGGGGTCCTGCCGGTCACGGCGCGGTAGTGCCCCACGGGTCGGTGGCGGAACATGACCGCATACCATCGCTCGCCGGCGAGTCGGTCGGCGATATCGCCCGCTGGGCTCGGCCGATGTCCGAGAAACAGCGTGGTCAGGGCAAGTGCGACGATTACGGCTAGCGAGATGACGGCGACGGTTACGCGCCGAGGCTCGCCGCTTGCTGCGCGTCCCGGCGAGGGAATCCACCGGCCGGCGGGCGCCGTTCGCCGGTCTGGGGCGATCTGTGACATGAGCGCGCCGAATCGCACACGGAGTGTTGAAGTCCGATTCTCGCACGGGCAGCGCGGCCCCGGGTGGTGACACACCTGAGGAGCCGCCCCCGCTTTGACAGCGAGCGGACCCCGGTGATACAAGGCTTGCCGCCAGCCGCTCCCGAGCCGCTTGGCGCCTCGCGTTCGACAGTGCGAGCCCGAACGGCGTTCCAACAGTCAACGTGTTTCCGAGACGGTACGCTAGGGACATAGCCATGACCGCCGATCTGCGCGACTTCATTCGCGACCGCATACGCCGCGACCTGGCCGGTGGCGCGACCGGCGTGGTGACACGATTTCCACCCGAGCCCAACGGCTACCTGCACGTCGGCCATTCCAAGTCGATCTGTCTGAATTTCGGCGTCGCCGAGGAGTTCGGAGGCAAGACGTACCTGCGCTACGACGACACGAACCCCGAGAGGGAGAACACGGACTTCGTCGAGGCGATTCAGCGCGACGTCGCCTGGCTCGGCTTCGACTGGGAGGGACCCACCTTTGCCTCGGATTACTTCCCGGAGCTTTACCGATTCGCCGAGCAGCTCATCGAGCGGGGCAAGGCCTACGTCTGCAGCCTGACGGCGGACCAGATTCGCAGCACCCGCGGCACGCTGACCGAGCCCGGTATGCCGAGCCCGTATCGGGACCGGACGATCGCCGAGAACCTGGATCTCTTCCGCCGCATGCGCGCGGGCGCATTCGCGGACGGCGAGCACGTGCTGCGTGCCAAGATCGACATGGCGTCGCCGAACGTGAACATGCGCGACCCGGTGATCTACCGGATCCGTCACGCCACCCATCACCGGACCGGCGATGACTGGTGCATCTACCCGATGTACGACTTCACCCACTGCATCTGCGATGCGCTCGAGGGCATCACGCACTCGCTGTGCACGCTGGAGTTCGAAGATCACCGGCCGCTGTACGACTGGGTGCTGGACAACATCTCGGTGAACTTCCATCCGCCGCAGATCGAATTCTCCCGGCTCGACATCGAATACGTCGTGATGTCCAAGCGCCTGTTCGCGGCGCTTGTGGACGGTGGCCACGTCAGCGGCTTGGACGATCCGCGCATGCCGACGCTTGCCGGCATGCGCCGTCGCGGCTATACCCCCGCGGCGATCCGGGAGCTGTGCCGCCGGGTCGGCGTCACCAAGTCCGAGAATCGGGTGGAGTACGAGTTGCTGGAGTTCTGCGTGCGCCGGGACCTCGAGCGCGCCCCACGTGCCATGGCCGTACTGGACCCGTTGCGCGTGGTCCTCACCAACTACGGGGGCGACACCGAGACGCTCACCGCGGCATGGCATCCGCAGAATCCAGACCTCGGCGACCGGGAGATGACCTTCTCGGATACGCTCTTCATCGAGCGTGACGACTTCATGGAGACGCCGCCGCGCAAATACCGGCGGTTGACGCCGGGCGGGATGGTTCGGCTGCGCTACGGCTACATCGTCATCTGCGACGAGATCGTCAAGGATGCGGCCGGCAACATCGTGGAGTTGCGTTGCCGCTACGTGCCGGAATCGAAGAGCGGCAGCGACACCAGCGGTTTGAAGCCGAAGGGCGTGATCCACTGGGTCGACGCACGGACCGCGCTGCCGGCAAGGGTCCGCCTCTACGAGCGCCTGTTCACCGAGGCGAATCCCAATAGCGCCAACTACCTCGAGCTTCTCAATCCGGATTCCCAGCGCGACATGGACGGCCGGGTCGAACCGGCGGTCGTGGCGAGTGAAGAGCCCGCCTTCCAATTCGAGCGGTTGGGCTATTTCGTGAAGGACGCGGTCGACTACGCGCCGACGCGGCCGGTGTTCAACCGGACGGTTGCCTTGCGCGACAGCTACAAGCCAAACGCTGCATGACGCCGACGCGGGCCGACGTGGTCGCGGCAGCCACGCGCATTCGCAACCACGTCCACCGGACGCCCGTGCTGACCAGCCGGACGGTGGACGCCCTGCTCGGGGCGGAGGTCTACTTCAAGTGCGAGAACCTGCAGCGCATGGGCGCATTCAAGATCCGTGGCGCGACCAACGCCGTGCGGTTGTTGCCCGACACCGTCGAGACCGTGGCAACGCATTCGTCGGGCAACCACGGCGCGGCTCTGGCACTCGCCGCCGCGGAGGCGGGACTGCGCGCGATCATCGTCGTGCCGAGCGATGCCCGGGCGTCGAAGCGATGCGCGATCGAACGCTACGGTGGGGAGATCGTCACCTGCAAACCCACCTTGGCAAGCCGGGAAGCAACGCTGCAACGGGTGGTCGCGGACACAGGCGCCGCGTTCGTGCCGCCGTACGACCACCGTGACATCATCGCCGGTGCCGGGACCAGCGCGATGGAACTGCTCGACCAGGTCCCCGGGCTCGACCAGGTCTGGGTGCCGGTGGGTGGCGGTGGCTTGGCGGCTGGTACCGTGCTGGCGGTGGGTGACGCAGCGCAGGTGGTCTTGGCGGAGCCTGCGTTGGCGGCCGATGCCCGGCAGTCGCTCAGTTCCGGCGTCTTGCAGGGCGCGATGCCGCCCGTCTCCGTGGCCGACGGTTTGCGTACGGCCCTCGGCAAGCTCAACTTCGCGATTCTCCACGCGGCCGGCGTGACCGTGCACTTGGCGTCGGAGGCGGGTATCGAGGGGTGGGCGGCCCGCCTGTCAATGATCCTGAAAGTCGTCGTCGAACCGTCCGCCGTTGTGACGCTGGCGGCGATGGCCGAGAACCCCGGCGTGGCGCGCGGCCGCGTGGGCGTGGTCGTGAGCGGAGGCAACGTCTAGGGCCGGTCGGTACGCGGACGTCCACGTCCGCATTCCCCCAGCGTACAAAGAGTCTGATGCTCCCCGGGCACTATGATTGCCAGCATCGTCTGGTCTGGAGTGCGCCGTGAAGAGCTTTGCTGGCTATGTCTTCGAAATACTGATCGTGTTCCTTGGCGTCTACTTGGCTTTCGTCGTGACGGACTATCAGGATGACGTCCGCGATCAGACGGTACGGATCAAGTACTACGACAGCCTGATCGCCGAGTTCCAGGGCCTGATCCGGCACTTGGACCAGGAGGAAACCAAGCTCCGTCGCCACCTGGCGGTCGTCGAGGACATCGAGAAGGGCAACCGTCCGCACATTCCCGCCAGTGACCTCCACTATGCCTACCCGGCCGCCGTCGTGGCTGCGGCGTGGGAAGGACGGAATTTCGAGTCGCTGCGTACGGAGGACCTCCGGTCGATCATCGGCGGGACGCCGGCGCTCACCTCCTTGGAGGAATTCGTTCGTATGCTGAACCAGCTTTCTGCGACGGTGTTGCTCCCGGCCCAGATTCGCTCCGAGACCTGCTGCTACCGGGACGACGGCGTGTTGCGCCAAGAGTTCGATTGGTACCCACGCTTGGTCAAGGATATCCACGGACTCAACCGGGAGCTCAGGACCGTCGTTGCCGAGCAGGCCATTCCCGACCTCACGTCGAGCAAGGAGGCGTTGGCCGAGGGCGGCTACTGGCCGCTATAGGGAGGCCGGCACCACCGCCGCGGCAAATCTGCGTTTCATCCGCACGGCTGGCCGGCACTTCAACCGTTGTGACACCGGATCGACCTCGATGCCAACGGATTCGAGCGCCGTCAGACCCAGGATCGGCTCGACCCCGGCAGGGCCGAAACAGATCGTGGCACCGACGGCGGGATTGCGAACGGTCGCCGTGACTTGGATGATGCCCATCACCCTCTCGCAGTTCCCAGGCCAAAGCCGTGAGGGCTCAACTCAACGGGCCGTATAGCCGCCGTCCACGGGCAGCACGACTCCTGAGACGAAGCTCGCATCGTCGCTCGCAAGGAAAGCCACGGCGGCGGCGACCTCGTCGGCCTGTCCAAGCCGCCCCAAGGGGTGTAGCGACTCGAGGAAGCGCTGTCCCGCCTCGTTCTCGCGAATGCCGGCCGTCATCGGCGTCTCGATGTAGCCGGGGGCCACGGCATTGACGCGGACGTTGCGCCGGCCGAAGGAGATCGCGTACTGCCGCGTCAGTCCCGACACGCCGTGCTTGGCGGCGACGTAGGCGCCGGCGCCCGGGCTCAGGGGTTCGTTGGCCGGGGGGATCGCATCAGTGTCGGCAACACCGGTGAGACCCACGAGGCCGGCGACGGACGCGGTCGAGATGATCACGCCGCCGCCGCGAGCGGCGAGAAAGGGGGCGCCGTGGAACAGCCCGTAGTAGACGCCGCTCAAGTTGACGGCGATGGTCCGGTCCCAGTCCCCACCACCGCCGATCCCAGCGTTGTTGAACAGGATGTCGAGGCCCCCCAGACGATCCACCGTGGCGGCGAGCGCTTCGGCGACCGCGGTCTCGTCGCTCACATCGAGGGCCATGGACGCGCATTGCCCGCCGCTTTCGGCGACGGCCTCGGCAACTTCGCCTGCGCCGGATGCGTTGATGTCCGCACACATGACGGCCGCACCCTCGGCGGCCAGGCGGACCGCCGTGGCCTTTCCGATCCCGCTTGCCGCACCCGTGACCAGCGCGGTTCTTCCTTCGAGTCGATTCACGTATCAGTCTCCGTAACCGGCGCCTTTCCCGTCGCCGGCCTTGGGGTCCATGCCCGCGACCGCGCGATCCTTCGGCGCACTGGCATAGGCGCCGCGGAAGTCCCGGAACGGGCCGTCGCGCCATTCGAGCGCCGCCTTCAAGCCGTCGTCGCGAACCCGGCGACCCCACTCGGACGCGGCGTCGCGTTGCGCCGACAACGCCTGGATCTCCGTGCCGGAGTGCAGGCCGTCGCGGATTCCCTGGGTCTCGTACTGGCGGTTCACGGCGCGCTTGGAGTACATCAGCATCTCGTTGTCGACATGCGCCATGCGCCGGGCGAACTTCTCGGTGAAATCGGCGAGTTCGTCGGGTGCTACCGCGTAGTTGGCCCAGCCGAGGCGGGCCATCTCGGTCCCGGAGAACGAGTCGCCCACGTAGGCGAACTCCCGGGCCTTGCAGGGCGGCAGGTGCCATGGGGTCCACATCATGTCCATGGTGGTCATGGCGCGCACCGGCGGATAGCCGATCTGGGCGTTGTCGGCGCAGATGCGGAAGTCGCATACGGTGGCGAGTTCCGTCCCGCCGGCGAGGCAGTGGCCCTGGATCTGGGCGACCACCGGCTTCGCCAGTTCCCAGATGATCCAGTTGGTCATGACGACGTGGCGTGCCCACTGGGTCTTGCCGGGGTGGGTGGAGCCGGTGTCGGGCAACCCGGAGCGCGGGCTGACGAAGTCGAAGTTGTCCGCGGCTCGGGCCGGCGACAGGTCGTAGCCGGCCGAGAACGAACGGCCTGCACTGCGCAGCACGATCACGCCGACCTCGTCGTTGCTCTCGGCCTCGCGCATGGCGTCCATGATTTCGCCGCGCAGGTTGTTGCTCAACGCGTTGAGCTTCTCGGGACGGTTCAAGGTGATGTAGGCAAGGCGCCCGTCGGTGTCGTAGAGGATGTCTTTGTAGGCCATGTCGGGGTCTCTGGTTGAGGTAGGCGTTAGTTCGAGGATGCGTGAATCTTATCCGCTTCCACTTTTCGTAGGGCGTCGAGGTTAAGGTCGATCTTCGCCTGCGCCGACCACTGCGCCTGTTCGGAGTTGACGGCGTTGACGTTCTCGAAGACCTGCAGTAGGCCGACGCGGCGCTTGCCGCTGAACACCTTCAAGGTGCGTCCGACGACCTCCCAGTGGAACTC
>LXNJ01002304.1_pt1 | contig 10584 bp, 9 predicted proteins | sample 809081 | NCBI WGS metagenome assembly LXNJ01 (sample SAMN04870510, study PRJNA318959) | sponge metagenome | biome: sponge; feature: marine sponge reef; material: water | host: Petrosia ficiformis | place: Greece: Milos, Mediterranean Sea | collected 2013-05-29 | depth 5-7 m
AGGCGATGCTTAGGCAACGAATCTACGCGATAGGCCTGGGCTACGAAGACGTGAAGGGCCATCACCGCCTGCGGGACGATCCCGTGTTGGCCATGGGCTGCGAAGATATAACCGGTGCGCGCCGGGAGCGTGACCAGGGGGCATCCGCTGGCGCGTTCCAGCACACTGAACCGATTGCGGTGCTGCGTTCCAACAAATGCCACGCGGATCACCAGCAGCGTATAGGCCGGCGGAATTGCATTGCGCCAAGTTTGCCTGTACTGGTGCCAGCATGGCGATCTTGTCCTTTTCGTAGCGGCAACCGCGTGCCAGTGGCCCCGCGCCCGGCGTACCATATCAGTCACTTCAAGGCAGTATCATGATGCGTCTATCTATGCGGTACAGGTCGAGGCTTGTTCAGAGGCTTGCCATTGCGGCTATGGCCGTGGCTCTTTGCCCCGCTGTCGGGCTTGCCAGCGGCATCGGCGGCGTGGAGATCGCAACCGGCACTGTCCAGAAGATCGTTGCGCTTCTGACGGGCGATCTGGCAACCGCTGCATTCCTGCTTATCATCGTGCTTGGTGGCATCGCCTGGTGGATCACGCGTGCCACGCGCGCCGGCGAACTGCTTGGCCGCACGGTGGTTGGCGCGGTGATCATCTTCGGCGCGGCGCAGATTTCAGAGTTCTTCGCATTTCAGGGCGCAGTGCTCTAATGTCCGAATCGCTGCTGCGTGCACCCGTGTACGATTCGCTCCAACGGCGGCCGCAGTTACTGGGCCTGCCACAAGAGGCGTTTTTGCTTTTGGCCCTCTTGATGGTGTGCATGGCGATTGCTTCCCGACTGGATCCGCTCGTGGTCGGCGGCTGCGCACTCGTGTTCCTAGTACTATTGCCGATACTGCGCCGCCTCTTCGAAAATGAGCCGTACCTCATGGACATCCTGCCGCGCGCACTGCGCTACAACGCGTACTATCCGCACCAGGCAAAAGAGCAGTCTCAGATGTGGATGGACCGCGTGGGCGGTCGGTTTGGCTAAGCCGCCTGCACGCAGCCCGGTAGTGCTTGATGACTGCGCGGGCCTATGCGCATGCTGAAAGTCCCGCCTGGCAGGCAATTGGGCGGCGCAGCTAAGCACCACGGCGCTGAACGCTTCCTGGTGGCCCCTCTCCCAGCGCTAGCTGCGCTGAGCAGAGGTGCAGCCCTTGGCGGAGACCAGGTGCGCGTCTTGGTGGGTGGACCGAGTTGCACAGGGTCTGCCCGGATGCGTGCGGCTTCCCTGCACATGACGTTGACAACCAACCTCCAATCGCCCTCATTATGGCGCGTTCCGTGTGCGCGTGACGCTGGACCGTACGCGACAATGGGCGTATCTGCGGCATTCTTGCCGGGGTCGTTGCGCTTGCCGCGTTTCGCCTCGCATGGTTTTGGCATACAATCCGCTGCGGATAACACGACCCGGCCGATCATGGACCCTTTGAGCTTTTTGGGCGGCGCCCTTCTGGGCGCCAGCACATGGCCCTTGGCCCGGCGCCTGGCTTCATCCGGCGTGCCGCGGGAAGGACTGGGAGATCTCCTGGGCTGGGCGTTTCTCGTTGACGAAGGCGTGATACTGATGAAGGACGGCACCTTTGTCGCAGGCATGACGCTCCGCGGTCGCGATCTGGAAAGCGCCTCCAAAGAAGAAGTAAACCAGGCGGCCAGTGCCGTGCATGAAGCGATTGCGCTCTTGGGTGAAGGGTACGCCTTGGAAGTCAATGTGCATCGCCGCGAACGGCGCGAGTATCCGTCCCTGGACGAATGCCACTTTCCCACACCGGCGCTCCGGGCCGTGGAGATGGAACGCCGGTACCAATTTTTGCAGCCTAAGGAGCACTACGAAACCACCAATACCGTACTCCTCGGCTATACACCGCCCAAGGATCATGTGCGGCGCTGGGAACGCCTCGTGGTCAGCGGCTCTAGGTCGCATCTGGACTATCGGCACGTATTGGAACGGTTCAAGGGCACGCTCCAGGAAGTGCGCGACCACCTGAGTGCGACCTTTCTTGTAACGGCCTTGGACAGCCAAGGCCTGCTGACCGAGTGTCACCGCTGCCTGACCGGCCGCAGTGAGCCGGTGGCGCCGCAGGCATGCTACTTGAGTCATGCGCTGGCTTCAGCGGATTTTGCTACCGGCTACCTGCCGCGCATGGGCCGCCAGCATGCCTTCGTCCTGACCATCACTTCGCTCGGATCCTATACCGAAGCAGCGGCGGGAGACTTCTTCAATAGCCTGCGCGAGGAAGCGCGCTGGCACATGCGCCTGGTGGCGCTCAGCCGCTCGGAAGCGCTGCGCCGCATACGCAAGCTTCAGCACCGATGGTTTCACCAGCGCGGCGGGCTGCGCGCCTTTGCAGCCTACGAAGTAAGCGGGGCCATCGAGGATCAGGATGCCGTGGAGATGCAGCGCGAAACCGCTCATGCACTTGCCGAGGCTTCCAGCGGCAAAGCACGCTTCGGCTATTTTACCAACAGCATCATCCTGCGCGATACCAGTGCGCAGCGAGGGCGGGCACGCGCCCAGGCGCTTTTGCAGACGCTCCGCGACCAGGGCTTCACCGCGATGCAGGAAGACATCAACGCCACCGATGCCTTCATTGGCAGCCTGCCAGGACACGGCTACGCCAACCTGCGGCGACCGCTGCTTTCCAGTCGCAACATTGCGCATCTCTTTCCGGTCACCACGCCGTGGCCCGGCGAGCGTACCTGCCCCAGCGCGCTCTTCCCCAAGGGCAGTGTTCCCTTGCTCTATGCGCGTGCATGCGGCGCCACGCCGTTCTGCCTGAACCTTCACCAGGGCGACGTTGGCCACACCCTGGTGGTGGGAGCAACGGGCGCAGGCAAGAGCGTCCTGGTAGGCTTTGTCACGCTGAGCTTCCTGCGCTATGCCAAAAGCCGGGCCTTCGTCTTTGACATCGGAGGTTCGCACCAGGTGCTGACCTTCGCGGCCCAGGGCACGCACCATGCCTTGGGCACCGGCATCATGCCCGCACTGCAGCCACTCAGGCACCTGGACAGCGACGAGGATCTCATGTGGGCGCAGTCCTGGCTCGAAACCATCTTCGCGCTGGCACGCGTTGCACTGACGCCTGCGGACAGGCAGGGTGTAAGCAACGCGCTCCGCCTGCTGGCCGAGCGCGTTGCAGATCAGCGCACGCTCACGGCGCTTTACGTATGCCTGCCGCACCACCTGCAGGACGCCATGGCACCCTATACAGTACAGGGGGCCTACGGCAGGCTGCTCGATGGCACGGCCGGCGACATCACTGCGTCCCGGCTCACCACCATAGAACTGCAAAGCGTGCTGCCGCTCGGTGACACGATTGTGGTCCCGCTTTTGATGACGCTCTTTCGTCAGATTGAGCGCTCCCTGGACGGTGCGCCCACGCTCATTGTGATAGAAGAAGCCTGGGCGGCGCTTTTGCGGTCTACCTTCAGCGCGCGTATCCGCCAGTGGCTCCTGACGCTGCGCAAGCACAACGCGGCTGTCGTCTTGGTGGCGCACTCGGCAGGTCAGCTGCGCGCCCTGCCCAATGCCTCCTGCATCACGGAGTCCTGCCCCACGCGCATCCTGCTGCCGAACCCGGAAGCGCGCGTGGCAGAGCACGCCGAAGTATACCGATTTCTGGACTTGGGCTCGCGAGAGATTGACATTATCGCCTCGGCGCAGCGCCGCCGGGACTACTACTACAAGAGTCCGAGCGGCAGCCGACTCTTTGAGCTTAACCTCGGACCCAAGGCGCGTGCGCTGCTGATGCCGCTACCCGGCCGCAGTGCGCAGGCATCCCTGCGCGCAATGACCGCACTGATGGATCAGTGCGGCCCTGACTTTCTTGACCATCTGGACATGCTGCACTCATGAAATCAGCATTCTTTCTCTCGCTCCTCTTTTTTGCGGCGCCGGTGCGTGCGCAATTGCCGGTCATCGACGTGGCCGCCATCGCCAAAGCGGTGGCGCAGCTGGTAGAACTACGAAATCAGGTGCGGCTCCTTCAGGAGGATCTGGCGGTGGCCAAGCAGATTCGCGGCGTCACCACCCGCCATCTTAGCCGCTATCAGCGCGCGCTCACCAAGCGCGGCCTGGTGGAGTCCATGCCCCTGGGATCGGCCGCCGATGATGTGGAGACAGCCTTGTCGGGGGCCGTCAGCTACCTCAATCCCGCGGAGCTGGACGCGCTCTATGTGCTCCATGCCATGCCCGAGGATCCACTGGCGTACGACAAAGCGGTGGCAGCGCGCGGCATGAACACGATCACGCACACCATGCAGTCGCTGTCGGTGCACGGGCAGCAAATCGGGTTGACGCATCAGGAGCTGGAACGTTTCAAGCTCGAAATCTCCAACAACCCTGAGCCGCAGCAGATGATGGATGTGCAAGCCAGCCTGCAGGTGCTGGCCGCGCGCGAAGCGCTCCTTACGCGGCAGGCCTTGATGACGCTGACAAACATGGAAGCTGTGCGCGCGGCGCATACCCTCAACAGGGAAGCGCAGCGCCGCGCAGTCTACGGTGCCTTTGTGGGCCACACCGATTGGCTCGGCGATCCGTCGAGGTATCGGGTCGCCGCCTTTTTGCGCATGCCCGGCGAGTAATCTGCGCACAACTATATAACTATATACTGGCACCGTGCTTCTTTTTGTTTGCGCCCGTCTGCTGCCGCAGTCTGCACCGCAGAACGTCATGCAGAACTGCGCGCCGACACAGCTTTTCGAATGTGCACAGGAGGTCTTTCGGCTGACCACTGAAGGGTGGATTGACCGGGCGCTGGGCGCGGCGCAGACGCTCTTTGTCAGCCTGGCACTCCTGGAGATCATCGTGACCGGGTACATCTACTGGACGCGGCGATCCCGGGAGCAGGACCTCATCGGGCAGTTTGCACTCAAGCTGGGCATCCTCGCATTTGTGCTGGGCCTCTTGTCCACATACCACCACTGGCTGCCGCTTGTGCCCAAAGCCTTTGGAGAGGGCGCGATGCATATTGGCGGCGATGTGGTGACGCAGCTTTCGCCAACGCACCTGGTGAATGTGGGGCTCAGCATTTTCCTCAGCACGCTCAAGGCACTGGGGCTAACTGCGGACATCATCGTCGTGATGACGCTCGTGCCGGCCCTCATCATTCTATTGTGCTTCGTGGTGCTCGCGGCGCAACTCCTTGTCACCCTTATTGAAAGCTACGTCGTGGTCACGGGCGGCCTCTTCTTTGTGGGATTCATGGCCTTTCGAGGCACGGCGCCCCTGGGTGAAGGCTACCTGCAATACATCGTTTATGTCGGCGTGAAGCTTTTCTTCCTGATCCTGGTGGCAAGCGTCGCCGCGAGCATTGGAGACGACATGGTGGCGCTCCTGAAGCAGTACGACAATCTCTGGCTGGCGGTTCTGGAGAGGCTTTTTGCTCTGGATCCGCGGGGTGCCACGCAGGCCGTCACTTCGCGTCTGGGCTTCTTGTGGTCTATCACGGCGGTGTCCATCCTTCTGGCCGTGCTCGGCGTAACGCTCCCCAGCCGCATTGCCGAACGGATGAGCCGCAACATGTCTTTCAACCTCAAGGGCGTGCTCCAAAAGCTGTGAAGCGTCTGCTGTCGTCATGGCGCCATTGGTTCAGGGCTGTGGACGAAAGCGGTCGGCCCGAAGGCAGCCATGCGTACCTGGAGGGTCGCTATGCCTTTGAACGCCTGTTCGGCGACCTGGCCCGTGGCCGTCGCATCTGGCAGGCCGTGGCGCTTGTTGCACTTGCGACGAACGGCGCGCTGACTATTGGCTTCATCTTGCTGGTGCGGGCGCATACCATCGTGCCGTACGTGGTGGAGGTGGATGCCCTGGGCGAGGTCCGCGCAGCGGCGCAGCTGTCGGCAGCCGAGCCGCCCGAGCGCGCCGTACAGGTCGCGCTGCGCCGTTTTGTGCACAACCTGCGCACCGTGCCCACGGATCTGCGCGTGTTCAACGTGCAGTTGGCCCGTGCACAGGCCTTTGTGTCGGGCCAGGCCCTGGCTGTCTTTACGCGCGAGGTTCGCAGCCAACGCGAGGCGCTGGAACAGATGCTTCGCCGCGGCGAGACGCGGTACGTGGAGGAGATCTCCAGTGTCCTGAAGATGCCGGGCGAGGCCGGAGTCTACCGCATATCGTGGCGCGAGTCCGAATCCGCCCACTTTGGACACGCCACGCACGGCTTTGAGGGCCATTTCAAGGTGCGCATCCTTGCGCCCGAGTCCGAGGCGCTTCTCCTGGACAATCCGCTTGGCATCTTTGTCACAGACTACACGCTGTCGCGCACCAGCAGCGTGCCGTAGGACCGGTGCGCTGCCTGCAGCCCAATCTTGGGCAAACCGTCAGAGAACACATGGCTCCTATTGTGCGCAGTGCGCGTACGCTACAGAGCGGAGCCAATATGTTTGTCCCATGAGCCGAATACTCTTGATTGCGTTCTGTTTGTGTGCTCAGCGCGCATATGCACAGCAGGTACCTGACGAGCATATCAGAGAGATCAACGAGCCCGTGCAGCAGGCAATCGATGCGCAGGTGCAGGTCTTCAAGGATGGCGGCCGGCCGGAGGTATTGCGCCTGTCGGATATGCTGATCTATCCGTTTGGTATCTACCAGCCTGTGCTCAGCTGCACGCTGCTCCGCGCCTGCGTCGTGGAGCTGGAGCCCGGCGAGCAACTGATCAGCATGATCGCGGGCGACGATCAGCGCTGGCTTATCGATCCGACCGCCACTGGCGCGGGCGGCAACACGCCGCTGGTGTCAGTCAAGCCCACGAGCTACAACATCACCACGAACCTGGTGCTTTCCACGGACCGGCGCGTCTACCACATCACGCTTGACAGTCCCCCGAGGGGCACCAAGAAGGACGATTACAATCCGCTGAGTCATTACACGCGTCACATCAAGTTCTATTACCCCGAGGCCGGTGTCCGCGCGGTGAGCACGGACGGTCCTAACCAAGGCCACGAAGCGGTTGCCTCCAGCCTCAGGCTGGGCGCGCTCAACTACCGCTACGAGTGGCGCAAGGACAAGGGCTTTCCGTGGGAGCCACTAGCGGTGTTTGATGATGGCCACCGAGTCTACATCAAGTCGCCGCAGGCGGCGCAGGACACCGATCATCCGCTGCTGGCGGTTGGCAGGCGAGGCGAGGAGCGCATGGTCAACTACACCGTGCAGCACGGCTACTTTGTTGTGGAGGGCCTCTTTGCGTATGCGCGCCTGGTGGTCAGCCATCCTGCACGGCGACTGCTCCGGCGCACGCGCCAAGTGCAGCGGTCTCTTCACATCTTTGCTGCTGAATAGATGAGCGAAACGCCTGGCGCTTCGGACTTTGTAGACCCGACATCCTCGGCCCGCCTTTCGCGGAAGAACATCCTGGCCCTGGTGCTGACCATCACGGGCGTGATTCTGGCGCTGTTTTTCAGCAGCCGCCGCGGCCCGGCGCCGCGGTACAGTAAACCGGTTTCCGACCCCGCAGGCTACGCCGATCTGGCCCCGATCACCATCAGTGCGCCGGATCTGGAAGCGGAGACATCCGTCCAGGCATCGCCTGCGTGGGCAGGCGCGCCGGTGCAGCCTTCCTTTCGTCAGGTGAGGGACGAGCGCAGGCAGGCCCGGTTCGATGAGGCGCGCCGGGCCCGGCCGCTGGTCCACAGCATAGGTGCTATGCTCAAGGAGCCGCCGCTGGACCAGCGCGCTGGCAATGCGCTGAACGCGCCCGGACGGGCCCGGGCTGAAGCTGCGGCCCGGGGCGTTTACACGGTGCGGGCGGCGTCGGTGATCGAGGCTGCGCTGGCCACGGCGATTCACTCCGAGCGTCCCGGGCCTGTTCTGGCGCGTGTGGTGCGCCCGGTGCGGGACAGTCAGCACCTGCAGCATGTGTTGATTCCCGCCGGCACAAAGCTTAAAGGCTACGTTGAGCAGGTCGTTGCAAGTCGCGGTGGGCAGGTGGTCGTCGTCTGGACGGGGATGGAGTTTCCGGATGGGCGCACGATGCCGCTGCCTGCCCTGCCGGCGATGGAGCAGACTGGAGAGCACGGTCTGCGCGACGCGGTGAACCGGCATCGCGCGCGCAACTTCGGAAGCGCTGCACTGATGGCACTCGTGGGTGGTTCTGCTACGTACGCTTCCGCGCAGGCAGGTGCTGCCAGCGGTCTGGTCGGCGCGTCGCTGGCCATGGAACTTTCGCGCTCGGCGGCGAGCACGTTGCAGCCGGGGCATAGTCGCATGCCCACCGTTACGATACGCGCGGGTTATCGCTTTCTGATTTACGTAACGGAGGACCTGCACTTTGAAGCGCCGTACCGGTAGCACCCTATACGGCGCTGATGCACCGCTGAATGTCGGCAGCTACGGGGTGTTGGGCACATTCTTGTGTGGCAGCGGCGTCGCACTGGTCCTGGCCGTGGCCCTGCTGTCACTACTATGGGGTCCGCCTGCCGGCAGCCCGCTGGTATCGCCGGCGATCTCGCGTCCATGGAGCGGGGTCGGCCTCGTGCTCATCAGTGGACTTTTGGCCAAGCGCCGGTGGCGCCTTTGCGCCGGTGCCGCGATGGCGGTGCTTCTGGTTTTTGCGTTCGCGCCCCTCTACAGTCCGTTCCTGTTTATGCGGGCGCTTATGCACGCGCTGCGCGCAGGCAGTGCTGCCGAGATGACTGCGGTGGTATCCAGCCTGGTGCTGGGCGCGGCGCTGGTGGGGCTCCTGGCGCATCAGCTCATGCATGCGGTACGTCTTCGCACCAGCGCCGTTCGTGGGTCCACGCGCTGGGGCACAGCAGCGGCGCTTAAGGCTGCGCCGGGCGGCTTTTTGCTGGGCAGGGTCGGCGCGAAGATGCTGCGCTACGACGGCGATGGCCACCTTCTCACGATTGCGGCCACGCGGAGCGGCAAGGGTGTGGGTGCAATTATACCGAACCTCCTGAACCATCCTGGCAGTGTGGTGGTTACGGACCCCAAGGGGGAGAACTTCTATGTCAGCGGCCGTTACCGCCGCGATACGCTCGGACAGGAGGTTGTTGCGATGGATCCATTCGGCATCGCGCGGGCCGTGCCGCAAGGGTTCAATCCGATGGATCTTATTGACTTCGAGCGCGATGACTTTGTGGAAACCGCCATGATCATGGCGGAGATGATCATCACCCGCCGGGGCAGTGCTGAAGCGTCGCACTGGTTTTTGGAGGGGAAGGCGCTGCTTTTCAGCCTTATTCTGCATGTGGCCGACAGCGCAGACTCATCCCGGCGCAACCTCATCGAGGTGCGCCGCCTCTTGACGCTGACACCCGCGGGCATGAAGCCGGTTTTGAACGCCATGCTGATGAGCGAGGTGGGGCAGGTCAGGGAGGGGGCTGGGCGCATCATGCAGAAGTCGGACCGGGAGCGAAGCGGCGTCTTTTCCACGGCGCAGTCATACACGCATTTTTTGAGCAGTCCGCGCATGCATCGCGTGCTTACGCAGACCGATTTTGCGCTGGAGGATCTTCTTCAGGACAATCTGAGCCTGTTCCTCATCTTGCCGCGCGAGCATCTTATGGCGTTTGCGCCGTGGCTTCGGCTGATGATTGCGTGCAGCTACTACATGTGCACGCATGACGTACTGCAGCGGCAGCGGCCCCAGGAGCGCGTACTGTTTCTTTTGGATGAGTTTGCCAACCTCGGTTACATGTCCAACATCAAGGAGGCGGTTTCGCTTGGAGGCGGGTATGGCGTTACGATGTGGCTGATCTTGCAGGACATGGCGCAGCTTAGGCGCGAGTACCGTGACGAGTGGGAGAGTTTTGTTGCCAACAGCGATGTTCTTCAGCTCTTTGCCATCCAGGATCCCTTTACAACGGAGAAGGTTGCGCAGATGCTTGGTCAGACGACCGTCTGGCAGCGTCGCACGCGCAAGGCCAGTCGCCGCGAGGGCAGCCACCTGCTCCGCGATTATGACGAGGCCAGCCGGCCGCTTCTTCGGCCTGAGGAGCTGCGCCGTCTCCACCCGGACCGACAGCTCCTGTTGGTGCGTCCGTACCAGCCTGTTGTTGCCGACAAGGTCCGTTACTACCGCGATGCCTTCTTCGCCGGCCGTTTTGATTCCAACCCCTACGTCATGGCTTAGCGGGCGTAATGGCTTAGCGGGGCCCACTACCCAGCATTATGCTACTCCGGCGCCGCTGAACGTGTCGCAGCTCAGCAGCACCGCACATCACCATCGCTTGGCGCAGGTGATCTAAGCTCCGCAAGGCCCATGCTCTGCACATGGGCCTCGCGCAAGGTGGTCGAGATTCCAGGATGCAGCGTGGAATGCGTCAGCCTGCACTTCTCCGGTGAGCTCGGTGGCCTGCACCGGAGCAGCGTCCGCATGAATCTGAAACAAGCCGTCGCGTCGTGTGCATTAATTGCCGTTCTCTGGCTTGGTCAGCCTGGCCTTTTGGTTGCTGTAAGCATGGCAATTCGTTTAGTGTCTCGTCACGGTGAGACAGCTTCCCGGAGCGACCAGCTGTCCTTGCTGTTTCGAACGCCTGAGGGCGCGGCGGCGAAAGCATTGTAGCCAGGAAGCGCGCAGCCATTCTGGCGCCGAGGGGAGTGCGCTCGGGCATCAGCCTT
>LXNJ01002306.1_pt1 | contig 10582 bp, 6 predicted proteins | sample 809081 | NCBI WGS metagenome assembly LXNJ01 (sample SAMN04870510, study PRJNA318959) | sponge metagenome | biome: sponge; feature: marine sponge reef; material: water | host: Petrosia ficiformis | place: Greece: Milos, Mediterranean Sea | collected 2013-05-29 | depth 5-7 m
AATACCGGCACCTCGCACCCCGCTGGCACGACTGGGGTGCGGTCAAGACGGCCTGTGCGCGCATTGCGGAGGCGACATTCGAATACGTCTGCGAGCGGAAGCGCCCCGACGAGGGGCTGAGCCTTCGGGGCAGTGCTTTACAGTGCTGGACCCAGGTGCTCCTCGAGAAACGTCACGATCCGTGCATACGCCTCACGCCGGGAGGCGTGCGTCAGCAGCCGGTTGGTGCGCGTGGTGGACACCTCGTGGACTTCGTGGGGAATGTCGGCGTTCTTCAGGGGACGGATCATCTCGCGCGCCTGGGTGGGCATGGTCCTCGTGAGCTGGACCGCATCGACGATCAGAAGCGGCGTATCGATGCGCGCGGCCAGGTAGCGCGGCGAGATTTCCCGGAACGCAGCATCGTCCGCGTCGGCCCTGGCGATTTGCCCGGCGAAGCGTTCGCGCGCACCGCCGGCGGGCAGGAACTTGCGGATGGCGGCGACGTCGTACGTGCCGTTGATGGTCACCACGCATCGGTACTGCGCCGGACGGCGCATCGAAGCAAGGAGCGCTGCGTACGCGCCGAAGCGGCGTCCGACGATGCAGATCCGGTCGGGGTCGGCGGTTCCATTGGCGACCACGGTGTTGACGCCGGCGCCGAGATCGGCGGGCCCACGGGTGGCGACGTGGCCGAGGCCCGCGGCACGGAATTCGCGACCGAAGCCGAGGCTGCCACGAACATTGACTTCCAGCACCACGAACCCGCGGCTGGCGAACAGTTGCGACTCGGCGTCGTAGCCCCAGGTCGCGGGCAACGAGAACATGTCGTCGCCCGGGAGCACGACGAAGGGGATGGGCTCGCCCTCGGTATGACCGCTTGGCAACGTGATGTAGCCGGTCAGTCGCGTGCCGTCGGCGGCTGGGAACTCGATCGGGTGGCGGGTACCGAGGTCCGCGACACCGGGCGCACGTCGGAACAGCCCCTTGACCTCCTTGCCGCCGAGTTCGGCGAGGTAGTACATGCCGGGTTCGCTGTCGCCACGCACGTCGAGGATGGCTTGCGGCGCGTCGCGCGCGAGGCTTGGGATCTCCACATCCATGTTCTTGAAGCCGGTCATCGCGAACCGGTGAAGGACGGCGGCCGGATGGTTCGGGTCGGGGTAGTGGAACTGCGGGAAGTGGTCGTCGTAACGAACCGCGTAGAGGGTCCGCTTGCCGTCTAGGTAGGTCCGGATGACATCGGTCCGCCCGGGCCGGAACACCGCCTTGATGGCGCCGTCGGTCAGGTCGAGGACGCTCAGGCCCAAGTACGGACCGGTGGCGTTTTCCAGGATGTAGACGCTGTCCTTCCGCGGCCCGGCGGCGACGAGGTCCACGTCGAGTTCGTCGATGTGGCCGGCCAGGGCGGTCTTGAACTCGTCGTCGCCAGTGCGGCGGTACAGCAACTGCACTTGGTCCTTGAAGGTTCTCGACGCGGACGGCGGTTGACCCCACGTGGCAAGCACGCGGCCTTCGCGGTCGGCATGGACGTCGAAGATCTCGGATGGGACGTCGGCGAGTCGTTCATACCGGTCCCGCCTGGTGTCGTAACGGCTGACCCAGGAGTCGCGCGTGTCCGGAAAAATCACCAGCACGTCATTGGGGTCGTCGTCGAACGCGTGGCCGACGAGGTGGTCGGAAAACGCATAGAAGCGCGTCTTGCCGAGCAGGCCTCGGGCAGACAGCGCTCGCCTTGGGGTGTTCTGGAACAGCCTGTGGTTCTTGCCCGTCTGGATGTCGTAGCGCAGCCAGTTGCCGCGCGCCAGGCCGTCCGTCCAGAACTCGTCGCCGCGCCGCACCTGGATCAGCAGCCTGCGGTTGTCCCCCCACAGGTGGTCGCCGATCCCGATGCCCTCTTCCATGATGAAAGTGCCGAGGGACTCGCTGGTGGCCACGTTGTAGATCTCGAGGAAAGGTCGGTCTTGCGCGACCCGCCGGACGGCGACGTGCTTGCCGTCCGGCGACAGCTTGGGGTTGTCGAAACTCGGCGATAGATAAGGACCGAAGTCGGCCTCGGCCTCCGCCGCGCTGGCCGCCGTCCCGATGAGGAAACCGAGCATGCCGAGGCCAGAGACGGCGGCCGGACAGCGCGTCAACAAGAACGCCAGCAGGATCCGCATCGTTCCTCGGTCCAGACCGGACTCGCCCGAAACCTAGCGCAAATCACCCCCCCTGTCAGTAGCTGACGACGATGCCCTTTGTACACGCCGTGGCGAATAGCTCGGGATAGCGTTGGGGGTACTCCGATTCGCAGTCACGCCGGCGACAGGCGCGGTCCAACGCAACACGGAAGCCTACGTATCATGGCGTGTCGGCTTGATCCCACGTTCTTCGCGCCAGGTTTGCCAGCGCTCGTAGGCGCTGCCCATGTCCTCGAAACGGGCGTCGCTGATGGCTTTCAGCTCGGGGTGCGTGAAGATGTAGAGCTCGTTCTCGCGGATGGCGTGCAGCACCATGTCGCCGACGACGGCGGGGTCGAGGGCGCCTTCGCGGATCAGCCGCGTCAGTTCCTCGCGCTCGGCATCGGTGGCGTTCTCGGGGAGGTCTCCGCCGAGCGTGATCTTCGAATCGCCCGGCAGCGACTCCGGACGATTGCGTTCCGAGTTGAAGATGTTGGTGTTGACGACGCCGGGACAGAGCACGGAGACGCCGATGCCGAGCGGTGCCAAGTCGATCCGCATGGTCTCCGAGATGCCGACGACGGCGAACTTGGTCATGGCGTAGATGCCGAGGCGCGGCACCGGGATGTGTCCGGCCATGGACGCGGTGTTGACGAAATGACCGCCCTCGCCGTGCCGTTTCATGCGCTCGGTGAAGATCTGGATGCCGTTCACCACGCCGTCGATGTTCACCCCGGTCACCCAGTCCCAGTCCTCCCAGGTGTTCTGGTCCACCGTGCCGCCGACGGCGACGCCGGCGTTGTTGCAGACCACGTGCACCTTGCCGAACCGCTCTTCCGCGGCGTCGGCGGCCTCGGCCATCGCCTCGCGGTCGGTGACGTCCACCTTCAGGTCAAGGAACTCGGCGTTACTCGCCTCGAACTCCCGCCGCGCCGCGGCGAGCGCGGCATCCTCGATATCGGCGATCACCACCTTCATGCCGGCAGCGGAGAACGACCGCGCCATCGCGAGCCCCATGCCGCTGGCGCCCCCGGTGATGAATGCGACTTTCCCCGTGACGTTTTGCATGCTATCTCCCGTGTCATCGACGTCCTCGGGTGCCGAGGACAAAGCGAGTCGCCTAGCGGCGACTCGCGAGAATACAACGTCCCCGGACAACCCGGTATGCTCGGATGCATGACGGTGACCAGTCATCAGGTCGCGCCCGGCGAGTGGGACCTCGAGCAGCAGGAGTGGATCGACGCGCTCGCGAGCGTCCTCGACGAGCACGGCGGCGAGATGGCCAAGTCGCTGCTCACCCGCCTCCAGCACGAGCTTTCCCACAAGGGCATCGTGCTCACCGATGCGGCGCTCAACACGCCCTACCGCAATTCGATCGCGCTGGGCGACCAGCCGCCCTATCCGGGCAACATCGAACTCGAAAGCCGAATCGAGAACATCCTGCGCTGGAACGCGGCCGCCATGGTGCTGAAGGCCTACGACGCCGGGTCCGGCGTAGGCGGCCACATCGCCACCTACCTGTCTGCGTCCACGATGATGGAAGTCGGCCTCAATCACGTGTTCCGAAGCCAGAGCGAAACCTACGGCGGCGACCAGGTCCACTTCCAGGCGCACACGTCGCCGGGGATCTATGCGCGCGCCTTCCTCGAGGGACGCATCTCGGAGGCGGAACTGAACAACTTCCGCCGCGAGCTGGCCGACGGCGGCGGCCTGCCGTCCTATCCGCACCCGCGGCGCATGCCGTGGTTCTGGCAGATGCCCTGCGCCAGCATGGGGTTGTCCACGCCGTCGGCGATCTATCAGGCACGGTTCGCGAAGTACCTGGAACATCGGGGGCTCAAGAAGGACGACGGTGGCAAGATTTGGGCCTTCATTGGCGACGGCGAATCCGACGAGCCCGAGGTGCTCGGTACGATCGCCATCGCCGCCCGCGAGCAACTCGACAACATCGTGCTGGCCGTGAACTGCAACCTGCAGCGCCTGGACGGACCGGTGCGCGGCAACGGCAAGATCATCCAGGAACTCGAACGCGCCTTTCGCGGTGCGGACTGGCACGTGATCAAGGTGATCTGGGGCGGCGGCTGGGACATCCTTTTCGAGCGCGATGCCGACGGCGTCCTGCAGGATCGCATGGAGCAGGCCGTCGACGGCGACTACCAGATGTACACCGTCTCCCCGGGAGACGTGCAGCGCGAGCACTGGGTGGAGAACAATCCGTCGCTGCGCGACCTCATGAGCGCGCTCACCGACGAGGAAGTGCGGGCGATCAAGCGGGGCGGCCACGACCACAAGAAGATCTTCGCGGCTTTCAAGGAGGCCGAGGAGGTCGTGGGCAAACCGTGCGTGCTGCTCTTGAAGACGGTGAAGGGCGACGGCCTGGGCGCTGGCGCGGCCGGCAGCAATACCGTGCATCAGAAAAAGTACCTGAAACCCGAGGAGCGCTTGGCGCTGGCGGCCCGGCTCGGCATCCCCTTGGCACCCGAGGAGATTGAACGCGCCGAGTTCTACCGGCCGCCGGACGACAGCGAAGAGGTGCGCTACCTCAAGGCGCGTCGCAACGCCTTGGGCGGGCCGATACCGAGCCGCGAAGTCCGCTGTCCGCCGCTCGAGCCGCCGCCGCTGGACTTCTTCTCCGACATGCTTGGCGGTACGGGAGAGCGGCAGATCTCCACGACCATGGCGATGGTGCGGCTGCTGCAGAAGCTGCTGCACGATCCCAAGCTCGGTCGCTACATCGTGCCCATCGTCCCGGACGAGGCGCGCACGTTCGGGATGGACGGCCTGTTCCCGCTGGCGGGCATCTATTCGCCGGCCGGCCAGCACTACAAACCCGTGGACGCCGGCACGATCGCACCGTACCGGGAGGCCGAAGACGGCCAGATCCTGCAGGAAGGCATTTGCGAGACCGGGGCCATGGCGTCCTTCCTGGCCGCCGGCACGGCGTATGCGAACTACGGCCTGCCCATGGTCCCGTTCTACATCTTCTACTCGATGTTCGGCTTCCAGCGCGTCGGGGACATGATCTGGGCGTGCGGCGACATGATGTGCAAGGGCTTCCTGCTTGGCGGAACGTCGGGACGCACGACGCTGAACGGTGAAGGCGTCCAGCACCAGGACGGGCACTCGCACCTGATCGCCGCCACCGTCCCCAATCTCGTGAGTTACGACCCGGCGTTCGCGTTCGAGGTGGCCGTGATCGTCCGCGACGGCATCCGGCGCATGTACGCCGAGAGCGAGGACGTCTTCTACTACCTGACGCTGACCAACCAGAACTATGCGATGCCGCCGATGCCCGACGGCGCGGAGGAAGGCATCGTGCGCGGCATGTACGCCTTGCGACGAGTACCGGAGGCGGACGTCAACCTGCTCGCGAGCGGCGCCATCGTGACCGAAGTCCTGGCCGCGGCGTCGGCGCTCGAGGAACTCGGCAAGCGCGTGAACGTCTGGAGCGTCACCAGCTACACGGAGTTGGCGCGCCAAGGCACGGCCGCGGAACGGGAACAGATGCTCACCGCGGGCGGCTCCGACGAACGCCCCTACGTCGAGATGCTGCTTGAAGGCGAGGAGGGTGTATTCGTCGCGGCATCGGACTACATGAAGGCGTTGCCGCTGTCCATTGCGCGGTGGTTCCCAGGCGCCTACACCGTCCTCGGCACCGACGGCTACGGACTGTCGGAATCGCGGGACTCGCTGCGCGGCTACTTCGAAGTGTCCCGCGACTGGGTGGTGTTCGCGGCGCTGTCGACCTTGGCGCAAGCGAACCAGGGCACGGTCGCCGACGCGTTGAGCTACGCCTCGGCGACAGGCCTGGACCTGGACAAGGCGGCGCCGTCGTAGCGTCTTGAATGGGGCCCCATCGTGAGACTTGAGCGAACGGCGGTCGGCCTCGTGCAAGGTTGTTGCTTGCCGAGGATGCCCGCGCACCACCCGGTCATGTCCAAGGTGGCTCTCGTGTTGCTCGCAGGCTCGACGTTCGCAGCTGTTGGTCCTGTCGATTCGGAGTGGGAACGCGATGCTCTATGGCGGCGAGATTCGATCGGCGAGTCGGCCGCGCAGTTCGGCCTGCTGACTCGAAAAGAGCGGCGCTGGCGAGACGAGAACCCGACGGGGCACAACGTCGACCCGACCGATGAGAGAGGGTTGGTCGACATGCTGTCTTCGAACCGGTCGGCCGACCGCGGGTTGTCCAAGGGGTACGGAACGCGGCTCGGCAGAACGACCTTGGCACCTGCCGTGGCGGGCGCCTACCAGGAGATGAAACGGGGCCACCACGAAAACGCCTTTCGCCGCTTGGTGTACCTCGCGAAGTGGACGAACTATGCCGGCTACAGACAGCTCCGCCGGATCCACGACCTGATGGGCCAGTTGGCCACCATCTACGTGGAGATGGGCGATTTCGAGCGCGCCGTCAGGCTCCACGAGGAGATGCTCCTGGTGGGTCGCCGCGTGGCGCCCGAGTACACGGGCGCAGCATTGAACCGGCTCATCGCCAGCCATTTCGACCGCGGCGAGTACGAAGCGGCCTTGATGTACGTGCGCGTCGGAATCGCAGTGCTCGACGATGTCGGCATCGGTCCGTACCGCGTCATGAATCGCATCATCGCGGAGATGTCGAATCCCGAAACGGCGATCGACGCTTTGGAGCAGGACTTCGATACGGCGCTAATTCGATTGGAGTCGGCCGTCGCCTTGGGTGAACGTCAAGGACTCGTCGTCGAAGACCAGTGGTGGGCTCCTGTCTATCGCGCCCGCCATGACCGGGAGGAGGCGATTCGGATCCTCAAGGACATGCTCGCGCCCATGCGCGACGACCCCGGGGACATCCTGCGCGACGCCCCCGAGTCCGAGGAGGCGCGTTGACGTGCCTTGGCACTTGGGTAAGGCGCGCCGCGCTGCCATTGCCGTTGCTGTTGCGCGGACGACTCCGGACCTTGGCACGTCGGCGGCGTTGCTGGTCTCGGTGCAAAGGAGGATCCGGCGTGGAGCCTGTTGCGCCAATGGCATGCCAAACAGCGTTCGTTTAGCGACTCCGAGTGGTCGTTCCCGCGTCCTTGGCGCCGAGCACGTCGTCGAACAACGCTTCCGCATCGGCTAGGAACGCCGCCCCGGTTTCACCGCCGGCGAACGCGACGCGTTCGAAAAAACTGAGCTTCTTCAAGTGGGATCGGAACTGTGCCGAGCCGCGCTCGTGGACGGTGCCCCGTCCATCGAAGTGGACGAGCACGGGAAAACCGGGGTGCGCGGCGTCGACTACCGGCGAGCGTAAGGGAGTGTCTTTCGCTGGCTTGGCGGCGGAGACGCGCATCGCAGCGAGGCGCATCGCGTCCGGGGCGGCCCAGCGCATCCAGTCTCCGCACGGAATATCCATGCAGACCCTCGAGTCTAGCGCGTTGTGCGGCCCGCGCTTGGTGTGCCGCACTTCGAGCGCGGCCAGCACCGCCACGCAGCGCCGCGCCCGCGCGGGGTCCGGCGGCGCGTAGCCGAGCGCTGCGGCCATCGCCATGTGGCCACCGCGGCCGCGGCCGGCGAAGCAAACACGCTGGGGGTCTCCCAGGCCCTGCGACGCGAGCCAGGCGACGGCATCTGTCACATCCTCCTGGATCTTCGATCCGCGCTGTTGGAGGCCTGCTAGGTGAAGTGCCGGGGCGTAGCCCTGCGCCCCGCGGTACGCCGGTTGTGCGACGATGTATCCACGGCTGGCGAAGGCATGCGGCCAGTCGTCGAGCACGGCCGGGTCGGCCGTCCAGCTTCCGTCATAGTCGAGCAGCACGACGACCGGCAGCGCACGGTCGGCACTGTGCGGCAGTGTCAGCGCGACCGGCAGTTCCAGACCGTCGCGCGTAGGAAACCGGTCTGCGCGGCGTACCGTCCGTGCGCTCCCGCCGCCGCGGGCGCGATGGCCGCCAAGGTTGCGTAGAGCGCCGGTGTCGAGGTCGAGCAGGTGGTAGCGGAGTTCGGTGGCCCGATCCGTCGACGCCAGCACGAGCCGGCGGCAGTTCGCAGACATCGACGGTACGTGTACGACTTCCGCGCCGATTTCGCTGGCTGCGGTGGCGACCGCGCGCTCGACCGCTGGATCCAGCCAGGCGATTCCGTCCCGGTGCGCGAAGCCCACGATGCCGCAGCGCTCGCCGCCGATGGCGACGGCGGCCACGTCGCGCACCGGGTCAGCGACCAGCTCCCGCACCGGTTCCAGCGTCGCGGCGTCCGCCAGCCAGACGGACGCGCGATCAGCGGCGTCGACGCGTGCAACGTAGTAGACGCTGCCCTCGTCCAGCGCGAACCCGAGCACACGCGGCCCTGCCGTTTCCGTGGGGCCGATCGGCGACGACAGGCGTGCGGTGTCTGGACGCTGGATCGTCGTCTCTCGGCCCGGCCCGGCTGGGCGGCGGACGACCGCGGTTGGTTCGCGCGGAGGTTCCTTGAAAGGCCACCACGGCACATCGCTGCCGAAGGCGTACGCACCGGTGCCGATGCGCACCCGGCCCTGCCAGTCGGCGTGCCAGAGCTGGATGCCGGCCTGCCAGCCGACGGCCAGCGCCGCAGTACCGTCGCGGACATCAACGCGGTAGACGCTGGTGTAAGGCCTCGCCTGCCGACAGGCGCTGATGAGCACAGACCCGGGTGCGCCCGGCAGCCGGCTCACGAGCGCGTGTTCGCGATCGGCGCCCGGCGAGGTTATGCCGTTTGGCCCGACGCCACCGTCCTTGGGCGGTGGGCGCAGCGGCGAGTCCAGGAGGGGGAGTGGATTCCCGCCGTCGTGATCGACCGCGAATAGCCGGACGAGCCGCGCCCGTTCTTCGCCGAAGATCCCGGTCCGTACGAAAACGAAAAGCGAGCAGACTAGGCGCTCGTTGCTGACCCACTCGCAGGTGTCGAGTCGCGTGCGGGGTCTGAAGTTGCCGGCCGCGATAGCGCGGTGCCCGGACGCCAGGTCGGCGACGACCGCCACGCGATCCCGGCCAGTGGTCTGGATCGCGACCACACGGCTACCGTCTGGCGAAAGGCGAACATCAGTGATTCGGGCGTCGGCGCCGGCGCCGATCGCGGTGGCCAGGCCGAGCAGGCACGCCCAACATGCCTGCCCCGGCCGAACCAAAGCAGCAGGAAGGGCTATCCGGCCATGCAGTGGTGGTAGTCGTTCCACGCGTCGACGAAGGCGTCTAGGGCCCACTGATATGTGGTTTCGCGTAAGAATACGGGGTTTCCGTAAGCGTTACCTAGCCGGTGAGAGAGAGAGGCGATTCGGACACTCAAGGATATGCTCGCGCCGATCCGCGATGACCCCGGGGACATCCTGCGTGAGTCCGCTGCGCACGAAGAGTCTGTGCCGTGAGGACGTCCGTGGGCACTTGCCTGAAGCGCGCGGCTCTGCCCTTGTTCGCTTCAGTGCTCGCCGGGACAACGGCGAGCGGAGACTTGGATTCGCGACGACATCCGATTCTGGAGCCGGCGGAGCAGTTCGGCGTAAGGGCGCGGTCCGAGCGTCTGTGGCTGCGGGATCCGGTGCCGGATGGATTGAGCAGCATCTCCGAGGCGGAGTTGATCCGTCGTCTGTCCGCAAGGCTGTGGAGGACACAGGCGCGCAACGGTGTCAGCCCGCCTGTTTACGGTTGGCTCGCGGACGCGAGCCGTTACATCGAGCGAGGCGACTACGAGGGAGCGTATCGGAGCCTCGTACACGTCCCGAAGTGGGCACGACGCGCGGACCAACGGCAAACGCTGCACATCCATGCATTGATGAGCGACTTGGCGGCGAGGTACGCGAGTGCCGGCAACCTCGAGCGGGCGGCGCGCATATACGAGGAGATGCTCCTGCTGGGGCGCTACTTGCCGCCCCAATACGCCGGTGCGGCGCTCAACAGCCTGATTGCCACTCACTTCGACCGCGGTAAGTACGAGCATGCCTTGATGTATGTACGCATCGGGATCGCCGTGCTCGATGACGTGGGTGTAGGGCCCTATCGCGCCATGGATCGCATCATCGGGGAAGTGTCGAGGCTCGGGCCGGTGCTCGACGGGTTTGAGCGCGACTTCGACGACGCGCTTGATCAGTTGGACGCGGCTGTTGCCGAGGCCCAGGAACAGGGCTTGGTCGTCGAAGATCAGTGGTGGGCGCCGGTGTATTTCGCACGCGACGATCGGGAGGAAGCGATCCGCATCCTCAAGATGCTGGTCGCGCCGGTTCGTACTGACCGTGGAGACATCCTGCGGGATCCGACCCTGTATGAGCGGACCAAAGAATGATGGGCAGGAGTCACCGGGGAGGCTGGCGGCGATACGCGGTGCTGATCGCCTGCGTATCGGCCGGGACGGTGGGGTTGACCTCGGCCAGCCACCGTTGCCCTCGCCAGCACTGGCGGGCCCCGCGTCGGTACTGCAACTGCCACCCTGGAAGCCGACCAAACGCGCCGGCGAGGCGCCCGAGGAAGAGCCGATAT
>LXNJ01002307.1_pt1 | contig 10580 bp, 6 predicted proteins | sample 809081 | NCBI WGS metagenome assembly LXNJ01 (sample SAMN04870510, study PRJNA318959) | sponge metagenome | biome: sponge; feature: marine sponge reef; material: water | host: Petrosia ficiformis | place: Greece: Milos, Mediterranean Sea | collected 2013-05-29 | depth 5-7 m
GCTTTCCGCGGGCTGGTCAAGTACGACGGTGGGCGAACGTACACGGATGTGCCGCAAGTCGCAATATCGCCGAATTGGCCAAAGACAGACACGGCTTAATCGTTGTCGTCGCGAACAACTCCGAAAATGCGCGTCGCTATGAAGCAGAGATCGCATTCTTTGCGCCAGACCTCCCGATTCGAACGTTCCCAGATTATGAAACCCTCCCTTACGACCGGTTTTCGCCTCCGCTCGCCTTAATTTCAGAGCGACTGCGGACGCTCTACCAACTTCCCGACTTGCACGCAGGTGTGCTCATAGTCCCAGTTCGCACGATCATGCAGCGTATGGTGCCACCAGAGTACGTACGAGCTCGTTCGTTTGTCTTGAAAGTTGGCGATCGTTTTAAGTTAGATGAACAGGCGACGCGGTTCTTAGAGACTGGCTACCGTCGTGTGGACACCGTTTACGAACCAGGGGAATTCTCGATTCGAGGATCACTGATGGATGTATTTCCCATGGGAGTATCGCAGCCGCTGCGCATCGACACGTTCGATGACGAGGTCGATAGTCTCCGTTATTTTGGAATTGACACCCAACTCACCACTGAACGAACTGAAAGCGTATCGATATTGCCCGCACATGAGTTCCGTTTGGACGACGAAGGCGTTACGCAGTTTAGGCAGTCATGGCACGCGAGTTTTGACGAAGATGTCAGGTATTGCCCTGACTACCAGGATGTAAGTAGCGGTGTTGCGCCAGACGGAATCGAGTGTTACCTACCACTGTTTTTTAAAGAAACAGCTACGTTTTTTGACTACTTCACTGAAAATGCCAGTTTCGTTTTCGACGAAGGCGTACAAGAACATGGTGGAGCGTTCTGGGAAGAGATTGAACGGCGATATGAGTCATATCGATTTGATCCCAAGCGACCTTTATTACCTCCATCTCGGTTATACCTACGCCTAGACGAAGCGCACGCTCTCTGGAATAAATTCTCGAGAATTCAAATAGTTAATGTTGATTCCTCCCATCGAAACGTCGATGTGATTGAATCGGCGTCGCTTCCGAACTTAGTCGCTAATCGACGCTCGCAAAGACCCCTGGCGCGCCTTCTGGATCACTTGGCGAATACCAGCCGTAGAACGTTGTTTGTCGCGGAAACCAATGGTCGACGTGAATTCCTGACCGATTTTCTTGGGAAATCGAACATCGTACCGCGCGCAGTCGAGTCATTCGAGGCGTTTCGAGACTCCGCGAGTCAATTAGGCGTTGCGGTCGCACCGATCGATCGGAGTTGTGCTTTCCCGGATATCGAATTGATTTGCGAGACGGACCTGTTCGATTCGCACAGCGCCGCAGTATCCGTACGCGCAAGGAAGTCCGAGGTTGATCCAAGTCTTGTCATACGAAACTTATTCGAGATTGATATTGGCACTCCGGTCGTACACATCGATCATGGTGTTGGGATCTATCGCGGCTTAACGTCCCTTGCGATCGAGGATATTGAGAACGAGTTCGTAACGCTTGAATACGCTAATGGTGACCTACTTCGCATTCCGGTGACTTCGCTTCATCTGATCACACGATACGTTGGTGTGGATGAAGAGGATCTGCGAATCGACCACCTCGGGAGCGATCGATGGCGGAAAGTACGGGAACGAGCTGAACGCAAAGTCCATGATGTTGCTGCTGAACTCTTAAGCATGTTCGCGCGTAGGGAGCTACATCAGAGTTATGCATACGCGCACGCTAACGTGGATTTTGAGCGATTCTGCGATCAATGTGAGTTTCAACTAACGGACGACCAACTCGTGGCAGTCGACGCGATTATCGACGATCTGAACGCTGTGCGAGCCATGGACCGTATGGTTTGTGGCGACGTCGGATTCGGGAAGACTGAGGTTGCGATGCGAGCCGCGTTTCACGTTGCGTCGCAAGGGAAACAGGTATTTGTGCTTGTACCAACTACCGTTCTAGCTCGACAACATTTCGAGACGCTCGAAGACCGCTTCGCGGATTGGCCCATCAATATCGACTACCTCACCCGTCATCGGACCACAAAGGAAAGAGAAAACATTCTCGCACGAATCGCAGACGGCCGATTGGATATCACGATCGGCACCCACCAACTTCTCAACTCATCGGTTGAGCCGAAAGATCTAGGTCTGCTAATCATTGACGAAGAACATCGGTTCGGGGTTCGAGACAAAGAACGTCTGCGTCAATTGAAAGCCAATGTGGACTTGCTGACTTTGACAGCGACGCCGATTCCTCGGACTTTGAACATGACACTCGAAGGGCTCCGCGATCTCTCGTTGATTGAGACACCTCCGGCTGCGAGATTAGCCATACGAACGTTCGTCGCGGAACACGAATGGTCGCAGATTCAGGATGCGATCACGCGTGAACTAGATCGCGGAGGACAGGTTTATTACTTGCACAATCGAATTGACTCGATTTTCGACGCGGCGGATTCGATTCGTGAGTTAGTTCCTGAAGCCCGAGTGCTCGTCGCACACGGCGCGATGCCGAAACTCCAAATTGAACAAGCGATGTCCGATTTCTATCACCGGAGAGGCAACGTACTCGTCTGTACCACGATTATTGAGAGCGGCATCGACATACCAAATGCAAATACAATCGTGATCGAGCGAGCCGATACGTTGGGATTGGCGCAATTGCACCAGATTCGTGGACGGGTTGGGCGCTCACATCATCAGGCCTACGCATATCTCACGACCGCGCCCGAACTTACTCTAACGACAAAGGCGAAGCGACGACTCGAAGCGATCGCGCAGGCGGATGAATTAGGCGCGGGATTCAAACTAGCGCTGGAGGACATGCAAATTCGCGGTGCGGGTGAATTGCTCGGACAAGAACAATCTGGCGAAATAATGGACGTCGGGTATGACTTCTATATTCGGATGCTCGAAGAGACCATCGAGGCTATGAAGAGCGACCGAGTACCAGATCTCGACAAACCCTTTGAATTAGGTCATGACGTCGACATCAAAGTAGCGACGTTGATTCCAAGCGACTATCTGCCAGACGTCAAGGGTCGATTGATTTTGTACAAACGCATCGCCAACGCGATGTCAAAACTGGAAGTTGATCACCTCATGGCTGAATGCGTCGATCGTTTCGGGGCGATCCCTGACGTCATGGCCAATCTATTCAGGATTACCAAAATCAAACTTGATGCAGTTGATCGTGGCGTGGGCACGATTCGACTCAGTCGTGCCGGTGGGTTAATCGAGTTTGTCGATCCTGAATTGTTCGACATCGCAAAGTTGCTCAATCGCATTCAAGCAAGTAACGCACGCGAGAAATACGAACTCGTGGATAGCGGAAAGAAACTGAGAATTCGCCACACCTACCACGAAGCTGAGGAACGCATGACTTATATTGAATCGTTCCTTCAAGCTATCGCGATTGACACCGGTACGACCGAAAAGGTTGCGTGAGTCGATATCGCGGAACTGCGTTAGCGCTCTTTGCGCTAATAGGTATTGATGGAAGCGCAGAGCCTCCGGCTTGGTTGGACGACTGGTATGAGATCGAGATCATCGTCTTCGTGCAACCAGCCACTCCGCTGCCAAATGATCGTGAGTCTGATGAACCCGTCACTGGGAAATACGCCGAAGAGTTACTAGTTCCGGCGCCAGAATTCGTAAATCACATAACGAGAACGTTTCCGCTTACCGAACTGGAACGCGCTCGTATTCGAGAACGGTCCGAAGCGGTCGATCTAACGTTAGGAAGTGATCCTTGGTTCATGATGTCGGAACGTGTAGATACGAGCGACCCGCTCAAGAGTGACCGAATAGAGTCTGATCAATTTGGGACGTTTCCAGACTGGATGCTTCCTCCGGGCGATAGCTATGAATCGTTATTTGTTGAAGTATTTAAGTTAGTCCCTTTCGGCGGCTGGTTCGCGGATTTGTCGCTGGCGAGCTTGATCGAAAAGGATGACGACGACGCTGACAATGAAGATGACGACAGCGCCCTCGATGATGGTGCCTTGAGGCAATCGAATGAAGAAACTGTGGAAGGTGAGACGACCCGAGAGGAAATACTTGAGCAAATCGACGCCTTTCGCAGCGAGCTAGAGCGTACGAGTTACACGATGGACGAGCAGAATGTACGCTTGCCTCGGACGGCAGCAAGGCTGCGTTCAAGTGGTACTCACGTGATCAAGCATTTCAACTGGCACCAATTCGTTCCCTCGCTGGCTGAAGAGCCTATTTACGTTTACTTCCAATCGTTGGACGGATACGAGACAGAGGGTTATTTCGGTATTTCGAAAGGTCGCTTTGTCCATTTGGACGTTCATTTATGGATACACCAACCTACTCTTTCCTCGGAGATGCGATTTCCGGTATACGAGTTGGCCGAGTTGCGGCGTATGCAGAGTGATGCAGTACACTATTTCGATCACCCGAAATTCGGTGTGCTTGCGGAAGTGGTTAAAGTCGAACTCCCGCCTGATCTGCAAGCCTTATGGGATTCGCTTTAGTAGCTCGCTGTTGAAGAGGCGAAGAGGTTCGACGGCATCATCTGTAAAACGGATTGAACCGGGTATATCGACTGCCCGATTGTCGATACCTGCGCCAGGATTCATAACCAGTGCAAGCGCAGCATACGAGAGCGAGAGTTGGCGAGCTAGCGGCGCTTCTGGCATTAAGGTCATTCCAACGATCGAACATCCATCGCGACCGAACCTTGCGATCTCCGCAGCGGTCTCATACCGTGGTCCTTGGCTGCACGCATACGCACCACCATCTCGAGGCGAAAGCCCTGCCGCGAAAGCTGCTTCAATGATCCTTTCGCGCAAATCGTCCGTGAATGGATAGGTGAAATCAAAATGTTCCTTGATCCCTGGTTGCTCAAAACTGCCTTCGCGATCATGTGTGTAGTCGATTATCTGATTTGGCACGACGAACGATCCGATCGGTAAGTCGGGATCGACACTCCCCGTCGTTGCGTAGGCAACTACACATTTTGCTCCGAGTTCCTTTAACGCCCATATATTGCTGCGGTAATTAACACGATGCGCTGCGATCTTCGTCTCTTTGCCATGACGGAAGAGCACCATGCATCGCTGTCCTTCCACATCATGAAATTCGATCGGCGCGGACGGCGCGCCAAACGGCGTGTCCATTTCCTTCGACTCAATAGGCGTATGAAATACCTCGGTTAACGTGCCGCTAACGATGAACGCCAGCAACTTAGGCTCCTTTCAACGCATAGATATCCGGCAATTGCCGATACCTGCCGTTCATATCCATGCCTCTGCCGATCAGATACTGATCCGGCGCATCAAGCGCGACGTAATCGGCTTCGATCTCAACTTCACGAAGTGCTTTCTTATCACATAGAACTGCACTTAGCACACTCTCCGCACTCCCCGAGAGTCTCTCGTACAGTTTCCGCATCGTCACGCCACGATCAAGCACGTCATCGACGATGACAGCATGTTTACCTTCTAGATCGAGATGGAAATCTCGTTCAGTTCTAATTTCGCCACCTTTGGTCCCGTCATATCGCTGAACCCTGACGAAATCAAGTGCGACATCGAAATTCACACGTCGCATGAGATCCCAAGTGAATGGAAGCCCACCATGCATGACGCATACGAATACAACATCCTTGTCGTCTAAATCGGCGTTCAACCGAATTGCGACTCGATCAATCGCTCGTTCGATGGTTTCACTGCCATACAAAAGTTCGAAGTCTTTAGGTAAGTCGATCACGAGACTCTCTGCGCTATTTCTGTAGGGTCTATATGCAAAGTTTGGGTTGGAAACGCTATTTCTGCACCGTGTCCTTCGATGATGTTGGCAATCCGTAGCAACACGTCTTCTTTGATTTCGTGAAATCTTGCCCAATCCGTGGTTTTTGTGAACGTGTAAATAAAGAAATCCGCCGAAGAGTCGTTGAATTCGTTCAGATTTACCATCAAGATCTGATTCGTATCGATCTCTTCGTGTTCCGCGAGCATCGTCCTTAGGTCCTGCAAAACAGTAGGAAGCACACTGATATCGTCATACCGGAGACCTATGGTTTCTTTAATGCGGCGATTCGTCATACGACTTGGGTTTTCAATCGTGATATTAGAAAAATTCGAGTTTGGCACATAGAGCGGACGCTTGTCGAACGTCCGGATGCGCGTAATACGCCATCCGATATCTTCAACCGTACCTTCAATTTCCATTTCGTTTGAGCGGATCCAGTCACCGACGGTGAACGGTTTATCTAAAAGGAGTAGGAGCGCGCCAAAAAAGTTTGCGAGCATGTCACGTGCTGCAAAACCCACCGCTATCCCACCGATACCTCCGAACGCCAGAACCCCTTCGATGCTAAAACCAAGTGACTGTAGTCCAATGAGAAATCCAGTGATCAGTACGGATATTCGCAGTAACTTGCCTACGGCCGCGATTGTGGCTCGATCATCTTGTTCCTCACGAGCTTCGATCAGCGCACTACTCACCTCGTGGATGAATCGAATAGCGAACCAAGCGAGTAGACCGATCGTGCCAACTTCTCTAATTTGTGGGATGAAATCAAGGATGCCAGCCCCGGTGTTGTCGCGCACAATCGCCGCAGCAGCGAGAACGCCATATAGCAGAATTCCCCAGCCAATCGGTTTGCGCGCAACGCGGATGATCGCGTCGTCGTAGATGTTCTCGGTCAAACCTGACGCGTGCTCAAGTCGGTCAAATATGTACTTGAGCACCAGTCTGAGTACAAGGCATAAAAAAACGATGCCGAAGACTGTGCCGACCCAACTATTCGCAACGAGCCATTGCCACGCTTCAGCCCAACTCACAGGTGTATCCCCTCGTCCTTCGAATGGTGGTAGCCGAATTGCAGTTCACGTGGCTACCGCGAATCCGCGGATTGGCTATGTTGTACGCGATTCGCAAATTCATTGTATTTTTGGGTTCAAGCCCGCTGTATTTGTATCGTGAAGTAACGAGTTGCTAGTACGACCACAATCAACCCGTTTGTAAACTACGACGCTTCGAATCTGTAGGAGTTATCTGTGAACGTTGCTGATGGCATTGCCCATGTGTTAAAGAAAGAAGGCGTCGACGTTTTATTTGCGTATCCGGTGAATACGATCATTGAGGCGGCGGCTAGAGCTGATATCCGCACGGTCATTTGTCGTCAAGAACGCATTGGTCTGCACATGGCGGACGCATACTCAAGGCTCTCTTCCGGAGAGAAGATTGGAACTTTCTGCATGCAGCACGGGCCAGGCGCGGAAAACGCGTTCGGAGGTATCGCGCAGGCCTACTCTGAATCATCGCCGATTCTCGTCTTACCTGCAGGCTATCCGCGACGACTCATGAACTACTACCCTAACTACAACTCAACACTAAATACCAAGCACGTGACAAAGTGGTCGGAGCCGCTGACTATGGGACGTGCGTTACCCGAAGTCATGCGACGTGCGTTTTTTCAACTTCGCAATGGCCGACCAGGACCTGTACAGGTTGAGATTCCCGTCGACTTGTTCGGTGAAGAGGTGCCTGACAATTGGGAGTACAAACCTGCCTACGCAACCAGCACTGCACCTGATCCGGTCGCGGTGGAAGAAGCAGCGGCGGTGTTAAGTGCTGCTGAGCGGCCCGTCATTTATGCAGGTCAAGGCGTCCACTACGCAAAGGCTTGGCACGAGTTGCAGGCTTTAGCTGAAGAATGGCAAATTCCTGTGACGACAAGTCTGGAAGGTAAGAGCTCATTCAATGAAACACACGAACTTTCGTTGGGTTCCGGTGGTCGGGCAAATCCTCGTTCGGTCAAGACCTTTTTAAACGAAGCTGATGTAATTCTCGGCGTCGGTTGTAGTTTCGCACTTACAGGTTTCGGTGTGCCGATGCCGCGTGGTAGAACCATCATCCACGCCACACTCGATCCTATGGACTTGAACAAAGACGTTGAAGCTCAGTATGCGCTCATCGGCGACGCGAAGTTAACGCTTCAATGTTTGTCTGAAGCGATGAGCGACCGCGATCACAGCCAGGCGGACGCACGCCGAGGCGTAGTGCAAAAACGCATTGGCAAACTTCGTCAAGCGTGGTTATCCGAATGGGAAGCGAAGCGCTCTAACAATGAAGCGCCAATCAACCCATACCGTGTGCTAAACGAGCTGCAACAGGCAGTTGACATCGACAACACGATTATTACGCATGACGCTGGCAGTCCACGTGACCAACTTTCTCCGTTCTGGACAAGCACCACGCCGTTGTCCTATATCGGCTGGGGTAAAACGACACAACTGGGATACGGTCTCGGCCTTGCGATGGGCGCGAAGATTGCTCAACCCGAGAAGACCTGTATCAATGTTTGGGGCGATGCGGCAATTGGATTTACGGGTATGGATTTCGAGACGGCGGCACGTGAGCGCATCCCCATCCTCTCGGTGCTAATGAACAACTTTTCGATGGCGATTGAAATCCCCATCATGCAGGTTGCGCAAGAAAAATATGGTTCAACCGACATATCTGGGAATTACGCGGACATGGCAAAGGCGTTTGGCGGATACGGTGAGCGAATCACGGATCCGAACGACATTCAAGCTGCGTTACAACGTGGCCTCAATGCGACGAAAGATGGTCAACCGGCGTTATTGGAGTTCATCACCGACAAGGAAATCCAAATTTCGGCGGAACAGTAGACCTGGATTAGGTACAGCTGAGTTGAATGCGAGGGAGCACTGGAGATGTGAATACTTTGGTTTCTATGAGAGTTATGACTAGGGAACTCAACCTTCAAAAAGCGTTCTAATCTGACCGAACATTGTTACGATAAGCCAATCGTGTCCGTGTAGTCAGTCTTACAAATGGCTTGGGAGTGTCGTCTGACAAGAGACCGGCCGAAGGCCCAATTTCCACGTCGCGAACGTCAACTAGCCGTTTGCGTGTTATTTGTATGCATCGGCTGCTTCGCAACTGCTGATTCAAGTGTTCAAGATTTGTCAATTGAGCGCGCGGTGAACCAGGCACTCACTGATGAACCTCAAATTCGCGCGTATCGACTACAGGCTGATGCACACGACAAATTAAGGGAAGCGGCGATGCAACTCCCTGGCCCAACTGTTCGAACGGGATTATTGAATGTCCCGCTTGATGGTTTCGCGCTCAATGCTGAGCCGATGACGCAAACTCTTGTCGGCGTCCGCCAAACGATTCCACCGATAGGCGCACGTTCAGCGATGAGTCTGAACCACGAGCAGCTTCGAGAAGCGTTCAGCCATCGTGCATCGTTAGTGTCGAAAAATGCGAAGTTTGCCGCCCGATCGACGTGGCTAGAGGCGCACTATTTACGTCATGAAATAGATCTGACATCGCAGGCGATAAAACTGCTAGAAAATCTCGCAGATGTAGTTCGTGCACGCTACGCAACCGGAGACGAATTACAGTATTCTGTGATCGCTGCTGAACTCGAGCTGAATCGGCTAAAGAGCCGTCTAATCGACACACAACGACGTGAGTTCAAAATCCTCGCGCAACTACAACGCTTGACAGGCATCTCTCAACCGGTTCCCATTAGTCAAGAACTTCCGCCGTGGCGTGCAATACCGTCGCGTCAGCAGGTCGTTGATGCATTGTCAGAACATCCCCGCGTTCAAGTCGCCGATGCAACCATTGCGGCAGAATCCGCGAAGGTGTTACTGAATCAAGCGGCTTTTAAACCAGAGTGGCATATCGACCTAAGCTACGGCAAGCGGGATGGCGTGGATTTCAATGGTGATGCAAGGTCTGATTTCACCAGCGCTACGCTATCGTTCTCTTTGCCTATCGCGGTAAAACGCCGACAAGATCTCCGCTTAAGCGCCGCCTACGCAAATGAAGACGCTGCTCGCCAAACGAAAATCGAGGTGCTTCGAGATATGGCTGCTGATATTGCCATTGCGTTTTCCGAGTGGAAACGTCTAACCGAGCGAATTGAACTACTGAATGACGCGATCGTGCCTCAATCACATAATCATGCCCAGGCTGCGCTAAATGCGTACCAAAACAAGGAAGGGAGCTTCACAGACGTTCTTTTGAGTTATGTCAATGAGGTAGATGCGAACCTAGAGCATCATCGAGTTCGCGTTGATCGCCTCAAATCATGGGCTCAGATCGATGCGCTTAACGGTTCGACGGAGTGAAGAAATCGCTCGTTCTCATCGCGACACTGCTTATAGGCGGCGTGCTTGGTTTTGTGTTGTCGCAAACCATCGGTAACTCGTTCGTCAGTCTATTCAGCGGCGAAGCTGAATCGAAACAACGAGAGATCCTGTATTGGGTTGCGCCTATGGATCCAAACTTTCGACGCGACAAGCCCGGTAAGTCACCGATGGGAATGGATCTCGTGCCGGTGTACGCAGACAACTCCAGTCCGAGTGCTGGTACTGTCGAAATAGATTCGAACGTTATTCAAAACTTCGGGGTTCGCTCGGAATCAGTGACGTACGGACGGTTAGACAGAGAGATCGAAACCGTTGGATACGTAGAGTACGATGAAAACGCGCTGCAGCACATCCACACACGCGTCGACGGTTGGATTGAGAAGCTCAGCGTTAAAGCTGAAGGTGACCCTGTCAG
>LXNJ01002308.1_pt1 | contig 10578 bp, 9 predicted proteins | sample 809081 | NCBI WGS metagenome assembly LXNJ01 (sample SAMN04870510, study PRJNA318959) | sponge metagenome | biome: sponge; feature: marine sponge reef; material: water | host: Petrosia ficiformis | place: Greece: Milos, Mediterranean Sea | collected 2013-05-29 | depth 5-7 m
GCCGCCGGCCTCGGCGTAGAACGGTGTGGTGTCGAGCAGGACGACGCCGGATTCACCTTCTTCGAGGGCATCGACTGCCTCGTCCCGTTCGTTCAAGTGGACTATTTGGGCCTCGCCATCGAGTTGCTCATAGCCTGTGAACACCACGTTCTTCTGCGTGCGTACCCTCACCTGGGTAACGCCAGTGATTGAGCCCGTTGCCGTACGGCCGCGGCTGCGCTGTTCCTCCATCGCCCGGTCGAATCCCGCTCGGTCAACGGAAAGGCCGCGTTCACGAGCGATGTCCTCGGTGAGATCCACCGGAAAGCCGTACGTATCGTAGAGCTTGAACGCCGTCTCTCCCGGGATCGTCGTGCCGTGCAAGCGTGCGATTTCCCCTTCGAGCAGCTTCATCCCGGCGTCGAGCGTCGAGGCGAAGCGGTCTTCTTCGCGCACCAGCACCGCGATGATGTGATCGGCGTTCCGCGCAAGCTCGGGGTAGCCGCCGCTCATGATCTCCGCGACCGGATGGACCAAGCGGTGGAAGAACGGCTCGTCCATACCGAGCTTGTGGCCGTGACGCAACCCGCGGCGAATGATGCGTCGCAAGACATAGCCGCGATTCTCGTTGCTCGGCATCACGCCGTCGCCGATGAGGAAGGCCGCGGCGCGCACATGGTCCGCGATCACGCGTAGCGACGGATTGGTGCGGATCTCGCGCTCGTCGCGGACGCCCGTCAGACGTGCCACGCTGGCGACAAGCTGGCGGATCAGGTCGTTGTCGTAGTTGCTCTTGCCGCCCTGGACGATCGCCGCGATCCGCTCCAAGCCCATGCCCGTATCGACGCCCGGCGAGTCGAGCGGCGTGAGCGTGCCGTCGGCTGAGCGGTCGAACTGGGGAAAGACGAGGTTCCAGAACTCGGAAAAGCGGTCGCCGTCCTCGTTCGCGGAACCCGGTGGCCCCCCATCCACGTCGGGACCCAAGTCGTAGAACAACTCCGAGTCCGGACCACAGGGACCGGTGTCGCCCATCGCCCAGAAATTGTCCTCATGGTCCACCACGCGGTCCGCTGCAATACCGATTTTGCGGGTCCAGATGGCGCGCGCTTCATCGTCCGATGGATGCACCGTGACCCAGAGACGGTCCTTCGGCAGTTCGAGTACGCCGGTGACGAAATCCCAGGCCCACGCGATGGCGTCTTCCTTGAAGTAGTCGCCGAAACTGAAGTTGCCGAGCATCTCGAAGAGCGTCTGGTGCCGGCCGGTGTAACCGACGTTCTCCAGGTCGTTGTGTTTGCCGCCGGCGCGCACGCAACGCTGGCAACTCGTCGCCCGCACGTAGTCCGGCTTTTCGCGACCGGTCAGCGCATCCTTGAACTGGACCATCCCGGCATTGGTGAACAGCAGCGTCGGATCGTTCGCCGGCACGAGCGAGCTCGACGGCACGACGCGGTGGTCGCGCTGTGCGAAGAAGTCCAGGAAGGCACTGCGGATTTCGTCCGTTCTCATGGCTGGGAAGGTCCGGCTTTGGCCGTATGCGGCGCCTAAAGAAAATGGCGGCCAAGTATACGATCAACCGGTGGCTGTCCCGCCGCCATCCAAAACACGACTCACGACGTCCGACGTGAACCCGCGGCCGGCGAGAAAACGCGCGCGTTTGACCCATTCGGCGCGGTCTGCAGGGGCCGCATCGCCGAAGCGTTTGCGCAGCGCCGCCGTGGCTAGGCGGCGCCACTCCAGCTCGCCCAAGTCGAGCAACGTGGATGCGATGCCATCGTCGATCCCGCGTTCACGCAGCGCCGCGACGATCTTCAATCGACCCTGGCCGCGGTCCACGCGCGAGCGAACGAAGCTCTCCGCAAACCGGGAATCGGACTGGTAGCCGTACTCGCCGAGGCGAATCAGTGCTTGCTCCACGGCCTCCGGTTGATGCCCGCGCGTGCGCAACTTGCGCCGCAACTCCAGGCGCGAGTGATCGCGCCTCGCGAGCAGCCGGACGGCCGCGCCGTAAGTCTCGTGGTCCCACGGCTCGCTCGACGCAGCGCCAGCGTCGCTCAAGGCGTCCATCCTCGACGTCAGACCACGCGCAGACCCCGGTCGCCATCCGGGGCTTCAGTCGCCGCCTTCGCCTCGTGGCCCGGCAATAGGGCGGCGCGGATCCGGCCTTCGATTTCGGCGCGGAGATCGTCGTTCTCGTCGAGCCAGGCCGCCGAGTTCTTCTTGCCTTGGCCGATCCGCTCGCCGTTGTAGCTGTACCAGGCGCCGGACTTCTCGACCACGCCCTGCTGCACACCGAGATCGATGATCTCGCCGTTGCGGTAGATGCCCTGGCCGTAGAGGATCTGGAACTCGGTCTGCTTGAACGGCGGCGCCACCTTGTTCTTGACCACCTTGACGCGCGTCTCGTTGCCGATGATCTCGTCGCGGTCCTTGACGGCACCAATCCGGCGGATGTCGAGGCGCACGGAAGCGTAGAACTTCAACGCGTTGCCACCCGTCGTGGTCTCGGGAGAGCCGAACATGACGCCGATCTTTATGCGGATCTGGTTCGTGAAGACAACCAGCGTGTTGGAGTTCTTGATGCTGCCCGTCATCTTGCGCAGCGCCTGGCTCATCAGGCGGGCTTGCAGACCGACGTGCGCATCGCCCATCTCGCCCTCGATTTCAGCCTTGGGCGTCAATGCCGCGACCGAGTCCACGACGACGACATCCACGGCCCCCGAGCGCACGATCATGTCGCAGATCTCCAACCCCTGTTCGCCGGTGTCCGGCTGCGAAACCAGGAGGTCGTCGGTGTTGACGCCGAGCGTCTCGGCGTAGATTGGATCGAGCGCGTGTTCCGCGTCGATGAAGGCGCAGGTGCCGCCTTGCTTCTGCGCCTCGGCGATCACCTGCAAGGTGAGGGTGGTCTTCCCGGACGACTCGGGCCCGTAGATCTCGACCACGCGGCCGCGCGGCAGACCGCCGACGCCGAGCGCGATGTCAAGTCCGAGCGAGCCTGTCGAGATGGATGGAATCGCCTCCTGCTCCCGGTCGCCCAAGCGCATCATGGAACCCTTGCCGAATTGACGGTCGATCTGCGACAACGCCGCCGCCAAGGCGCGTTGCTTGTCCTGTTTTTTGCCTGCTTGCTTGTCGGCCACTGGCGTTCTCCTTAACGCGAGTATCTGCTGCGTACTGTATGTTTGCTCAGTACCGAGGTCAACACCAAAAACGTGAAATCGCGAGAAATAGACGTCTCTTACGAGGGCCGGGGGCAATGTCCTACAACCGTGGCCCGCCTCGCCCGAACGCGCTCGAACGTTTACGCTTCGTCTAGCGGCGCTCAGCCCCAGCAAGAGGCACGGAAACCTGACGGCTACAGAGAAGTGCAGCCTGACTGCAAGCCAAAACCGCGGTCGAGATAACCAGAGCCAATGACGACGTCCCTCGCCAACCACACGCCGGTCATGCAGCAGTATCTGCGCATCAAGGCCGAGCACCCGAATGCGCTGCTGTTCTACCGGATGGGCGACTTCTACGAGTTGTTCTTCGACGACGCCAAGGAGGCGTCCCGACTCCTCGACATCACCCTGACGGCGCGCGGACGCACCAACGGCGCCCCGATCCCGATGGCCGGCGTGCCCTACCACGCCGCGGACAGCTATCTCGCCAAGCTCGTCGAGGCGGGCCGAACGGTCGCGATCTGCGAGCAGATCGGCGATCCCGCAACGGCCAAGGGACCCGTCGACCGTCGCGTGCAGCGCGTGGTCACGCCCGGGACGCTCGCCGAGGACGGCCTGCTTGGACCGGAACGCGACAGCATACTTGCGGGGCTTGTCGGGCAAGACGCCCGTTGGGGCATCGCGTGGTTGAACCTCGCGTCCGGCGACTTCGCCGTCTGCGAGACCTCCGGCGCTGCGGAACTGGCCGCCGTGCTCGCGCGGGTGCAGCCCGCGGAGGTCCTCGTACCGGATCAGTGCGACGTACCGGCAAGTGCGCCGCTCCAACACCGGGATGCGCTGGAATTCGACACCGATCTCGGCTTCCGCCACCTCACCGAGCACTTCGGTGTCACCGACCTCGCCGCCTTCGGGCTCGCGCGCGCGGACTTGGCCGTCGGCGCCGCGTCCGCCGTCCTGCGCTACGCGCAATCGGCACGCTGCCAGGACCTCGCCTTCGTCGACCGGATGCGGGTCGAGTCGGACAACGACGTCGTGGTGATGGACGCACATACTCGGCGCAACCTGGAAATCGACCGTCGCCTGGACGGCGAAACGACGGGCACGCTTTTCGCCGTCATGAACCACACCGCCACGGCCATGGGCGCACGCAGACTGCACGCGTGGCTGAACGCGCCGCTGCGGGACGCTGGCCGCGTGACGGGCCGCCAGCGCGCCGTCTCGGCGATCCTCGCCGCTAGAGCGGCGCCGCTCATCCAGCCACTGCTCGCCGAGATCGGCGACCTCGAACGTATCGCCAGCCGCATCGCCCTCGGCAACGCCTCGCCCCGCGACCTCGGCAAGATGCGCCAAGCCGCGCAGACCGCGCCGGCGTTGCAGCGGATCGTGGTCGACCTAGGCGACGAGGCGCTCACGAACCGGTTCGAGGCGTTGCCGAGCCTCGACGAGGAACGGGCTCTCCTCGAGCGCGCCCTGGTGGACGACCCTCCCGCGACGGTGCGCGAAGGCGGCATGATCAGGCGCGGCTACGACGCCGAACTCGACCGCCTGAAGGATCTGACCGAGAACGCGGCCGACTGGCTTGCGGCGCTCGAGGTGCGCGAGCGGGAGCGCACGGGGATCGCCGGCTTGAAGGTCGGCTACAACCGGGTCCACGGCTACTACATCGAGACCCCGCGCGCCGCCGCCGATGCCGCGCCCGCCGACTACGTCCGGCGGCAGACGCTGAAGAACGCCGAGCGCTACATCATGCCCGAACTCAAGCGGTTCGAAGACGACGCGCTCACCAGCCAAGCCCAGGCGCTGGCGCGCGAACGCGGCCTGTTCGGCGACCTCGTCGAGACCCTGCAAGGCCGCAACGCCAAGGCGCGGCACACCGCCCGCGAGGTGAGCCGCCTCGACGTCCTGAACTCGTTCGCGATCGCCGCCGAGCGCCACGCGCTGGTCCAGCCCACGCTCGACGACGCGTGCGGCATCAGCATAGAAGCCGGGCGCCATCCGGTGGTCGAGGCCGCGTCCGATGCGCCGTTCGTGCCCAACGACCTCGTCCTGCACGACGAGCGTCGGCTGCTCATCGTCACCGGGCCGAACATGGGCGGCAAGTCCACGTACATGCGCCAGACTGCGCTGATCGTGCTCCTCGCCCATACGGGGAGCTTCGTGCCGGCGCACGCCGCCACCATCGGCCCCGTCGATCGCATCTTCACCCGCATCGGGGCGTCGGACGACTTGGCGGGGGGCCGCTCGACGTTCATGGTGGAGATGAGCGAAACCGCGCACATCCTGCACAATGCAACGCGCTCAAGCCTCGTGCTGCTCGACGAGATCGGTCGTGGCACCAGCACCTACGACGGACTTGCCCTGGCCTGGGCGACGGCCGATCACATCGCCCGCGAGATCGGCGCCTTCACCCTGTTCGCCACCCACTACTTCGAAATGACCGCGTTGCCTGGCGAACTCGCGACCGCGGCCAACGTGCACCTCGACGCCGTTGAACACCAGGGCGACGTGGTGTTCCTGCACGCGGTCCGGGAAGGTCCAGCGAGCCAGAGCTACGGCATCGAGGTCGCCAAGCTTGCGGGCGTACCACGGAACGTGCTGGACGATGCCCGGCGGCGACTCGCCGACCTCGAGGAGCAGCACCAGGATCGCGCACCGACGGCGCAGGGGGACCTGTTCCAGTTCTTCCGCCGGCGTCCCGACGACGGGGCACGGAGGACCGACCATCCCGTTGTCGAGGAACTGCGCAAGATCGACCCGGACGCGTTGACGCCCCGGGAGGCGCTAGCGGCGTTGTACTCGTTGAAGGACCAGGTTCCGTAAAGGAGACGTGGCTGGCGGCTACCGTTCCAGGTATTCCCGCTTGTCGGGGACATCGCGCCACTCGGCCTCGTCGTCGGGCGGATCCTTCTTTTCCACGATGTTCGGCCAGATCTCCGCAAGCTCGGCATTGAGATCCAGGAAGTCCTCCTGCCCTTGCGGGATCTCGTCCTCGCTGAAGATGGCGTCCACCGGGCACTCCGGCTCGCACAAGGCGCAGTCGATGCACTCGTCCGGGTGAATGACCAGCATGTTCGGGCCTTCGTAGAAACAGTCGACGGGGCAGACTTCCACGCAGTCCGTCAGCTTGCACTTGATGCAGTTTTCCCCGACCAGGAAGGTCATGGATGCGTCCGCAGGACAAAGAGCCGGCTATTGTAACGGCGGTCCGCTCGTTCTCAAGCCCCGCGGTGCTCGTGCAAGAAGATACGCGGACGTTCGCGTCCGCATGCGGTCTTGTTCCAGGTTCCAACACGCGCCGGGAGGCCCCCCGCGCCCTACGCGCGGATCAGCTTCCCCGGATCCACCGGCTTCCCGCGGTCGCGGATCTCGAAGTGGAACTTCCCGGCCGTGGGCCCGCCGCTCTCGATCGTTGCCACAACGGTTCCCGGCAGCACGCTCTCTCCCTCCCTCAAGTCCGGCGCGACATTCAGGCCGTAGGCGACCAGATAGCGTTCGCTGGCCTTGACGATCACGAGGTGGCGAAACCCGCCGAGGCCCGGTCCGGCATAGACGACGATGCCGCCCGAGGCCGCGTGAACCCGGGTCGCCGGGCCGAGTTGATAGTCGAAGCCATTGGACGCGCCGCCGAAGCGCCGCACCGGCCGGTCGGCGACCGGTGGCCGCCAGCCGTCGGCCGCGACGGTCGCCAACAACGCCGCCGGTTTCGGCGCGGGGCGGGCTTGGCGTGTCTCCCGAGGCGTCGGCTGGGGCGCAGCAGTCGTTCGTACTGGCGCGGACGATGGTGCGGCCGGTTTGGGCGTCGATGCGGCCGGCTTCGCCGTCGGCGTGGCGGGCTTCGGCGTCGATGCAGCCGATCTAGCCGGCGGCGCGGTCGGCTTTGGTGCCGGCACATCCCGCGCCCGCGGCGGCTCCGCGTTCGCCGGCCGCGGACGAACGGGTCGTGCCTGCGACACAGGTCGCCCAGTCAAGCGTATGCGCTGGCCTTCGCGGATCCCATACGGCGGTCCAATGCCGTTCGCCGACGCCAGCGCCTTGTAGTCGAGGTTGAACCGCCATGCGATGGAGTACAGCGTGTCGTGTCGGCCCACTTGGTAGATGTCCGGGGTTTCCTCCACGAGTGACCGGTCCAAGACCGGCGCGCGGCCGTCCCCGGCGCAAGCGCCCGCCAAGACCACCGCCGCGGCGGCGCTAATTCCTAGCAGCGCGCGCCACATAGGCCAGGATGCCCACGACCATCGCGCCCGCCACGATCACCGCGACCACGCCGAGAACGTGCACGTGCTCGGCGCCGCGGCCCCAGGGCCAGAGTTCGGTCAAGGAACCCGCCATGAACCCGGTGAGCAGTGCCAGCACGGCGCGGCGGGCCTTGGCAAGCAGCCAGGCCAAGAGCTTCGAAAACGCCAGCAGCCCAATCGCCAAGCCGGCCGCGAAGGGGACGAGCAGTGCCAGGTCGAAGGCGGTGAACGCCTCCAGCATGGGCTTGTAGAGGCCCATCAAGAGGAGCACGAACGCCCCCGAAACGCCGGGCAGGATCCACGCCGTCGCGGCCAATGCGCCGCCCGTAAAGACCGTCGCCGGGGCGGTGCCGAGAGCCGCTCCCGAATCGGCGAACAACCCCATGAGGAGTCCCAGCCCGAGGCCGACCACGCCCAGCGTCGCAAGCCACTGCCAACTCGACGACGTCCCGACGTGCACGACCGATGCGGCGATGAGTCCAAAGAAGAACCCGGCGACCAGTCCCGGCTGGGTCTCCAGGAGTGCCAGCAGCACGTGCGCGAGCCCGGCGGCGCCGGTCGCCATACCCGCCGTCAGCACGGCCAGGAACGGCAGGTTGTGCCGCCTTGCGAACGCCGCCCAGCCGCTGCGCCACGTGGACAACGCCGACGACAGGGACGCCAAGGAACCAACGAGTTCGTCGTAGATTCCCGTGATGAACGCGATCGTGCCTCCGGACACGCCGGGGACGATCTCCGCCAGGCCCATGGCCACGCCGCGGGCAAACAGCGCCGCGTGCTGGCGAAGCGTGGCCCTTGGAACCGCGTCCGTCATCGACGAGTGCCCTGGACCAGCGGGACGAAGCGGACGTCCTCCAACGTCTGCTGGCGCCAAGCGTCGCCGTCGCGCTCGAAGAGCTTGAGCTGTTGGACGTCCCCGCGGCCGACCGGGATCACCAGCGGCGACCCGTCACGCAACTGCTCCATCAACGCATCCGGAACGTGGCTTGCGCCCGCAGTGACCAGCACCGCGTCGAAGGGCGCCTCGGCGGCCCAGCCGAGGTTTCCGTCATCGTGACGCAGGCGGACGTTGCGCACGTCCATCGCGCGCAGACGCGTCCGCGCCCGCTCCAACAGGTCGCGGATGCGTTCCACGCTGAACACCGTCTCGACCAGGGATGCGAGCACGGCGGTCTGATAGCCGGAGCCGGTCCCGATCTCGAGAACCCGGCGCGGCTCTCGTCCGGCACGTCGCAAGCTTCCGAGCAAGGCAGCCGTCATCCGCGCCACGACGTAGGGCTGGGAGATGGTCTGGCCGTGCCCGATCGGCAGCGCGTTGTCCTCGTAGGCTCGGTGAGCGATCGCCTCGTCAACGAAAATGTGCCTGGGCACGGTGGCGATCACGTCCAGGACTTCCTCGTCCGTGATCCCCGAAGTCTTGAGATGGGCCACCAGCCGCTCGCGCGTCCGTCGCGAGGTCAACCCGATGCCCTGCAGGTTGAACTCGGTCATTGCTCGTCTTCGACGGGGTCGATCACCAGGTAGAACGTCTCGCCCTCGGCCACCATGCCGAGAGCGGTTCGGGCACGCCCTTCCACCGACACCAGGCCATCCTTCAACGCCATCACCTCGGTGGTCAGCTCCCGGTTGCGCTCGCCAAGCACGGCAGCGACCCGCTCTTGGGTCGCGATCTGCCGCTCCAACTCCCGCGCCGCCAGCCAGCCCGATTCGCCGAACCAGAAGCGGAGCAGCATGGGCACGAGCAGCAGCGCACCGATCAGGACGAATAGGCGAACGCCCCACGGCGTCCGGCGCGTTTTCAGGTCCCCCGCAGCGGAACCGTTCACGGCAGTTCCTCAAAGCCACGGTACTCGGCATCGTCGCCAAGCGATTCCTCGATGCGCAACAGCCGGTTGTACTTTGCCGTGCGATCCGTGCGCGCACAGGATCCGGTCTTGATCTGACCGGCGCCGGTGGCAACGGCGAGATCGGCGATCGTCGTGTCCTCGGTCTCGCCGGAGCGGTGCGAGATGACCGTCCGGTATCCGGCCTCGGCTGCCATGCGGATCGTTGCCAGCGTCTCGGTCAAGGTGCCGATCTGGTTGGGCTTCACGAGGATCGCATTGCCGATGCTCTGCTCGATGCCGCGCGCAAGCACGGCCGGATTGGTGGCGAAGAGATCATCGCCGACCAGTTGCACGCGTTCCCCGAGGTCCGCCGTGAGATGCCGCCAGCCGTCCCAGTCGTCCTCGCCCAGTCCATCCTCGATCGAGGAGATCGGGAACCGGGCGGCCAGGTCCTGGAGGTAGGCGCGGAACTCCGTGCTCGTGTACTCGCGGCCCTCGCCGTCCAGGCGATAGCGACAATCCCTCTCGAATTCGGACGCCGCGCAGTCGACGGCCAGCAGGATGTCCGTCCCCAATTCATAGCCGGCCGTTGCCACCGCTTCGGCGATCACGTCCAGGGCCTCGGCATTGGATTCGAGATCCGGGGCGAACCCGCCCTCGTCGCCGACCGTGGTCGACCTGCCCCGCGCGCCCAGCAGGGCCCGCAAGGCGTGGAACACCTCGACGCCGCAGCGCAACGCCTCGCGGAACGAGCCTGGCCGCACCGGCTGGACCATGAACTCCTGGATGTCGATATTGTTGTTCGCATGCGCGCCGCCGTTGACGATGTTCATCATCGGGACCGGTAGCCGCATGTCGGCCGGGCCGTAGAGACCGCCCAGGTGACGGAACAGCGGCAGGCCGCGCGCCGCCGCCGCCGCCTTGGCGTTCGCCAGCGACACCCCGAGCAGGGCGTTGGCGCCGAGCCGGCTCTTGTCGGGCGTGCCGTCGAGGTCGACCATCGCGCGGTCGATGGCTTCCTGGTCCACCGGATCGGCACCGCGGATCCGCGGCGCAATCTCCTCGTGCACGTTGACCAGCGCGCGCAGGACACCCCGTCCGGCGAAGCGGTCACACTCGGCGTCGCGCAGTTCGACCGCCTCTCGGGCACCGGTCGAGGCACCCGAAGGCACGGCCGCTCGGCCTAGGGTGCCGGTGGTCAGACGGACGTCCACCTCGACCGTGGGATTGCCGCGCGAGTCCAGGATCTCGCGGGCCGCGACCGCTTCGATCACCGTCATCCGCGGACACCCTCCGCATGCTCGAGGAAGGCATGCGCCTTGACGACGTCGTCGATGGCGATGAGTTCCCGGAGGAGTTCCGCCATCATGCCGG
>LXNJ01002309.1_pt1 | contig 10578 bp, 7 predicted proteins | sample 809081 | NCBI WGS metagenome assembly LXNJ01 (sample SAMN04870510, study PRJNA318959) | sponge metagenome | biome: sponge; feature: marine sponge reef; material: water | host: Petrosia ficiformis | place: Greece: Milos, Mediterranean Sea | collected 2013-05-29 | depth 5-7 m
GCTGGAAGGTGCCCTCCTCTGCCAGACGGCCGTAGTAGGCACCGTCGCGGTCGAGCAAGGACAGCCACACCTGATCCGCCCACGCCGCGAGAGTCGCGAGAGCCGCCGAGTCGGTCTCGCCCGTAGGGAAAGTCGCGGATCGCTCTGCGCCCGACTTGACGCGGAGCGACGGCACGGCGAGGAGGGAAGCTCCGGCCAGTACGGCGGCCAGACCCACTGCCTCCCAACCACCCAATCCCGGAGGAGGGCCTGCGTCCCTGTCGTCGCCGCGGGGACCCGTGCCGACTCCTCCAAGCTGCCGGACGAATCCTCCCTCCGGGCTCACGACGACGATCCGCGCGCCCTGGGCGTCCACCACGTACAGGTTGCCGAGCCTGTCGAACGCCAGGTTGTGCACATTGCCGAAGGTCTCCCGGTCTTCACCTGTTACAGCCCCCACGCGGTACACCTCCTCAAAGTCCGCGTCGAGGAGGCGGTCCTCCGCGGGCAGTTCGACGACTTGCTGCGCGGCAAGCGGGGACGCGATCAAGGAAAGAGCCACCGTGAGAATCGTGCCTACGATGGCCGTCCGACATCTCATGACACCTCATCTCCTTACCGAGGGAATATCTTCTTGGCGAAGTCATCGACCCGGTTCGAGCTTCTCTGCGGACGATGGTGCAACCTAGTCTTTCGCGAAAGACGCGGAAAACGCGAATCCCCGTCTACCGCAGCGTCATCCGATGCGGAAGTGCCTCAACGGGCTGGCGGCGTTCGTCGAGTTCGACGACTTTGACGTTGCCGTTGTGGCGGTGCGGGAGGCTGCCGGCCGAGGTTCGCTGAGCCCCGGCGGCGTCCACCGCGCCCACCGCGCCCGCCCGCACCGGCCGATCCGCCGGCCCCGCAGGCCCGCACGGGCCGCACGCCGCCTCAAGCCACCGCCGCTCAAGCCGCCTGGAGAGCCCGTCATGCGCCGCACCGCACTCGCCCCCCGCGCGATCCGCGCCGTCTTCGCCCTCGTCCCTGCCGCCCTGCTTCTCCTCATCGCCGCCCAGTCGGTCACCGCCCAGACGTACTTCCCGGGCCGCCATCCGGACTGGGAGCGCCGCAGCCCCGAGGAGGCCGGCTTCGACCCCGCCGGGATCGAGCGCGCGATCGCGCTCGCCATCGCCGGCGAGTCCCAGAGCCCCCGCGACCTCGCCTTCAACCACCTCGGCACCTTCGGCCGCGAGCCACTGGGCGACGCCGTCGGCCCCTTCACCACCCGCGGCCCGCAGTCCGGCGTGATCGTGCACAAGGGCTACATCGTCGCGGAGTGGGGCGACCCCGCCAAAGCCGACAACACGTTCAGCGTGTCAAAGAGCTTCCTGTCCACCACCATCGGCCTGGCTTGGGACCGCGGCCTCATCCGCGGCGTCGACGACACGGTCCGCGACTACATTCCCCCGATCATCCTCGACACCGGCGACGGCGAGCCCGGCGACGAGAACGGCCGCCGCCCCAAGTTGCTCTTCGAATCCGAGCACAACCGCAAGATCACCTGGGACCACCTCCTCAGGCAGACGAGCGACTGGGAGGGGACGCTCTGGGGCAAGCCCGAGTGGGCCGACCGTCCCGACCAGGACCGCTCCACCTGGGGCACGCGCCCGCGCAACGAGCCCGGCACCGCCTACGAATACAACGACACCCGCGTGAACCTGCTCGCCCTCGCGGCCACCGCGGTCTGGCGGCGCCCGTTGCCCGAGGTCCTGCGCGAGCACGTCATGGACCCGATCGGCGCGTCCACCACCTGGGGGTGGCACGGCTACGACAATTCATGGGTCATCCTGGACGGCCGCGAGGTCCAGGCGGTCAGCGGCGGCGCGCACTGGGGCGGCGGCATGATCCTCAGCGCCTACGATCAGGCCCGCTTCGGCCTCTTCACGATGCACAAGGGCAACTGGGACGGGAAGCAGCTGCTGTCAGAGGACTGGTTCGACATGGCGACCACCCCCGGCGAGGTCAATCGCGGCTACGGCTTCATGAACTTCTCGCTGAACACCGATCAGCGCCGCTACCCCAACGCGCCCGAGTACACGTGGACGCACACGGGCGCGGGCTCGAACCTGATCTACGTGGACCCCGAAAACGACCTCGTGATCGTCTGCCGCTGGATCCGGGGTGGCGCGTTCACGGACGTGGTGCACGCGGTGCTGGCTGCTCTGAGGAGCGCTAGTCCGGCAGGGGTTGAACCGGGACCTCAGGAGTAGCCGATCCGGCCAGTTGCCACCGAGCGCCAAATGCCCAGTGTGCCAACCGCGATCCATCCCAGGGAGTAAGCGAGCATTGCAAGCAAAGGCTGAATGCGAAACGGCAGGTCGCCCGTCAGTCCAAGACCGAATCGCAGAATATCCGGTACGGGAAACAGAACGAGCCGCGCCAGGAGCACGGGCCCGCCCCTGACCAATTCCGGCTGGGATATCTCCGGACCGAAGACGACGTGCCCCAGAACAATGAGACCGACAACCGCCGCCCGGCTTCCGCGCGGCAGCCACGCCGCTGTCCCGAAGGCCATTGAGACTATGGCGACGGAAGCCAGTGCGCCGACGGGCAGGGTCAGAACAGGGGATCTGACCGTCTCCCATCCCAGGGCCAGGCCGGCGACTACCCATGCAGTGCCGAACAACAACGCAAGTCCCACCGTTGCTGCCAGAGTTTCTGCGAACCTCGCCAGCACGTAGGGCACTTCATGCACCGGCTTGTGGAGCCACAGCGCGGCGTCGGAGCCGGTCAGTTCAGTATGGTCAGCCGCCAGGATCAGAGGTATGGCGATGTAGGCGACCGCCATGCCGGCGGTCCAGAAGACGAAGTCATTACCCCCTACCGTAAGGGCCATGAGCATCATGAAGGCCACAACCCCTCCGAGGCCCTTCGTTCGGGACCGCACCAGCAGCGATATGCGCTTGTGAAGGGGGATGACCCGTCCGCCCAATCGAAGGATCGCCCGAGAGCTCATGACGGACTCCCGGATATAGCGTCATCGTTCGCCCCGAAAAGCTCTTTCTCCAACCGCTCTCCGGACACACCGTCGTTCCCGGCCAGGGTCTTCGCAGATTCTGTGCGACCATTCTCCAGCAAGACGATCCTGTCAGCCAGACGAGCCGTTTCTCCGAGGTCATGGGTCGCGACGAGCACGGCGGCTCCGCGGGCTCGGGCGGCAAACATCTCGTGGCGCAACGCCGCGCGGGCCGGTGGGTCAAGTCCACTGAACGGCTCGTCGAGCACCAGGAATGCGGGATCGCCGATCAATGCGCATGCGAGCCACAACCTCCGCTGCGTGCCGTGGGAGCATTTGCGAACATCCTTCGACAGGATCTGATCATCCAGCGCGACTCGTCTGAGGGATTGAACAAACGCCTCTCGACGCCTCTCTCGTCCGACAGCCAGGTCCGCCCCACGTCCGAGCACGTCCCGACCGGTCCATCCGCGTGGAAGCCGGGGGAACTCGGGGACGTAGGCGACTCCGTGTCGCCGCCGGTAATCCGGGGGAGCCAGTCCGCCCACCAGACAGTGCCCACTATCCGCCCGCATGAAGCCCAGCAGGATCCTGAACAGGGTCGTCTTGCCGGCGCCGTTGGGGCCCACGACTACCGTAATCTCTCCGATCCGGGCCATAAGCGTTGCTCCGCGAAGAGCCCGCTGCCTCCTGAAGAGCCTGGGGTACGAGGCAACCAGGTTCTGGGCCGAGACCAGGTGTTCGTCCACGTTCGCCTTAGCTATCGACCATGTCATAGACCATGATGTGCGTGCCGGTCAGGTCATACCATGCCGCGAAGACGATTCCATCCGCCATGTACAAAGTGGATGCCGGTGGTACTCTGTCCGACAAGGTGGCACCCTGGGCGAGAAGCCGGAAGACGCCAACAGACTCGGTCGCCAGCGCGCGGTAGACCAGACCGGAATCTGGCCGGACGAACACCTTGTCGAACGGTGGATAGCGTTCGGGGATTTCCAGCGACAACCCAGTTGCGCGTGCGACTGCGATCAGTTCGTTCCACTCCTCACCCACCGCGTCGGGAACCGGCTGGTGCTCGATCCACTCATGGCAGACCCGATCAACCGCTCGTCCCGTGAGGTCAAAGACGTTCAGGCATTCGTCGTCAGGATGGCCGAACAGAAAACCATGAGGATGCTCGGCAACGACCACCGCCTCGTCAAATGGCCCCCACGCTCCGTCGTTGCGCGAAGGGGCGGGCCGCTCCGCGAGTCGATGGTAGGATCCCTCGGCAACCTCGAGGACCACAAGGCCCGCGAACCTGTCTCCCCGATCGCAGCCATACGCAAAGAGAAGCCCCGCGGCGGTAGATACGACATCGGCCAGTTTGGGAACGGCGCAATCCTTCGGAGGCTCCGTTCTGCGACTGCCCAGACCGGTTCCGTCGGGCCGATACAGATGAAGTCGTCTCCTCGTTGCAACGATGATCGTGTCCGCATGCGCGACAAGTAGCTTGCCCGACCGGAATTCACCGGGCCCGTCGCCATCGCCCGCGAAGCTATCGAGGTAGGCACCCTGCTCGGTCAATCGGTGCACCTCTGAGCTGGCACGATCCAGAATGAACCAGACGCGATTATGAAGGTCCGCGTCCTGAACCGACGCGACGCGCGGAAGCAACGTGGCGGCAGCCGGGGGATGGCCCGGCGACGGAGGCCGATCCATGGATGATTCCCGAGGGTGAGTGGGGCTGCGGGTGACGTTGGTGGCGACGACGAAAACCCATACGAGCGCACCAAGCGAGACCAAAGCCGTGCCCGATACCAGAATCGCACTGAGCCGGGTGCGAGGATTGGGGCCGAAGTGTTTCATTGGCCGACCTCCGGTTCCATAGCCGACCCGTCACTCCACCCGCAGCCTCACCCCGGTAGCCGTCCGCACGATCGTCGGCTGCACCCGCTCGATCGCGCGGGCCCGGTAGTACGCCAGCAACTCCTCGACGGTCGCAAAGTCGCACAGGTCCTCCAGCGTGCGAATCGTCGGGAAGATCATGGGGAGGCGGCCGCGCCGGTGCCGGTCCAGCGCCGCGCGGGGCGTGAGCCACACCGCATCGGTCATCTCGCGCTCGTCGTAGACGGCCCTCGACCCGGCCGGGACCCTGGCCGCGAAGAAGCGGGTGTCGTAGCGGCGGGGTTCGACGGAGGGGGTGACCCAGTGGGCGATGTACTCGACCGCGGCGCCATCCAGGCGCGCACCGAGCCTGCCCAACACGGCGGCGAAGGAAGTTCCGCCCCCCATGAGGGCTTCCCTCGCCTCGCGCAACACGTCGTCACGCGGCGGCCCCCTCCCGGCGACCACCCCGGCCAGCAGCCCCGTCTCCTCGACGGCTTCCCGCAGCGCGGCCCCGTAGTACGCGATCGCGGGCGGATCCGCGTCCGGCGCGACCCCCAGCCGCGCCGCCGCCGCCCCGCGCGTCAGCCCGTCCCATTGCTCGGCGAGCGCGTCCTCGCCGTCGGCCGCGTCCACCCGCCCACCCGGGAACACGTACGCGCCCGGCACGAACCCCGTCGCGCGGTTGCGCCGCAACAGCAGCACCTCGGCTCCGTCGTCCCCCTCACGCATGAGCACCACCGTCGCCGACGGATGCGGCACGGCGGGCCTGGCCGGCACGTTGTCGAGCGTCTCGATGAAGCCCGGCGGCAACCGCTCCTCGGGGATGTCGTAGGGCGCGGGGCCGTCCCCGTCGCGCGCTTCCCCGTCAGTTCCCCGCGGCATGACCGTCCTTACGGGGCTCCGACGCCGCGGCCCACCCCTTTTCCAGTTTCAGGATCACCTGCGCGCCGCCGAAGTCGGTCCGCCTCCAGTCCGCGAGCTCATGCCCGCGTGCCTCGAGGTCCGCCGCGACCTCGTCGCCGATCCGCTCGATGGCGACCCGCGTGCCCGACAGGTGACGGAACCGCGCCGCGTCCACGGCCTCCTGCGGGTCCATCCCGAAGACGAGCATGTTGAGCAGCAGCTGCGTGTGCCCCTGCGGCTGCATCGAGCCGCCCATCAGCCCGAACGCCATCACCGGCTCGCCGTCCCTTGTGACGAAGCCCGGGATGATCGTGTGAAACGGGCGCTTGCGCGGCGCGACCTGGTTGGGGTGGCCGTCGTCGATCACGAAGCCCGCGCCGCGGTTCTGCAGCGCGAATCCGGTCCCGGGAATCACGACCCCCGACCCGAACCCCGAGTACACCGAGTTGATGAACGACACCATGTTGCCGTCGGCGTCGGCGACGGTGAGGTAGATCGTCTCGGAGTCGGTGACCGCGCGGCCCGGGCCCACCCGGTTGGCCGCGACGCGGGGGTCGATCAGCGCGCGGCGTGCGTCGATGTAGCCCGGGTTCAGGAGCGACACGGGGTCGATCTCCATGTGGTCCGCATCCGACACGTAGCGGTGGAGGTCGGCGAAGGCGAGCTTCTTCACCTCGATGAGGTGGTGCAGGTAGTCGGCCGAGTTGTGCCCCATGCCCTCCAGGTCCATGGGTTCGAGGAGCTCCAGCATCTCCAGCGCGGCGATCCCCTGTCCCGCGGGGGGCAGCTCCCAGACGGTGTAGCCGCGGAAGTCGGTGCTGAGCGGCTCGACCCAGCGAGGTTGATGCGCGGCGAGGTCCTCCAGCGTCAGGAACCCGCCCAATTCCGCAAGTCCGTCTACAAGCTCACGTCCTAGAGAGCCGCCGTAGAGGACGCCGGGCCCCTCGTCGGCGATCCTCTGAAACGAACGGGCAATATCCGGATTCGTGTGCCACTCGCCCGCCCGCGGCGCCCTCTCGCCGTCGACCAGGTACGTCGCGCGGGCCCCCTCGTCGCGGGCCAGCTTGTCGGTCGCGCCCGCCCACTGCCGCGCGATCACCGGGGTCACCGGAAAGCCCTCGCTCGCGATCCGGATCGCCGGCTGCAGGACCTCGGCCAGCGTGAGGTTCCCGTAGCGGGTGACGAGGGCGTTCCAGCCGGACACCGCGCCCGGCACCGTGACGGCCTCCGCCCCGCTTCCCGGCACGCGGTCGTGCCCCCGCCCGCGCAGCGCCTCGACCGACATGCCGCTGCCGCTCCTGCCGCTCGCGTCGATCCCGACCAGCTCGCCCGTTTCGGCCAGCCACACGATGGAGAAGGCATCGCCGCCCATCCCGGTCATGTGCGGCTCGGTGACGTTGAGCACGGCGGCCGCGGCCACCGCCCCGTCGATCGCGTTGCCGCCCTGCTGCATGATCTCGAGCGCGGCGGCGGTGGCGAGCGGCTGGCTGGTCGCCGCGGCGTTGCGCGGCGCGTAGACCGTGGATCGACGCCCCATGTCCTCCTGGGCGAGAGCGCTCATCGGTCCGCCCGCGGCGATGGCGAGCGCGAGAAGAATGTGCCGGGTCTGCATTGCATGCGTCCTTGGTCCTGGTGACTGGGGATCAGGGCTGTCCTGGGTCGCCCGGGCCGGCGACCGGATGAAGCTACGGCCTTGGCCGCCAAAATGGCAGAACCGACCCGCAATTCCCTGCCAAAATGGCCGAATTGATGATCGATTCCTGCCATTTCGGCAGTAAGGTTACGGTAACCAGAGGTCGGGGATTGTCGTAAGACTCTGGCAGGGTTCTGGCATGAGGCCCATTATCTCCCTGTGCCAAGGAAAGAACAGACATGAGCCGAAGGTTCACACTGCCCGTCATGCCCCTGCGCGACACAGTCGTGTATCCGGGCGTCGCGGTACCGATATCCGCCGGTCGCCCCGGCACGGTCGAGGCCGTGCAGGAGGCGCTGGAAGGTGACCGCCGCCTCTTCGCGGTGGCGCAGAACGAAAACCAGGACGATCCGGATCCGCAGATTCTCTACGCGGTCGGGACCGTTGTCAGGATCATCCAGACCCACCGTGTCAGGGGCGGCATTCAGCTCCTCGTCCAGGGAGAGTCGCGCGCGCGCGCGGTCGCCTACGTGGACGACGGCGAAGCGATGCTCCGCGCCACGCTGGTTCCCATGGAGCGGCACGAGATACCCGATCCGGCCGATCCCGGCGTCAAGGCGCTGGACAGCGAGTTGCGCGAGCGTGCCGCCGAACTGGGCACGCGCCGGGGCGTCTCGGCCGAGGCGCTGAACCAGCTGATCCAGGGCGTCGACGATCCCGGGTCGTTCGCGGACCTGGTGGCGTTCTACCTGGACCTTCCCACCGACGAGAAGCAGGAACTGCTGGAGACGCTGGGGGACGAGGACCGGATGAGGGCGGCACTGGTGGCCGTCGAGCGGGAACTGGTCCGGATCGACGCGCAGGAGGATATCCAGGCCAAGGTCCAGGAGGAGCTCGGCGAGCGGCAGCGCGAGATGCTTCTGCGGGAACAGATGAAGCAGATCCGCAAGGAACTGGGCGAAGAGGGGGACCGCGACGACGTCGAGGAGCTGCGCGACCGGATCGCGAAGCTCGAGCTGAGCGAGATCGCTCGGAACGAGGTCGAGCGCGAGCTGCGGCGGCTCGATCGCACGTCCCCGCAGGCGGCCGAGTACCAGGTGATCCGGACGTATCTCGAATGGATTACCGAGTTGCCGTGGAGCGACCGGACCGACGACAAGATCGACCTGCACCGCGCCGAGGAAATCCTCGACGAGGACCACTACGGGCTCGAAGACGTAAAGGACCGGGTCCTCGAGTTCCTCGCGGTGCGCAAGCTGCAGCAGGACCGCCTGGAAGAGGAAGAGGACGAAGAGGACGAAGAGGAAGCGCTGGACGCCGCGGTCGCCGACGAGCCGGCCGAGGACGACTCGGCCGATGCGGGTGAAGCCGACCTCACCCTCCCCGACCCCATGATCAACGGAGGCAAGGGGCCGATCCTGCTGTTCGTGGGACCGCCGGGCGTGGGCAAGACGAGCATCGCCCGCTCGATCGCCCGTTCCGTGGGACGCAAGTACGTCCGCATTTCGCTCGGCGGAGCGCGCGACGAGGCCGACATCAGGGGGCATCGCCGCACCTACGTGGGCGCAATGCCGGGGCGGATCGTGCAGGGGATGAAGGAGGCCGGCAGCAAGAACCCGGTCTTCCTGCTCGACGAGGTCGACAAGCTGGGCGTGTCGTTCCAGGGCGACCCGAGCGCGGCGCTGCTCGAGGTCCTGGACCCCGCGCAGAACTCGACGTTCATCGACCACTACCTGGGCGTCCCGTTCGACCTTTCCGAGGTGCTCTTCATCGCAACGGCCAACTACGAGGACCGGATCCCGGCGCCCTTGCTCGACCGGATGGAGACCGTCGAGTTCCGGGGGTACACCGAGTCGGAGAAGTCGGAGATCGCGCTCCGCTACCTGCTGCCACGCCAGCTGCGCGAATCGGGGCTGCGCGAGGACGAACTCGCGGTCGAGCGGAAATCGATTCTGACCGTCATTCAGAAGTACACCCGCGAGGCGGGCGTGCGGCAGCTGGAGCGCGAGTTGGGCAAGCTCGCCCGCAAGGTGGCGCGCAAGATCGCCGCCGCCGAAAGCGAGGGCATGGAGATCTCCCCCGCGATCGCGGAGGAGCTCCTGGGCCGTCCCCGGGTCCATCCGGAACGGCGGGCGGCGCACGACGCGGTGGGTGTCGCGACGGGCATGTTCTACACGCCGATGGGCGGCGACATCATGTTCGTCGAGGCCAGCGTGATGCCGGGCGAAGGCAGCCTGGTGCTCACCGGCCAGCTGGGGGACGTCATGAAGGAGTCCGCGCGGGCCGCGCTATCGTACGCCAAGAGCAACTACGCGGAGCTCAATATCGACGAGCACGCGCTCGACAAGCGCGAAATCCACATCCACGTTCCCGCGGGAGCCGTTCCCAAGGACGGGCCGTCCGCGGGGATCACGATGGCCACCGCCCTCATATCGGCCGTTTCCGGACGGCAGGTGCGCGCCGACCTGGCGATGACCGGCGAACTGACGCTGACCGGACGAGTCCTGCCGATCGGCGGGGTGAAGGAGAAGGTGCTGGGGGCGGTGCGCGCGGGGATTCAGGAGATCATCATTCCGAACGAGAACGAGGCGCACCTGGAGGATCTGCCCGACGCGGTCCGCAACGAGCTGACCGTGCACCTGGTCGAGGATCTCGACCGGGTGGTCGAGCTCGCGATGCGCGTGCCCAGGAAGCCCCAGGTGGCATCGGCGATCGCGCCGGTCGGACAGGAGGAGACGGGAGCGCCGATCCACCAGGCGTAGTCAGCGGATCCGGATGTCCCCGCCGGGCCCCCCGGTCATCTTGCCGATCACGGCCGCGATTTCGCCGCCGGCCCGCAGTTCATCCAGCAGCCCTTCCGTCCGCTCCGGCGCGCTGGTGATCAGCAGACCGCCCGAGGTCTGGGCGTCGGCCAGGAGCAGCCGGGTCGTCTCGCCCACCTCGCCCTCGTACGAGACGAAGGGCTCGGCGTCGGCGAGGTTGCGGCGGGTGCCGCCGGGCACGTGGCCTGCCTCGACCAGGTCGGCGGCCCCGTCGAGCATCGGCACGCGCGCGGCTTCAATGCGCGCCGAGACCCCCGACGCACGCGCCATGATGCCCAGGTGGCCGGTGAGGCCGTAGCCGGTCACGTCGGTTGCGGCGTGGGCCCGGGCGGCGACCGCGGCTGCTGCGGCGTCCCGGTTCAATCGCGCCATCGACT
>LXNJ01002310.1_pt1 | contig 10576 bp, 8 predicted proteins | sample 809081 | NCBI WGS metagenome assembly LXNJ01 (sample SAMN04870510, study PRJNA318959) | sponge metagenome | biome: sponge; feature: marine sponge reef; material: water | host: Petrosia ficiformis | place: Greece: Milos, Mediterranean Sea | collected 2013-05-29 | depth 5-7 m
CCGCATCATCACTTCCGGCGACGTGATCCGGCGGCGGCGGTGGTCCCCGGCACCAAGCGCCTTGTAGATCCTGCGCCCGTGGATCCGGCAGATCCGGCCGATGCCGTTGATGCCGGGCGGCATCTCCTCGATGGCCACGCCTTGGGCGACGAGCTTGCGGACGGCGCGGCCAACCTTCTCGTGGTGGCACCCAAGGAAACTCGTCCACTGCTGCCTTGTGAACACGCCACCGTGGAAGCAGGCGAGGGCGATCCACTCGGCGCGGCGGCCCGCCCACCCAAAAGGCTCCAGCGCCTTCGCGCGTTCGCTCAGATCGGCGACCGCTCCGCTCGCTGCCGGATTGAACTGCCACTTCGGCCTCTCCATGTCAGAACGGTGAAGAGTCGTTCGCGGCCATGTCAACCTGAAGGAAGCGTCACAATGTCTCACAAGGACTAAGGATGTCTCGGAATGTATCCGAGCCGTCGGTCACCGCCGCCAGCGGCTTTTCCAATGCCGCCCGCTGGAGCGCCCCCCCGTGCCCACGGCCTTAGGAAGCCGTGCACCGACCGCAGGAACTCCTCCATCTTCTCGATCCTGAGGACGCAGATCGGCTTGACGATCAGCGAGGAGTGCATCGTGAACAGCTTGGTCATTTTCTCCATCGATGCCTTGGGGAGCCCACCATCGGCGAAGTCGCCGCGCCGGAGATGCACCGCGTTCGGGTCATCCGTGATGTCCGAGGTGATGGCCGCCAGCACGAGACCGGCCCCGCCGCGTTGCAGAGGCAATGGGGTCCGAGCTCAGCCCCCCGGCCAGCGGTGCTGTCTACCTTACTCACCGAAACTTCCATCATCTTCGTGTCGTAGAGCTTCCCGCACCTCTCGTCCTAACCTCCTAATTGTCGCTGCTCAGAGACCTTGGTTGCCTTCACTCTCCAGAGTGCCCGTTCCGGCGGACATGTACGAGTCGTCTGCCTTTCTGGCGTTGCCGGATGTCTTCTGGTCGTCGGGATCGAGAGCGGAACTTTCCTTCGGCATGTGTTCCAGATTGCTCCCATCGCAATGGTGTTGGGGTACGCCATCCGCCGAAAACCCTGGACCGTGCCCGCAGCCCTTGGCCTATTGGGTTCCTGGGCCTTCTTCATGGGACTGATCTGGTTGTACCTGGCCGGAGTCCAGACCTTCTTTACGGGCAGCTACACACTGCTAGAAATCGCGTTGACCATCCTCATCGGTGGGTTTTCCGTCGTTGGCATCGTTGCTTCCTGGACTGCAGACCGGACCATGGGACGTAAGCGACGGATACTCACTGCGGTAGCGTTCGCTGCGCTACAGTTGGGCGTTATGTGGCTTAGTCTGTTTGGCGATCGTATCCTGGCGATGTGGAGCGGGGCGTAAGGATCCGCAGTGGTGCTGGCATCGCTTCGCTTTCCCTCAGCGAATCCCTTAACCCGAGCCTTCGCCATTTACCCGCGCGCTCGACCGGGCTCGACCTGCACTGGACGAATTGATCGGTCCGAGTGCTGAATCTCCGACCGAAGCTTGGTTACCCAAAACGCCGCATCATTTCACCTACATCGCGCCCCGAGCGACGCTGGCGTGTACGGGTAGCCCCGCTCCGCAGCCTGCCGGAACATGGGCAATCAGCGAAGGCGTCCGTCGACCCGGCGGGGGCGCCTTGTCAGAGATGTCGGTTGCAACCGCCGCGGTAGAGACCGGGGCGGTAAGGCGGATCGGGAGGCCGGCAGGCCTTAGGTGGCGGTTGGTCGTCCGGGGGTAGTCTCCGGGCCGCGGAGTAATCTCCAGGTCGGTCTTGCCGGTGCCTGACCTGTACGCTCCGCCCCCGGGGCGTAGTAGGCACGGGAGGCTCGCGCGCTTGTCATAGAGAAGCACCGAGATGATCGGTTGAGGATCTCGATCGAAACAATCACTGCAACAAAGGGAGACCAAGCGGAATGGCTAAGACAAGCGCTGGTATCGGAGTGGGCGGCTTGATCGCATTCGCGTTGGGATTGGGTGCGAGCTGCTCGGACATAACCGGGTCAGTCGCCGCACCGAGAGCGGGCGAGGCGATTCAGGACTGCGAAGTGTGTCCCGAGATGGTGGTGGTCCCGGCTAGCAGCTTCACCATGGGGTCTCCGGGCACGGAGAATGGACGATACGACGACGAAGAACCGCAGTACCGGGTCACCATCAACTACGAGTTCGCGGTAGGGATATACGAAGTCACTTTCGACGAGTGGGAAGCATGCGTGCGCGGCAGTGGATGTAGAGGCCACCTGCCGTCAGGCTCGGGATCGGGCCTTGGGAGGCACCCGGTGACGAATGTGAGCTGGGAAGATGCTCAGGCATACGTAGAATGGCTTTCCCGTACGACAGGAGAACAATACCGGCTGTTGACGGAAGCGGAGTGGGAGTATGTGGCGCGCGCCGGAACTCGGACAGCGCGACATTGGGGGGAGAGCGAATCGGAGCAGTGTCGATACGCCAATGGAAGAGATGCTGCTGTCCCGTGCTCCGATGGCTACGCGAATACCGCGCCAGCGGGCTCTTTCGATCCGAACTCCTTCGGCCTGTATGACGTTCTGGGCAACGTGTGGGAATGGACAGAGGACTGTTGGAAGGACAACTATTCGGATGCCCCGAACGATGGGAGCGCACGGCAAACTGGGAACTGTTCTGTTCGTTTAGCTCGCGGCGGCTCCTGGCTCACTGCTCCGAGGGCCCTCCGTTCAGCGGCCCGTGGCAGGACCGATGCCGGCAACCGGCATACCGACCTCGGCTTCCGTGTCGCCCGAGCCATAATGAGCTGACGGCCGAGTCTTTCGATCTTTACCTCCGGCACAGGGTTCCTGGTGGCAGTGTCCCGTTGGGTCGCGGGCGTGACCATCTTCGAAGCAAGTAGCCCGAATTGGCCGTGAACTCCGACTGCAACCAAACGCAATTGAGGCGGCCATAGTAGTACAACGCTCCTCATCCGCTTGTTATTCCAAGCGCTTGTCCGCCTCGCGGAACGGTCACAGGTTCAGATCGCGTTCAGCCCGAGTCTGTTTCCCAGAGGCCTCCGGGTCACCTGCGACTGTACGACGTTGAATCTCGCGAGGACCCTCGACCAGCTTCTCGCCGACACCGAGTTGGGGTACGTCGAACTGGGGTCTCAGGTCGTCATCCTGCCGCTGAGCGACAAGGAAGGTGTTCTCACGGGAAGCCTGAGCGGCCGCGTGCGGTCGGAGTTGGCCGTGCCGTTGGCGGACGCCACCGTCCGACTCCTGAGCGCCAGCGACGAAACTGATGGGTGGGTGACAGGAACGGACCGGTTGGGATTCTTCGCACTCCAGGACCTGCCGCCAGGAGATTTCGTCCTGACCGTGGCGCTCATCGGCTACGCCACCCATGAGACACCGACCGCGGTAACGTCGGGCGTGGAAACTCAAATGGACGTCACGCTTTCAACAGAGGCCGTGCCACTGGAGGGAGTACTTGTAGACGCTCCGAGAACGCGGCAGCGGGCCGCATTCGAGGAATCCGCAGGGGTCACGGTGCAGGAACTCGACCTGGCCACGCTCCAGACACTTCCGGGGGTAGCGGCGGGCGATCCGATTCGGGCGCTGGACGTGCTGCCCGGCGTGACCAGGGTGTCTGACGTCGCGGCCTCCTACAACGTGCGCGGAGGGTCGGGGGACCAGAACCTTGTCCTGTTGGACGACATCCCGATCTTCCATCCGTTTCACCTGCTCGGTGCGTTCTCGGTGTTCAACCCGGACATGGTGGACCGGGCGGAGTTGAAGTCCGGGGGCTTCCCCGCGGAGTTCGGCGGCCGTGTCTCATCAGTTCTCTCGGTGGAGTCGAACGCCGGTGACGGGAATCTGGGGACGGATGCCGCGCTGAGCCTGCTCGATTCCCGCCTCGCGATTCGAGGGGGCCTGTCAGGCGGGATTGCAGACGGGCTCGGACTCAACACTGGCCGTTGGAGGGTCTCGGCACGCCGAAGCTACTGTGACGTGCTGTTCAAGCTGGGTCGGGACGCTCTTTTCCCGTACAGCATGACGGACTTCCAGGCTGCGTTCGAGGGGTGGACCAAGCAGGGCAACCGCATCCGCGTCAACGCCTACTCCGGCCGGGACCGGGTCAAGCTCAGGGATCTGGAATTCGCGTTTGCGAATACCGCATCCGTGGCTGAGGAGGTTGGAGCCGATGAGGAGTCCGACCTTGGCTGGAACGTGCACTGGCCCTGGGGAAACGATGCAATCGGCGCATCCTGGACCCATCTGATGCACGGGGGAGGCACGTTGGAGGTACGCGGGTCGTTCTCGAGGTACTCGGCGGAGTTCAACTTCACTGGATTCGAGGGGACACGGATGTTCACCGAGATCGACCAGTCGTCGCTTGAAGCCGATCTGGAGCTTCGTCCGACCCCCGCCACCCGGTGGAAGTCAGGGCTCGTCGGCCGCCGGATGGAATCTACCAACCTGACGGAAGGCATCCCGCCGAACTTCCAGGACAGCGAAGCGACCGGGTGGGAGTCGGGTGCCTACACACAATTGAGCTGGAGTACCGGTCCCGAGTGGTTGCTCGACGGCGGCGCGCGTCTGGACCGCTGGGAGTCTCAGGACGGCATGGTTATTGCTTCCGTGTCGCCCCGCGTCGCGATCAAGCGTTTCCTGCACGACGGGAACTGGGCAGTTCGGGTGGCAGGAGGCCGCTACACACAATTCCTGCATTCGCTTCGGGATGAGCGCCTGCCCATCGGACCCGATGTGTGGGTCCTTTCCGGAAAACAGATTCCGGCCCTGGTGTCGGACCAGATTCAGGCCGGTGTCGAGGCATTCCTTGGTGCGGACGACGACTGGTACGCTTCTCTCGAGGGTTACCATCGGACCTACGACGGCGTGGTCACCCAAGACTGGGCGGAAGACCCGGCCGATCCTTCGGACGACCTGCTGGCCGGCGAGGCCAGTTCGTACGGCCTGGATCTCCAGGTGCGCAGAAACGTGGGAAAGACCACAGGCTGGCTCACCCTTTCCCTCCTCAAGGTGAGTCAGACCTTCGCCGATACTGATTCTGGGCTGCATCCTCCCCCCATTGTCGAGTTTCCACCCGTCTTCGACCGCCGGCTCCAGATCGACCTGGGGTTGGTCCGGGATCTGGGGTGGGGTGTTCGGGGAGGACTGCGCTGGGACCTCGGTACGGGACTGCCCTACACCCGCCCCCTCGCGCGATACGAAGCCTACAGACAACGGCAGATCGATCTGCTCGTCGAAAAGCGTGACGTGCGGGCTGTAGTGCTCGGTCCCAGAAACGGCGAGCGATACCCCGTGCGTCATCGGTTGGACATCAGCTTGCGGAAGCCCATAAACCGGGATTGGGGCTCGCTGACGCCATATGTCAACGTCATCAACGTGTACAACCGCAAGAACGTGCTCTTCTACAACTTCGACTATGGACCTTCCCTGCCGACACGGAGCGGTGTCTCCATGCTGCCGCTGTTGCCCTCACTGGGCGTAGAGGTGTCGTTTTGACGGGGCGCTACGCGGCATTGGCCATGGTGATCGCACTTTCGGCTTGTGATCTGGCCGACGTGGAGATTCTCCCTGCGCCGGATGTGATAGTCGCGTCGGCGACGGTGGTCGTTACCGTTGATCCGGACGCGCCCTCCCAGAGGAGGATGCAGATCGTCACGATGCTCACCCGGCACCGCAACGAGGTGCCCTTCGACGTGCCCGGCGCGTCGGTCGTGGTTACCAGCGAGTCAGGGCAAACCGTACGGCTTGTTGAAGCAGAGCATCTGAGAGGCACCTGTACGGTGCACTCCGAGGAATCGGGATACCCGTTTGCGCCAGTGGGCTCCTGTTACACGAACATCGCCTCGGCCAATTCGTTCAGTTTTTCGTCCGGCGAATCCATATCCCTTACGGTGACGACGCCGGAGGGCCAGGTTCTCCACGGGACAAGCACCATACCGGCGACCTTTGTACCGACGGACCTGACACTGGTCGGCGGGCGCTGCCGGATCGATCCGGACACCAGCCATCGCTTCACATGGCACGCCGTCGAAGGAGCCTGGGCACACCTTGCCGAGGCCGAAATCGAGGGATTGAACGCCGACTTGTGGTCATCAGGGGCAGCCCTCTACCTGCCCGTGTCGGTGCTCGGTCGTGGTCGCGACGTGACGGACATGGTCTTCCCACGGGATTTCCTGCTCGAATTGCTTAGTGATGTCGATCACGTCGCTCGGTACCGCGCGCTGCATGAGGGGCTCCCCGGAGGGGCTTCCGCAGACATCGCTTTCGCGGCGGTGGACCGCAACTGGGCCAATTGGATGCGAGAGGGGCGGGTTAACATAGGCGGAGTCACGGTGATTCCTTCCGTCTTCGGAGACGGGACAGGCTGGTTCGGAACGGCCGTCCGCTGGCAGGTGAAGGTGGAGTCGCGGGTCGCCAACGAAGGAGCCGGTGAGGAAGAATTGCCGCTGTGTGGCCCGCCGGCCAACTGACGGGAGCCCAAAGGCGGGCAGCTGCCAATCAGCCAGAACGGCACGCAGAGTGCCGAAAGTGCCCGTCACCCGTAGTAGGAGCGCGCGGGTCGTACGCTCGTCATGTGGAAGCGTGGTATTCGGAAGCGACAGGGTAAGCAGGAGGGCACCTAAGCACCGGGCATCGGAGAACGACAGACCGACAGCGTAAGAAACTGGAGCAATGCCATGGAAGAAGACAGAAATTGCTGCCGCACCGCGGGAACGATGGTTGTCGGAATCATCGTCGCGACGCTGCTCGCCACGTGCAGCGATCCGGTCGAGCCGCCTACGTTCAAGGGGCCGCCGGGCATTCTGTTTTCCCCGGACATTCTGGAGTTGGTAGCCACCGATGGGAATTCGCTTTCCTACGGGGGGACCGTCGTCCTCGCCAACACGGGCGAAGTGGCGGTGGGACCCGTCACTCTGTCGGCGCGAACCGCCACGCTGGATGGGATGAGCATACCGGGCGTCGTACCCCGCGCCACGCCGTCCGAGATTCCCACGCTCAACATCGGAGCGGAGGCGACCATCTCGGTCAACGTGACGATACCGGTCCTTGCCCAGGCCGGTCCATACGTGGCCGTCCTCCAAGCGCGAGCCGGCACCGAAGCCGCCGATACCTTGGATCTGCGATTCGAAGTGCCCGAGCGGGCCGCACCGGTGGACGGCACGCACGTCACGATCTCGACGAGGAACGAGAGTATTCGCCAGGGCGACGTGGTTCGCTTCAGCGCCCAGGTCAGGGACAGCACGGATGCGGTCGTCGTGGGCGGGCAGATAAGCTGGTCCGTGGAGCCGGCCGACGGCGGGCTGGTAGACGCCGAGGGTCGGTTTGTCCCTTACGGCGTCGGCGAGATGACGATCGTCGCCCAGGCTCCGGTGACCACGGACGGTACCCTGCGCGTGGCTTCCGCCCGTATGCCGGTCACGGTCGTCGAGCGTGGGCTCTTCGGTTCACTGCGCCTTGCGGGGATGGGGCGCCTCGACGACCGGTATACCTCCGATCTCTGGGTGCACGGCGACCACGCATATACAGGCACGTGGAGCCAGTTTGAGGGGCGCACTGCGGGCGATCGGCTTTACGCCTGGACGCTCGACGCGCATGGGATGCCGAGCCTCTCCGACTCGATCATGGTGGACGCCCGTACGGTCAACGACGTCAAGATCCGGGCCGACGGCCGCCTGGGTGTGCTCACGCACGAGGACGGGGACCAGACCGAGCATGGCAGGAACGGCGTCACCTTCTTCGACCTCACCGACCCCGCCCACCCGCGCGTCGTCAGTCGGTTTACGACCGGTCTCGAGCCGGGTGTCCACAACGCTTGGCTCGAAGGCGACTATGCCTATCTGGTAGTGGACGGCTTCGGCAACGGCCTGCGCATCCTCGATGTCTCCAACCCCGCTTCCCCGCAGGTTGCGGCCAGCTTTTTCGGCGGGGACAGCTTCCTGCACGATGTCTACGTGCGCGACGGGCTGGCCTTCCTGTCGCACTGGGATGCGGGCTTGATCATTCTGGACGTGGGCAACGGGATGGCCGGGGGATCACCCACCCGTCCCGTGGAAGTGAGTCGCCTGACGGATCTTGGCGGAGAGACCCACAACGTCTGGTGGTGGCCTGAGGCTGGCTACGCCTTCGTGGGTCAAGAGCAGTTTGCCTTTACCGGGGACCCGCCTGGGATCATGCGCGTCGTGGACCTGAGCGACATCTCTCGGCCCAGCATAGTTGCGACCTACGGGGTGCCAGGAGCCACGTCGCACAACTACTGGCTGGATGAGGAGACGGGCACGCTCTATCTGGCCTGGTACGAGCAGGGCGTGCGCATGCTCGATGTCACGGGAGAGCTGATGGGCCGGCTCGAGCTGCAGGGACGCGAAACCGCCTTCATCCGGTACGCGGAGGAACGTGCAATCTGCTTCCCGGACCGCAATGCGACCTGCGCCTGGGCACCCCAACTGCATGGCAACGGAAAGTTGTACGCATCGGACATGAACCATGGATTGATCGTCCTGGAGCCTGGCCGTTGAGGCGATGTTGCGGACGAACGACTCTGCCGGGAGCCGGTGCAACCCCGATGCTTCACCGGCTCGCCGCCGTCGCCGCGGCACTGTTGGCCACCACCTGCGGCCGCTCGCCGAACGTCTCCCCTTGGGAGGCGCCCCGCTTGTACGTCACGTCGGGCTTCACGGACGAGGTCCATGTGCTGGATGCGCGCGACGGGACGATCCTCCACACAATCTCGATCGACCGTCGACGCGCCGAGACCGATGAACCCCATGGGGTTACCGTGTCTCCCGACGGCCGCCATTGGTACGCGACCCTTGCGCACGGCCACCCTACGCTCTGGAAGTACGAGACCTACGGCGACCGGCTGGTTGGACGTCTCTCCCTCGACATGCCCGGCGCGGCGCGAGTGGAACTCACTCCGGACGGCAGCCGAGCCTTCATTCCCGACTACTGGCGGGGTGGGCTGGGCGAGGAGAGCCGAGTGGCGGTCGTGGACGTACACGACCTGACCGTGGTAGCCCTTCCCGAGGTGTGCCCCGCTCCGCACCACGCCGCGGTCGACCCGCGCGGAATGCGAGTTGCCGTCACGTGCTCCCTGTCCGACGAGATCGTGCTGATGGACGCGGCTTCAGGCCATACGCTCAAACGCTTTCTCGCCGGACCACTACCCGGCCCGGCCGGAGCGCCGCGTTACACGCCGATGAACGTGGCGTGGAGTCCGGATGGCAGCCACTTCTACGTGACCATGGCCGGAACCGGTGAGGTGCGAGCCTTCTCTCGGTCGGGAGACCCCGACGGCTCGGTCGAGGTTGGGCAGGGTCCGGCTCAGATCGCGGGCTCGGCGAGCGGAAGGGCGTTGGTGGTGGCCAACCGACGGGACGGCTCGGTGTCGGTGCTCGACCCTGCCACCCTGGCGGAAGTGCGACGCGTCAAACTGGCCGATGCGGCTTTTCCGCATGGAGTTGCGCTCGACCCCGTTGGCGAGACCGCCTATGTGACCTGGGAGGGTCGGGTGGGCGAGCCCGGCGGTGTGACAGCGATCCGAATCGACACGGGCGAGGTTGTGTGGAGGCGCGAGGTCGGGGTCCTTACACTCGGTGTGGCGTACCTTCCGGGCCAAGCGACGGATCGAACTTCAGCTACACCGAACTGATGGCAGTCCGCCGAGTCCCTGGCAGGGCGAGTGGCCTCGGTGGTTCCAGCCAGATTGAGTTGCGGTTCGTGCCCGTGATGCCGGACCGGGAGATCGAGCGTGACGCCCTGACCTGCCTCGGAATCCTCTCGTGCACCGAGCACACCGAGCGCACGTTGCCGGAGGGGTTCGCGGAAGAAGCTTTCGGCGCTTGGGAGCGCGCCCGCCGCGACATCTACGACGAATGGATGCGCGCCACGGATCCGGCCACCCTCCAGCCCAGAGTCCGCCCGCTCTTCAGGGCCGCCGCCGACCATGTCCGCATTCACCCGGGCTCCGGGCTGTCCGTCAAGGATCGGGACGGGGTTGCGGACGCCCTCGAAGCGCCGTGGGGCATCCGCCAGGAGCGGCGGCTCCGCGAGGTGTTCGCGCCTAACCGGGTCGCCCCTGGTGAATTGACGCGCAGGATCGCCGATGTCGTGAACGAACTCGGGCTACAGCCATGGAAGCCGGGGCCGCTCGATCCCATCGAGGAGGACGAGGTGAATCTCGTCGTCTGGATGGGCGTCATGGAGACGGAGCCTTGATCCGCTCTGGGTTGCTGCTCGACTTGCGCGAATGGCGTGATTCCCTCCCCCGGAGTCTGCCCTCCCGCAAACGCGATTCTCGGACGCCGACGCGCAAAACGGTCCCGGAGAAGGTATTGGACCATGCTTGGGAGTCCCGCCGATTGACTCCGGTTTTCCCGCTTTCGTGGCACGGTCCAGCAGGATCTAGTCCAACGGCAAGAGTGGCAGATCGTGCAGTCCCAGTTAGACTTACGTGATCTCCTGCCGTGATGTTGGCCGTTAGCAATCCGCCTACGCGGCGGAATCGGGTGCCGACCAGCGGACGCTCGCCGACCTGTCCGAGGAGCTGTCGGCCGTCCGGGCGGCAACCCTCCT
>LXNJ01002311.1_pt1 | contig 10572 bp, 9 predicted proteins | sample 809081 | NCBI WGS metagenome assembly LXNJ01 (sample SAMN04870510, study PRJNA318959) | sponge metagenome | biome: sponge; feature: marine sponge reef; material: water | host: Petrosia ficiformis | place: Greece: Milos, Mediterranean Sea | collected 2013-05-29 | depth 5-7 m
GGATGTCGCGCTTGACGGCCGGGTTCTCGGCCAGTGCCGCGTTCATGTTCTCCTCGTAGGGCGCCAGGGCGTCGTCCATGGACTGGCCCTCGATGACGTAGCGCCTGAAGGCTCCGGCGAACTCCGCGTAGTGGATGCCGCCTGCGCTGTCGAAGGGCCCGCCGATGGGGCTGATGATGATGGAGTTGGCCGCGTCGATGAAGGCCTGGTGGTTGTCGGGCGGGGGCTGGCGCCACCTCGGGTCGTCGGCGTAGCGCTTCAGCGGCGGCACCACCGCGCCGCCCTCCATCCAGGGCACGTACGCGGGCCCGTAGATGTGCTTGATGAGCTCCCACACGACATCGGGATGCTCGGTCTGGGCGCTGATGCCCCAGCCGGCCGTCCCGCCTCCGGCCCGGGTGCCGTGGGTGCCCTCGGGCAGGGTGTGCACGTCCCACTCGAACTCGGAGGCCCTCAGCGCGGGGACCGACCACACCGCGCCCCTGACCATGGCGAACCGGCCGCCGATGAAGCCGTCGTGGGGGCCGCCCGCTGCGGTGACCTGCTCGGGAGTGGCGAAGACCCCCTCCCGTACCGGATCCCACAGAGCCCGCAACCCGGCCTTGAAGTTGTCGTCGATCAACATGACCTGGGCCTCCTCGTCGAGGTAGTCCCCGCCGAAGGCGCCGATGGGCCCGTGGGCGTTGTCAGGATTGTCGGGTGCCGGCGCGTAGCCGATGACATCGCCCGTGGTGAGCACGCGCGCGTACTCGGCCATGTCGTCCCAGGTGAAGCCGTCGCCCGGAAGTTCCAGGCCGGCCGCCTCCAGCATTGGGATGTTGTAGAAGAAGGTGCTCACGTCGGCGCTCATGCCCTGGCAGTGCATCTCTCCTGCCGGCTGGTCTCCCAGCGCCACCGTCGAGCAGACCTGCAGCATCGACGGGTACCAGGCGTCCACGTTGAGGTCGGGATCGGCCTCCAGGTAGGGCCGCATGTCTCGGGTGATGCCCTGCTGGGCGAACAGGTCGACCCAGCCGTTGTGACTGAAGAACAGGTCGGGCATGTTGTTGACCGCGTTGTAGGCCACCAGCTTGTCGGTGTAGCCGTCGGGCGGGATCTCCTCCATCTCGATGGAGACGCCCGGATGGAGGGCCGTGAACGAGTCGATCGTCGGCTGGACCTCGTCGAGGTAGGGGAGACCGGGCAACGTCATCGCCGCCCAGCGCAGCGAGCCGCTCAACTCCGCAACCGCCGCCTCGGTGGTTGTGGGCGCGGCGGTGGTGGTAGCAGCTGCCGCGGTGGTAGTGGGAGCGGCCTCCTCGTCGTCGCCGCAGGCCCCCAACAGCGCGGCGGCACCCAGACCACCTCCAGTGAGCTTCAGGAACTTCCGGCGGTCCATGTCGTTGTGTCGAGTCATCGCTCCCCCCTTGAGTCGATTGACCATCGCGAGGCGGTAGGCGCTCGCGCCTTCGACACTACGGGCAGGCGATCGCGAATGAGAAGTCGAAGACGTTTACTGGCCGCTCGCCGCGTGGCGGTCATTGGGCTGTCAGTGGGCGGTCCAGCCGCCGTCGACGGTCAGTACCGAGCCGGTCACGTACGAGGACGCGTCCGAGGCCAGGTAGATGGTCGCTCCGGCGATCTCGGGCAACTCTCCCCAGCGCCGCAGGGCCACCTCCTGGCCGATCACCCGCACGCTGTGCTCGCTGTGCTCATGTGCCCTGTTCATCTCGGTCAGGAACGGGCCGGGCGCGATGGTGTTGACGTTCACCCCTCGCGGCGCCCACTCCATGGCCAGGGCCCTGGTCAGCTGCACGACGGCGCCCTTGGAGGACGTGTAGGCGGTGCGGTCGGGCGCGGCCACTAGGCCGAAGGTGGATGACACGTTGATCACCCGCCCGTGCCCGGACTCCCACAGGTGCGGGCCCGCGGCCCGGCAGGCCAGCCACGGGCCGGTCACGTTCACGGCCAGGGACTCCTCGAACTCGCCGCGCTCGATGTCGCCTATGGCGCCCCGCACCAGGATCCCGGCGTTGTTGACCAGGATGCCGAGGCCGCCGAAGCGCTCCACGACGGTGGCCACGGCCGCCTCGACGGCCCCGGTGTCGGTGGCCTCCATCTCCACGCCCAGCGTCTCGGTGCCGGTGGCCGAGGCGATCTCGGCCGCCTTGGCCTGCGCGTCGGCGAGGCTGCGGCTGGTCACCGCCACCCGCGCCCCCGCGTAGCTCAGAGCCTCGGCCATGACCGCGCCGAGGCCCCTCGAGCCGCCCGTCACCAGAGCGGCGCGTCCGTCGAGGCGGAACAGGTCGAGCGGGTTGGGCGCTTCGGGCCTCCTAGCGGCCGGGGCCGCGCAACCGGCCGGGTCCGGGCCGGCGCCGGGTCGAGCGGGTCAGGTGGCGTGGGCCTCCTCGTAGCTGGGACCGCCGCTCTCCTGCACCCAGTAGCGCCGGGCCCAGCCGACACCCTTCCAGGTCTTGATATTGGTGGGCACCAGCTTGATGAGCCAGCGGGGCTGCTGGAGGGTGGACACCAGGTACGTGGGGCCGTTGGGGCCGAGGTACCGGTATGACATCTGCTCGGCTATCTCCACCCAGCGACCCCCGATGTTGGGCTCCTCCTCCACAGTGGCGGTGCCCTCCATGTAGACCTTGGGGATCTCCATGGACTGGCCGGACTGGTCCGGGTCGCTGTGGGGGGCGTCGATGACCACGCTCACCCGCCCGTCGGCCTTGATGTAGGTGCACCACAGGGCCCGCTGGCGTCCCACGAAGTACAGGGCCTCCCCGTCCCACTGGTACCAGACCGGCATCACATAGGGCGACCCGTCGGGCTTGAGGGTGGCCAACCGGGCGACGGCGTTGCCTGCCAGGAACTGCTCCATCTCCTCGGCGGTCAGGCCGCCCAGGTCGCCTCTAAAACTGCTCATGGTTGACCGCTCCTTTTCTCACTGGTCAGAGCGGGACAGTACCATCGCGAAGATGGAACCCTCCAAGCCGGTCGACGGCTCCGGAGCCGATCCCGGCATTGGCGGGGCGAGCACCAACGGCGCGCCCGACGACGCGGCCCTGTCGGTGCGCGACCTCGTGAAGACCTTCGAGGTCGGCGGGGGCTGGCTGGGCGGCGAGCGCGGCGAGGTCTCGGCGGTGGCCGGGGTGTCGTTCGACATCGGCGCCGGAAAGACGATGGGTCTGGTGGGGGAGTCGGGCTGCGGCAAGTCCACCACCGCCCGCTGCATCCTGCGGCTCATCGAGCCGACCTCCGGGGACGTGGTGCTGCAGCGCCGGATCGACGGCGGCGGGGCCGAGCGCATCGACGTCATCGCAGCCGACAAGGGCGATCTGCGCCGCCTCCGCCGCCACATGCAGATCGTCTTCCAGGACCCGTTCGCGTCGCTGAACCCCCGGATGTCGGTGGGCCAGGCACTGCGGGAGCCGCTGGTGGTGCACACCTCGATGTCGAAGCACGAGCAGGACACCAGGGTGGCCGAACTGCTGAGCCTGGTCGGGCTCAACCCCAGGATCGTAGACCGCTACCCCCACGAGTTCTCCGGCGGCCAGCGCCAGCGCATCGGCGTGGCCCGGGCGCTGGCCTTCGACCCGGGCTTCCTCGTGCTCGACGAGCCGGTCTCGGCCCTCGACGTGTCCATCCAGGCCCAGGTCCTCAACCTGCTCGACGACCTGCAGGACGAACTGGGCCTCACCTACCTGTTCATCGCCCACGACCTGGCCGTCGTGCGCCACGTCTGCGACGACATCGCGGTGATGTACCTGGGCAAGATCGTGGAGCACACCTCCGCGGAGAGGCTCTTCGACGAGTCGATGCACCCCTACACCCACGCCCTGCTCTCGGCGGTGCCGGTGCCCGATCCCGAGCAGGAGCGGGGCCGGCTGCGGATCCTGCTCGAGGGCGACGTCCCGAGCCCCCTCAACCCCCCGTCGGGCTGCCGGTTCCACACTCGCTGCCATGTGGGCCGGGACCAGGAGGTGTGCCGGATGACCGAGCCTCCCCTCGAGGAGGTAAGCGGAGGCCACTGGGTGGCCTGCCATTTCCCCGAGGCCCGCCAGGTCGTCTGAGATGAGGCCGTCGGAGCCGATCGCGGCCATGCCGCGCTCGGGTATCCGCGAGGTCATGGAGCTCGCCAACTCGATCGACGGAGCCATCCGCCTGGAGACGGGAGAGCCCAACTTCGCCACGCCCAGCCACATCTGCGAGGCCGCCGCTCAGGCTGCCTTCGACGGGTTCACCAAGTACACGCCCAACGCCGGCGTCATGCCGCTGAGAGAGGCTCTGGCCGCCAAGGTCACCGAGCGCAACGGCATCGACGCCACGGCCGAGCAGGTCGTGGTCACCTCGGGCGCGGTGGCGGGGATCTACAGCAGCATGGTCTCGCTGGTGGATCCGGGCGCCGAGATGCTGCTGGGCGATCCGAGCTGGCCGAACTACGCCCAGATGATGCAGCTGCTGAAGATCACGCCGGTCCACTTCCCTCTTCGGGCCGAGGCCGATCTGGTCCCGCAGGCCGCCGACGTGGAGCCGCTGATCACCGAACGCACCCAGGCCATACTGCTCAACTCTCCCGGCAACCCGACCGGCGCGGTCACCGACGCCGCCGCCCTGGCCGACTTGATGGAGCTGGCCCGCCGTCACGACCTGCTGGTGTTCTCCGACGAGGTCTACGACGAGATCTCCTTCGACGGGCCCTACACACCGGCCGCACCGCTCGATGTCGACGGCCGGGTGATCACCTTCTTCAGCTTCTCCAAGACCTACGCCATGACCGGCTGGCGGGTCGGCTACCTGGTCGTCCCGCCCGGCGTGTCGCCGTTGATCGTGCGGGCCCAGGAGCCGATCACGTCATGCGTCAATGCCCCGGCGCAGATGGGTGCGCTGGCCGCGGTGACCGGCCCGCAGGATTGCGTGGCCGAGATGCGAGACGCCTACCGGCAGCGGCGTGATCTGGTGACGGAGTTCCTCACCGGACGGGGCATCCCCCATGTGCGGCCCCGGGGCGCCTTCTACCTGATGATCGACGTGAGCGGCAGCGGCAGCTCGGGGAAGGACTTCGTGCTCCGGCTGCTGAACGAGAGGCAGGTGGCGGTGGTGCCGGGGGACACCTTCGGCCCCGGCTCCGGCCGGTTCGTGCGCATCTCGCTGGCCACCGCCCCGGACCTGCTGATGGAGGGAGTGGCCCGCCTAGCCGACGCGGTCGATAGCTGGGGCAGCTAGCCAGCTAGAAGTTGAAGAGGGACATGGCGGTGCCGCCGCGGATCATGTCGCGCTCGGCCGCGCTGATATTGCCGAGGAGCTGATCCACCACGCCGAGGGTCTCGACGTAGCCGGGCTCCTCGCGGATCCACGGCCAGTCCGAGGCCATGAGCATGCGGTCGGCGCCGAAGGCGGCGTAGATGCGGTCAGTGGTCTCCTGGAGGTCCCGGTAGGGGTAGGGGGCCCCGCTGAAGGCGTAGTGCCCCGAGAAGTGGACGTTCACGCTGGAGTGCTTGGCCGCCAGCGCCTCCACCACCTCCAGGCCGGGCGGGGGCAGCGGCATGTCGAACTGGGGCCGCGCGTGGCCGTCCACCTTCAACTCCAGATGCATGTTGGGCAGGAATCCCAGATGGTTCATGACCACCTTCAGGCCGCCGAGCAGGTCCAGGCAGCCGTCCAGCAGGGCGACCTGGTCGGCCGGGCCGTAGAACCAGGCCAACATGTCGGCGTCGCGCATGGCGGCCAGGGTGGGGAACACCGCCAGCGACTCCGGGTCGGCGCCGGGCTCGCCCTCCAGCCCGTAGAACCTGACGCCCTCGATGCCGGCGTCGATGCGGCGCTGGAGGGTGGCCAGCGGATCGGGGTCGGTGAAGTCGTACACGGAGACGCCGGCGAACTTGCCCGGATGGTCGGCCAGCACCTCGGCCAGGTAGTGGTCGTGCTCGGACAGGGCGCAGTAGATGGCCCGGTCCACACCCGCGGCGTCCATCGCGGCCAGGAGGCGCTCAGCGGACTCCTCGCGCTCGGGCGGGGTCATGCCCTCGAAGATCGCTCTCGGGTAGTCGTCGCTGAGGGCCTTGAACAGGTGCAGGTGGGCGTCCACTACGTCCATGGTGCGGCCTTTCGGTTCGCTGCTAGGTGTCAGGGTCTTGCTGGCCGGAGTCTTGCCGGTCGGCGCCGTGCTCGGCGATCCAGGCGAGATGGTGGGCGGTCAGGTGGCGGCGCATGTACATCACCAGCTGCTCGATCAGGTGCGGGTGTTCGCGCATCAGGGCCGGGCCCCGCAGCACGGTCCCGGTGGAGATCCACATGTTCTGTCCCCGCAGCCCCGAATGGACGGCCCGCACATAGTTGTGGGTGGTCTCGTCGTGGGAGCCGGTGAACAGCACCCGCATGGCGGGCACGCCCCGGGTGCCCCCGCCGCCGGCGTCGTCGCCGCCGGAGCCGGGCATGGGGCCTATCAGCGCATGGACCGGCGCGCCCTGGTCGGTGCCGAGGTCGAAGGCCGTGCAGGAGGTGGCGCCGTACGTCACCAGACCAACGGGGCCGAACGCGCCGGTGACCTCGGCCAGAGCGCCGGTCAGATCATCCATGGTGGCCGCCGGGTCAGCGTCGCCGTCGGACAGGCCGTGGCCCCGCAGCTCCAGGCGGATCACCCGGAAGCCGGATGCGTTCACGGTGGGCGCCAGCGAGCCCCAGGCGTCCAGGTCGTCGCCGAAGTCGTGCACGAACAGCAGCGGCGGGCCGTCGGCAGGGTGCTCGAGGCCCCGCAGCACAGTGCCGTCGGCCAGGGCGACCTCGATGGGGAAGGGGCCAGAGGCCGAGCGAACAGGCGACATGCTCACGGTGAGCCCACGACTTGGAATGAGCGAGGCCGGGGCCCGAGCGGCCCGTGAGCGCAGCGAACATGAGCGGGAAACACAACGCCGCGGAGGGAGGCGTTTGCTACGAACCTGGGCTTGCGCTTAGACGATGCCATGGCGACCGGCGGTCAGAACGGCTGCGGGTTGAAGCAGCGCAGCCCGACGCCGCGGTGCTCTTCGTACGCGGGGTGCTCGTCCCAGCACCGCTCCATGGCGTGGGGGCATCGGGGTGCGAAGCGGCATCCCGGCGGCATCATCTGCGCGGGCGGGACCAAGCCCGCGATGGGCACCAGCTCTCGGCGCTTGCGGCTCACGTGCGGCAGGGCCCTCAGCAGGCCCTGGGTGTAGGGGTGGCGAGGATCGGAGAACAGCTCGTCGACCGGGGCCTCCTCCACGATCTCGCCGGCGTACATCACCGCCACCCGGTCGGCTATCGAGGCCACCACGGCCAGGTCGTGGGTGATCAGCAGCATCGACATGTGGCGGCCCTGCTGCTCGGAGCGGAGGCGCTCCAGGATCTGGGCCTGAACGGTCACGTCGAGAGCGGTGGTGGGCTCGTCCGCGATGAGGATCTCGGGGTCGAGCACCAGCGCGGTGGCGATCATCACCCGCTGGCGCATCCCGCCCGACAGCTCGTGGGGGTAGGAGTCGAAGCGCTCGGCGGGGGCGGGCAGCCCCACAGCCCGCAGGATGTCGACGCTCATTTCCCGGGCTTCGGCCTTGGTGACGTCGCGGTGGGTGCGGATCACCTCGGTCATGACCTGGCCGACGGTGAACACGGGATCCAGCGACGTGAGCGGGTCCTGGAAGATCATCGAAATGCGCTCGGAGCGGACGTCGCGCACCCGGCGCTCGGGCAGCTGCGTGAGGTCGGTCCCGTCGAAGACGACCTCGCCGGAGGTGATCCGCACCGGTGGCGTGGGCAGCAGTCGCATGATCGACAGCGCGGTGATGGTCTTGCCGCACCCGCTCTCGCCCACCAGGCAGAGCACCTCGTTGGGGTTGATGTCGAAGGACACGTCGCGCACCACGTCGAAGGAGCCGTCGGAGGTGGCCACGGCCGTGTGGAGGTTGCGGACCGAGAGCACCGGCGCGCGGCCGGCGCCGTTGGTGGCGGCCGCGGCGGGGTCGGAGTTCATGGCGGGCTCACGTCCTGCGCAGCCTGGGGTTGGCAACCGTGTAGCCGACGTCGGCGAGCCAGTTGCTCAGCACCACGATGGCGATCAGCACCAGCGAGAAGAACTGGGCCACCGGATAGTCCCGCCTCAGCACCGCGTTGACCAGCACCTGCCCGAGGCCGGGCCAGCCGAAGATCGTCTCGACCACCAGCGCGTAGCCGACGATCTGGCCGATCCGCAGTCCGGCCAGCGAGATGATCGGGACCATGGCGTTGCGCAGCACGTGCTTGCCGACGATGCTCGTCTCCGAGAGGCCACCGGCCCGCAGCGTCCGCACGAAGTCCTGCCCGAGATTCTCCAGCATGGCCGAGCGGGTCATCCGGACCGTAAGGGCGATCCCCTCCATGGCCAGCACCACCGCGGGCAGGATCAGCTGCTTGGTGCTGCAGCAGCCAGCCGAGGGCAGCCACCCCAGCGTGGACGCGAAGAGCCACACACTGAGCAGGGCCAGCCAGAAGTTGGGCACGGCCATGCCGGCCACCGAGAACGTCATCACCGAGCCATCTGCCCAGCTGTTGCGTTTGACCGCGGCCAATATGCCCAACGGCACGCCGATGACGAAGACCAGCGCGAAGGCCGCCGCCCCCAGTATCAGGCTGTTCTTCCCGTGCTCGGTGAGCATTCCGAAGATGTCGGCGTTGTTGGTCAGCGACTTGCCGAGATCGAAGGTCAGCAGGCGGCCCATGTACCGGAAATACTGCTCGTGGACCGGGTCGTTGAGGCCCAGCAGCTCCCGGAATTCCTCGCGCTCCTCGTAGGAGGCCGACGCGGGCAGCCGGGCCGACACCGCGTCGCCGCCCGAGAGCCGGATGGCGTAGAAGACCGCGATCGACGACAGCAACAGCACGATCAGCGTGTAGAGCGTCCGGGCCGCGATGCGCTTCATGGCGTGCCTCGGGCGCTCATTGCTCGTCCACCGACTTGGCCTCGTGGCGCAGCCGCGGGTCGAACACATCGCGCAGGCCGTCGCCGATGAGGCTCACCGACAGCACCACCAGCACGATGGCGATGCCGGGAATGGTCGACTCCCAGTGGTTGAGCCGCAGGAAGTTGCGGCCGTCAGCAACCAGCTGGCCCAGGCTCGGGGTGGGGGGCTGGGCGCCCAGGCCGATGAAGGACAGCGCGGCCTCGGCGATCACGGCCACCGCCACGTAATACGACGCCAGCACGAACGCGGGGGCCAGGATGTTGGGGAAGATGTGGCGCCACATGATGCGCATCGACGAGTAACCCCCGGCCCGGGCCGCCTCCACGAACTCCCGCTGCGACAGCGTCAGCACCTCGCCCCGCACCACCCGGGCGATGGCCGCGGTGTTGACTAGGCCCACGGCCAGGATCACCGGGAACAGGCCGCCGCCCATCCCTCCCACGAACAGCACAGCCAGCAGGATCAGCGGGAAGCCCCAGATGAAGTCGATGGTCCCGCCGATCGTGCGGTCGGTCCAGCCCCGCATGTAGCCGGCCACCATGCCCAGCACGATCCCGGCCACCAGCGCGAGCACGGTCACCCCGGCGGCCACGGTCAGGCTCACCCTGATGCCCACGAAGACCCTGACCGCCATGTCGCGCCCCAGCGCGTCGGTTCCGAAGATGTGCCCGTCGCTCAGCGGTGGCAGATGGATGTCCTGGAAGTCCTGGGTGACATAGTCGCCGCCGGTGATCCACGGCCCGAGGATCCCGGCGGCCAGCACGATCACGCCCAGCGCCGAGCCCAGCAGAAGCAGCCGGTTGTGGCGCATGCGGCTCAGGCTGCGCTGCAGCCCGGTGACGTGCTGGGCCTCCTCCAGCTCGAGGAGCTGGTTCTCCCAATCGAGCCGCCGGGCCGCGACGGCTGATTCTGCGCCCTCTATGGCGGCGGTCACGGTGCCGCCGATGTTCTCCGCAGGGTCAGCGCCCTTGAGCTAGCTATCCCTCGATCCACGTGTCGTTGTAGTACGGGTAGAGGTTCCACACGAACGGCTGCCAGCCGTGCACCTTGTTGTGGTGCACGAAGGTGGCGTTCTGGTTCATGATCGGCAGGTACGGCAGCTGCTCGGCCCACGCCAGCTGGAACTCCGACGACGCGGCCTGGGCCTCGGCCTCGGTGCCCGACTGCTGCCACGCGGCGATGGCGTCGTCGATGCGGGGCTCGACCGCGTGGGAGAAGTTCGGCACCGGGATGGTGGCCGACCAGCCGAACAGGATGAGCACATCGAGGGGGATGGGCCACAACCAGAAGAACAGCGACATCTCGACGGAGTCGCGTCCGGGCTGGCTCTGCTCGGTGAAGGCCAGGCCGCGGTCGACGACGTTGAGGTTGGCCCTCACGCCGACCTTGGCGAACTGGGCCGACACCGCGGCGGCCACGTTCTTCTGCACCGACTCGTCCTCGACCAGGTAGCGGAACTCGAAGCGGACGCCGTCGCGCACCCGCACGCCGTCGTCTCCCATCTCCCAGCCGGCCTCGTCGAGTTTCTGGTTGGCCAGAGCCACGTCGAACTGGTTGAACTGCTCCACCGCGGGGTCGTACTGGCGGTCGGTGGTGGGGAACGGCCCGTAGGTGGCCGCGCCGTTGCCGGCCAGGATGG
>LXNJ01002312.1_pt1 | contig 10571 bp, 9 predicted proteins | sample 809081 | NCBI WGS metagenome assembly LXNJ01 (sample SAMN04870510, study PRJNA318959) | sponge metagenome | biome: sponge; feature: marine sponge reef; material: water | host: Petrosia ficiformis | place: Greece: Milos, Mediterranean Sea | collected 2013-05-29 | depth 5-7 m
TTACCTTTACATTGGCGAGGTTAGGAAACCTCGCCAGCGCATGCGTGTGGGAATTGCTGTTCATTGAAATGTGAACATATTATTGGATTTTACTATAAGAAGTTTAGGAGGTAAAAACACTCTTTTATCTATACCGAAACTCATGTCATTTCTTACATCGAGCTCACATTAATTTAAATTAACTTAACACAAGGAGCAATTATGAAAACCCGTTTTAGTTTGTTAACGTTACTAATTCTTATGACGTTTGCAGTCCCAACAACCTTCGCCCAAGACTTAATACTTTCAGGGCATACAGCGCAGATCACGAGTGTCGCATATTCACCTGATGGTAAGACGTTAGCGAGTGGGAGTATGGATAAAACTATACGTCTCTGGGATACACAGACAGGAAAATATATCCGTACTTTAGAAGGGCATACAGATTTAGTCAATGGTATCTCATATTCACCTGATGGTAAGACGTTGGCAAGTGGGAGTGAGGACAGCACTATACGTCTCTGGGATACACAGACAGGAAAGCATCTCCGTACGTTGAAAGAAGATAGGTGGCAGGTCTTAGCCGTTTCGTATTCACGCGATGGCAAGACGTTGACGAGTAGTACTCTGATGGTTCCCATTTTATTGTGGGATGCACAGACAGGCAAGCGTATACGCAAGTTTAGAGGGTTTATTGATAGCGTCTTGAGCATCTCGTATTCGCTTGATGGGAAGACGTTAGCAACTGTTGGTTCGGAGGATGGTAGAATCACCTTGTGGAATCTACAGACGGGCCGTCAACGCCCGCATAGCGATGAGATAACCAGTGGTGACGCACCGATCATATATCATAACGAAAATGGTGAAGTCTCTGAAGTCCGTAGTGTCTCATATTCACCTGACGGAAAGGTTCTAGCCAGTGGCGGTATGGATAAAACTATACGTCTCTGGGATGCGCGCACTTTAGTTCATATTCGTATGTTAGAAGGGCATACAGGGGGAGTTCTGAGTGTCTCATATTCACCTGACGGAAAGGTATTAGCCAGTGCAAGTGAGGACAGCACAATACGACTCTGGAATCCGAAAACCGGAGAAAATCGTCATACGTTGAAAGGGCATACAGACGCGGTCCATAGTGTCTCATATTCGTCTGATGGAAAAACGTTAGCCAGTGGCGGTAAAGACAAGAACGTTCGGGTCTGGAAAAATCCCTTTGTAGACACTCACCAAAACGATAGTGATTGAAAATAGGATTTTTCCAGTCTGTGATCAAACCGCATGCCATAACAATGATAGGCATCCATAGAGGTATTGTGCCTGTTTTCATAAAATAAAAATAGAGGGTATTCTCAATAATTCTACCAGCGAAAGTATCAAGGATTTCGCCAAATTTTGATGTCTTGTTCTGTTTTCTGGCGATATATTTGTCAAGTGCGAAATAACCAAGAGCTTAGGGATGAGAGTGATATCTATCTTATGACGTATACCGAAAATGGCAATAACGAGCAAGGTTAAGATGATTCTTCGCATGTAATAGTTTTTGCTGTCATGTGCTTATTTTTTGGTTGTCTGGTCTTTGTGGATGTCAATGTTTCCTGAATTTGTGACGTGATCCTTTGGGCTCCGTAGCGAGATATTTCTCATCTGTTTCTATCTCCGAAGGATAGTGTATTTCCCACACCTTTACTTCAGCTATATCATCATTATTGTTAGGATAAACTGGCACAAACGCTTCACTATATTCATCGCGCATAAACAACTTTACGGCAAGGCAACTCCATCCAATAGGGGGAACATAATAGACGTTCCGCAGCCGTTTTTTAATATGAAAATAAAGAATGAGTCCGCCAATTTCAACATCTATCGCTTTTTTTGTTTCTCTGTTCGTGTTAAGTCGGAACGTCTTGGAGACAGGTTTGTGATTTCTAAAATTAGCCGTCACAGTGACATCGTCGTGTGTTTGTGCGGCAATATCAGTATACACCAGAGGGATGACTTGTAGTTTGGGTACTATTCGAATAGGTGTTCCGATCGGCGTATCAATTTTTTTGAGTTTATGAAATTTGAACTCTCTATCATTGTTTTTATCACTCCCAAGGACAGAATATCGCTCTGAATTGAAAGCGACCCCTATATCTGTCAACATCAGATGTGTGGCATGGTGTGTCTTCAAAAAGGAGAGTGCTTCTTGTTCGGATTGTGCTAAAAAGACATGCCGGTAATAGAGAAGTATCCAATGCTGAATATAATGGTCAGGATCAATAATTGTCTTAACACCGCCGAGTACATTAAGTTGTGTACCCAAATCCCATGTCGCAGCCACTACATTATCTTGTGAGAGTTCCGTTTTCATCCACTGAAACGTTTTCAAAAGGCTTCCTTTCCCTGGTATTGGGGGACGTAGTGACGCTGCATGGATAGCATGTGTTGCGTGTCCCCCTATCGGTTTCCAAAACAAGACAGGTATTAAGATACTGATTGCGATGCAAGCGGTGACGGTTCTTTCTTTGATATGTGGGTAAAAATACTCTTTATCCTTAAGCCACTGTATCAGATAAACGGGAAAACTCCATAGAAGTGAAGCTGTTCCGAAAGCGAGTGGTACGCCCATAAAAAAGGAGTGTCGCGCGGCACTGCGTGCCAGAGCTCCCCACAATAAGAACCAGATGATAGCAGCAAGCATAACCAACTCATTTTTATTTTTTTCTTCCCGTTGCCAGCATGTGATGCCGATGCCAATGAGGACGATAGAAGCTGCAAATATCCTATCACACCAAACACCACCTATTAAAATGCTAAGCGGTTCGCGAAAGAAAGTAGATGCAAAAAAGAGTGAGAGATAAACAGAAAGAGCAAGTCCCTTCCATTGCCAATATTGAAGGCTTCCGAGTGCAAGCCCCACACTCCCGATAACAAATATCCCGCCATATCGCTGAATCCAAAGTAGAAGAGTGGGAGGTGTAAGTTCATTAACATTATGCATCAATTTGCCCTTCTGAAGTGGGTATGCTGTAAGTTCAAAGGTATGCGCTTGGCTGACAACATATCCTATGCCTATTACTATTGCAATGAACACGAGAGCCAGGGATAGAAGTCGCGGGTGTGTGCGGCACCATAAAAAACGCCAGATGAGTATATGCCTTGTCCCCCGTATTCCTAAAACGATGAGCGACGGAAGTATCATAAGTGCTGCCACGTGTGTCGTAAATCCGTATCCACTTCTATAGACAGGACTAATAAGGAGTAACCAGGGGACAAACATGAACACCCATAAAATGTATTCTTTTAGGTGTTGTTCTGCGCTTGTAGAACAGAACTTCCAAATCTCAAGACAGAGTATAATCGCAACAAATAAACCGAAGGCTTCCCATGAAAGCCCGCCAAGAAAAACAGTAAAACCGGATACAGCTGTGATGAGGTACCTACGAGAACCTTGCGCCATCCGTTCTTTCCACAAATAGAATATCACAGCAAAAACAGCAAGCAACCATATCCATGCGTCTCTGTCACTGAAACCTGCCATACTCCGGCTAATATTCCCCGGCATAGTTGCCAAAAGCATCGCAACAATAGAGGCAAAAGCGATACCATGCGTCTGTACAAGAAAAAGTGAAAGCGCAGCAAACCCCAACATAAAAAGGACGGTAGGTGCGTAGAGTTGGATGTGATAACGTGTAAGTTTTGGGAAAAACCGGTTGACAACCTTGTGAGTATAAGCAAGAACGTATGCATAAAAGGACAACAACTGTCCGTTGTCTCTGCCGAGAGGGAGCCACCGTTGCATATCCTTGGCAGGAAGGGAGCCAAGTTCAGCAATCTGCTCAGCCTGTTTTGCATAGAGGTACGGGTCGGCCCCGGTAAATTGTCCTTCAGGTATCTGTGCTACTCCTTGAATGCGTATCCAGAAACCAAGAAGTAAAATCGCACAGATTAACGCACTTGGGAAAACAACCCGTTTTGAGAGATGCCAAAACCGCGAAAGTAATGCTTTCAAAAATTATACCTTTATTGGTAGATATGCCCTCACGAATTTCAAGATAATCCTTTTATTCAAGTTCTAAAAACATGTAGGGATCAATGCCCCCGCTTGCATGAGATAGTATTGTCCAGCCCAGAGGGGTTACACCTGCCTCAACCATTTCGTATTCTTCCGCCGTTAGGCCCCCGCCACCCGTTATACTCTGAATATATTGTTTCGTTTTGCCATCTTCCGTTTCTCTTGTTCCGTAGGTAACATAGGCGAGATTAGGGATAGATGGATAGATGAGACCGTTTTCCATAGACGCACCGACAGTTTCTGTACCGAGTTCCCAAAGCTTTATCCGAAGCCGCACCATCAGTTCCACATTTCGTGCAAGACGACTATCATCTTCGTATAAACTCTCTATTTCATCCCAAACTTCTTCCCCATGTGGAAAAAGTCCTAACGGAACTTCGGGGTATGTGCCAAAACCAAAGAGTGACTTCCGGATGTTTTCCTCAGTTTCTATTATTGCTGTTTCGGTTACCGCATCAACTGCATTCTCTGGGCGTGTGTTAACATCTTTGTCAGGAGACGCTGCTGTATCTTCTGTCGGAACGCTCCCAGTATCCTCAACGTTTTCTTCGTTTTTCGTGGGCGGAAAGTTTTTTACAACGTGCTGTTGTTGCAAAGTAGGGGACTTCCGCCTATTTTGCAATATGTCTTTTGTAGCCTGCCCCAAAACAAGTTCCGGCTTGGGGCTATATTTGTTAAACTGTATAAGTATGAAAATGCCGAAACTTCCAAGGAGTACAATGAGGGCCGCGAGTATCCATATTAATTTTGTTTTCATTTAAATTACCTCCTAATGAAAGGTGATTGGCTCATGTAAAAAATGAGTGCGAATGAAAACAGTTAACCCACGTGGTCAATGTCTTCATGAAAAACAACAGCACACACCTTTTACATGAGCGAAGGTGATTTATTCCGTGTCCGTTAAACATTAGCAGTAGTACGGCGGGTGTCTGTCCGAATATATCGAAAAGACACCCTTCAATTAGGATGGTTTATTGCAGTTAGAACAGTTATATAGTGCATTATAAAAAATATTATAGACACATCTTCTGTAGAGCGATCTTCGAATCAAAGCTAAGCGCTTTGACAACCGAGATTCGGAGTTCCTCTACAAATCAAAATGTCAAGTTAATTGTAAAATACACTATATACTTGCATTAGCCTCATCTGAATCTCCGTATTTATCTGTTCCACCTACTTTACTTGTTGCCCCATAACTACCAGATGAGTTATTATGCCCCCACGCCTCTATCTGCATATTCCATTCCCCGTTATAATTGCCTTTTTTAAGGCCAGGATCTGCGGCACCACCAGGGGCATAAGCATTAAGTTCGTAGTACCCGTTTTTGACTGTTTTTCCAGTGCACTCACCATCCGCTACAGCGTGCAGGGTTGAATCTCCCTGCATCTTTTTCACTGCGGCATAAAAATAACTAATGTTATCAGCCCAATCAACATCCTGCACGTAATTTGCCGAAAATACAGTTACAGTAACACTAGCCAAGAATATAATGACCAAAAGTCGAACTAACAATTTTTTGACAAACATAATTGTCTCCTTATAATTTATACATTTTGGAGGGATTTACCTAACTAACGATTTTGAGCAGGCCGCATGGTAACCCTCCGAATCGTGCAATTTGCTACCAACTTTTGTAAAGGATAACATTTTGCAAAAAAAAATCAAGTAAAAAATCTTGTCTTAACTATAACTGAATTCTGGTCTAAAAAATCGATGGCACTTCAGTTGTCACTCCTAACGAACTTTTTTGTTGAATAGTTGACTAAACTATGTTAAAATATAGATTTGAATAGAAGAGTGAAACGGACTTTTTATCTCTATTTTAGAACCGAAAAATACATACTAAAAGGACACCACGTTGAAAATTCTGGTTATTGGACAAGGAGGTCGTGAACATACTCTCGTATGGAAGATTGCCCAGAGTCCACTTGTTGAAAAAATCTACTGTGCTCCTGGGAACGCAGGCATCGCCCAAATTGCTGAGCCAATCCCAATGGGAAATGATTTTGATGAACTCGCGGACTGGGCAGAATCCACTAACATTGACTTAACGGTTGTCGGTCCTGAAAACCCTTTAGCAGCTGGTATCGTTGATGTGTTTCGTGAACGCGGCTTGAAAGCGTTTGGGCCCGATAAACGAGCCGCACAACTTGAAGGAAGCAAGGATTTTGCCAAACAGTTGATGGTAGAAAACGACATCCCCACTGCATTATACCGCACTTTTGTAGATGCAGATGAAGCAATTGACTATATCAAAACGAACAACACCTCAGTTTTCGTCAAAGCAGATGGATTAGCGGCTGGCAAAGGTGTCATCCCCGGACGGACTATTGATGAGGCGACTCAGGCAGTCAAGACAATTTTAGTTGATAAGACATTTGGAGACGCAGGGAATAGTGTTGTCATTGAAGAAGAGTTAATCGGAGAAGAAGCATCGTTTACTGTTCTTGTTGATGGTTCTTACTGCTTAACGTTTGTTAGTTCGCAGGACCACAAGATGTCGCATGATGGGGATACCGGTAAAAATACTGGTGGAATGGGGGCATATTCTCCCGCACCTGTTATGACGCCTGAACTTCACGACTACGTTATGGAACGCGTTGTTTATCCGACTGTCAAAGGGATGGCAAACATCGGATGTCCGTTCAAAGGCGTGTTATATGTTGGACTGATGATTACAGATGCGGGCCCAAAGGTACTGGAGTTCAACTGTCGTTTTGGTGACCCTGAAGCGCAAGTTCTGTTGCCCCGTCTCAAAAGCGATCTTGTACCTTTGATGATGGCGTGTATTGATGGAACGCTTGACCAACTGGCTGATGTCCAATGGCATACTGAAGCAGCAGCCTGTGTTGTAATGGCTTCTGGCGGATACCCAAACCCGTATCAGACAGGAAAAATCATAACAGGCTTAGCAGACGCTTCATTAATTGATGGCGTTAACGTTTTTCACGCGGGAACAAAACAGGATGGAGAGAATGTGGTCACAAATGGTGGGCGCGTGTTAGGTGTTACAGCGTTGGCAGACGACCTAAAATCGGCTATAGAACAGGCATATCGTGGTGTTTCTGCGATCCATATTGATAATGCACATTGGCGAACAGATATTGGGTATCGGGCATTATCGCGAATCTGAAATTTCAATCCTATTCGATTAAGGTTTGTAGGGTTTCAGGCAAATGGTAGATGAACTCACATATAAAATCGCAAAGTGTTGTACACCTGAAAAAGATAACCAGATTATAGGCTATTTCAAGGAGGATGGCACCATTACTGTCCACGATTCATCATGTTCAGCAGTTTCCAGTTTGAGAGCAGAAAGATTGTTAGATGTATCGTGGGAAGAGATTCATAAGTCCAAAATACCTGATACTTCACAGGATATTCCATCTGAAGTTGCGGAATTAGATGAAACCGATTATTTTATATTGAAGCACCACCAAGAATTAGGGATGGATTATTCAAAAGTCGTTGCGGAGACTTTAAGAATTCCACTTGAAGAAATGCAGCAACGTCATCGCAAACTTAGGGAACTTGGCGGATTGAAACGTGTAGAAGGAAGGATTATACACTACCGAAAAAACATCGTCAAAGGAAAATGGATAAAACACAGAAACCATACATACTATGAACTGACATCCGAAGGCAGCCAATGGATTGATGCGCTTGAAAAACTTCCTGATAGTAATGATTGAAGCCTTCACTAATTCACTCGGAGGAAATTAAAATGTTAGATGAAATGACAAACCGATATGCTGAAAAAGAACAGCGCAAAACTCGGATGCGCTCAATTATTTTGCTATCGCTTATCCTTCACATGACTGTTGCTATTGTTTACCTTTTTTTACCTTTGAGTCCGGTTGCGAATGACCAATCAGACGCACTCGCTTTCGATCTATTTAAGGAGCAGGATCCTCTGGCGGAACGAAGAATGCGGCCAAAACCACCGCTTACAAAAAAACGGTTCGACCCAAAGCAAAACCTCGCGAAAGACGCGGAGCAGAAAAGAATAGATGCTGCAAGGAACGAGCGCGATGAAGTTGTCAAACAGAGCGAAAAAATTGTTATTCATGACGTTGAAGTCAACAATGCACCTGTAAACGAATTAGTGCCGGACTTGATGACAGATGCAAAGCTAAGGGACGCTGAAGCATCAAACCTCAGCCGCCTTATCTCACAACCCGGACAGACTGATGGCAAAGGACTTGTTACAGGACGGGTCCGCGCACGTGGTGACGGGACAGGCAAATATCGCGGGATTTCCCAAGGTGGTGACGGTGGTGGACTCCTTGAAGGCAGTGGACATTCCGGTAGCAAAGACCCTCTCGATATTATCAAGTTTCTCAATGATCTTGGTGGTCCGCAGGATGTCGTTTACTGTCTTGATATCTCTGCAAGTATGGGAGCCCCCGGTCTAAATAAGCTCGGATTGGCACTCAATGCTGTCAAAGATTCCGTTTTAGCGCTCAGTAGTGAGTCTACTTTTAATATCCTTCCTTTCTCTCTCACTGCAAGGCTAATGAGTGAGAGATTGCTACCCGCAGATGAAACAAATATAAAACAGGCTTTGCGATACCTTGACACTTACACTCCTAAAAGTATCCAAGATAACACAAAGACGAATATCCTTGGTGCTCTTGAAAAAGCTTTAACGTTTGATCCCACTGTGATTGTTTTGGTTACGGATGGACTTCCAACGAAGGGGCCCAATATTGAAATTGACCCACAGAAAATTCTTGACACGATGCGTGAAAAAAACATAAAAAACGCAAGAATCTATGTCGTCGCCCTGGAAATTGATCCACGACTTTCCCCTCACGCACACCTACTCATTTCTCTTGCTTATGAACATAACGGAGAAATTAAGGTTATTGATTCGGATAAGTTGATGGAGTTAAATAAAACTAAATAACCCTTTTAATGGAATATAGGTATGAATCATAAATCTGCTGCAGATACTGTTCAGCATTTTCGGTTAGATGGTAAGGTGAGTCTTGTGAGTGGCGCAAGTCGCGGCATCGGCAGAGCTATGGCTGCAGGGCTTGCAGGCGCAGGTTCTGAACTTGTCATCGCAGGTAGAGAGATGGCTACGCTCACTCCTGTTGCTGAACAAATTGCTGACGAAACCGGCAGAACCGTTCTACCAATTCGGGCGGATGTTGGGAATCTTCAGGAAATTGACTCGCTCGTTGCACAAACCGTTGAAACTTTCGGTAGACTTGACGTACTGGTGAACAATGCGGGTGTGAATGTGCGAAACCCCGCATTGGAATTCAATGAAGAAGATTGGGACTTCGTCACGGATGTCAATTTGAAGGGAGCATTTTTCCTCGCGAAAGCCTGCGGCAAAGTCATGGAAAAACAGGGTGGCGGTAAGGTCATCAATACGTTATCTCTTACATCAGCAATTGGACTCCCGACAAGTGTGGCATATACTGCAGCGAAAGGCGGTCTCTTACAACTTACAAAACTGCTTGCTGTTGAATGGGCAGAGCATAATATCCAAGTCAACGGGATTGCACCTGGATTTATCCGGACAGAGATGACCGCCCCCGCGCGAGAAGATAGCCGAAACGAATGGATTCTTAACCGCACACCCGCATATCGCTGGGGTGAACCGGAAGATTTAGCAGGATTGACGATTTTCTTTGCATCTAACGCATCAGATTTTGTTACCGGACAAATGGTGTTCGTTGATGGTGGATTTATGGCAGGCAGTGACTGGAGAAAACGCACATAATATGGAAATCCAACCAGCACTTTCTGCTTTGGAGCAAGCGGAGCAACTTATTGAAGAATTCAATATTAAAAGTGCCACACTATTTGACCATAAACCGGTTTTAAGAATACAAGTGTCCGATTCTGAGTTTACGCGTGTACTTGAACTGCGCACCACCCTCGTTGAAAAACTCAAACCCACCGGATTTCGTTTCATCGCCCTCGATCTTGACCACAATACGGAATCATAGATTACGCGCCAATTCTATCCACATTTTAATAGATTGTCGCGCCCCTTTCTTGTAGGAGGACTTTGTAAGTCCGATATTATACCATTTCTGAATGATAGATCATCATCAACAAAAAACGTGTTTGTAGTCGCGCAATTCATTGCGCCTCTTACATTCACATTCGTCGAGTTTCAAAATCCCAGTAAATCTCTGTAATGATACGTTTTCTATTAGAATTGGTATTATACCAAATTAACTCGATCATTCTCGGTGGGAGCGTTTTGTAAACGCGCCTAATACCCAGTAAAATAAGATAAATCCCGTTAATTTGGTATTACAAGGTTTTATCCTTGTCTGAACCAAGATTATCAGAATTTCCAGATTTACAGGATTGTGAGCATCCGCACAGCATAAGACTAATCTTGGAAATCCTATAATCTTGCAAATCTTGGTTCAGACAATCTACAAAAACTGTACATACCTATCCAATAGGGTTATTTAGTTTTCGGTTTTTCTGGCGTATTTCATCACAAACGTTAATGTTTTATAGCAGCATTGTGGTCGGGTTTCGCTATCACTCTATCCATAG
>LXNJ01002313.1_pt1 | contig 10571 bp, 7 predicted proteins | sample 809081 | NCBI WGS metagenome assembly LXNJ01 (sample SAMN04870510, study PRJNA318959) | sponge metagenome | biome: sponge; feature: marine sponge reef; material: water | host: Petrosia ficiformis | place: Greece: Milos, Mediterranean Sea | collected 2013-05-29 | depth 5-7 m
ACGCTTTACGTGAACCGGGGCTTCTGGGAGATAACTCCCGAATCCCGCCGCTACCGCGAGCCCGAGCCGCGCGTGGAGCAGCGCATGGAGCCGGCACGCGGCGAGTCGGCCAACAACAGCACCGACGACCATTGGCGCGACTTCATCGCCGCTGTGCGCAACCGCAACAAGCCGGTCTGCGACATCGAAATCGGGCACAAGTCGACCGCGATGGCGCTTCTCGGGAACGTGTCACTGCGCAGCCGGCAGCGGATGGACTGGGACCCGGTCGCCGAGACGACCAACAACAAGGAGGCCCAGACCTACCTCCAAAACGACTATCGCGAGCCGTGGAAGCTGGAACTCTAGTCTCGCTGCCGTCCGGCGGGGTGACACCGCCTGGCTAGCGGAACTTGCTAGTGCCCTCGGCGGCTTGGGCCGCATCGAACGGCCACAGCCCTCTCACGGCTCCAACCGCCCGATCTCGTCGTCGCAAAAGTACTTCGACAAGAGTGCGCGGGGCTCGGGTCGACCAGCCCTCGATCCCAGGACGCAGGCCGCCGCGCTGGCGGCCAGCGACCACACGAATGGATCAAGACCGAGGAAACTGCGTGTGCCGAACAAGGCGTATTGCAGCAGGAATGACAGGAAACCGGTCAAGATTCCCGCGATGCAGCCAGTACGATTCATACGCGGCCAGAACACCGCTAGCAGGGTAGGGAAGAGAAAAGTAGCCGCGAGTCCCGTCCCCGAGAAGACCACGATGTATTGCAGGTAGTCGGGCGGGCGAAGTGCGAACAGCCCCGCGACAATACCAGTTAGTGCGATCGCGAGATGCGTGGCTGTCTTGGCCTGTCGCTCGCTGACCGATGCTCGGGCGTTGCGCTGATACAGGTCACGCGCAACGGCGCCCGCGGCCACCAGCAGGAAAGAACTGATCGTTGACATGATGGCCGCCATTGGTGCGGCCAGCACGAGGCCCGCAAGCGCTGATGGCACCGCAGCTATGATCGTCGCTGGCATGGCGTGATCGCTGGCGGCGAGATCCGGCACGAGAACGCGGCCCAAGATCCCAACGAAGATCACCGCCGGATACAGCAGCAGGATGTAGCAGCCGATCAGTAGCGATGCCCTGCGCAGCGATGCAGTGTTCTTGGACGCTAGGAATCGCGTGATCAGCGAGGGCTGACCCGCCACCGCGAGCGGCCACACGAAGAAGAAAGAAATCGCGGCCGACAGCGGCAGGAACCCGTCTGGGCCGGTCGGTGTGAGCAGATCCGGTGACTGTGCCGCCAAGCCATCGTATACGGCCTGCATGCCCCCCACTTTGTACAGCCCGAATCCGGCCGTGAGCAGGACCCCGACCAGCATCACGATGGCTTGAAAGCTGTCCGTCCAGGCTACGGCCCGGAACCCACCGTAGGCCGTGTAAATCCCGACGACCACCGCGAAGCTGGCAACGCCCCAGACGTATGGCACGCCCAGTGCCGCTTCAAGCACGCGCGCTCCGGCGATGTACTGGGCCACGATGAAGCTCGTGTGCAGGACCAGCATGGCGACACCGGAGATCGCTCCAATCGCCCTGCTCTGGAAACGGTCGCGCAGCAGGTCCGGGAACGTCAGTGCCCCGGTTCTCTCGCCGAGTTCGGCAATGCGCCTGCCCAGTAATCCGAACCCGGTTGTGGCAACCACGATGTAGCCTGAAATCCACAGCATCACCGACCAGCCGTGGGCGTGGCCCAGCGATGGCGCCCCGATGAATGTCCCACCACTCGCCGACGTAGCAATCCAAGTGAGCCCCAGAACCCAAGGGCCGATCGTCCGGCCCCCGACAAAGAACTCGCGCAGGAAACCGCTGCCGCTGGCCTGGCGGCGGGCAAGGTAGGCCAGCAGGAAGGTCAGCGCGATGTAGACCGCAAACGCGACCCGCGCTGAGGGTGCTGTCTCGTACATCGACCGTCAGCCCCGGCTCAGCCTCACCCGCGCCTGCGGCAGAAGCGGAGGTGCAGGAAGAAAAACAGCAGCCAAGGCCCGAACACGCCGAAGGCTGCCCAGCGCGGAATGCCCCAGACCGGGCCGGGCTCCGCCGATCCAAGCCAAGTTGAGAGTCCTACGGTCGCGGCGAGGGCCAGAGCCCAAAGCAGCGCGGCTTCAAGCGCTTCGCTACGGGCCGGCCTAGAATCAGGCCCGCCGCCCGTCTCGCTTCCTGGCATCGGCGTTGTGGCTCCCGCTGGGTGCGGCGCCTACTCTTCGAATGCGGCGTCGAAAGCGACAGCGGACGGCTGGAAGTCGACGCTCTTGGTGAACTCGCAAGCTTCGGCCGCGCCTGCCTCGCGCTCCATCCCGCTGTCTTCCCACTCGATCGACAGCGGGCCATCGTAGCCGATGTGGTTCAGCGCCCGGATGATCTCCTCGAAATCGACCCCACCCCGGCCCAGTGACCGGAAGTCCCAACCGCGGTCTTGGTGGCCGAAGTTCAGGTGCGATGCGAGAATGCCGGACTTGCCGTCGAGCTGCAGGGCCGCGTCTTTCATGTGGACGTGGTAGATCCGATCCTTGAACTCGCGGATGAAGATGACGGGATCCACCTGTTGCCAGTGCAGGTGGCTGGGGTCGAAATTGAAGCCGAAAGCCTCGCGATGGCCGACTGCCTCCAAGGCCCGGTGTGTCGTATAGATGTCGAAGGCGATCTCGGTGGGATGCACCTCCAAGCCGAATCGGACGCCAACTTCGTCGAAGACGTCCAAGATTGGGTTGAACATCTCGGCGAAATAGGCGAAACCCTCGTCGATGGTCTCATCGGACACCGGTGGGAAGCTGTACAGCATGTGCCAGATCGACGAACCCGTGAAGCCATTGGCGACCTTGAGGCCGAGGTTGCTCGCCGACCGCGCTGTGTCCTTCATCGCCTGGACGGCCCATTGGCGCTTGCCCTCGGGATCGCCGGCCAATTCGGCCGGAGCGAAGATATCGGAGCGCGAGTCGTTGTTGGGGTCGCACACGAGCTGGCCAGCCAAGTGGTTTGAGATGGCGAACAGTTGTAGGTCGTTCCTGTCGAGAATATCCTTCTGCTTGGCGCAGTAGTCTAGGTCCGTGGCGGCTCTCGAGACATCCATGTGGTCGCCCCAGCATGCGAGTTCAAGGCCATCGTAGCCCCATGACTTCGCTTTCGGAGCGAGCACCTCGAGCGGTAGGTCGGCCCATTGGCCGGTAAACAGGGTGACGGGTCTAGCCATGAGGTGTGAGTCTCCTTGCGATGGGAAGCAGAGAATAGGGAAGTTTAGCAGACAGCCACAGCGGCGCGGCCCCGCTCACCAAGTTAGCATTCCCGAGCTGAGCCATGCCGCTTTCGCCGTGGTACCATCACCTAGTCTCGAGTCTTACCCGAATCGGCATGAGGCGGACATTGCACTTCAGCTGTCCGGTGCTGGCCGGACTGCTCTCGCTGTTTGCAGTGCCCGCGGCCGGGATTGAAATCGCTACGGGGTCGATGCTCGGACCGCGTTACGGAGCGGATCGCTTTTACGTTCGCAGCGGGCCCTCTTCCCAGTGGAGTCCGACCTACACGGGCGGCTCGTTCCGCGGCAAGGTCAAGGGCAGTCTCGCCTTGGTGCGCGTCACGCAAGCCATCTTTGATGACGAGTGGCTCAAGGAGCGTCCGTTCGATCCCGGGGCGAACACTGATCGCCTGATCGAGAAACTGGACGTATACAAGCAGCACGGCGTAGCCGGCATCGTCGTGAGCATGCAGGGCGGGAATCCCGGCTATGCGGACGAGTCCAACGGCGTGCAAAGGGGCGTGAGCGCAGATCTCGGGGAAAAGGCGGGAGCGCTGGTGAGCGCCTACAGTCGCGATGGGTCGCTGAAGCCAGAGTGGATGGCGAGGCTAGACAGGCTGCTCAAAGCAGCCGACCAGCGCGGTCTGATTGTGTGCCTGGTTCTTTTTCAACAGGACCAAGACGAGGCTTTGGAGTCTCCCGAGGCCATCGTGGCCGCGGCCGGCAATGTTGCCCGGCACCTGATCGAACGCGACGCCCGCAATGTGATCGTTGATGTCGCCGACGCTTGGGACGAACCCGAAGGCCGCTGGGACCATCGCCGATTCGTCCCGCGCTATGTGGAGCTCCTGATTCGCGCCGTACGCGAGCAGTTTCAGCACGCCTCGTTCAGCCTGCCGATCGGTGCCTCCAGCGGTTCCGGGATGCTCTACCCGATGTCGCTTGCGCGCCTGTGCGACTTGGTCTTGTTGCAAGGCGACGGGCGCACGCCAGCGGACAAGCTGGCGCGTTCCAAGCAGTTCAAGCAATACGGACGGCCGGTGCTGATGGTGAGTGACAGCAATGGCTTGGCGGCCACCAATTCCGAGCTCGCACGCGAGAGGTCGATAGCGCAAGCCTATTTGGAAGGGGCCGCCGGGTGGAGTTTCGTGCCGGCCTTGACGGCTAACCGGTTTCCGTTCGAGTACGAGTTGGCGGACAGCGCAGAGCTTGAAGACTCTTGGCCTGCTGACACCCGGCACAGGGCCTACTTCCGGGCCATGCTGGAGGGGATCGCTAAGATCGTGTTGCGGCGACCTCCATCCACCATGGGGAAGCGCAGGAAGTAGCGTGCGCCAGCAAGTTTCTGACACGCCGGTCCTGCTGATCGGGGCCGGCATGATCGCTCACGACCAGATCCTGCCCGCGCTATTGCAGATGCGGCGCGAGGGTGCGGTGGGTGAGGTGACAGTCTGCTCGCAGCGCAACCGCTCGGTTGAGGCGCTGGCCCGGGCCCCTGCCATCCGGCGCGCTTTTCCAGATGTCGATTTTCGCGCCGCGCTGGATCCGGCTGTCTCTGCGACCGAGCCGCGCCCAGAGCACTACCGCTCAGTGCTGGCTGAGCTGCCCGAGCGCAGCGTGGTCGTTGTGGCGATACCAGATCAGTTGCATCGCCAAGTCGTGCTCGATGCACTGCGAGCCAATCAGCATGTCTGCTGTGTCAAGCCATTGGTGCTGAGAGTCTCGGATTCGCTTGAGATTGAATGCGAGGCCCGCGGGCGCGGCCTGCTGGTGGGCGTGGAATACCACAAACGCTTCGACCCAAGAAGCGTCATGGCGCGGGACCGCTATCGCGATGGCCAGTTCGGCGAGTTCAAGCTCGGAGCCGCGCGATTGATGGAGAAATGGCACTACCGCGACTCGAATTTCCAGAACTGGTTTACAGCAGATGCCACTGACTCCTTTGTGTACATCGGCTGCCACTATGTGGACCTAGTGCATTTCATCACCGGCCTGTTGCCCACCGCTGTCTCGGTGTATGGGATCCTCGACGAGTTGCCGAATGGCGACCAAGGGTATTTGTGGACGGATGCCCGCGTGCTGTGGGAAAACGGTGCCAGCCTGAACGTTCAAAACTCATTGAGCTTCCCGGATGCGGCACCCGGGCCCAACACGCAAGGCATGACACTGTACTGCACCGGAAGCGGGAGGGGAGCGCTGCTAGAGCATTCGGACCAGTATCGCGGAATCGCTTACAGCTTTGGCGAACCGGTGCACGGGGCTGGCGGGACGCAATACGTAGAACCTAGCCCGGATTACTTCCTGTATCAGGACCTCGGCGGGCCTGGGCTGGTGCCGACCGGCTACGGAGTGCGCTCGGTCAGGCACATCGTGGAAGAGGCCCTGCGTGTCGAGCGCGAGGCAGGGTCAGAAGACCAGCGGAGGGCTATCATTGCCGAGATCGAAGCTGCGGGGATCCTAGCCACGCCATCGAACAGCCGCTACAACGAGGCATTGTGCGAGGCGGCACGCGAGTCGATTGTGGACGGAGGTCGCCTTGTTAAACTCCAGCGATAACAAACAGGCGACTACCTTGTTGACCGCACTTAGCGAAGAGTTCCGCCATGCTGCTCGCGGGAAATCCATCCCGAGGCACAGGAAACGCAATTCTTAGACCCTGGTCGCGCACTCACCCTTTGACTTCAAGATATTGAAGACAGGCCCGTTGAGCGGATTCGATCTCGCTCCAGGTCGCAATGTGGAACAGGGCTTCGTGATACGCTGCGTTTGAAACTCAGCCACCCGCTCGAGCTCGACCTCCTTCACGAGGACTGGCCCGTAAAGCGATGGCAAGGAGGAGTTCGAAATGAGCAATACAGTCGGAACTAAGATCGTCGCGTGTCTAGCGCTGTGCGTTGCCACTGCTTTGTCGGCGGAGATCCCTGAAGAGTTCCAGAGGACTGCAAGTACGGTGGCGTCGGCACAACGCGTCAACATGGCCGCGCCTGTCTTGACCGGCACCGATAACCTTGATGTCGACTCCGTCAGGCAGCAGTTTGGCGTACATGGAGAACTGGCCATTCCCGGCTACGACACGGCCCAGGGGATTTTGGACCTCATTGCCGGAACCTCCACAGGAGCGTCAAGACTCACCTCGCTCGAGATCGGCCTTGCGGCGCTAGAGTACAACTGGTTCGTAGCTACCTTGGTCGGAGACGAGTCGCTGTCCAGCAGGCTTGCAGCCGAGGTCCGTTCGCTGGTGGCTGTCTATGACGAAATCGCCGACGACCTTGTCACCCCGACCGTCCTAACTCCGTTCGCCAGTGTGTTTTATCCGAGGAACGAAGCCGGTCAACTGGTGATGTCGCTCAGAAGGATGGCTGGATCTGCCATATTTCGCCTGCAGATCCCCCAAGTCGTAGATCCCGAGGGATACCTGCGGCAACGTATGACTGCAACACACTCGAGACTCACGAACACCGCTGATTTAATTATGGACGCCGCCGAAGCGTACAGCTATTACTAGCGAGCATTCCCAAATGGCAAATACACGTAGACAAGTTCTGATCTGGATATGCGCTTAGGCACGCTTGAGGCGAGTCGACTTGTGGTCAGAATAGAATTCCGGCACCCGTGGTCCCTGTTCGACTCATCCCGCGAACCCGAATCGATCGAGGGCTTCGACTCTGGGAGGCTGGGGGGGGCTCGCGATGCGCCCGTTGCGAATTCCCAGGGCGGACTTGGTAATCGCGGAAGGCGATGCGTGGGGGAGTCTCTGCGCTCTCGTTACGGAGGCGGCCCAGAGGACTCCACAGCACGTGGACTCCGGAAATGGCTATGTGACAGTCGCCGACGGCCTTCTCACAGCAGCACAGGTGTTTGAGAATGGAGGCTAGACCGTCATTGCCCTGCTTGAGATCCCGGCACCAAGCCGGGATAGGGCGCGGGAGGGGCCTTCCGGCCCCCGCCGATGTTGTGTCCGGCTTGGAATAGATGGCCGGACTCTCGAGTGATCGCGCTCACGCGGATCTGATCTCGGCACTCCCTCTTTCCTGGAAGCCTGTCCGCGGAGCGTAGCTGCCTGCCCGACTTGCAAGGATTGGCGAGTGAAGCTCCTACGCTGCGCTACCCGTACCGACATGGCCTCGCCAGTCCAACGGATCGGGTTGCCTCGGGCGTCGCATAGCCTGTTGCCATCGGCCCCGATTTGGTCAATCACAATGCGAATTTGAGGATTGACGTATCGCACCTCGACGATTTCACCGCGCAGAGTCAGCACGCAGTCCGGGTCGTACACGCCCGGAAAGCTGTGATGCGCACGCACGCTTACAGTAACTGTAGCGGTCAAGAATGCCAGGACTGTCCCGCAACTCGCGCCCATCGGCCCCGACCCGGCGCGACTCCAAACCAGCGGCAGAAATGCGCGAGTCTGATGGCACTAGGCATTCTTTCGATTCGCTGTAAGCATCAGCGTGGCGCAGGCCGCTCGCTTCGCCGCAACTTCGCAATCGTGGCGAGCGACTGCACGACTTCCGCATCGTCCGATCGGATCTTGGCCGCCAGCCGCAGTTCGATCTCCGCTTGGTTTAAATCGCCAGCGCGGGCGTAAATCAAGCCGAGGTTCTTGTGCAACAGGAATTCGGTCCGGCAGCTTCTGCAAATCTCGATTGCTTCCTTGAGCTGTTCGATGGCACGGGCTACGTCCCCGGCGCGAAGCGACGCAAGCGCGAAGTTCCCTAGCGTATCGGCCCGCTCTCCGGTGCGTTGCTGCGATCTGGATGCTTGGAACCGCTCCTGATACAGACGCGCCTCCTCCGGATGGTCTTTCCTCAATTCGCGGAACAGATTGTAGAGCGCTTCCCGATGATCGGGGTCGAGTTCGACAGCCTTTTTCCAGCCCTCGATCGCCGCCGGACGGCTCCCTAGTGCAAGTTCCAGCTGTCCCAGCTGATAGTACCCGCGAGCATCTGTCGGCTTGAGTGCGATAAACCGTCGCCATAGCTGCGCCGCCTCCGATCGGTTTTCCATGCGCTGTTCGGCCATGGCGAGGAAATAGAGCGCTTCGGCATGCTTCGGGTCAAGGTCCGTTGACTTGCCTAGATCCGTCTTGGATTCCGCCACCCTCCCAAGCTGGAAAAGCATGCGACCGCGATTGAATCGAGTCGCAGCCGATTCAGGCGCTAGTTCAACTGCCTTGTCAAACGCTGCCAGTGCGTCTTCGGTCTTGTGCGCGTCGGCGAGAGCGATGCCGAGATTGAGCCGCGCCTCGGCGGACTGCGGATGGAGGTCGACAACCTTGCTCAGCGTCGCGACAGACTCCCGTGCACGTCCGAGTCGAGCTTGGATCATGCCGAGTGCGGTTAGAGACTTGACACTTCCGGACGTTAGCCGGACGGCCTTCTGGACCTCCTGCTCGGCCTCTTCGAATCTCTCTTGGTCGGCAAGCATCAAGCCCAAGTTGACGTAGGCCTGTGCGTATTCGCGATCATCTTCGATTGCCCGACGAAAGTGTCGCTCGGCTTGGTCGGCACGCCCTTGGCGGCCGTACATTACGCCGAGGTTGTTGTGCGCTTCGGCATACTGCGGACTGAGACGTACCGCTTCCCGCAAGGCTTGCTCCGCTTGGGGAAACCAGCCGATGTTCAGGTAGAGCACCCCAAGATCGTTATGGGCTCGCTCCATGCCTGGATCCAGCTCGAGCGCCTTCTTGAGGGCTTCGAGTTGGTCACCCTTTTCGCCGAGTGCAGAGTGCGCCAAGGAAATGTCGTAGCGATAGCGGGCGTCGTTCGGGTTTAGACGGATCGCCTCGGCGTACGCGACTGCGGCTTGGGCTGGGTCGCCCGAGTCCAGCGCTGCGTTCCCGCGCGAAGCGGCGGTCTCGGCTTGGCTGTTCTTCACCTCCGCTTGCTTTTGGTCTTGAAAGGCCCGCAGTTCCGCTTGTGCCTCCTCCTCGGCTTGCAGCGCTTGCATAACGCGACCGAGCTGGAATCGGATCTCCGCCGATTCCGGCTCAAGCCGCTTGGCCCTCTCTAGGTGAACCCTGGCGTCGGAATACTTTTTTTGCCTGGCCAAGACAAAGCCTAGGTTGTAGCGAGTGTCGGAATGGTCTGGGCGCAACTCGGCGGCTCGCCGCAGGTCCTGCTCTGCTTTCTCATACCGGCCGACGCCGCGTCGCGCAACGCCCAGCAGATGGCGGACCTCGAATTCGTCAACGCTTGCAGGACGCTGCTGCGCAAAGTCCTCGACGAGGTCCAAGACTTCTTGGTGCTGGTGAAAGTTTGCGAGTGCTTTGGCCGCTGACATCCGGGCGGAGTGGTTGTTGGGATCAAGTTCCAGCGCCTTGCGATAGTGCTCTGCGGCGGCTGGGAAATTTTCCGTCCGGGCATAAGCGGTTGCAAGGTTGAAGTGTCCGCTCGGCAGGTTCGGATAGGTCTCCACTAGTTCGGTTATGACGGCAATCGCGTCTGCGTACCGCCCTTCCTCCGCATACGCTGCGCCCATCATCATGGGGATCTCCACGCTGCTGGAATCAACCCGGCGGGCCTGTTCTAGGAATCCCAGCGCCGCCGAGCTCCGTCTCTGCTGCATGCGCACGCGGGCCATGCCAAACAGTGCTTGAGCAGATTCCGGCCTCAGTCCGAGCGCCTCCCCAATCGGCCGCTCCGCAGCGGACGCGTCCCCACCTTCCAACAGCACGAAACCAAATGCGAGATTCGCCTCGAACGAAGCTGGATTGAGCCGTGTCGCGACTTCAAGCTGTTCGGCGGCCTCGTTCGGGCGGCCGGTCTTCGCTAGTAGCAGGCCGAGATTGAACCGCGGCTCCCAGTAGTCGCCGTCCAGTTGGATAGATTTCTCGAACGCTTCAGACGCACAATCAGTCGAGCCCTTGTCAGCGAACCAACTGCCCAGGGCGTTGTAAGCGACCGTTGCAGGCTCGGCGGCGAAAGTCGGCTTGAGTTGGGCCGGTGGATCGCATCGAGGTTGGGCAGCGAGCTGCGCGGTCGATGTAATCAGTAGGCCGATGACGAGCGAGTGCGTCCGGCCCTTGAACGGAGAGCCTGTCACTTCTATCCGATGATTCTACGCGAGCGGGCGATCTGAGGCCAATCGTGGCTGCTGGTGTTGAGCCGAACTGACCGCTGCCGCAACTCGGTTCACGAGCCGAGGAAAGGCAGCCGCGGACTCCAGCAATCGCCCGGATGGTCGGATTCCGTTGATGCATTGTTGCAACGAACAGCGGACTACCCGTTGCACCATGCCCTCAGGCCGTTGGCGTGCGTTGCCGGACGAGGAGTGACCTAGGCCTGACTGGTCCGGCACAGCCCCTTGTTTGAG
>LXNJ01002314.1_pt1 | contig 10571 bp, 9 predicted proteins | sample 809081 | NCBI WGS metagenome assembly LXNJ01 (sample SAMN04870510, study PRJNA318959) | sponge metagenome | biome: sponge; feature: marine sponge reef; material: water | host: Petrosia ficiformis | place: Greece: Milos, Mediterranean Sea | collected 2013-05-29 | depth 5-7 m
GCGTTTGTTCGAATCGAGGGAGATCAAAGAGATGCCATCCGTCACGGCAGCCGACGGCCCGGTCGCCGTCACCGGTGCCTCGGGCTACATCGGCGCCCACACCGTCATTGCGCTTCTCAAACGGGGCTACGACGTACGCGCCTGCGTCACCGACCTGTCCAACCCCGACAAGACGGGATTCCTGCTTGCCCTGAACGACGAGCAGCTTGGCTCTGTGACCTTGCACGAAGCGAACCTGCTCGAAGAAGGCAGCTACGACGCGCCGTTCAAGGACTGCAGTGCGGTGCTGCACGTGGGTACGCCGATGGGCTACGGCGGGGCCAACAATCCGCAACAGGTCTACGACGGCGCCATCAACGGGGTCCACAACATCGTTGCCTCCGTGACGAACTCCGGGTCGGTCAAGCGGCTGGTCTACACCAGTTCCTTCGCGGCCATCGGCCATCCGTCGCCGCCCGGCTACCAATACACCGAGGCCGACTGGGCGTCCGACAACCGCGACAACGACAAGAACTGGAACACCGAGAACCTCATCGAGAAGGGCGAGGTTGGCTATTCCATGGCGAAGGTCGAATGCGAGCACCTCGTGAACCGCCTTGCCGCCGAGGATGGCCGCTTCGATGCGATCTCGGTGTGTCCGTGCGTCGTGCTCGGGCCGTTGTTGAGCCCGGTTCACGAATTGCGCGGCTCGTGGCAGTTCTTCCTGGGCCGCATGCTCGCCGGGCACCCTTGCCAACGCGGCTGGCAGGCGCTGTGGAACATCGTCGATGTGCGCGACTGCGGTGAAGCGCAAGCGCTCATGATCGAGTCCGACGTGTGCGAGAACGGCTCGCGCTACATGCTCTGCGCCACGAACGACTCCGGTGAGATCACCGCCATGCAACTTCACGAGCATCTGCAGGCGCTCTTTCCCGAGATCGACGTCGGCGGCGTGACGCCCGAGTACGAGGCCATGGTCGAGAAGTACGGCGCACCCTACAACGCGCCCCGCGCCCACTGCGACAAGGCTCGCGAGGAACTGGGCCTTGAAACCCACGCCATCGAGGACACCCTGCGCGGCACCGGCGAAACCATGATTGAACTCGGCCTCGTCGAGCCGAAGCTGAAGTAACGGCATGGCTGACGAAACGGCCGTGGCGGAGGGCTTCACGGTGAAGCTCGCTCGCTCGGGAAAGCGGGTGTTCGTGCCCAAAGGCGGTTCCATCCTATTCGAACTTCTCGGCGAGGATGTGCTGGTTCCCTATGCGTGCGGTGTTGGCATCTGCGGGGCATGCTGGCAACGGGTGGTTTCCGGCGAGCCGGACCACCGCGATTTCTGTTTGAGCGACGAAGAACGCAACAAGGGGGCCGTGATGATCTGCTGCGCCGGATCGTTGACCCCGGAGTTGGAGTTGGACCTGTAGGGGTTGCGGCGCAAGCGCGTCGGGGCGGCTAACGCCCGGGGGGCGTCCCCGCCCGCCCGCGGTTCCGAGGCGCGCCGGCGGTACGAAGCACGGGACGGGACAAGCCCGTCCCCTACGCGTTTCAACGGCGCAGGTTTACACGGATCTGTCGCCTCGTGGCGCAAATCGAACAAAGGTGTAGGCTGGCGAGGTCTTGGGATTGTGACCTCGGCGCAGCCTACTAGGGGGAGGGGTCTTGCGCCTGATTCCAACGCTTGTCGCGTGGGAACCAGTTCATATGCCGCATGTTACCTGAGGTAACACCCGTGTCAATAGGTAACGTGCAACTTTTTTTGCACGCTGCGAGTGCACCGTTTTCGGGCACGCCGGATGTCGAGATGAGGGTCGGCTTCGCAAACGGCGGGGACGCCACCAGCCGGCAGACTGCTAGAATCGTTTTCAAGCATCTTGAACGCCATTCGGTGTGCTAATGGCCGACCGCGAGAATCCGACGTCCCACAGCTACTTCTCCCAGCGACTCCGGTTGCACTACCTGGATTGGGGAAACGACGACGCGCCGGACATGCTCCTGATTCACGGCGTCCACGACCACTGCCACTCCTGGGACTGGCTGGCCCAACCGTTGCGCGACCGGTTCCACGTGGTGGCACCGGATTTGCGCGGCCACGGTGACTCCGAGTGGACCCGCGGCAGTCCCTATTCGTACCTGGAGTACGTCCAGGACATCGCCCAACTGGTTCGCCAACAGCGTCTTGACCCGGTGACGATCGTGTCGCATTCCCTCGGCGGCACCATCGCGTCGATCTACGCGGGAACGTTCACGGAGTCCGTCGACCGCCTGGTGATCATCGAGGGGGTGGGACTCTATCCCACGGACAGCGCCTCGCCGGGCGAGCGTCTGCGACAGTGGATCGATGCCAACTACTCGCTCGCGGCCCGGGTGCCACGTCGCTACGGCAGCTTGGAAGATGCCTATCACCGCATGCAGGAGACCAACCCGCACCTAGCGCCGGACCAAGCCCGCCACCTGACGATCCACGGCAGCAACCAGAACGAGGATGGTACCTATACCTGGAAGTTCGACAACTACACGCGCACGCCGCGCCCCTACGACATCCCCAACGCCGACTTGGCGGCGCTTTGGGAACGCGTTCACTGCCCGGTCCTGATCGTTAATTCCCGGCAGGGTTATCCGCATCGAATTGGCCACGACAACACGTTGCGTCACTTCAAGAACGTGACGTTGCGGGAGATCGACGATGCCGGACATTGGACGCACCACGACCAGTTGGACGAGTGCATCTCGGTGATCGAGGAATTCTTGAGCGTACCGGTCGCCTGATCGGCACCCTTCGCGAATCGGGAATCGAGCGAATGACCCATCACGACGTCACCTACGAAGTCGTCAACAACGTAGCCCGCATTACCACCAACCGGCCGCGCTACCGCAACGCCCAGAGCCGACGCCTGCTCGAGGAACTCGACGACGCCTTCCGCACGGCGGCGGAGGACAGGGACGTTCACGTCGTCGCGTTGTTCGGCGCGGGGGAGCACTTCTCGGGTGGTCACGATCTCGGCACGCCGGAAGAGATGGCCGATCAGCGGGAACGTCCCATCGAAGAGGGTCTGCGCGGCCGTTTCGAGCGCTCGAGGGACCTTTTCGTGGACAAGACCATGCGTTGGCGAAACGTCCCGAAACCGACGATCGCGGGAATCCAGGGCTATTGCATCTACGGCGGGTGGATCGTCGCGAGCGCGATGGACATCCTCTATGCCGCCGACAACGCCATGTTCCTGGGATCGAACTTCCAGTTCTTCTCCGTGCCGTGGGACATGCATCCCCGCCGCGCCAAGGAACTGCTCTTCGAGTCCCGTTTCATCGATGCCGAGGAGGCGTTGGCGCTGGGACTCGTCAACCGGGTCTTCCCCGAGGAACGGCTGAACGAAGAGGTCGTCGCATACGCCGAACGCATCGCCCGCAACGATCCGTTCCAACTACGCATGATCAAGATGGCCGTGAACCAGGTCCAGGACACCCAGGGATTTCACGCCCACATTACGGCGGCCCACCTCATGCACATGGCATCGGCGGAGGGCGAACGTGACCCGGGCTACGCGCTCAAGGTACCCAAGGGTCGACGCCGACCGATGGTGGAGCGTGCCTTCGAACACTACCGGCTGAACAAGGACCGTTCGTCGTGACCGTGCCCCGCTTCCTTCCGTTGGACTTCACGGAACGGCCTGCGGCGGAGATGAGTGAGCGGGCGGCATTGTTCAGTGAACTCATGCGCCGCCGCCGAACGGTTCGGCACTTCGATGCGCGACCGATTCCCGACGATGTCATTGAACACGCGCTCATCGCCGCGGGAAGCGCGCCGAGTGGCGCCAACCGGCAGCCATGGCATTTCGTCGTCGTCACCGAAGCCGCCAAGAAGGCGGCGATCCGCGAGGCGGCCGAGAAGGAGGAGCGCGAGTTCTATTCCCGACGCGCCTCCAAGGAATGGCTCGAGGCCTTGGAACCGCTCGGCACGGACGCCGACAAGCCGTTCCTGACGACCGCCCCGGTATTGATCGCGATCTTCCTGCGCCGGTTCAACCTCGATGCCGAGGGCAAGCGGCTGAAGAACTACTACACCGCGGAGTCTGTGGGCATCGCCACCGGGATGCTGATCACTGCCTTGCACTACGCGGGCGTTGCGACGCTGACCCATACGCCGAGTCCGATGCGGTTCCTCAACGACCTGCTCGACCGTCCCCCGGACGAGCGGGCATTCCTTCTGCTCGTCGCCGGCTATCCGAGCCGCGATGCCGAGGTGCCCGACATCGGCAAGTACCCGCTTCGAGAGTTGGCGACCTTCGTATAGGGCGATCCTATCGCGCCCGTTCACCCGAGATGGTTCCCTGCGCCGCGTAGACGAGGCGCTTGTCGCGACCCGTCTTCTGGTTTGGCCACCGCATCGGTTCGCCGAGAGCGGGACGGGACAAGCCCGTCCCCTACGCGTCCGTGCGGCGCAGGTTCGTAGGGGCGACCCTTGCGGTCGCCCGCCAACGGGCATTCGTGCGGCGCAGGTCGTTGGGACGACCCTTGCGGTCGCCCGCCCAAGCCACCGCCCGGGACCTCGTAATCAGCGGTGCTAACCCGTTGTCTCTGCCGCGCAAGCTCGTAGGTAGTCCACCACCTCGTGGGGGTTGCCCCGCATCACGATACGGTCCTTCTTGCCCGCCAGTTGATAGTCGTACATGGGATCGTAGTAATACTCGAGAAGACGCCGGATCCATACACGGTGTGCGTCGGCGCGGCGGGGCGCATCGGCTCGGAAGGCGGCGTCCATCAAGGCCGCGAGTTCTCGGTAACGGACGCCGCCAAGGCGCCGTTCGATCCGCGATAGGGCGGTGGTCAGGTGCGGCTCCGGATCGTGGGAATCGACGACGTATTCGCGAAAGATGTTGTCGATCCGACCCGCGTCGTCCACGTCCAATAGCACGATCGGTGCATGCTGCATGGCGCTGTAGAGCGTGGCGGGTATTGCGAGCCGGCCGATGGTACGGCTCTCGTCTTCGACCACGACGGGCTCGTCCGGCGACAGCTTGAGGAGCGCCACCGCGACCGCGTTCTCGAAGGTCACCGGCGGCGGTTGGGGAGTCGGGAACCCCCCGAAGGCGGATCCGCGGTGGTTCGCGATGGCCTCGAGGTCGACGTAGGCGGGCGCTGCCCGCACCACCTGGGTCTTTCCGGAACCGGTCCGCCCGCCGACCACAACGAATCGTCGCGCCGCTGCAGCGGACTGGATGGTGTGGAGGCAAAATTGACGCAGCGCCTTGAATCCCCCGGCAACGCGCGGTAGGTCGATGCCCGCGTCCGCGAGCCAGCCTTGGGCGATTTGCGAGCGCAATCCACCACGCCAACAGGTGATCAGGGCTTGGGGGTGTTCATCGGCGAAGGCCCGCCAAGCCGCGATTCTCGACGCCTTGGTGTCGTCGGCGACGAGTTGGTGCCCGAGAGCGACGGCGGCTTCGTGCCCTTGGGCCTTGTAGGTCTTGCCGACGGCGTCTCGTTCGTCGTCGGTCAGCAGCGGCAGGTTTACGGCACCGGGCACCGCGCCGCGGTGGAACTCCACCGGCGAGCGCACATCGATCAACGGACGGGCGTCGCGGAGGATGTTGGCGTAGTCGTCGACGGCGAACAGGGACACGTCATTTGGCGCGGAGATCCGCGCGTCTGAGGTTAAGGAACTTGCTCGCGGATCTCTTCGCCGGCGCGGAACGCTTCGAGATGCTCGAGCAGGATCGGCAGGTCGTCGTTGGAAGAGGCCCGCGCCTCCTCGACGGCTTGTTCCTGCACGGCGACCGCCCGATCGAAGTTGCCGTTGGCGGCGTAGGCGGCCGCCCACGTGTCGAGGTAGGCCGGGTTGCGCCGCGCTTCCGCGCTCTCCGCCATGATTCGCTCCATGATCTCCAGCGCGAAGCGTTCGTTGCGGAGCTTCGGTAGGTTGGTCACCGCCAGGCGCCAAGCGACTTGGTTCACGAGGTAGGGATCGTCGGGTGCCGCCTTGACGGCATTCTTGAACCAGGATCCGGCGCGACGGAAGCTCCGTCCCACGTGCAGGCCCCTGGCATACAGGTCCCCGATCAACACCATGGCATGGGCGTTATCGTTCCTCGCGAACTGACGGACCCATCGGTACGCTTGCTCGTTGAACCCCCGGTCGACCTCCCGGTGCATCAAGAACCGGGCGTACTCCAGCTTGCCCACCTCGTCTCTCTCCGCGGCGCGCAGGAAGTACTGCTCGGCACGTTCGTGATCCCGGTCGACGAAATCCCCCAGTACGTGGTGCCAGCCTAGCCAGAGGAGGGCTTCCGGGTTGCCGAGTCCTGCCGAGCGCGTGATCAACGTCATCCCGTCGGCGGTTTTATCGTTGCCGTAGGCGCCGATTAGGTAAAGCCTGCCGAGTTCGAACATGGCGTCGTCGAAGCCGGCACGGATCGCCACCCGGAAATTCTGTTCGGCGCCCACCAGGTACTCATCGCGCTCCTTCGGCTCTTGGGATCCGTTGAATGCAGCTTGCACCCAGAACTCCGCGAGTATTCGGTTCGCCACCGCATTCCCGGACCTCGCGGCGAGGCGCAGTGCATGTAGGGCGTCATTGAATTGGCTGAGACCCTTCCAGCCTAGGAAAGCGAGGGCAGCGGGGTCGTTGCCGGCGGCAAGTACTTGGATGAAGGCCATGTGGCTGAACTTGTCGCAAATCCGCAACTCAGCGCACGTTCGCGGTTGCCCGATCGGAAAGACCGTGGTCGGCTTGCGGGCCACGGATGCCGAGATTGCGGAATAGAGCGTGTCGAGGTCGAAGTACGTGCTCTGGAGTGGCCGGTTCTCATCGGACGCGGTGATCCAAAGCATGAACGGATGTTCCTGCGATTGGCGGTAGGACGACCCCACGGCGGTCAGGCCTCGGGCCCGCACGTATCCCCGGGCTTCGTTGGGCGACAGGGCCGGGTAGGGGGTTTCAAAGGATCCGTCGCCGCTCGATTCGACCGCGGCACGGATGGCAGCGATCCACGACTCGTGCACGGCGGCTTGCTCCGGCATGTCGACATGGCGGTAGAACTTGGCGAGCGCCTGGTGACCCGTGATGCTGGCCGGGTAGTGCTCGAGAACAGCGGAACCGATGGGACCAAGGCGCAGGGGCTGCTCCACCTGCAGCAGACCGTCGACTTCCTGCTCTAGAAGCGTGACGGCCCGGATGCGTTCGTCCACATCGGGGGTGGCCAGGAACGCTTCCCTGATCCGCGTTACGACGTCCGCGTCGATGGGCTGTTCGTCGAGGGCCAGGTCCGCCACTTCATCGTAGGGCAGGGGCGGCTCGGCGGGCACGGTCGCGCAACCCGCGGCGAGAAGGCAGGCGAGAATCAACGTGCCAAGCACGTGATCCGGCCAGACTGTTGCGACAACGAGATTCACAGTCAGAGTGTAGCGCATCCGCCTTCGGCCAACCGGGATTCGGGTATGCTTGCGGCATTGGCTCGCGCGGGGACATGGCATGGTCTTCCTGAGAAAGTTGAGATTGCCGAGCGAGAACGAGGCTTTGCCCGGGCGTGACGAGGTAATGCCCGTGCCGCCGACCCATTTCGTCAACGGAAACCCGCTCGAAGGCCCCTTTCCGCAAGGGTACGACTGCTTCCACGCCGGATTGGGTTGCTTCTGGGGTGCCGAACGCAAATTCTGGGAGACCGAGGGGGTCTGGACGACGGCCGTGGGGTATGCGGGCGGACACACCAAGAACCCGACATACGAGGAGGTTTGCTCGGGGCTCACCGGGCACACGGAGGTCGTCCTCGCCGTGTTCGACCCGGCGCTCGTTGACTACGCGGATTTGCTCAAGGTGTTCTGGGAAGCGCACGACCCTACCCAGGGCATGCGCCAGGGCAACGATATCGGCACGCAGTACCGGTCCGCGATCTACGTCTACGACGACCGCCAGCGCGAGCTTGCCTTGGCTTCGAGAGAGCAGTATCAGCGTGCACTGTCGGCAGCCGGCTACGGTGAGATCACGACCGAGATCGAAGGCGCCCCGAGGTTCTACTACGCCGAACACTACCACCAGCAGTACTTGGCGAAAGTGCCGAACGGCTATTGCGGGCTGGGCGGCACGGGAGTGACGTGCGGTATCGAGCCCCTGGTCGAGTTCAGGGGAGCGGCGGGACGGTAACTGCTCCGGCGCAAAAATGCGGGTGAACCGTTGGGCCCACCCGCAGTGCCAATACTCCTAGCCTAAGTTAGTCGACTCGACAGCCGCCGGCAGGCTGTTCAACGATCGACACCTGAAGTATACAAAAATGCCTCGACGAACAGTAGATTGAATCGGGCCGGCGGCGATATAGACTGGCCGACTTCCACCGACCGGGGCACACGTTGACCCACCACCTGTCGATCGCTTGCAGGGAACAGGTCCGTAGGGGCGACGCTCAACGCGCCCGTAGGGCGCGCAGTCACCCGCGTGGGCCGATGTGGCCGTTTCGACACGGGACGGGACAAGCCCGTCCCCTACGCGTCACGTTGGCGATTGGTTCATTGACCATCGGTGCAAAGTCCGGAGCAACGGTTTGAACGCTAGGCGCGTCGGCGTCGGTGTCGACTTCGGAACCAGCAACTCCGTTGCGGCCGTATTCGACGGTGACGAGGTCGCGTTGGTCGCGTTGGAGAACCGCGGCACGGATTCGACCGGCGCGTCGGAACACGAAGCGGAAATCATGCCCTCGGCGACCTATATCGACCGGGCCCTGCAGACCCGGACCGGGCAGGACGCCATCGACAGCTACATCGACGACAACACCGGTCGCAAGGTCGAACTGGTGCCGGAGGTCATCGGCAAGGCGATGCTGGCCGTTGGGTACGCAAGTGCCGGTTCGCGCAATCCGGGCGAGACCATGACCGTTGACGTCTACGGAGACGCCATGACCGATACCGGCATGCGCGGCCGTCTTTTCCGTGGCACCAAACGCCTGTTGGGCAGGTCCGATGTGCGCCGGCTCATGGTGTTCGACCACCCCTTCCGATTGGTGGCCCTGGTGACGCCGATCCTGCTCCGGATGCGCAAGGCGTTGTCCGCGAGAGTCGGCTGTTTCGATCATGGTTGCGTGGGACATCCGGTGAATTTCGAAGGCCGAGACGAATATCGAAACCAGCTTGCGCTCGCGCGGCTCGGCGAGGCGTATAGCTACGCAGGGATTGCGAAGCCGAGGTTCTATCCGGAGCCGATTGCCGCGGCCGTGAGCTTCCTGCACGCCAACCCGGACGCGGTGGGCGAGCATGTGCTGACCGTCGACTTCGGTGGCGGCACGCTGGATTTCTGCATTCTCGAACGAACGCCGGACAACCGCTTCCGCGTGGTCAACACCCACGGCATCGGCTTGGGTGGCGACCACATCGATCAGCGCCTATTCCGCGAACTGCTGTTCCCGCTGCTCGGCAAGGGCGAGCGCTGGCGTCGTCCCGGCGAATACGCGGACATCGACACCGTGTTCCCCTTCGACGAGTACGAGGAGTTCCTGGTGAACTGGCCGGTTACCTATCTGCTCAACCAGAATCGCTACACGACGGCCGTCAAGGACTGCATCGATCACGGCGGCCCGGAGCAGATCAAGTTCCGCCGGTTGCGGGAACTGATCGAGCAGAACCTCGGCTACCTGGTGTTCCAGGCCATCAAGGAGTTCAAGGCGCGGCTGTCCCACGAGGACGAGGCCGTGTTGGATATTCCGGAGATCGACGTCGATGTCCGACTATCCCGCGAGACGTTCGAAGCGATGATCGGGGATATGCTGGGACGCATCGAGGAGGGCATCGAGGCCACTCTCGCGCAGGCGCGCTTACCCCGATCGGCGATCGACATCGTCCTGCGAACCGGCGGCTCGTCGTTGATTCCCGCCGTGCGGCGCCTGCTCGATGGCTTCTTTCCGGGCCGGGTGGTGGACCACGACCCGTTCACCAGCGTCGCGACGGGTCTCGCCATCGCGGACTACCATCAACTACCGGCGGGACCAGCCTAGGGAAATCGCCCGCCGGGACCCGTTGAACGAGAGGCTAACAATGACCGTGAATTTCGAAGCCGTCCTGGGAGCCTTCACCGCCGCGATCGAAGCCGGCGACGGCAAAGCGCTTGCGGGGCTGTTCACGCCGGAGGGCGTCTATCACGACGGCTTCTACGGTGCCAACGTCGGCCGCGACGCCATTGCCCGGATGCTCGAAGAGGAGTTCTGGGGCCACGCCGAGGGGTTCCGTTGGCGGATGTTCGACCCGGTTTGCGACGGCCGGATCGGCTACGCGCGGTATTTTTTCAGCTACGACTCGAAGCTCTCGGGTGTCGAAGGGCGGACGGTCCGGTTCGACGGGATGAGCCAATTCAACTTCGAGGGCGAACTCATCGCCTGCTACCGGGAGCAGTTCAATACGGGCATGGCTATGGTCCAGCTCGACTTTGCGCCGGATCGAATCGCGAACCACCTCAGGAAGCGCGCGGCGGCGCTCAAGAAGCCGGTCCCGTAGGGGACGGGCTTGTCTTGCGCCAGGCGAAGCTTGGCGAAGGGGGAAGTGCATGCAGGCAGGGGTCGCCCAGGAACCTGGGAGGTCTCGTCGTCTCCACCGGGGACGCGGCGCGGACGGCCGCGATA
>LXNJ01002315.1_pt1 | contig 10571 bp, 4 predicted proteins | sample 809081 | NCBI WGS metagenome assembly LXNJ01 (sample SAMN04870510, study PRJNA318959) | sponge metagenome | biome: sponge; feature: marine sponge reef; material: water | host: Petrosia ficiformis | place: Greece: Milos, Mediterranean Sea | collected 2013-05-29 | depth 5-7 m
TCAAGAAATCAACGGTATGAATCATGGCGAATCATGTAGAATACCAAAAGCGTATTCTACCAAGCGCATTCGTCTTTAGTCATTCACCGGGTCCGAATGTCTTATGGCATTCCCCGTGTGGCATGCTGCGCCTCTTACATTCTTAATTCCAATGTGAACGCAAAGAACGGGACAATCGGCAATTGGGCAATCGGCACCTCTTTTGTAAAGTGCTCACCATAGCGGACTTGGAGGATATTTCTACGATTATAAGCGTTCCAAAGTTCAAAAGTAAATCCACCCTTTAAATTATCTAAACGAATGAAGGAGTAATGAACACGTAGATCCAAACGGTGATATGGTGCTGTACGTTTTTGGACACCCCAAATCGGCAGCCATGTTTGGTTTTTAGTGAACGGGTTGATATACTCTTCTCTGCCTTCTAATGTGGTATACAGAACCCCACTCTTGTATTGCCAATTCGCGCCGAATTCCCACGACTCAAAAGTGGAGTTCAGATTAATTGTCAAAACATGAGGGGTGCCAAACATAAAATCTCTTTCTTTTTCGTGAGGGGAATCTTGACGTTTTGAAACAGTATAGGAATAGGCAACCCAACCCCGAAAAGCTTCTCCGATTTCGTGTTCCAGTGAAACTTCAACACCTTTCACAGACCCAGTTTTCAGATTTTCGTAGCGTTTCTCTGATAGGTTGAAGGTAATCATATCGCTAAGGTTTTTGTAATAGCCTGCAACTTCAACCTTTGTTTCCGATGTCAGCCTTTTTTCAATTGCAACAACGTAATGTCTTGCTAAACTGGGCGCGATCTCAGGATTTTCGTTTCCAAGCGCGACTTGGAAGAGGCGTGGATTTTGCACATAATTTCCAAACATAAAACGTAGGTCTATCGGTAGAAGAGATAATCCCATACCGTTTGTTTGTTCAGGACCAAGTGTTAAACCGAGTAACCCGCGTGGCTGAAGCGAAAAGGAGTCAATCAGATTAAAGTAATTTGCTCGCATTCCTATAGTGGCATAGAGGGCAGCATAGCGAGATGAAATGAGGTCTTGCGTTGCCTGCAGATAACCTTCAAGTCGATGCAGGGCTTTAGATGTGACAGTGTGGACTTTCTCTCCCTGTGCCTTTAACCTAAAGTCATAGTCCCAATCACCTTCTTCAAGTGGGCGTGCCCCGATGCTGTTAAGACTTGACGGTAGATATGAAAGATCAAAACCTGATTCTATCAATGTCTTCGGAAATTTAACCCAATACTGAAGATCGCCACGAAGTGAATAGACACTATCCGTGTTTCCATAGAAATATCCGTCACCGTATTTTAATGCCCTACGAGAAAATGACCGTGTCAATGATACAACAGACCTAAACGTTTTTTCTTTTCCAGAATAGAGATGAATGCCTTGTGAATCAAAAGGATTTTCCGATTTCAATGGACCACGCAAGTCACTATCAGAGACTTCATCGGGACCGAGGCGAAATTCAGCTGAATCGTCTGCTGCAATAGTGTTAACGACCAACCTGTGGTTCTTAGTTAATTGGTAAACTGCCTTTCCCTGATAACTCCAGAAACTCGGCACCTGAGTTACTAAATCCTCCTCAACCTTCACTAAACGCGGCAACAATTCAAAAAGCGGTCCCATATAACTACGCCGACCAAAAGCGTACCAATATCCGCGTTTACCGATATTTCCTTCAAGAAACGCTTGGGAATACACCAGATTGGAATTGAGTTTACCTCCCAAGCGAGTATCCGTGATACTCCGGGAATAGATGTCAATGACTGCTTGAGAATCGGAACCAAATTCTGCACCGTACCCGCCTGGGTACACTTCAACATTTTGAATTACCTCTGCATTTACTGTAGAAACGATTCCGTAGAGATGATATGGATACCCCAAGGGTAAGCGATCAAAATAGTAGAGATTATCTTCAGGTCCACCGCCACGCACGGAAAGGATTCCGGCAAAATCATTCAAAACACCAACACTTGGCAGTTGGTTTAAAAGCCGTAACGGATCTCCACCTGTTCCAATGGCATTTCTAAATGTAGACCCTTTGAAAGTGTGTCTTGGTTTCTTTTCTATCCGTTCTGCTTCGACTACTACTGGTGGTAAGGTGATAGTATCATCCGATGCATCGTCTTTGATAGGATCACCGCTTTGTCCGATGGCACTGAGAGGAATTATAAAAAATAAAAGGATCAAGATATATTTCAGGTTTCTACTCCGAAGAAAACCATTTAGAATTCCGCTGTAATACCTAAATAAGGGATAATAGGCAACTGATAAATTGAACTTCTCTCTGTATAGTCTTCGTTATATCGATAATCAAGGAGATTCTGTCGGTTATAGGCGTTAAGTAGTTCTAAAAAGATGCCTAATTCCCAACTATTAAATCGAAAAGCTTTGCTCACCCGTAGGTCCAACCTGTGGTAAGGAGGTAATCTTTCTGAGTTCGTTTCACCATAATTAGGAAGATAGATAGGTTTTCCATTTCTCGGATCAAGTATGAGTGATGCATCAATAACAGGTGTATATGGGTTGCCAGTTCGGTACTGCCATTTCGCACCGAATTCCCAAGTAGGCGTGAGGTTATAACTTGCTGCAACGGTAGCGACATGTGTTTGATCAAACGAATAGTAACGATAAGGTTCTCCAATACGGTCGCGTCGTTTTGACAGCGCGTAAGCGTAGGAAACCCATCCAAAAAACTTATCGCCACGCCGATGCCTAAGAAATATTTCTGTTCCTTGCGCATACCCCTCACCCTGATTTTGATAGACGGATGCCTCATCAGCAGTCACTAAGTTGGCAAGGTTTTTGTAATAAGCGGCCATTTTGATTTCTGTATCTGGTGACAGTTGACGTTTGAGTTCAAGGATGTAATGACTCGCCTGACTGGACTTTAACTCCGGATTCCCAACACTCGGTGAAAGTTGCCCAGGAATCGGCGCTTGATTGTAAATACCATAGGCAAATTGAAGTTCGGAACTGTTAGGAAGTTCAAGCCGTACGCTACCGCGAGGTTGAATAGAGACCTCGTCAATTTCGCTGAAATAATCTGTCCGAAGTCCAAATACAACCGATAAATAAGGGAGTAGGTTATACCTATCTTGTAAATATGTTTCAATCCGTTGTCCTCGGACGGTCTCATTAATTTCAAACTTATCCTCAAATCGGATATCAAACTCTACCTCACCCTCATCTGGGATTCGTGTGAAGGTCCCGGTTACCTCACCGGGTTCAAGTCCGAGAATGAGTCCTGATTCCAAACGATGTTTTTCGTTTATTTCATAGGATAAGTCTTCGCGAAGTGTGTAGGTGGGCGCATCAATATATAGAGAAATTAGTGGGCCGAAATTGACGTCAAATAGAAAGTTAGAACGGGTAAAAGATAAATAGGAAGTAAGCCGGTCTGTTAGCGAGGAACGCAGGTGGATCCCACCGCCTTCAAATCCACTTTCAAAGCTGGTATCACCTCTAAAATCTTCGTCTACATTTTCACCATCTAATTGCACGGCAAACTTATCACCTGATGCAAAAAGATTGAAAAAAAGCTGGTGTTTTTCGCTGAGGTCGTAGCCTGCTTTGAGTTGATAATCCCAAAAACGAGGAAAGGCAGTGATCGCTCCTGTGTCAAATGAAAGTGAACCGATAAATAGGTCAATGTAACTCCTACGTCCAGCAGCATACCAATACCCTTTTTCACCGATTTTTCCTTGCAGTAATCCCTCTGAGTAAAGCAGATTGAGATTAAATTTTCCACGCATATTCTCCGGACTGCTGCTTTGCGAATAGATGTCTATTACGGCTTGAGAATCCACACCATACTCAGCACCATAACCCCCTGCGTAGACATCAATTCTATCAATGATTTCGGAACTCAATGACGAAACGAGTCCACCAAAGTGGTAGGGATAACCGACGGGCACGCGGTCAAAGTAGTAGAGATTGTCTGTATCGGAACCACCGCGGATATAGAGTGCGCCGCTAAAATCGTTCGCTACACCGATCCCCGGAATAGCAGGCAAGGCACGAAGCGCATCACCCGCAGTGCCGGGGATACGTGTTATTTCTTGAGATTCAATACTCTTTTTACTAACACTTTTCGGAACACGTTTCGTCTTTACCTCCACGTCCTCAAGTTGATAGTCAACTGCGCTGATGAATATGTTAGGTGTAAGCGTTTTGCCAGCTTCAACGTTAACAGAGATTTTTTCAGTTGATTCCGAATTTGGCAATGATATTGATATGGTATATTGACCTTCGGGAATTTCCTTTATAGAGAATTTTCCTTTTTCGTCTGTCTGTATGCGCTTGTCAAGTTCAATGATATGAACTTCTGCACCTGCTAACGGTTCATCCGTGCCTCTACTATAAACAGTGCCTTCAATCACACCTGTTTGGGCAAAGACTGTTGTAGGGATTATTAAAACCATTAGCAGACATAAAAAATATCTCATGATGTATAACTCCTATGCTCAATGTCTTGAAATTTCATGTTACATTTGATACGTTAAATTATACTATATCTATTGCCAGAATTGCAAAATTGATATGTAATTTGAATAATCAAAATTCAATCGTCAAGCCGAAATAGGGCAACCTTGGAAGTTGATTACCTTCCTCTTCCTCAGTCTCATGTTCTTCAACTGTGAATTCTTCACCCAGAACCTCAAATGTTCCCGCTTGCTGAATAAACTGAATAGCATTTCTACGATTGTATACGTTCAGAATTTCAATGAAGCCACCGATCTTCATTCCAAAAAGACTCCATTTTTTGCTAATTCTGAAATCTAATTTGTGGTACGGTGTTAGTTTCACCCATACGGTTCGGTCCAAACCTGCAAAGAGTGGGTTTAATCCAAGCGTTACTGGGTCTTGAATAGGAATGATTGTGCTAAAAGGTGCCCCAGATGTTCCGCTTAAGTATTGCCACTTCGCACCGATCTCAAAATCCTTGCTGAAGCTATAGTTTGCCACAACACTAACGATGTGTGTGTTATCAAAAAGATAGGGTTGATATGCAACATCTGCATTTTCTCGCCGTTCTGCGTGTGTGTATGCATAAGAAATCCAACCGAAGAACTTATCGGGGACACGATGTCGTAGGAACAACTCAACACCGCCCACATACGAAGCTCCTTGATTGAGGAAATTTGACACCTCATCCTCGGCAATCAATTTTTGCATGTCTTTGTAGTATGTAGCGAACTTAAATTCTGTTTGAGATGAGAGTTCATGTTCTATCTCCATGATATAGTGGCGTGCAAGACTGGATTTTAACGCAGCGTTCCCATTTTCTGACAGCAGCTGAGAAAGTTGTGGACTCTGTTCATAATGCCCGTAAGCGAAACGGAGGTTTGAACCGGTTGGAAGTGTGATACTTACGCTCCCGCGTGGTTGAATGGAAACCTGCTTTATCAAATCCAGGTAATCAAGCCTAACACCGAGCGCCACTGAAAGCGCAGGTAATGGGTCGTATCGCGTCTGTAGATAACCCTCCGCACGTTGTAAGTCATGTCCAAATTCGTAATCTCTGGTTTCAGTCGTGCTTAATCGTGCATTTCCATCATCGTCAAACCTAACTTTCCCTGGATCTGTACGCATTAATTCGAACTCTGTCTCTTCATCCAACACTTCTCCAAATGTTGGATAGCTGGCGTGTTCAGTACTATTCGCGGGACTGAAAGCGAAAAGAAAACCCGGTTCAAGTTGTATCTTAGGTGATAATCTATAAGATACATCTTCGCGGAGGGTGTAGACTGGAACGTTAACCTTTAACTCGTACTCAAGAGTATCTGCGGATCTCGAAATCAATTCACCATCATCTCGGACGGTAGTCTCAGAAGTAATCAGACTTGCGTCTATATCAAGAAAGTTGAGTGAACGTGTCAGCGACAAATGTGAAGTGAGATTTTCGGTGAATTTTGAACGAAGATGGATACCCTGTCCATTAAAACCGTTTTTGAAAAAGATAGAAGCCTGAAAAGGCTCGGTTCCTGTTTCATCATCTGTTACCTCTATCTCATCATCTGTTGCCTCTGTTCCATTAACTTCTTCCTCTATTTCAAAATGAAAGTGATCGGTCGCAGCGAATGCATTAACAGTAAGATCGTGGTTTTTAGTGATCGGGTAGGAAAGTTTGAGCTGATAATCTGAAAAGTACGGGAACTGCTGCTCTGATCCAGATTGCCTTTCAAAAATCGGGCCAACGATTAGATCTAAGTAACTTCTCCGTCCGGAGACAGATAAGTACCCTTTCTCTCCGATTTTTCCTTCAAGTAAACCTTCAGAATACCAAATGTTCAGATTAAATTTTCCATCTAACCGTTCCTTAATGCTGTCGCGTGCATGGATGTCAATCACGGATTGCGAATCCAAACCGAATTGCGCGCCGTATCCACCAGCGTAGATGTCTATCTTATCAATAGTCTCTGAACTGATAGTAGAAAGCAAGCCGCCCCAGTGAAACGGATAGCCGAGTGGGGTTCGGTCAAGATAGTAGAGGTTAGATCCAGGGTCGCTGCCACGGATATAGAGTATTCCAAAAAAATCGTTTGGAATACCGATGCTGGGAAGCGTTGTTAATCCCTTTAGTGCATCGGTGCCTACACCTGCAATACGTAGCAGTTCGCTGCCGCGAATGTCCTTACGGCTTACCGTTGGCGGAATGCGTTCCCCTTCAACGACAACTGTTTCTAACTCAAAAACTTCGCCGAGGGACATGTTTGCTTGTGTGGTATGCCCTGCGGTAACCTCAACGGAGGTCCTTGTAGGTGTGGTAAAAGAGGGATGTGTGATTGTGAGGGTGTATGTGCCGGGCGCAATACCTGTGAACCAAGCTTTACCGTCTGCATCGCTTTTTTGGCGTTCGTCAGTTTCAAGGATGTGGACTTCTGCGCCTGCAAGTGGTTTTCCGGTGGTTTGGTCATAGACAGTGCCTTCAATCGTGCCTGTTTGTGCTAATGCAGATATTGGAAGTATAAAAACGAGTAATAGCCAGAAAAGACTTTTTTTCAAATTAATAACTCCTATGCGGATAGGTGATAGAAAAATATCGTAGATTGGGTAGAACAACCTGAAACCCAACTATTTTTACACCCAACGGTTGAATTGTTCGGTTTCGCTTCGCTCTATCCAACGGACATATACATTTGGATATTATTATCAAACGCACGTTAATTTTACAACATATTGTCTCAAGATTGCTAAACTAAAATTCATAGGTAACGCCGACAGTAAATAAAAAGGGGATTTGTGGGACTTTAATAGAGTCCAATGTTGCTGGATCAAAATCTTCGGGCAAATCTTCTGGGGCAATATTTTCAATGACATCTAAAACCTGATTGGAAACGCCTAACCTCATACTGTTTTGGTGCAAAAAGAAATACGCATTCCATATCTCTATAAATTCGGTGACAGGCAAACCAAAATACCGACTCTTGCGGCTCCACCTTAAATCTAATCGGTGGTAGGGAGGTAATTCAGCCTCAAGAATAGCTCCCAGGTTATCGGAGATAATCTTGTTCATACCAAGCGTCACAGGGTCTTGGATTTGGAACAGTGCACCTATTGGTGCTGCAGACGTTCCGCTTAAAAACTGCCATTTCATACCGAGTTCGGAATTATGACTGAGGTTATAGTTTGCAACAATGCTCACAATATGGCTATGATCAAATAGATAAGGTTTGTAGGCATCGTTGGGATGGTTGCGCCGTTCTGAATGTGTATATGCGTATGAAACCCAGCCGAAGAACCTATCCTCGATTCGATGCCGCAAGAAAGCCTCTACGCCACTCACGAAACCGTCGCCTTGGTTGAAATAATCAAAAGAAGGAACAGCTACAGTTGCATCTTCAAGGGAGGCAATAAGCGCATCAAAGTCAATGTTTCGTGAAACCAATTTCTGCAAGTCTTTATAATAGGTGGCAAACTTCAATTCTGTATGCGGGGATAAGTTGTGTTCCAATTCCATAATATAATGCTGTGCTACACTGGATTTCAGTGATCGATTTCCTCCATCCTTTAGTACCTGATATGCTAAAGGACTTTGCTCGTATTGACCATAGGCGAAACGGACGTCAGTACCGATAGGCAGTTTGACACTCATGCTTGCTCTTGGCTGCGTTGAGAGTTCGTTTGTCATATTGAGATAGTCGAACCGTACGCCAAGCGCGAGTGATAAGAATGAAAACGGGTCATACCGTCCCTGCAGATAACCCTCAGCACGGCGAAACGGGTAACTAAATTCGTCAAGCGACCTACTCCCAACCAGTTCGCCATCATCAGAATCTTCGTCCACGAATGCGCGGGTGGAATAAGAAGAACTGTCAGCTGGACTGTAGGATAAGAGAAAACCTGGCTCAAACTGGAAATTGTCTGTTATTTTATAGGCAATATCTGTCCGAAGTTGATATGCAGGAACCCTCGTCTTTGTATCTGTGAATACTCCTTCTCGCGTTGGGCTTTCATCAGTATCAAAAGGAGTGCCAAACTGCATATTGAGGAAGTTAAAAGAACGCGTTAGGGACATGTGAGATGTGAATCTATCTGCAAACTCTGAACGCAGATGAATGCCTGCTCCTTCAAACCCGTTTTTGTAATAGGCAGAAAAGTTACTGTCTTCCTCTGTGTCATCAAATATAAAATTAGAGAAATCAAAATGATCTGTCGCACCCAAAGTGTTGAGTGTTAAGGTATGGTTATCAGTGAATGCATAAACAAACTTGAGTTGATAATCAGAAAAGCGCGGAAGTGTAAAGTTAAAAAAGCGGTTAAAGATGAGACCAGAGAGGTCGCGTCGGAGAGCAGCGGAAGCATACCCTTTCTGACCAATCTTGGTTTGAATGTAAACTTGCGGATATAAAATGTTAATATCAAGAACACCAGCCCTCTGTTTCTCTATCCAATCTGGTGAATGTATATCAATAACCGATTGCGAATCCAAACCGAATTCCGCACCGTAGCCGCCCGCGTAAATGTGAATATCATCAATGGCACCCGAATAAATTGTTGAGAAAATCCCGCCAAAATGAAACGGATATCCCAACGGTACCCGATCAAAATAGTAGCGTGTAGACCCCGGTTCACTGCCACGAATATAGAGAATACCAAAAACATCGTTAGGAATACCTATGCTCGGAAGCGTTGTCAATGCTTTAAGGGCATCACCACCGGTACCTGTGATACGTCTTATTTCTGATCCGCGTATCTCTTTTCGACTGATAGTTGGTGGGATTCGTTTTCCTTTTACAATAACTGTTTCAAGTTTGAAAACCGGTCCCAAATATATTTTGACTTGGGTTGTCCCGCCCGCTTTGATTTCCACCTTGGTTTCCGTTGGTGTGTCGAAAGCGAGATGTTTTATTGAGATAGTATAAGTTCCAGGAGTGATGTCGGTGAATCGGAATTTTCCATCCCTTTTGGTCTCCTGACGTTGCTCGGTTTCCACAATGTTAACTTCTGCGCCTGCTAATAACGCACCGGTATCACGATCATAGACAGCGCCTTCAATATCGCCTGTCGCAGTATCTTTTTCCAATTGAAACGCTGGTCCAAGGTAGATTTTGCCTTGAATCGTTTTGTTTGCACTCATTTCAATTATCGTCTTTTCAGGTGTGTTGAAATTTGGGTGAGACACGGATAGGGTATAAGTGCCTATAGAAATTCCGGTGAACCGAAACTTTCCATTTGCATCAGTTTTTTGGTGTTGATCTGTTTCGAGGATGTGAACATCTGCGCCTTCAAGCGGTTTGCCTGTGCTTCGCTGATAGATTGTGCCTTCAACATTTCCTGTTTGTGCTAAAATTGGTAAAGGGGCAATAGCCAACAAAAACAAAATTAGAATTAAACATACTTTCATACAACGTGATAACTCCTGTTGATTTGTTATGGACATAAAACGTAACATTTTGATTTTTGTTGACCTTTGAGCATAAGTTATTCATGAATTGTGTTTTTACAGTGAATTCATTGTAGAAAATAAATTGCTTTAGGCATTTTCCTCTTTTCCTGCAAACTTATTGGAAATATATTGTAAATCTATTGTTCCAAACACTACAAAAACTTCTAATCACACGCCACTATGAGGCATAATATAAGTATGAAAAAACAAAACCGATCCCCGAAACACAAAGATACCCAGACCATAAACCTGCAGAACACAAGAAAAAACCGTAAATCTTCAATACAGATGAGAAATGGAAAATTGAAATTTATTGAAAACGATAAAAACACCTATAAACCCATGCAGAGACTGGGTTTATACCGGATTTCAAAAAGTTACCGCGGTATGAAAAAAGTTACCAAATGGTAACTTTTTAAGGTAGGCGCGATTTCTAATACCATTTCTAAATAATAACTTCTCATTAACAAAAACGCGTTGGTAGTCGCGCAATTCATTGCCAAATCAACGCCAAGCGCACTTGGGCGAATACGCCAAATCAACGGTATGAATCATGGCGAATGCCATACGGGAATGCCAAAGGGCATTCGGACCCGGTGAATGACTAAAGACGAATGCGCTTGGTAGAATACGCTTTTGGTATTCTACATGATTCGCCATGATTCATA
>LXNJ01002316.1_pt1 | contig 10567 bp, 9 predicted proteins | sample 809081 | NCBI WGS metagenome assembly LXNJ01 (sample SAMN04870510, study PRJNA318959) | sponge metagenome | biome: sponge; feature: marine sponge reef; material: water | host: Petrosia ficiformis | place: Greece: Milos, Mediterranean Sea | collected 2013-05-29 | depth 5-7 m
CCCGGCTCGGGCGTCAGGAAGGCCGGCAGTTCGCTCATCGCCGGGTCGACCAGCAGCGCAATGCGCCGCTCGGTTAGCGCGCCGATCTCGCTCACGGCAAGCGCGATCTGGTCGGCGGCGAAGGCGACCGGCTCGGCATGGAAGTTGCCGCCGGACAGAATTTCGCCGCGCTCCGTCAGGACCAGCGGATTGTCGGTCGCCGCCGCCGCTTCGATGGCCAATACGGAGCCGGCCTGGCGCAGCAGGGTCAGGCAGGCGCCCATGACCTGCGGCTGGCAGCGCACCGAGTAGGGATCCTGCACCCGGGTGCAATCGATATGGGAGGCGCGGATTTCGCTGCCCGCGAGCAGCGCCCGCAGCGCCGCTGCCACGTCGATTTGGCCCGGATGGCCGCGCAGCGCGTTGATCGCCGGATCGAACGCCGTGTCGGAGCCCAGGGTGGCGTCGACCGAGAGCGCGCCGGTGACGAGCGCCGCGCGCAGCAGCCGCTTGGCGTCGAACAGGCCGGCCAACGCCAGTGCGGTCGAACACTGGGTGCCGTTGATCATCGCCAGGCCTTCCTTGGCCCGCAACACGACCGGCTCGATAGCGGCGGCCTCCATTGCCGCGCCGCCGGGCAGCCGTTGGCCGCGATAACTGGCCCTGCCTTCGCCGATCAAAACCGCGGTGAGATGGGCGAGCGGTGCCAGATCGCCGGACGCGCCGACAGAGCCCTGCGCCGGTACCGACGGCGTCACGCCCGCCGCCAGCATCCGCTCCAGCGTTTCGATAATGGCCCATTGCACGCCGGAGGCGCCGCGGCCCAGGCTGAGCAGCTTCAGGGCCATCATCAGCCGGACGATGCGATCCGGCAGGTCCGGCCCGACACCGGCGTTGTGGGAGAGGATCAGGTTGCGCTGCAGGCGCGCGGTCTGTTCCGGCGAGATGCGTGTGCTGGCCAGCTTGCCGAAGCCGGTATTGACGCCGTAGACGGCCTCGTCGCCACGCGCCGCCTGCTCGACGACGGCAGCGGCACGCTCGACTTCTGCCCGGCAGTCGCGGTCCAGGACGACCGGCGGGCTGCCGCGATACAACGCTTCCAGGGCCGGCAGGCTTGTCGATCCAGGGGTCAGCGTGACCGCTTCTGAGGTCATAGCTCTTGGACCAGTTCGGTCATGGTTTTCCGGTATCGCGCACGGATCGCGTCCTCGCCGGGAAGGTGGCCCTCCTCGACGATGCGCCGCCCGGCGACCCAGACCTCCCTAAGCGCCGAACCGGCATTTGTGAAGACCCAGGCGTCGAGCAGCGTCCCGGGATTGTGGGCCGCCAGGGTCGGGTGGTCCCGGTCGAGCACCAGGAAATCGGCGGCCCGGCCTGCCGCAATTTCACCGCAGGGCTGGCCCATCGCCCGTGCACCGCCGACTGCCGCGCCAAGCCACAGGGCGGCGCCCAGCGAACGGGGAGACGCTGCGTCGCCGGCGACCAGCCGCCGCTTCAGGACGAGCCGCTGGGCATATTCCAGCCAGCGCAGTTCCTCGCGCGGATCGAGGGAGACGTTGCTGTCGCTGCCGACGCCGAACGCGCCGCCGGCGGCCAGCCAGCCGGGCAGGGCGAACACGCCGTCGCCAAGATTGGCCTCGGTAGTCGGGCACAGGCCGGCAACCGCGCCGGTCGCGGCGGCGCGCCGGGTCTCGTCCTTGGTCGTGTGGGTGGCATGGACCAGCGTCCAGCGGCCGTCGACAGGCACGCCATCGAGCAGCCATTCGACCGGCCGCAGCCCGGACCAGGCGAGGCATTCGGCGACCTCCATTTCCTGCTCGGCGATGTGGATGTGGACCGGTCCTTCCGGGCAGGTGGCGTCATAGGCCGCCAGCGCGTCGGCCATATCCGCCGGCAGGACGGCGCGCAGGCTGTGCAGCGCTGCGCCGGCGGTCTGCGTCGGGGATGCCCCTGCCAGCGCCGCGACGATCCGGGCCCATTCGTCGATCTCCAGCCGGAAGCGCTGCTGGGTCGGCGCGAGCGGCTCGCCGCCGAAGCCGCCCTCCCGGTACAGCACCGGCAGCATCGTCAGGCGGATGCCGGCCGCTTCGGCGCCCGCAGCGACGCGCCGCGCCAGCTCCGCAATGTCGCTGTAGCGCCCGCCGCCGGGCGGATTGTGGAGATAGTGAAACTCGGCGACGCCGGTGTAGCCGGCCTTGAGCATCTCGACATAGAGATGGGCCGCGATCGCTTCGACCTGCTCCGGCGTCAGGCGGCCGACGAAGCTGTACATGGTCCGGCGCCACGACCAGAAATCCGACCTTTCCTCGCCGCCCGATCGCTCGGTCAGCCCGGCCATGGCGCGCTGGAAGGCGTGGCTGTGCAGGTTCGGCATGCCAGGAATGACCGCACCCGGAAGCTGCGTTTGCCCGGCGGCAGGTGCGCCGGTCTCGATCCGCCGGATCGTGCCCGCATCGTCCAGTTCCAACAGGACATCCCTTGCCCAGCCGGACGGCAGCAGGCAGAGCGGGCACCAGAGATCGGCGGCCCGGTCCGTCACGGCTGTGCCGCTCGTGCCGTGCCGTCGATTGAGGCAGTATTTTCGCGCGTTCGGCTGTACATTTCCGCAGCGCGCAGTACCCCGACCGACCGCAAGGCAAGATCATGACCGTCTGGGACAGCCTCTGGACCAATACCCGGATCGCGACCATGGCGCCGGCCGTCGACGACCCCTACGGCGCGATCGGGGACGGGGCGATCGCGGTGGCGGATGGAAATATTGCCTGGATCGGCCCGGCGGCAGAACTGGACAGGGTGCAGGCACAGGGCGTGCCGGCACACGACGCCGGCGGCGCCTGGATCACGCCGGGGTTGATCGACTGCCACACCCACATCGTCTACGGCGGCAACCGGGCCGCGGAGTTCGAGCAGCGGCTGAACGGCGCGACCTACGAAGAGGTAGCAAGGGCCGGCGGCGGCATCGTCTCGACCGTCCGGGCGACCCGGCAGGCTTCGGTCGACGCGCTGGTCGAAAGCGCCCTGCCGCGGGTCCGCGCGATCCTGGGCGAAGGCGTGACGACTATCGAGATCAAGTCCGGCTACGGCCTCGACACGGCGACCGAGCGCCGGATGCTGCAGGCGGCGCGGCGGATACCGGACCATTCGCCGGTCGATGTCGAGACGACCTTCCTCGGCGCCCATGCCCTGCCGCCGGAATTCTCCGGCGATGCCGACGGCTATATCGACCTGGTGTGCCGCGAGATGATCCCGGCGGTCGCCGAAGCCGGCGAGGCCGATGCGGTGGACGCCTTCTGCGAGACGATCGGCTTTACCCGCGACCAGACCGAACGGGTCTTCCGCGCAGCGCGCGACCGCGGCCTGCCGGTCAAGCTGCATGCCGAACAGTTGAGCGATCTCGGCGGGGCAGCGCTGGTGGCCGATTACGGCGGGCTGTCGGCCGACCATCTGGAATATGCCGGCGAGGACGGCGTGCGCGCGCTGGCGGAGGCCGGGACCGTGGCGGTGTTGTTGCCCGGCGCTTTCTACTACCTGCGCGAGACGCAGGTGCCGCCCATCGACCTGTTCCGCGCGTACGGCGTCGGAATGGCGCTGTCGACCGACTGCAATCCCGGCAGTTCGCCGGTCACCTCGCTGCTGCTGATGCTCAACATGGCCTGCACCTTGTTCCGCATGACCCCGGCCGAGGCGCTGGCCGGCGTAACCCGCGAGGCGGCGCGCGCGCTCGGCCTGCAGGATCGGATCGGCACCCTGGAGCCGGGCAAGGCGGCGGATTTTGCCCTGTGGGACATCGGCAGCCCCGGCGAACTGGCCTATCCGGCGGGCTTCAACCCGTGCCGCGCCGTCGTGAAGAACGGGGCGGTGGTGGCAGGAGAGGTTCGTGCAAATCCATCCTTGCCGAATCTCCCATAGACTTGCCTCGAGTCCTTCAGTGCAACCCCGGACCGGGCGAAGCAGTGCCCGGCCGGCTTTGTAGGGGAGGGTTTGAAACCCTCCCCTACGGTCCGGTATCTGCAATCCGGGTCCGCACAAAAATGCGCGCAACCCATTCCGGAAAATACACGCAGTGCCGCCCCGGACGGAGCGCAGCGACGATCCGGCGTCGAGAGCCGAACCTGCCACCTGTGCCCCTGGCCCTGGACCCTGGCGCTCCCTTCGGTCGGCCGGGGCGGCATGTTGGGTATCGTGGAGCAATGTAAGCCTTGGCGGGACTGGCCGGTCCGGGAAAGCAATCGAGATAATCCCGGCCTGCATCACCCCCGCTCCGGGGCCCAGGCCAACACGGCCTCCAGCATGGCGCGCAGGGCCGGGCGGACCTCGTTGGCCTTGTCCGGCAGATAGCACCACGGCGCGTCCTCCCCGCAGTATGTCGCCATCGAAAGTTCGAGCTGGAAGGCGTGGATACGATTGTCCGGGTCGCCGTACTGGCGGGTGATGAAGCCACCCTTGAAGCGGCCGTCGACGACCAGCCGGCCCTCGCCGAAGTCGCCCAGAGCCTCGGCAAGTTCCAGACACAGGCCGGGATGGCAGGCGCCGCCCGCCGCGGTGCCCAGGTTGAAGTCCGGCAATGTGCCCTCGAACAGGCGCGGCACCTTGGAGACAATCGAATGGCAGTCGAACAGGATGGCGATGCCGTGCTTGCGGTGGATCGAGGCGAGTTCCCGTTCCAGCCGCTGATGGTAGGGCAGCCAGCAGGCCCTCAAGCGCTCGACCTTCTCTTCGTCGTCTGGCTGTGCGCCCGAAAGGTAGAGCGGATTGCCGGCAAAATCCTGCTTCGGGACGAGGCCGGTCGAGACCTGGCCCGGATAGAGCGGGGCGTCGTCCGGCGGCCGGTTCAGGTCGACGACATAGCGCGACCACACCGCCTGGAGCGTCGGAATGCCGAGTTCGTTGGCAAAATCGTAGAGCCTGTCAAGGTGCCAGTCGGTATCCGGCCGCATCAGGGCGCGTTCGGTCATCCGCGCCTCGATGGCTGCCGGGATTGCCGTCCCGACATGGGGAATGCTCATCAGGAGCGGCGCGTCCCCCGGCGTAAAGCGGTAGGGGTTCATGCGCTCCACAGTAGGGGAAAGTCGTCGCCGGCCAGCGGCTCGCCCACTGTGAGGCCGAGATCCGGGAAGGGCGGCGAATGCACACCCTTTTCGGCATAGACGGCGTCATCGCCGACGAAGCGGATCGAGAAGGCGCGCCGCCGCTCGGCCGAGTTGTTGGCCGGTGCGCCATGCACCGTCCGGTAGGTGAAGGCGACGGCATCGCCGGGCTCCATCGCCCAGCCGCGGATGTCGTAGTCGTTGCGGTTCGCGGAAATATCGGGCATCCGCTCTCGGGTGTCGCCCGGGGTGAGCGACGTGCCGTTGAACCGTTCGGGCCGGAACTCGCGGCCCCATCGGTGGGAGCCGGCGACATATTCGATCACGCAGTCGCGCGCCACCGGATCGAGCGTGATCCACAGGCTGCAGTTCATCCTGCCCTCGACGCAATAGTAGGGCATGTCGTGATGCCAGGGCGTAACGACCGACGATCCCGGCTCCTTGACCAGGATATGCTCGTGGAACAGGCGCGCCGTCTTCGATCGCATCAGTCGGGCGGCGGTCTCCGCGGCCGGCGATTCCTTCACGAAGCGGTTGTATTCCGGGATCTTGTCCCAGTTGCAGAAGTCCTGGAAGAAGGGCGCGCTGCCATCCTCCGGCCGGATGCTGCGCTCGCGCCAGCTCGGCGCCGCCATATTGGTTTCCATGCCGCGCCGCAGGTCTTCGACCCAGTCGGCGAATGCGCCCCGGAGTAGCAGGACGCCGTCGCGCTGGAATTCCTCCACCTGCGGATCGGTGATAGTTGGGCGGCCGGCGACCATCTCGTCCTCCTCGTCGCGCCTGCTCCGGCGGGCCTGCCGCCGGTTTCCGGATCCGTCCAATGTATTTCAAATCGGACGGAATTGCATCGCCCTTGATTTGTATATATAACTTGAATTCCATTGCCAAGACGCCCCGGCGCGGGGTCGGCGGCGCGACGTGGTGGAAATCGGGCGCAGGATCGCCCGCGCTCGCCCAAGGGAGGAAGACAATGACGTCCTGGAAGTTCAGCATCGCCGCCGTTGCGGCCGTCGCGCTGGCGGCGTCCGCGGCCTCGGCGGAGACCATCAAAATCGGCTTCAACACGCCCCAGACGGGTTTCGCAGCGGCTGACGGCAAGTCGGTCCTGACCGGTGCGCAGATCGCCATCGATACGGTGAACGCCGCCGGCGGCGTCAACGGCAAGAAGCTCGAACTCATCGTCTACGACGACCAGGCAAAGCCAAAATTCGCCGTGCCGATCGCGACCAAGCTGATCCAGCAGGACAAGGTTGCGATGAGCATTTCCGGCAGCTATTCGGCGCCGACCCGCGCTTCGGCCGGCGTCTATCAGAACGCCAAGGTGCCCTACATCTCGGCCTACGCCGTCCACCCGGACATCACCCGGGCCGGCAACTATGTCTTCCGCACCGGTATCCTGGGCAGCGTGCTCGGCAAGGCGGCGGCCAAGCTGGTCGGCGACAAGCTGGGCAAGAAGCGCGTCGTCATCACCATAATGAAAAACGACTACGGCAAGGCGCTTGCCGCCGGTTTCAAGTCCGTGATGGCCAACTACGGCATCAAGGTCGTCAACGAATACCAGTATTCCCTGCGCGACCGGCAGTTCGGCCCGATCGTCTCGTCGATCAAGGGCGACAATCCCGACGCCATCTTCGACACCGGCTACTGGTTCGTCGCCGCACCCTTCGTCAGCCAACTGCGCGCCGGCGGCGTCAAGGCGGTGGTCGTCGCCCAGGAAGGCTATGACGGCGTCAAGTTCATCGAGATCGCCAAGAAGGCGGCCGAGGGCGTTATCATCGTCACTGCGCTGGATCGGGACAGCAAGGATCCGGCAGTCGTCAATTTCATGACCGAGTTCAAGAAGCGGGCCGGCTACGGCGCGGACATGGTCGGCGCTTCCGGCCATGCCGCCGTGATGGTCGCCGCAGCGGCGCTGAAGAAGGCCGGCTCGACCGACCGGGCCGCGATCCGCGATGCGCTCGCCTCGATCAAGGTCGATGCGATCACCGGCACGCTGTCGTTCAACAAGCTGGGCGAGGTCCAGAAATCGCTCAAGGTCCAGGAGGTCCGGGGCGGCGGCTGGCACTATCATTCGGAAATCACGGACGCCAAGCTGCTGACGCCGCCCGAAAAATAGGGCCTGCATCGGCTGCGGGCCGGGCGGCGCCCCGTTATGCGCTGGCGCCGCCCGGTCGTGCGCGGCCCGATTTTCCGTCCCGATAATCCCGAGCCCGACAGCAACCGGGGCATCCCGCGTTGAACTATTCCGATCTCCTTGTCCAGGGGCTGGTCGAAGGCTGCATCTACGCCCTGATTGCCGTCGGCCTGACGCTGGTCTACGGGCTGCTCCGCATCCTGCATATCGCCCATGCCGGCATCTTCACGCTGGGCGCCTATGTCGGCCTGCTGCTGACCAACGAGACCGGCAGCTTCGCCGCCGCTTTCGTCATCACGATCGTGGCGGTCGGCTTTTTCGGCATGGCTTTCTACCGGCTGTTCTACGAGCCGCTTCTCGACAAGCCGCCCCATGTTGCGCTGATCGCCTCGATCGGCCTGTTCGTGGCGATGGAGGAGATCTACCGAATCGTCTTCGGCGCGACGAGCATCTCCTTCCTTGCGCCGCCGTTGAAGGACACCGTCGAGGTCGTCGGCGTCCGGCTGGAGGAAGGCCGCATCGTGGTCGTCGTGCTGGCGGTCGTATTGATCGGCGGGCTTGCCGTGCTGGCCGGCCGCACGCGCATCGGCATCGCCTGGCGCGCGACGGTATCGGATGCCGCGATGGCCGAGTCCTTCGGCATCAACCTGGAGAGGGTGCGTTACATCAACTTCTTCGTCGCCTCGGCGCTGGCCGCCGCCGCCGGCGTGATGGTCGCGCTGCTGCTCAACCAGGTGATTCCGACCATGGGCGGCGTGCCGGCCTACAAGGCGCTCGCCATCATCGTGCTGGGCGGGCTGGGCAATGTGAAGGGGACCCTGATCGCCGCGCTGGCGCTCGGCGTCATCGAATCCTTCGGCACCATCTATCTCGACCGGGTGCTGGACCGGGACGCCATCGCCTTCGCCTTCCTCATCGCCGTCCTGATGATCCGGCCCCAGGGCCTGTTCGCCCGGCGATAGGGACCGAGGGGCGCCGGCATGTACGAGATCTCGCTCCTGACCGTGATGAGCTTCAGCGTGATCTTCGCGCTGAGCCTGAACCTGATTACCGGGTTCTGCGGCCAGATCAGCCTGGGCCATGCCGCCTTCTACGGCATCGGCGCCTACACGGCCGCCCTGTTCACGACCGACGGCGGCTCCTTCTGGCTCGCCCTGCCGCTCGCCATGGCGGTCGCCGGCTTTTTCGGATTCATCGTCGGCTTCGCGTCGCTCAGGGTGCGCCACGATTTCCTGGCGATCACCACGATGGGGGTCGGATTCCTGTTTACGGGATTCGTGCGCCAGCAGGAGTTTCTGGGCGGCGAGGAGGGCATCGCCGGCATCCCGGACCCCGGCATCGGTCAGATCCCCTACATGCTGCTGTGCGCCGCCTTCGCCGCCGCAGTCATCGCCTTCAGCCTCTACATCAAGCGGTCGTGGATGGGCCAGGCCTTCGACGCGATCGCGACCGACGAGGACACGGCGCGGACGCTGGGCATCGACGTCGCGCGCTACAAGCTGACGGCCTTCGTGTTCGGCACGGCGCTGGCCGGGCTCGCCGGCGCCCTGTTCGCCCACTATGTCAAGTTCGTCGAGGTCGAGAGCTTCGATTTCATCGAATCCATTTCCGTTCTCGCCATGGTGATCGTTGGCGGAATCGGATCGGTCTGGGGTGTCGTCGTAGCGGCTGCCTTCCTGAGCGTGCTGCCGCTGCTGCTCCAGGTCTTCGCCGATTACAAATTGCTGATCTACGGCGTTCTGCTCTTCACCGTCATGTATTTCGCGCCCGGCGGCATCGACAGCCTGTTGCGTATGCTGTGGCGGCGGATTTCGGGCGGGCGGACGGCGGGGTAGGACGAAGGCGATGGATGCCTTGCTCTCCATTTCCGGCGTCTCGGTGCGCTTCGGCGGCGTCGACGCGCTCACCGATGTCGGATTCGACGTCCCGCAGGGCGCCTTGCTCGGCCTGATCGGCCCGAACGGCGCCGGCAAGACCACCATGATGCGCGCGATCACCGGCATGGTCCGGCCGCAGGCCGGCAGCATCGTGCTCGACGGCGCCGAGATATCCCGGCTGCCGACCCATCGCCGGGTGCGCCTCGGCCTCGGCCTGTCGCAACAGATCGTCCGGCCGTTTGCCGGCATGTCCGCGATTGACAATGTTGCGCTCGCCGCCGGCTACGCCAAAACGGCGGACCCGCTCAAGGCGCTCGCCGCTGCCTCGCGCCAGGCGGAACGCGAACGGGCGAGCGACCTGCTCGATCTGGTCGGCGTCGCCAACGCCGCCGAAGCCCTGCCGGCCGAATTGCCGCTGGGCACCCTCAAGCGGGTCGAGGTGGCTCGGGCCCTGGCCCTCGATCCGAAGGTACTGTTGCTCGACGAGCCCTTGGCCGGCCTCAACACCGGCGAGGCCGCACGGCTGGCCGAAACGGTCGTTGACCTGAACCGCGAGGGCACGACCGTGGTGTTGATCGAACACAATCTGAGCGAAGTCATGCGGGTCTGCCGGCATCTCGTGGTGCTGGACAACGGCCGGAAGATCGGCGACGGCGACCCGGCGGAGGTCATGGCCGATCCGGCAGTGCGCGACGCCTATCTCGGTGCGCCAGAGGAAGGTTCGGGGGAGGCCGCGCATGCTGCAGCTTGACCGCCTGACCTGCGGCTACGGACCCTTCCGGGCGGTCACCGACCTCACCCTGGAGGTCCCGGACGGCAGCGTGCTGGCACTGATCGGCGCCAACGGCGCGGGCAAGTCCTCGACCCTGATGGCGGTCGCCGGCCATGTCGCGGCGATGGACGGCCGGATCATGTTCGATGGTGCAGAAATCACCGGTGAGCCTGCGCGGGCGCGGGTCCGCCGGGGCATCGCGCTGGCGCCGGAAGGCCGGCGCCTGTTCCCGGACCTGACGGTGCAGGAAAACCTGACCGTCGGCGGCTACAGCCGGTCCCGCCGCGCCGAGGCGCAGAATGTGGAGCGGGTCATGGCGCTGTTCCCGCGGCTGGAAGGGCGGCTGAAGCAGTTGGCCGGTTCGATGTCCGGCGGCGAGCAGCAGATGCTGGCGATCGGCCGCGCCCTGATGGCGGAACCGAAGCTCCTGATGATCGACGAGGTTTCTCTCGGCCTGATGCCGGCGGTGATCGACGTCTGCTACGAGGCGCTCGGCCGGCTGCGCGACGACGGGCTCGCCATCCTGCTGGTCGAGCAGAGCACGCAGCGCGCGTTCGAAATTGCCGATGCCGTGTGCGTCCTCGAGTCCGGCAAGGCGGTCTGGACCGGCAGCGCCGAAGCCGCACGCGAGGATCCGGCCTTGGTCGAAGCCTATTTGGGACTGGCGGGATGAGCGGTCCGGCCCCTGCAGCAGCCTTCGACGCGTCCGGGCCGACGC
>LXNJ01002317.1_pt1 | contig 10565 bp, 8 predicted proteins | sample 809081 | NCBI WGS metagenome assembly LXNJ01 (sample SAMN04870510, study PRJNA318959) | sponge metagenome | biome: sponge; feature: marine sponge reef; material: water | host: Petrosia ficiformis | place: Greece: Milos, Mediterranean Sea | collected 2013-05-29 | depth 5-7 m
TGCCTCCGGCACGAAACGAAACCCCACAGGGCAGGAAATCTCTACCCTCTCCCGTCTTGCGTCTTCCCGGTTTTAAGGAACACGCCGTAGGCAGGGAATTTGCGGAGACGTGGACTTTGAATCTGGTTTTCGCCTTTAGCTGACGGCTGCTTTCACCTGACGCCTCCGCTGGTGGAGGACCCGTTCGGTGTAGCCGTTCGGCTCCGCCACGCCGTCGAAAACCAGGTCCAGCGCGGCCTGAAACGCGACGCTTTGCTCGAAGTCCGGCGCCATATTCCGATAGTCCGGATCTCCGCTGTTCTGCTCGTCCACCAATGCCGCCATTTTTTCGAACGTCGCACGCACCTGCGTTTGGCTCACGATTCCGTGATGCAGCCAGTTGGCGATGTGCTGGCTGGAAATCCGCAGCGTCGCCCGGTCCTCCATCAGTCCCACGTCGTGGATATCCGTTACCTTCGAGCAACCCACGCCCTGGTCCACCCACCGCACCACGTAGCCCAGAATACCCTGGGCATTGTTGTCCAGCTCCCGCTGGATCTCGTCCGCCGTCAGGTCACGGTCCAACAGCGGCGGCGTAAGGATTTCGTCCAGGCTCGCGCGCTCCCGCCGGGCAAGCTCCGCCTGCCTCGCCGCCACGTCCACCCGGTGATAGTGCATGGCGTGCAGAACCGCCGCCGTGGGGGACGGCACCCACGCCGTACTGGCCCCCGATTCCGGATGACCGATCTTGGTCTCCACCATATCGCGCATCTCGTCGGGCATCGTCCACATCCCTTTTCCGATCTGCCCACGGCCGCTGAAACCGGTCTCCACCCCCACGTCCACGTTCCAGTCCTCGTAGGCCGAAAGCCAGGGTTGCGCCCTGATGTCCGCCTTCGGATGCATCGGACCGGCCTCCATACCCGTATGGATCTCGTCGCCGGTACGGTCCAGGAAACCCGTATTGATGAACACCACGCGATCCCTCGCCTCCCGGATCGCCGCTTTCAGATTCACCGTGGTCCGCCGCTCTTCATCCATAATCCCAATCTTGATCGTATTCCGCTCCAGATCCAGCGCGGCTTCCACGCGTTCGAACAGGTCGATCGTAGCCGCGACTTCCTCGGGGCCGTGCAGCTTTGGTTTCACGATGTAGATACTGCCCTCGCCGCTGTTGACGAAATTCCCCTGTCGCTTCAGATCGTGTTTGGCCGCCAGCGCGGTCACCATCGCATCCAGGAATCCTTCGGGGATTTCCTCTCCCCGGGTTGTCGTCACACTGTCGGTGTACATATGGATGCCGACGTTCCGCACCAGAAGGAGGCTGCGTCCCGAGAGGCTGAGTTTCCCTTTATCCGGCGCCGTAAACTCCCGGTCCGGATTCAACCGCCGCGTCATCGGCCGGCCGCCCTTATCGAAGGTCGTTTCCAGCGTGCCCTTCATGATGCCGTTCCAGTTTCCGTATACCAGCGCCTTGTCCTCGGCGTCCACGGCCGACACCGAATCCTCGCAATCCTGGATCGTCGTCACCGCCGCCTCCAGAAGCACGTCTTTGACCCCTGCCGGATGCGCTGCGCCCACCGGATGGTCTCGATCGATCCTGATCTCGATGTGCAGTCCATTGTTCGCCAGCAGCACTGCGGTAAGTTTGCCGTCCCCGGCGCAATATCCGCGGAACTGATCGGGATCCGCCAGGCCGACCTCCGTGCCGTCCCGAAGCGTCGCAACGAGTCCACCGACACCGTCTACGTCTTCAACCGCAAACTGCGTAACCTCGGAGTAGTGCCCGGATTCCAGACCCGCCACGTCGTCCAGAAACGCCTCGGCCGCATCGATCACCTTCGCGCCGCGGACCGGATTGTAGGCTCCTCCCTTTTCGGCCCCCGGCTCCTCAGGAATCACGTTCGTTCCGTAGAGGGCGTCGTAGAGACTGCCCCAACGCGCATTGGCCGCATTCAGCGCATACCTGGCATTGTCCACGGGAACCACCAGTTGGGGGCCGGCCACCGCTGCGATTTCGGGGTCCACGCGGGCGGTGGTCAGCTCGAAATGGTCGCCCTCCGGCACCAGATAGCCGATTTCGGTCAGAAAGGTCCGGTACTCCTCCCGGTCTATCGGCCGGCCCTTCCTCTCCCGGTACCACCCGTCCATCTTCTCCTGAATGCGGTCCCGACTTTCCAGCAACTCCCGGTTCCCGGGGGCCAGATCCCTTACGATCTGTCCCAACGCCGTCCAGAATGCATCCGGGTCGACGTCCGTACCCGGCGCAATCTCGTCCCTGACCAGATTGTACAGGACTTCGTTTATTCTCAGGCCGCCAATCTCAACAGGCATCTTCAGGCTCCTTTGCTCTCTTTTTGGACAATTCGCTCCCGCCGTCAAGATAACCAGAACAAAATGGCGACACAACAGGAAGCCCCGGAGCGATTCCCGGCGAGTTGATTTTACGAACGGCGCCGCGGCGACGGGTCAGCGTTCGGACTTCATTTGAAGCGCCAGATCGCGCGTTCGCTGTTTGTACCCCTCGACCCCGTCCTGAGAATAGGTGAGATCGGCGGCCGGATCCACTTCCCCCGCGTCGCTGACGTGCTGGCCCTGCAGTCTTCCCTTCACCGCAACGGTATCCATCAGTACCCGCATCAATGCGCCAAGGTGTCTCTCGTCCCGCCGCGCCACGTGTAGCGTCGCGTTCGGAATCCCGCGCGCGGAAAAGTCCCGGGCCGTGCCGAGGTACGAAGCCGACTGCGCCGCGCTCATACGAAGCCCGCCGAACGCTGCCATCTCGCCCCCAATCTCCGTACCGTCAGGAATCATCAGATCGCTGCCCGGATCCTCCCAGTGTATGAAGAGAACCACCCTGTCCGCGCGACCGCCGACAATCCCGTTCAGGACGGAATGGTTGCCTGCCGGTCCGACGGCAGGAACGACGTGGAGGCCGCCTCCCCTTTCCTGCAGCGACTCGTCGTATAGCTGCTGAAACCAGTCTCCCGGACAACGGTTGTCCGCGTAATTGTAGAATACCAGCGCCCGTTTACGCCCGTTCCTTTCCTGGAGGTGCAGCCATCTGGCGAGACGGCAGGCGATGTTTCGCTCGTCCCGCCAGGGCAGGCCCCAGCACCCCTCTGCCCACCGCACCCCCTCGAACACTTCCCGTACGCGCGAACCGGGGGACGTCCCCGTACCGGCTGTCATCGCCAGAAAGAAGGTCCCCACGGGTGAAAATGCCGAAAACCTGCCGCCCACGCCCTCCGGCACGGGAAGCAGTTCGTTGCCGTAGAACGGACGTTTCCGGTGAAATTCTGCCAGTGCGCTCCCGGCGTCCGGACCGGTTGTCGCGACGATGTAGCTACGCCAGTCCTTCGCGACCCCGGGCGTGTGACGTGAGAGCCAGTCCCGCACCACCATCAACGCACTGATGGTCTCTCCCGTGCGCCCGGACCTGCTGATCACGTTGAACAGGGTACGGTCCAGCAACCGGCGCCGGGTCAGCATCTCAAGCAGCGCCTCCAGCCGGCGGGGGTCGAACGTATCCCCCGTGAAATAGACTTCCGGCGCGGCGCCCCGTTCATCCGGTGGCAGGAGGTTGTGGTAGGCTGGATTGAGTAAATCGTGAAACACCCGCGCGCTCAGGTCGGACCCCCCGATGCCGATCGTGACCAGCGCGGCGAATTCGTCCCGCGCGCGATTCGCGAGGTCCACCGTCCGTCTGATATCCCCCTCCTGCAGATGGCTGCGCGTCCATGCCCGTCCATACCGCGCCAGGGTGTCTGGCGCCAGCGACGCCTCCACGGCAAACAATCCGTGGATTGCGGCCAGGCTCTTGTCGATATCGCGAAGGTCTGGCGACTGGCCGGTCGGCGGCAGCGCGACGTCCGCCGCCTCCAGCCGGATTACGGTTTGACCGTCGTTCATTCAGCCTCCCGATCCCGTTCGTTTCGGGCGAATGTCCTTCGATTTGCGCGTCACCGGACCCTGGAACGGCGCTTTGTCCAAACCGCCTCCACGAACGATTGCGCTTGACAATGCCACGAATAATGCCATAAATATCCACCCGAGAACCCGATGCGGGGCGTGCGCTGGAGACCTGATTTGCGCAGCGAAGATGCCGCGCGGCCAATTTCGTTCGTCACCAGTTACGGGAGAATTGAAACCATGGCGCTGAAAGCGGGCGTGTGCGGCATCGGATCCTTCTATTCGAACGCGTTTGCCCGATCCGCAATTCGAAACCCGGACATCGAACTGGCTGCGTACGCACACCTGGATCAGAGCAACGAAACGCTCGGCAGACTCGGCATGAAGTCCCGGGAGGCGTTCGGCGACCAATACGGAATCCGGGCGTATGCCACGGTGCCGGAGATGGTCCGCGCCGAATCCCTCGACCTTGTCTTCGTCACCTGTCCGGACGACCTGAAACCACAGCAGGCCGCCGGCGCGATGGACGCGGGCGCCCACGCGTACATCAGCAAACCCATGTGTATGACCCTGTCGGGCGCAGACGCCATGATCGACGCGTCCCAACGCAACGGCGTACTGGTGTCCGCCCTGCTGCCCGGACGGGAAGACGGCGCCATCCGCGCGATGGGAACACGGGTGCAGAACGGGGCGGTTGGACGCGTCATCACCTCAAGAGCGTGGATTCAACACGGCTGCTTCGGCCCTGGAACGGTCTTCGACGGCAGCGGTGAATTCGGCCCCGGTCAGGGCGGCATCGGGCTGTCGCTGGGCGTCTACGCCGCGGATCTGCTGCTCTGGCTCATCGATTCACCCGCGGCCCGTGCGTTCGCCGAATACGACAACCTGGCCACGCCGCACAGCATCTGGATGGATTCCGGCAAGGGCACCGTCCGGTTCCAGGACGGCCGCATGGGTTCCATGGACATCATCTTCAACGTCAGTTGCGGCGCCCCGGCCTGGGAGATGGAAGTCGTGGGTACCGAAGGCATTGCCCGGGCGCACCTGGATGTCATGGAAGGCATTGTCTGGCACAAGGACGACAAAGGCGCGCCCCGCGTTTTCTACCGCGCGCAGAACGACACGATCGACGCCGCGGTGGAACGATTCGTCCGCAGCGTAAAGGACGGCCATCCGCTTGACGTCACGCCGGAACACGCGCGAAACGTGCTGGAACTCTGCCTGGCCTGGAACCGCGCCGCGGCCGAACACCGCGCGGTCGATCTCCCGTTGCCGGACGGAGGACGGAGAATCCGCTACTTTTAGGACCCTGGCGCGTTACTGATTTACGGGGTTCGGTCGCGAATCCCATCCGGCCTGATGACCCGTTGCCAGAGAGGAGTCGATATGCTGATTGCCACGAAAGACACGGTATATTCCCTGAACGGCAATCCGACTGAACCGCGGGCGGTTCTGAACGGGGGCGACGTCCAGGCGATTGCAATAGGGCGGTCGATCGGCCTCGCCGCGCTGCATCATGGGAAGGTCGCCGTTCTGTCGCAAACCGGAAGGCGGACGCTCGATACCGGCATCGAAGAACCTATCGAGTGCCTCCTCATCCTGGACGAAGAACCGGTACGCTTTCTGGTGGGTGTGGAAGCCCCCCACGTATACGCCGTGGCGGACGGCGATACCGAGCGCCTCGGCGCTTTCGACGCGCTTGAATGCCGCGAGGACTGGTATACACCCTGGGGTGGTCCCGCGGCCGTCCGGAGCATGGCGCGCACGCGGGACGGCTGGGTGTATGCCGACATCCACGTGGGCAGCATCATGCGTTCGCCCGACCGGGGCCGCAGCTGGGAACCCGTCACACCGGACCTCCACCAGGACGTGCACCAGGTGGCCACCTCGCCCGGGGAAGACGACCGGGTCTACGCGAACACGGCACACGCCGTGTACCTCAGCGAAGACCGGGGCAAATCCTGGCAGCACCGCTCCGATGGTTTTCCCTACTCTTACGGCCGGGCTATTGCCGTGCACCCGGAAGAACCGGACTGCCTGCTCGCCTCGGTCAGCACCGGGCCCCATGGAAATGCCCAGGGCCAACTCTACCGGACCGATAACGCCGGCCGTGTCTGGTCACACGTCACCAACGGCTTCCCCGAAACCACAGCAGGCAATATCGACACCTTTCACATTGGTTTCACACCCGACGGCCGGGCCTGGTCCGTTGCAGAAAACACCCTCTACGGCAGCCAGGACCGGGGCCTCACGTGGACATCCGCGTGGAAAGCGCCCTCGAACATCTGCATGATTGCAGTGGAACAGTAACGAATCCACCGAAACCGGGAATCCGCGGGAGGGTACCCGCTTCAGTCGATCGCCTCGGCAGCCACGCCCGCGCTCGCTCCAGGAGGAGTATCCATGGCTCACCATCACTTCGTCCCGGAAACCTACCACACGGCTATGGGCGCACACGACCCGGTGCTGCACGTCTCCAGCGGCGACACCATCTCAACCACCACGGTTGACGCGGGCGGAAGCGACGCCACGGGCAAGCCGATCACACCCGCAGGCAATCCCCAGACGGGGCCTTTCTACCTCGAAGGGGCGGAACCCGGCGACACCCTGGCCGTTACCTTTGACAAACTGGCGCCCAACCGCAAGATCGGGTACACGTCGGGCGTTGTGGCCGCCAACGTGCTGGATTTCGGGTACACGCCCGAATTCGACGACAACCGCGGCCGCCTCCTGGATTGGGAAATCGACTTCGAAAACAACACCGCCACACCCGTCGGCTTCGAAGACCTTCCCATCGGCAGGCTCCGGGTCCCCCTGAAACCCATGGTGGGCTGCTTCGGGGTGGCGCCGCCCCGCGGCCAGGCCATCTCCACGGCCACCTCGGATACCCACGGCGGCAACATGGACTATAAGGAATTCGTCCAGGGCGTAACCGTGTACTTCCCCGTTTTCGTCGAGGGCGGGCTGTTCCATATCGGCGACGGCCACGCCGTTCAGGGCGACGGGGAAATTGCGGGCACCGGCATCGAAATCTCTTTCGACGTGACCTTCACGCTGCGCCTGTTAAAGGGCAAAACCATCCAATGGCCGCGGGCGATCAACAAGACCCACGTGATGGCCGCGGGCAACGCCCGGCCGCTGGACCAGGCGACGCAACACGCCACCACCGAACTGATCCGGTTCCTGCAGGAAGACTACGGCCTGGACACCCGGTCCATTCACATCCTCATGGGCCAGGCCGTGGAATACGACGTGGGCAACGTCTACGACCCCGCGTACACGATGGTCTGCAAGATGCCCATAGACATCCTTGAAAGCATCGGCGCAAGCAGGCAATAGCCGAAAAACCACGGGGGAATCCGGCCCGGTGGGCGATCCCGGCGCCGTGCCCCGGGTACCGGCCTTGCAGACCCCCGGCGCCTGCTGCCATCGAGAAGGGTGTGGCAGTCATCCGGCATCCGTAGCCGTGGACGGACGCCTGCAATCCGCCTTCACCCCCGCTTACCCTCCCAACACCCCACAACAGGTATCATGTCTCCGGACGAGAAAGCCCGCCTGAAAGACCTCGACCGCCGCCTGGTCTGGCATCCGTTCACCCAGATGCAATCCTACGCGAGCGAGGACCCCGTTATCATCGCGCGCGCGGACGGCGTGTACCTGGAGGACATCGACGGCAACCGGTACCTCGACGGATACTCCTCGATGTGGTGCAACGTGCACGGTCACCGCGTCAGGGAAATCGACGACGCCGTTCGCGGACAACTCGACCAGGTCGCGCACAGCACCCTCCTGGGTCTTTCCAACGTACCCGCGATCCGCCTGGCCGAAAAACTCGTGGAAATCACGCCCCGCGGCCTCAGCCACGTGTTCTACTCGGATACCGGCGCATGCGCCGTGGAAATCGCCCTCAAGATCGCCTTCCAGTACTGGCGGCAGAAACCGGATCCAAAACCGGAGAGGACGAGCTTTCTCAGCCTTGAGAAGAGCTATCACGGCGACACGATAGGCGCCATGAGCGTGGGGAATATCGACCTTTTCCACGAGGCGTACGGACCGCTTCTCTTTTCCACGCTGACCGCGCCGTCGCCCCATCCGTACCGCTGCACGTTCTGCGCGGGTGACAGCGGCTGCAACCAGGGTTGTCTGCGCGCAGTCGAAGAAATTTTGGAACGGGATGCACACCGCATCGCCGCTTTTATTGTCGAACCGCTGATCCAGGGCGCGGGCGGGATGCTGGTCCATCCGGATGGCTATCTGAAAGGCATCGCCGATCTATGCAGGGACCACGACGTCCTGCTCATCGTCGACGAAATCGCCACCGGCTTCGGCCGCACCGGGGCCATGTTCGCATGCGGGAAAGAAGGCGTCGCGCCGGACATTCTCTGCCTGGGCAAGGGCATCACGGGAGGATATCTGCCCGTGGCGGCCACACTCGCCACCGGTGAGATCTTCGACGCTTTTCTGGGCGACGACACCGAAGGCCGGACGTTTTTTCACGGCCACACGTATACCGGCAATCCACTCGGCTGCGCGGCGGCGCTGGCCGCCATCCGGCGCTTCGAAACCCACGACGTACTGGCGTCTCTACGCCCCAGAATCGAACTTCTCGCGCGCGGACTCGACCGCATCGGAACCCTCGCGCACGTGGGCGACGTTCGCCAGTGCGGCTTCATCGCCGGCGTTGAACTGGTTGCCGACAAACCCGGGGGCCGGCCGTATCCCCCCACGGACGGGATCGGCGCCAGCGTCTGCGGCGAAGCCCGAAAACGGGGTCTTCTCATTCGCCCGCTGGGCGACACCATTGTCCTCATGCCGCCCCTGGTCATTTCCAACCACGATCTTGAAACGCTTCTGGAAATCGTCTACGAGTCCATCGGGTTCGTGACGAACCAGTCCTGACCCGGGCCGGGCACGATCGTGCACCGTGATTGAAATACCGCCTGACGGCGGCCTGATGCGTATTCACGACGTACCCGGGCGGATTCGTCCAAATCCAGGGAAAGAATCGATAATGGGATTCAGGGGAGTCTTCGTAACCGCTACCGACACCGGCGCGGGCAAAACCGCCGTAACCGCCGGGATCGCTGCGTTATTGCGCAGACGCGGCGTCGACGTGGGCGTTTTCAAGCCCGTCTCCTCGGGCGGAACGGCCGACGCGCGGCTCCTTGCAAGGGCCGCGGGCGTCACCGATGCTCTCGAACTCGTCAATCCCGTCCGGCTCGACGCGCCGCTATCGCCCAACGTTGCGGCCGAACTGGAAGGCCGCCAGGTCCCGTTGGAACCCATCGATGATGCCTATAGCCGCCTGACGGGCCTTCACGATATCGTTCTGGTGGAGGGCGTGGGCGGCCTGCTGGTTCCCATTCGGGACGACTTCCTGGTGGCGGACCTCGCCCGCCGTCTGGACCTGCCGCTGCTGGTGGTTGCCGGCGCCGCGCTGGGCACAATCAATCACACCATGCTGACGCTCGAAGCCGCGGAAACGCGCAACCTGGAGGTCACGGGCGTCGTCTACAACACCACCGGCCCCGGCGACCCGCGCGCCGCCCGCACCAGTCCGGACGTGATCTGCCGCCTGTCAGGGGTCCGCTCCCTGGGTGTCGTGCCCTTTGACCCCGGCGTGGACGTGGACGCCGGTAACCTGGGATGCCTGCCCGACCTCATCGAACAACACGTGGATCTGGATGGGGTCGTCCTCTGAATCCTGTCCCGTTCTTCAGCCCTCAACCCGACGGTCAACCCGACCTACCCCTTCTCCTGCTTCGACACCCCGCGCGTGACCAGGAATTCGACAATCTTCGGATTGATCAGATGCAGCCAGGGCAGAAATCTGAGCTTGAACGGGATAATCAGCTCCCGTTTTCTTTTCTTCATGGCTTCGATGATGGCCTCGCTCGCATCGTCCAGGGTAATGGACTCCTTGCTGTGCTTTCGGCTGGACGCGCCGAGAGAGCCGCCGTGCTTGCCGAAGGCCGCTTTGCGCAGATTCGTGCCACGCAGCCAGTGGGGCAGCACCGTCAGCACGTCCACGCCGGTGTCGAGCAACTCCGTCCTCAAAGACTCGAAGAACCCCTGCACGGCGTGCTTGGACGCCACGTACCCGGTATGCAGGGGGACGCCGATCTTGCCCTGGATGGAAGAAATCGCCACCACCATCCCGTCACGCGCCTTCAGATGGGGCAGCGCGTAATACACACAATGCACGATACCCAGATAGTTCGTTTCCATCAACTTCCTGAAGATCGCCAGGTCCTCCACCTCGTCAAACCGCGCCCACATGCTGATCCCTGCACACGCAACCAGGTAGTCCACGGCCCCGAACGCGGCAACCGCCGCGTCGATCCAGGCCTCGCAGTCCTCGGGTTTTCCTACGTCGCCCGTGGCCGTAATCGCGCGGCTGCCCCGCTCCCGACACGCCTCGGCGGTTTCCCGGACACCTTCGTCCAGGGCGAACAGGGCCAGGTCCGCGCCCGCTTCGGCGAACGCCAGCGCCAGCGTCGCGCCCAGGCCCGACGACGCACCCGTTATCGCAACGACTTTTCCGTTAAACATATGGAAACCATTCCAAGATCAGCTTTCAGCCATCAGCGTACAGCTGTCAGCAAAAGGCGCGGATCTCTCCCCCGGCCCCCTCAGAACCTATCCCGCCTGCCTGGCGGCAGGCACCCTTTCCT
>LXNJ01002318.1_pt1 | contig 10563 bp, 5 predicted proteins | sample 809081 | NCBI WGS metagenome assembly LXNJ01 (sample SAMN04870510, study PRJNA318959) | sponge metagenome | biome: sponge; feature: marine sponge reef; material: water | host: Petrosia ficiformis | place: Greece: Milos, Mediterranean Sea | collected 2013-05-29 | depth 5-7 m
CCTGATCGACGATCGGCGTCCCTCGCCGCCCACCGGGCCCGCCTCGCGGAGATCGAAGCGGACGACCGGGACCCGCGCGCGAGCCGGGAGGCGAGCATCGAGGAGGCGCAGGCCGACGTCGGGCGCGCGCTGCTTCGCGACCTTGCCGGCGACGCCGCTCCGGTCGACGAACCGGGCGGGCGGGCGAGCCTCCGGCCCCGCCGGGGCGCCGCCATCGCCCTCGGGGTCGCGCTGCCGCTCCTCGCGGTCGGGATCTACGCCCTGCTCGGAGAGCCCCGCGGGCTCGCTCCGCCCGCCGTGCGCGATGCGGAAGCGATCGGTCAGGCGGTCGGACGGCTCCTCGCCGAAGCCGAGGCGCTCGCCCGGGAGGACGGCAACCGCCTCGAAGGCGCGCCCGCCCGGCTGATCGAGCGCGCCCTCGCCCTCGCACCGGACCATCGCAAGGCGCTCTGGTTCGCGGCCATCGCCGCCCTCCACGAGGAGCGCCCGGAGGACGCGCGGGCGCACCTCGACCGCCTCCGGAGCCTCGGCTCCCTCGATGGAGAGGAGGCACGGATGTACGACCAGCTCATGAACGAGGCGACTGCCCGCCTCCGCGACCAATGACCGGGGGCGTGGCGGTCAGGCGGCGGGATTCGATCCCCGCCGGGACACCGGCCCGCGCGAGGCGGAACGGGACCGCACCACCTGGTACCCCGGGCGCCAGAGATAGCGGATCGGCGCGCTCAGCATGTGCACGAGGCGGGTGAACGGGAAGATGACGAAGATCGTGAGCCCGAGGAAGAGGTGCAGCTTGAAGACCGGATGCGCATCCGCGACGTAGCCGACCGCTTCCGGGTTGAACGTGAAGATGCCCTGCGCCCACATCATCAGCTTCACCATCTCCTCCCCGTCGAGATGCCCGAGCGAGATGGGAATGGTGAGGAGGCCGAGGGCGAGCTGGAGCCACAGGATCGCGATGACGAGGTTGTCGGAGAACGACGACTGCGCCCGGACCCTTGTGTCGAAGAAGCGACGATGGGCGAGCATGCTCGCCCCGACGAGGGCCGCGAACCCCGCCACCCCACCGACCACGATCGCCATGAGCTGCTTGAAGCCGTGACTGATGCCGAGCGCGTCGAAGACCTGGATGGGGGTCAGGAGGCCCACCAGGTGACCGAGGAACACGATCAGCACCCCGATGTGGAACAACACCGAACCCACGATGAGCTGGCGGCGGCGGAGGATCTGGCTCGACCCGGAGCGCCACGTATAGGGCTCCCGGTCGTAACGGACGATGGAGCCGACCACGAGCACCGCGAGCGCGAGGTAGGGATAGATGCCGAACAGCAGGGTGTCGAGATAGCCGGCCATGGACTCGTCTCCTCGTCGTTCGTTCCGCGTGCCGCTCAGGAGCCCCGCTCGGCGCCCCGGGTTCCGTTCCCGGGGTCCGGAGGCCGGCGGCGGCCGGCGCGGATCTGCGCCGCCACCCGGTCCGGCCCGCAGGACGCCGATGCATCCGGACCGGGCCCCCCGAAGGTCACCGGCTCCTCCTCCCACACCCGGTCGATGGCCTCGAGGTCGTTCGGGTCGTCGTCCGGGCGCTCGAGCAGCTCTTCGACGTCCTGCCGGTCCGGTCTGACCCCGGCGAGGGTCTCGATGGCCGCGAATACCTCCGCGTAGATGCTCTTTCGTCTGCGCAGGCGCTCCTCGAGCACGGTCACGATGTGCACGATGTCGCCGAGGTACTCGCGCGCCTCCCCGAGGGGCCGCGTGGACAGGAACTCGAGAAAGAGCGGCAGGTAGTCCGGGAGCTCGTTCGCGGGCATCTCGAGGCCGTTCGCAGCGTAGAGGTCCTTGAGCTCCACCATCGCCTGGCCACGGTCCCGGCTCTCCCCGTGCACGTGCTCGAAGAGGTGCAGCGAGAGCGACCTCGTCCGGTCGAAGAGGAGGACGTAGCGCTCCTCGAGATCGTAGAGGCCGCGCTCGCCGAGCTGGGCGGCGAGCCGGCGAAGCGCGCCGCGCCGCCCCTCGGGCAGCACGCCCTCCTCGTCGAGGACCTCCGCGAAGGACGGGGCCGCCGCCCGGATCTCCTCCGTCGGGTAGGCGAGGAGGAGGGACAGCACCTTGAGGGTGCGGATCACCGGATGAACTCCGTCGGGGTCCGGACGGTGACCGAACGCCGGCGCGGGCCCCCGAAGAGGTTCGGCCGCGACGACCCGCCCGAGCTCTCGTTGCCGAAGCTGAAGCCGCACGAACCCTGGAGGTCGTAGGCGTCCTCGGCCGTCTCGCGATGGGTGGTGGGGATCACGAAGCGGTCCTCGTACCGGGCGAGGGCCATGAGGCGGTACATGTCCTCGATCTCGGTCCCGGTGAGCCCGACCCGGGATGCGATCTCCTCGTCCGCCGCCTCGTCCACCGTCTTCGAACGCATGTAGGCCCGCATCGCCAGCATGCGCTCGAGGGCGCGCACGACCGGCTCCTCCTCGCCGGCGGTGAGGAGGTTCGCGAGGTAGCGGACCGGAATCCGCAGGGAACGGACGTCCGGCACCGCGCCGTCCATTTCGATCATTCCCGCCTCCGCGGCGGACTGGAGCGGCGAGAGCGGCGGCACGTACCAGACCATGGGGAGGGTTCGGAACTCGGGGTGCAGGGGGAACGCCACCCGCCAGTCCATGGCGAGGCGCCACACCGGGGAGCGGACCGCCGCCTCGAGCCATGCCTCGGGGATGCCGTCGCGGCGCGCCTGCGCGAGCACCGCGGGGTCGGTCGGGTCGAGGAACACGTCGAGCTGTTCGTGGTAGAGGCGGGTCTCGTCCGCGACGCTCGCGGCCGCCTCGATGCGGTCCGCGTCGTAGAGGATCACCCCGAGGTAGCGGATGCGCCCGACGCAGGTCTCCGAGCACACCGTCGGCTGCCCGCTCTCGATGCGCGGATAGCAGAAGGTGCACTTCTCGGACTTTCCCGAGGACCAGTTGAAGTAGATCTTCTTGTACGGGCACCCGGAGACGCACATCCGCCAGCCCCGGCACTTCTCCTGGTCGATGAGGACGATCCCGTCTTCCTCGCGCTTGTAGATCGCCCCCGACGGACAGGCGGCGACGCACGAGGGGTTGAGACAGTGCTCGCAAAGGCGCGGCAGGTACATCATGAACGTGTTCTTGAACTCGCCGTAGATCTCCCGCTGGAGCCCGTCGAAGTTGGTGTCCCGCGAGCGCTTGGAGAACTCCCCGCCGAGGATCTCCTCCCAGTTCGGGCCGCCCTCGATCTTCTCCATGCGCTCGCCGGTGAGGAGCGAGCGGGGACGCGCGGTCGGCGCGGCGTCGCCCTCCGGGGCCCGCTGCAGGTGCTCGTAGTCGAAGGTGAAGGGCTCGTAGTAGTCGTCAATCTGGGGAAGGTCCGGGTTGCCGAAGAGCTTTGCGAGGATGGCGAGCTTGCCTCCCATCTTCGGCTTGATCTTCCCCGAGCGGGTCCGCTTCCAGCCGCCGTTCCACCGCTCCTGGTCCTCCCAGTCGTCGGGATAGCCGGTTCCCGGCTTCGTCTCGACGTTGTTGAACCAGGCGTACTCCATGCCTTCGCGGTTCGTCCACACGTTCTTGCAGGTCACCGAGCAGGTGTGGCAGCCGATGCACTTGTCAAGGTTCAGCACCTTGCCGATCTGGGCCCGTATCTTCATCGTGCCACCTCCCCGGTCGCGGGAACCGCGGGCGGCGGCTCCAGCCAGTCCACCCGTTCCATCTTGCGGACGATCACGAACTCGTCGCGGTTCGCCCCCACCGTGCCGTAGTAGTTGAACCCGTAGGAAAGCTGAGCGTATCCCCCGATCATGTGGGTGGGCTTGGTAATCGTCCGGGTCACCGAGTTGTGGATCCCGCCCCGCCCGCCGGTCAATTCCGAGCCCGGCGTGTTCACGATCTTCTCCTGGGCGTGATACATGAAGATGGTCCCTTCCCGGATCCGCTGCGAGACCACCGCGCGTGCGGTGAGCGCCCCGTTCGCGTTGTACGCCTCGACCCAGTCGTTGTCCTCGATGCCGGCCCGTCCCGCGTCCGCCTCGGACAGCCATACGACCGGCCCGCCCCGATTCAGGGTCAGCATGAGGAGATTGTCGGAATACGTGGAATGGATGCCCCATTTCTGGTGCGGGGTGATGAAGTTCAGCACCAGCCGGGGCCGGCCCTCGCCGTCGCCCTCCCCCACGTCCACGACCGGTGCGATGGTCTTGGTGTCGATGGGGGGGCGGTACGTGGGGAGTGCCTCCCCGAAGGCCCGCATCCAGAGGTGGTCCTGGTAGAGCTGCTGGCGGCCGGTCAGGGTCCGCCACGGAATGAGCTCGTGGACGTTCGTGTAGCCCGCGTTGTAGCAGACGTGCTCGGACTCCAGGCCCGACCAGGTCGGCGACGAGATGATCTTCCGCGGCTGCGCGACGACGTCCCGGAACCGGATCTTCTCGTCCTTCTTCGGGATCGCGAGGTGGGTGTGCTCGAGTCCGGTGTTCGCCTCGAGCGCCTCCCACGCCTTGACCGCGACCTCGCCGTTGGTCTCCGGCGCGAGCATGAGGATGACCTCCGCCGCGTCGATGTCGCTCTCGAGGCGGGCGAGCCCCCGGGCCGGGCCGTCGCGGGACACCTCGCCGTTCAGCCGCCGGAGCGCCTCCACCTCGCGGCTCGTGTTCCAGGTGATTCCCTTGCCGCCGTTGCCGATTCGGTCGAGGAGCGGGCCGAGGGCGGTGAAGCGGTCATAGAGGCCGGGGTAGTCGCGCTCGACGGTGACGACCGACGGCATGGTCCGTCCGGGGACCGGCTCGGTGTCGCCCGCCTTCCAATCCTCGACCCCGAAGGGCTGGGCGAGCTCGCCCGGGGTGTCGTGGAGGATCGGGGCAAGGACCACGTCCTGCTCGACCCCGAGGACCTCCGGCGCGATCTCGGAGAACTTGCGTGCGATGGCCTTGTAGATCTCCCAGTCGCTCCGGCATTCCCACACCGGGTCGACGGCCGCGGTGAGGGGATGGATGAAGGGGTGCATGTCCGTCGTGTTGAGGTCGTTCTTCTCGTACCAGGTCGCGGTCGGGAGGACCACGTCGGAGTACAGGCAGGTGGTCGACATGCGGAAATCGAGGGTGACGAGGAGGTCGAGCTTGCCTTCCGGGGCCGGGTCCCGCCACACGACCTCGCGCGGCTTGTTTCCGCCCGTCTCGCCGAGGTCCTGCCCCATGACCCCGTGCGCGGTGCCGAGCAGGTGCTTGAGGAAGTACTCGTGGCCCTTGCCGGACGAGCCGAGGAGGTTCGAACGCCACACGAACAGGTTGCGCGGCCAGTTGACGGGGTCGTCGGGGTCCTCGCAGGCCATGCGAAGCTCGCCGGAGCGGAGCTGCTCCGCGACGTGCGCGCCCGCCTCGCGGCCTGCGTCCGCGGCGGCCTGGGCGACGTCGAGCGGATTGGTCCCGAGCTGGGGGGCCGACGGGAGCCAGCCCATCCGCTCCGCGCGCACGTTGTAGTCGATGAGCGCGCCGCCCCAGTCGCCCTCGGGCGCGGTCGGGGACAGGATCTCCTCCACGTCGAGGGCCTCGTAGCGCCACTGGTCGGTGTGGGAGTACCACATGGACGTAGAGTTCATGTGCCGGGGCGGTCGGCTCCAGTCGAGGGCGAAGGCGAGCGGCAGCCACCCGGTCTGGGGGCGGAGCTTCTCCTGGCCCACGTAGTGCGACCAGCCGCCTCCGGATTGGCCGACGCAGCCGCACATGACGAGCAGGTTGATGACCCCGCGGTAGTTCATGTCCATGTGGTACCAGTGGTTCATCGCGGCCCCGATGATCACCATCGAGCGCCCGCGCGTGCGCTCCGCGTTGCCGGCGAAGCCGCGGGCGACGGACGCGATCCGATCCCGCGAGATGCCGGTGATCGCCTCCGCCCAGGCCGGAGTGCAGGGCTCCATGTCGTCGTAGGAGGAGGCGACATGCGCCCCCCCGAGCCCCCGGTCGAGGCCGTAGTTCGCGACGAGGAGGTCGAACACGGTGGCGACGAGCGCCTCGCCTTCGCCAAGCCGCAGGCGCTTCGCGGGGACGTTGCGCACGAGCACGCTCGGATGGTCGGTGCTCGCGAAGTGCGCGTGCTCGAGGTTGCCGAAATAGGGAAAGCCGACCGCCGCGACCTCGTCGCGGTCGTCGAGGAGGGACATGCGAAGGGTCACCTCCCGCCCCTCCGCGTCCCGGGGCTCGAGGTTCCACTTGCCCTTTTCGCCCCACCGGAACCCGACCGACCCCCGGGGCACCACCACCTGTCCGGTCCCGTCGTCGATGGCGAGCGGCTTCCACTCGGGGTTGTTGGACTCGCCGCCCTCCCCCTCGAGGTCGGAGGCGCGAAGCAGCCGTTCCGGCACGAAGTGTCCGTCCCGTTCGACGAGGCGCACCAGCATCGGCATGTCGGTGTACCGGCGGCAGTAGTCGGCGAAGTAGTCTACCTCCCGGTCGACGTGGAACTCGCGCAGGATGACGTGTCCGAACGCCATCGCGAGAGCCGCGTCGGTGCCCTGCTTCACGTCGAGCCACACGTCGGCGAACTTGCTCGCCTCGGAGTAGTCGGGGCAGATCACCACCGACTTCGCCCCCTTGTAGCGCGCCTCGGTGAAGAAGTGGGCGTCCGGGGTGCGGGTCTGCGGAACGTTCGAGCCCCACAGGATGAGGAAGCTCGAGTTGTACCAGTCGGCCGACTCGGGAACGTCGGTCTGCTCCCCCCAGGTCTGGGGGCTCGAGGGCGGGAGGTCGCAGTACCAGTCGTAGAAGGACATGCACACCCCGCCGAGGAGGGAGAGATAGCGCGAGCCCGCCGCGTAGGAGACCATGGACATCGCGGGGATCGGGGAGAAGCCGAAGATCCGGTCCGGCCCGTACGTCCGGATGGTGTAGGCGTTCGCGGCTGCGACGATCTCGGTCACCTCGTCCCAGTGGGAGCGGACGAACCCCCCAAGCCCGCGCCGGGAGGTGTACGAGGCGCGCTTCTCCGGATCCTCGACGATTTCCGCCCAGGCGGAGACGGGAGTGAGGGTCGCGCGCGCCTCGCGCCAGAGCCGGAGCAGCCGCGAGCGCACGAGCGGGTACTTGAGCCGGCCGCCCGAGTAGAGGTACCAGCTATAGCTCGCCCCCCGCGAACACCCGCGCGGCTCGTGATCGGGGAGGTCGGGGCGCGTGCGCGGGTAGTCGGTCTGCTGGGTCTCCCAAGTGACGATTCCGCCCTTGACGTAGATCTTCCACGAGCACGAGCCCGTGCAGTTCACCCCGTGGGTGGAACGGACGATCTTGTCGTGCTGCCAGCGCTTGCGGTACGCGTCCTCCCAGTCACGGCTCTCCGCGGTGGTCACCCCGTGGCCGTCCGCGAAGCTCCCGACGTTCGTCGCGCGGAGGAAGTTCAACCTGTCGATCAAGTGACTCATGGTTCCCTCCGGCAGGGTGGACGGCACATCGGCAAGCATGGCGAAAATTGGGTCCGAGCGGGTTTCGTGGCTCTCATCCGGCACGCCCCGGAGCAGCGGAAGATCCACGCGCACCCGTTTTCGCCACTTCCGCAACCCATTCTCGCGTTCTCGTATGCATTGAGGTCAGGGATTCCGGACATACGCGTTCGGCCGCAGGTAGAACCACCAGTTCACGACGATGCAGATCGCGTAGAACAGCGCGAAGCCGTAGAGCGCGTACTCGGGGGTGGTGGCCCGGATCTGCTCGCCGAACACCTTCGGGATCACGAACGCCCCGTAGGCCGCGACCGCCGAGGTCCACCCGAGCACCGGACCCGCCTGCTCGCGGTCGAACACCACCGCGATGGTGCGGAAGGTCGAGCCGTTGCCGATCCCGGTCGCCGCGAAGAGGACCAGGAACAGGAGCAGGAAGGGAACGAAGTACTGCTCGGGGGTCGCGGACGCATAGGCCCGCTCGAGGACCCAGGCGACCCCGAGCGCGCTCGCGACCATCACCACGGAGATGATCTGGGTCACCTTGGCACCGCCGATCCGGTCCGAGATTGTCCCCCCGATGGGCCGGATCAGGGCTCCGATGAAGGGCCCCATCCAGGCGTAGGTGAGCGCGCTCGGGCCGTTCGGGTTGACCGTTTCGTGGGTCATCACCCCGTCGACCATCACGTGCGAGAACCCGAACACCACCTTGGTGGCGAGGGCGAAGGTCGCCGCGTAGCCGATGAACGAGCCGAACGTCATCGTGTAGATGACGGTCATCGCCCAGGTGTGCTTGTTGTCGAAGATCCGGTACTGGTGGTGGAGGTTGCGTCCGACCTCGCCCGGGAGCAGCCGCAGGAGCCCGACCGTGCCCGCAATCACCAGCGGGAGCACGAGCCACTTGCTCAGATCGAACCCGGAGCCGCCGACCTTCTCCGGCAACATCAGCCACAGGCCGCACGCGGCGGTGAAGAGCCCGATCACCAGCATCACGACGATGATCGCGAAGCCGCGGAAGGGGTTCCCGATGTTCGGGGAGACATGCTCGTCGCGGATGTTGTTCATCCCGAACCAGGTCGCGAACGCGAGCGGGATCAGGAACACGAGCCACACGAAACCCGCGTTGTGGATCCAGGTGTCGCTCCCGGCCGGGATCTTTCCGATGAGGGTCCCGCTCGTGTTCTGGAGCACCAGCGGCTCGCCGCCGAACACGCTCATCGTCATCACCAGGGGCACCAGGATCTGCATGGTGGTGACGCCGAAGTTGCCGAGTCCCGCGTTCATTCCGAGCGCGTAGCCCTGCACCCGCTTGGGGAAGAAGAAGCTGATGTTCGACATCGAGGAGGCGAAGTTCCCGCCACCGATCCCCGACAGGAAGGCGAGGATCTGGAACTGCCAGAGGGGGGTGCTCGGGTCGCGCAGGGCGAGACCGGTTCCGACGGCCGGGATCACGAGCAGCACGGTCGTGAGGAAGATCGTGTTCCGCCCCCCCGCGATGCGAATGAAGAAGGTGCTCGGGATGCGCAGGGTCGCGCCGGTGAGGCCCGCCACCGCGGAAAGGGTGAAGAGCTCGGGCTTCTCGAACGCGAACCCGAGGTTGAGCATCTGGACGGTGATGATCCCCCAGTAGAGCCACACCGCGAAGCCGCAGAGGAGGCTCGGGATCGAGATCCAGAGGTTGCGGTTCGCGATGGCCCGCCCGGTCTCCTTCCAGTAGCCCTCGTCTTCCGGTGTCCAGCCCCGGAGGTCCTTGCCCATCGCGTTTCTCCTCGCGGTCCGGGTCGGTGCCCATGCTCAATTCGCCGCGCCACCCGGGGGCGGCGTCCGGCCCCGGGGACCGAGCGCCCCGTGGTGCTCCGGCGCGTGCACGGAGAGGAGCTCGGGAAGCTCGGGCAGTCGGTCGAGGCGCTCGGCCGCCTCCCGGCGCTCCATGAGACGGATGGCGAAATGCATCCAGACGAGCGCGATCCCGACCAGGGCGAAGAGCAGCATGAAGCAGCTCGTCCACACCCCGATGAAGTCGTTCATCACCCCGAAGCAGATCGGGAGGATGAACCCTCCGAGCCCGCCGATCATCCCGACCAGGCCTCCGACCGAGCCCACGTGGTCGGGGTAATAAACCGGGATGTGCTTGTAGACCGCGGCCTTTCCGAGCGACATCACGAAGCCGAGGACGACGGTGAGCGAGACGAAGATCGGGAGCGAGATGGTGATGTTGAACGAGATGGGCCCTTCGACCCCCTGCACGACGTAGTCCGTCGCGGGGTAGCTCAGGAAGAAGCACACGAGGACGCTCACGATGAACGTCCAGTACATGACGAGGCGCGCGCCGTAGCGATCCGAGAGGTACCCGCCGAGGGCCCGGAAGATGCTGCCGGGGAGCGCATAGGCGGCGGCCAGCATGCCCGCGGTCTTGACGTCGAGGCCGTAGACGCCGACGTAGTAGCGAGGGAGCCACAGGGCGAGGGCCACGAACGCTCCGAAGACGAAGAAGTAATAGAGGGAGAACCTCCAGACCTGGAGGTTCCGCAGGGGCTCGAGCTGCAGGAACGCCGAGCGCGGCTTCTCCCCCGCCGCCTTGCGCGCCGCGGTGACCGGGTCCTCTCTCGTCGCGAGGAAGAACAGGACCGCGGTGACAAGGAGAACCACTGCGTAGATCCGGGCCGCCTGCTCCCATCCGAACGCGAGGAGCAGGAACGGCGCTCCGAAATTGGTGACCGCCGCGCCGACGTTGCCGATCCCGAACATCCCGAGGGCGGTCCCCTGGCGGTCGCGGTCGTACCACCGGGACACGAACGCGATGCCGACCGCGAACGAGCCTCCCGCGAGCCCGACCCCGAGGGCGGCGAGGAGGAACATCGGGTACGTGCTGACGGTGGAGAGCATCCAGGCGGCGACCGCGGTTACGGCCATCAGCAACGTGTACACGATGCGTCCGCCGTACTGGTCGGTCCAGATCCCGAGAAAGACGCGGCTCAAGGACCCGGTCAGGATAGGAGTCGCGACGAGGATGCCGAACTCGGTGTCGCTGAGCCCGAGATCCTGCTTGATGCGGATCCCGATGATGGAAAAGATGGTCCACACCGCGAAGCAGACGGTGAACGCGAACGTGCTGACACCGAGGGCCTGGTGTTGCTGACG
>LXNJ01002319.1_pt1 | contig 10561 bp, 12 predicted proteins | sample 809081 | NCBI WGS metagenome assembly LXNJ01 (sample SAMN04870510, study PRJNA318959) | sponge metagenome | biome: sponge; feature: marine sponge reef; material: water | host: Petrosia ficiformis | place: Greece: Milos, Mediterranean Sea | collected 2013-05-29 | depth 5-7 m
GTCGGACTCGAACCGACACGACCTTGCGGTCAAGGGATTTTGAGTCCCTCGCGTCTACCAATTCCACCACTCCGGCATAATCAAGATAGCCCGCCGGAACCATGCATGTTCGACGGGCTATCGATCTTTAAAACGGGGACGACGGGACTCGAACCCGCAACTTCTGCCGTGACAGGGCAGTGCTCTAACCAGATTGAACTACGCCCCCGATTTGTTGCATGGGCGATACTGGATTCGAACCAGTGACCTCATGCTTGTAAGGCATGCGCTCTGAACCAACTGAGCTAATCGCCCGCACGCGTGTCCACACTACGGCTGACGCGATTCCCGGTCATTGGCCGAACCCGTTCTTGCGGACTTGCCTCTCCAGGTCAGCACCAGGGGTATGCCCACGCAGTAACCGGAAACCATCAACAGCGGCGCCAGTGTGATCGATTCGTACGCCAACGCGACAAAACCCAGTAGTATAACGCCGAGCGCGACGCCGAGGAGACGGTAATGGGTACCCCGAAACGGTGGAACATGTGTCTGGGGACCCGCAGCGCGACGCCGTCCTGACGACCGGGATGAACCGGGCTCCGACTGCGTTCTTTTCGCCATTCCTCGCCCACCTCCACGGGCGTCCAATATACGAATTCAGGCCTCTGGCGTCAAGTCAATTCTGGGGCGCGATCCGTCCCTATTCCTTGACCACCCAGAGCTTCACGCCGGCCTCGACCCGGGCGTGCAGCGCAATGGGAACGGTGTATATTCCCAGCGCCTTGATGGGCTCGTCGAGATGGATCTTGCGCCGGTCGATATCGTAGCCCTTTTCCTTCAGCAGGTCGGCGATGTGCTGCTGGGTGACGGAGCCGAACATGCGGTCTTCTTCCCCGACCTGCACGACGGCGGTCAGGGAGACTTCTTCGAGCATCCCGGCGAATTCGGTGGCCTGTTCCACCGTCCTGGCTTCCTGGGCCAGCTGCCGCTTCAATTTGCCCTGAAGCATTTTCAGGTTACCGGGCGTCGCCGGCACGGCCTTTTTCGTCAGCATCAGGAAGTTTCTGCCGTAACCGTTGGAAACGTCGACGACTTCACCGATGGTTCCCAGGTTCTTCACAGATTCGGTCAATATGAGCTTCACGTCCGACTCCTCGGCTACTTGTACTCGGCTACTTGTAGGTTTCTTCGATGAAAGGCAGCAGACCGATGTGGCGCGCCCGCTTGACGGCCTTTGCCAGGCGACGCTGGCACAGGGCGCTGGCGCCGGAGATGCGGCTGGGCACGATCTTGCCCCGTTCGGTGACGAACCGCCGGAGCTGCTTCGGATCCTTGTAATCGATGTTCTTGATACGGCCCGGTATGCGCTTCTGCTTTCTCGTCCTGGTCAACCTCTTCTTCGATTGATTCATGCTTCCGCTCCTGTGTCCTTTTCGGCCTGCTCCGCCTTTTCGTATACATGGCCCGGATGCTTCTTGACCCGTTTCGTCATGTGGCGGAGTACGCGATCGTTCAACTTGAACGAACGGTCCAGCACATCGACCAGGTCCGGTTCGCCGTCGAAACGGATCAGCGCGAAGAATCCGTGGTGGGCATCGTTGATCTCGTAGCTGAGCTTCCGGCTTCCCCAGCGTTCCGTGTCGACGACCTCTCCCTGGTTCGACGCAATGAGCCCCTCGATGGCGGAGATCTCCTCCTCAAGAGGCGCTTCATCAAGCTTGGAATCGATAACCACTACTGTTTCATAGGACCGCACGCGCATTCCTCCCTGGTTGTATGCGGGTTCATTCACGGATTGCCTTCAGTCCGTGAACGAGGGGCCGTTGTACCTGCTCGCGGCCTCGCCGCAGCCGTCGCTTACGAACAGCCCCAACTGGTCGCAGGCCCGGTCGAGGACAATGGGCAGATCGCTTGCTTCTTCTTCGGTAAACTCCTCCAGCACGTAATCGATGAGCGTATCCGCGTCCCGGGGCACGTCGATACCGATGCGCAGGCGGGCGAAATCATCCGTACCCAGCGCGTCGATAATGGATTCCAGTCCCCGGTGGCCGCCATGACTGCCCTTCGCCCTGAGACGCAGCGTACCGAAGGGCAGGTTGACGTCATCGCAGACGACCACGATGCGATCCACGTCGAGTCCGTAATGCCCCACCGCCTCCCGGACCGCGCCGCCGCTGCGGTTCATGAAGGTCACCGGCTTTACCAGCGCCACGGGCAGACCGGAGATCGTTGCGACGGCGCCGTGAAACCGCTCGCCTGCCGGGACAAGCTCGAGGTCGAGGCGGCGCAGCCAGGCGTCGATCACGTCGAAACCGGTGTTGTGGCGTGTGCCCGCGTACCGTATGCCCGGGTTGCCGAGGCCGATGAAGGCGTGCATGGACGAACCCTCAGGCCGCAAGGGACCGGTATCGGCATGCTGACACATAACCGGACCGCCTTAGTCTTCGTCCTCTTCTTCTTCCTCGCCCTCGCCGTCTTCCCGGGCCTGGCCGATGATTTCCGGCTCTTCCTGGTCCAGGTCGACTTCTTCTTCTTCGGGTTCCTCGGCCATGGGCGTCAGGACTGACACCACGGCGACCTCGCCATCGGTCACGATTTCGACGTTATCGAAGGAAAGATCACTGATATGGACCGTTTCGCCCATGCTCAGGTTGCTGATGTCCACTTCCAGGTGTTCGGGTATTTCGGAGGCGACGCAGCTGATTTCAATCACCCGCAGGGACTGATCCAGTACCCCGCCGTCTCTCGTCACGCCGATGGGTTCGCCGAGCAGCACGAGCGAAACCTCCGTGGTGATCCGGTCGCTCATCCTGATCTGCTGGAAGTCGGCGTGCAGCAACTGGTTTCTCAGGTAGTCCCGCTGTATGTCCCGCAACAGGGCCTTCTTGTCCTCCATCCCTTCGATTTCCAGGTTGATGACGACGCTTTCGCCCCTGGTCTTCCTGAGGAATCCCTCGAACTCGCGGTAGTCCAGGGTCAGCGGCGTCGAAGACTCCCCGCTGCCGTAGACCACGGCGGGCAGACCGCCATTCCGCCGAAGCGCCTTGACGACCTGCTTTCCGGTGTCCGTCCGTTGACGGGCTTTTAGCGATACCTGGTTCATTTCCTTCTCCCGTGCGATTCCCGGTGTTCAATTGCCATCAGCGCCCGGTTTCGTTCCGTTCCCGCGGGCGCTGGCATGATGACCTGTCTCAGGTCTGGTCCGATGATTCAAAGAGCGAACTGACGGATTTCTCTTCGTGTATACGCTTGATCGCCTCGCCGAACAGGGAGGCCACGGAAAGCTGTTCCAGCTTGCCGCTCTGCTTGTCTTCGCTCAGGCGTATCGTATCCGAGACGATGAGGCAGTCCAGTACGGAATCCTCCACCTTCTGCACGGCGTTCCCTGAAAGCAACGCGTGGGTACATGCCGCGTAAATCGTCTCGGCGCCGTTTTTCTTCAAGGCCTCGGCCGCTCCGGTCAGGCTACCCCCCGTGTCGATCATGTCGTCGCGGATGATCACGTTCTTTCCTTCCACTTCGCCGATCACGTTCACGACCTCTGAGACGTTCGGTCTCGGCCGCCGCTTGTCCACGAGGGCCAGGGGACAGTCCAGCCTTCTGCCGTAGGACCGGGCCATGGCCATGCCTCCCGCGTCCGGTGAAGCGATCACCAGGTTGTCCGACGTCCCCAGTTCCCTGAGCCGGCGCGTAAACACGGGCGCGGAATACAGATGATCCAGGGGGATGTCGAAGAACCCCTGGATCTGCGGCGCGTGCAGGTCCATCGTCAGTACGCGGTCCGCCCCGGCGGCGGCAATCAGGTTCGCGACGACCTTGGCCGATATGGGAACCCGGGGTCCCGCCTTGCGGTCCTGGCGGGCATAGCCGTAATAGGGGATCACCGCGGTGGCCCTGCGCGCCGAAGCCCGTTTGGCCGCGTCCATCAGCAACAGCAACTCGACGAGGTTCTCCGCCGGCGAATTGGTCGACTGGACCACGAACACGTCGGTCCCGCGGATGTCCTCGTTGATGTGTATCCGGATCTCTTCGTCGCTGAAACGCGAAACGGCGGCCTTGCCCAGGGAAACGCCGAGATATTCGCAGATGTCTTGTGCCAGCGGTGCGTTTGAATTTCCACTCAGAATCTTCAAACCGACCGCCATGCGCCGTCCTCCCTCCAGCCGCTCGACTAAACCCCGGCTTCCCGCCGGGATTTCGAGGAGACCGCAAAGACCCGCCAGGACGGTTCGACCCGTCCCCTCAGGTCGCATGCTATCTGTTCCGCCGTTGCCCGGCCGGACGCCAGTCCGAAGACCGCCGGGCCGCTGCCGGACATCAAAATACCCTCCAGGCCGGCGTCCGCCAGAAGGCCCCTTGCCCTGGTGATTTCGGGAAAGGCCGCACGTACCGCCGGTTCCAGGTCGTTATGCAGGCAGGATGCCAGTCTGTCCACATCCCCGGCCTGCATGACAGAAGAAACTAAGTTAATACAGGACCCGTCTTTTGTCAATTCCAATTTCGATCGGCCATAGGCCCATCCGCTCGCGACTTCGAGGGGCGGGCAGACCAGTACGTAGTGGCGCGATCCGGCCGCGTCCAGCCACGCGACCTTTTCGCCCCGGCCGGATGCCACCGCCACGCCGCCGTAGAGGCAGAACGGCACATCGGACCCCAGTTCCGCGGCGAGGCCCATCAGGTCTTCTTCTCCCAATCCCAGCGACCAGAGCGCGTTGAGCCCGTGCAGCATCGCGGCCGCGTTGCCGCTCCCGCCGGCGAGCCCGGCCGCCACCGGGATGCGCTTCTCGATGTGGACGCGCACGCCCCGGCCTCCGAGTCCGTACCGGTTCCGCACGAGATCGGCCGCCCGGTGCGCCAGGTTGCGTTCGTCCACCGGCACGGCCGGGTCGGAGCAGGTGACCGTCGTTCCCCCTTCCTGGCCAGACACCTCCACGTCGTCGGCCAGGTCCACGGTCTCCATCAGCGTGACGATCTCGTGGTAGCCGTCGGGCCGCTTGCCGAGCAGGTGGATGCTCAGGTTGATCTTGGCAAAGGAACGAAGGATCATTCGCCGTTCGCCACGCGGGTCGTGGTCTGCGTGATGATGATGTGGACGATGATCATGTGCATGTTCTCCGCCATGCCGTAATCGTCCACGGGGACGTGGACCGAATGGTCGGCCAGGTCCTTCAGCTTCCCGCCGGAGAATCCCGTCATCGCGGCCGTGACCATCCCGGCCGAACGGGCGTATTCCATGGCGCGTACCACGTTGGGACTGTTCCCCGACGCGCTGATGCCGATGACCACGTCGCCGGGCCCGCCGAGATTGCGCAGTTGCTGTTCGTAGACCAGGTCGTAATCGAAGTCGTTCGCCCACGCCGTGACGTAGGGCAGGTTGTCCGTCAGGCTGTTGACCCGGAACCGGCGCCGATCATCGGTGCCGCGCAACGTGCCCTTGCCCAGGTCCACGCTGAAATGCGAGGCCGTGGCCGCGCTTCCACCGTTACCGAAGACGAAGATCCCCCGCCCGTTCTTTCGCGCGTCCATCAGGAGGTCGATCAGCGCCTGCACTTCGCGGGGTTCGATCCGGCCGCAGACCTCCCGCGTCCTGTCGAGATATTCCCGGATCATCTGGCCTCCCGCGTCCTGTCGAGGTATTCCCGGATCATTAGACCTCCCGTGTCCAGTCGAGGCGTTCCCGGATCATCCGGATACCTGCCTCCGCATGTTGAAGATCACCCTGGTGCCGTCTGCCTCCAGGTTGAAAGGCAGTTCCCGGTAATCGGAAAGCGCTTCGCGGACCCGGTGCTGGTCCGACTGGGGACAGAACAGGAGCAGGAAGCCGCCGCCGCCCGCGCCGCATACCTTGCCGCCCGTGGCGCCGGCGTTCCTGGCCTTCCGGTACATGGAGTCGATCTCGGCGTTGCTCACCAGTCCGGACATACGGTACTTCCATGTCCAGCCCCGGTCCAGCAGTTCGCCCATGCTGTCGAGGCGTCCGGCGGTGAGGGCTTCCCGCACATTTTGAGCCACGGACTTGATCTCTTTCAGGAGGTCGAACTTGGTAGCCATGTTCGCCTTCTGCTCGCGCAGTACGGTTTCGGCCTTGCGCGTCTTGTTGGTATAGAACAGCATCAGGCTGCCGCTCAACCGTTCCGCGTGGCCGTTTGCCAGGCCGAGGCGTTCCACCTCCACGCCGCCGGGCCTGAAAGTGAACCCGCGCAGTCCGCCGTAGGCCGCGATGTACTGGTCCTGTTTCCCGATGGGCTGGCCGCACCGTTCGATCTCGATCTTGCAGGCGTCCCGCGCCAGTTTCTCCGTGGGCTGCGGATTGCCGCGGTAGGCATACAGGGCGTTCAGCAGGCCCACCGTTATGCTGCTCGAGGAACCCAGTCCCGATCCTTCGGAGGGGATATCCGTCAGCGTTGTAATTTCCACGCCCCGGTTCACGCCGGTGAGCCGCAGGGCCTCCCGGATCAGATCGTGTTCGATCTCGTCGGGATGATCGACGGCCTCCCGCTTCGAATAGTTGACGTAGATCCGGTCGTCGAAGCGTTCGTTGATGATGACGAAGATGTACTTGTCGATGGCGGCGCTGACGACCAGGCCGTCTTCCCGCGTGTAGAAATCGGCGAAATCCGTGAGCCCGCCGGCAAAACTGATGCGCAGGGGGGTCTGGGTGATGATCATGGGCTCATGCCGATCGTTCCTTCGCCGCCGGCCCGTTGCGCCAGGTAGCCGTCCAGGGCCTCTTCCCAGGGGAGCATCGCCGCGATGCCCAGGGACCGGAACCGGCCGTTGTCCAGCACCGTGTACAGGGGCCGGACGGCCGGCGCGCCGTACGCTTCGGTGGTCGTGGGTTTCACGGCCGCGTCGATCCCCGTCTTCCGAAAGATGGTCCGGGCAAACTCGAAGTAGGAGCACGCCCCGGCGCTGGTCACGTGGTACGTGCCGTAGGCATCGGTTTTAACGAGTTCCGCCAGCGCCCGGGCAAGATCCACCGTCGCCGTGGGCGCCATCACCTGGTCGCTTACCACGACCACCTCCCGTCTTTCCATGCCCGCGCGGATCATGGCCTCGATGAAATTGTAGCCCTTCCCGCCTCCGTCGGAATGGCCGAACAGGCCGGTGGTCCGGATGATGAAGTGGCGGTCCCAGTTCGATCGCACCAGGTGTTCCCCGGACAGCTTGGCCGTGCCGTACACGTTCAGGGGCAGGGGCAGGTCATCTTCCACGTATGGCCGGGCCGCCTCGCCGTCGAAGACGAAATTCGTGCTGATATGCACCAGTTTCGCCTCGTACACGCGGCAGGCCGCGGCCAGGTGCCAGGGTCCGAATGCGTTGACGGCGAAGGTCCGGTCGGGATGGGACTCGCATTCGTCGACCCTGTGGTACGCGGCGGTATTGATCACCGCGTCGGGCCGGTGGTCTTTCAGCAGGCGGTATACCCGGTGCCTTTCGGTAACGTCGAGTTCTCCCCGGTTACACGGAATCAACTCGTGTTCCGGCAGTGAACGCTGCAGGTCCGTACCCAGTTGCCCGCGGGCGCCGGTTATGAGAATGCGCATGAATCCGTGCCGATCATGGTCCGGTTTCCTGCAGGTGTTTCCCTACCACCCCCGGGGCCTGCGCCGCGGCTTCGTCGATCCGGGACGCGTCCTTTCCTCCGGCCTGCGCCATGTGGGCCTTCCCGCCGCCGCCGCCGCCGATGAAGGCGGCCACGTCCCGCGCCAGCCTGCCCGCGTGGAGTCCGTGCCCTGAGATCGCACCGTCGGTGACCACGACGATGCAGACGGGCCGTTCATCGAAGCTTGCGAAGAGTACGCCCACCGCGGCGCCGGATAGGCGTTCGCGCACCGTGTCGCCCATGGCGCGCAGGGTATCGATGTCCGGACACGCCACGCGGCCCGCGGCCACGGAGACGCCGTCTACTTCCACGGTGCCTTCGATCAGGTCATCGATCCAGTTCCGCGCCGAATCCGCGCTCAGTTCACGGACGTGCCGTTCGAGTTCACGGACCCGCGCATTCAGGTCGCCGGCCTTTCCGGCCAGGTCGTCCGGCTCGCATTTGAGGGCTTCCGCGGTCCGGGCGATGAGTGCTTCGTCCCGCTTGACGGCCTCGTATGCGGCGGTGCCGGTCAGCGCCTCGACGCGCCGTTCACCGGCGGCGATGCCCGATTCCCGGACCAGCCGGAACAGCCCGATCCCGCCCGTGTCGTCCAGGTGGGTGCCCCCGCATAGCTCCATGCTCACGTCCCCGATACGCACTACGCGCACCCGGTCGTCGTATTTTTCCGTGAAGAGCGCCATGGCGCCCCGGTTCCTGGCATCCTCCAGGTCCGTTTCGAACCACTCGACGCCCAGGTTCCGCCAGATGAGTTCGTTGACCCTGCGTTCGATGGCGTTCAGTTCATCCCGGGTGACCGCGCCGAAATGGGCGAAGTCGAAACGAAGGCGGTCCGGGTCGACCACGGAGCCCCGCTGCTCCACGTGCGCGCCCAGGGTCTCCCGCAGCACGGCGTGGAGGAGGTGGGTCGCCGTGTGGTTCCGCATGATGGACTGCCTGCGCGCTTCGTCGACGTGCGCGGACACGACCATGCCTGGTTCCAGGCCGGTAACGTTGTCCGGGTCGCAGTGGTGAACGATAAGCTTGTCTTCCCGGGTGGTGTCCAGCACGGCGATCCGGTCGCCCGCCTCAGTATCCAGCCAGCCGGTGTCGCCCACCTGACCGCCCGATTCGCCGTAAAAGGCGGTCCTGGCAAGTATGACCCGCCCATCGCGGCAGGAGAATACCTCGACTTCATCCAGGGTAAGGGTTTTGTAGCCTTCAAATTCCGTCGGTTCCGGGCTCTCAACCTCCAGATTCGCCGTCATTGATGGAGCGCCGGCAGTTTTCCTGGCTTTCGAGGACCGCGTCCGCTGCTCCGCCATCTCCGCCTCGAATCCGGCCAGGTCCACGGTCAGGCCTCGTTCATCCGCCATGAGCTGCGTCAGGTCAACGGGAAAGCCGTAGGTATCGTACAGTTTGAAGGCCTCCTCGCCCCGGATCTCACGCCGTCCTTCCGACTCCGCCCGGTCCACTATGGCCTCGAAGAGTTCGAGCCCGTGGTCGAGCGTGCGGCCGAAGGCTTCCTCCTCGGACCTGATTACCGTCTGCACCTTCTCCTGGGCGGGCCGGAGTTCCGGGTAGGCTGATCCCATCTGATCCGTAAGCGTCGGCACCAGCCGGTAGAGGAAGGGATCGGCCAGGCCGAGGGTGCGGCCGTAACGCGCCGCGCGGCGCAGGATCCGGCGCAGGACGTAGCCGCGGCCCTCATTGGAAGGCAGGGCGCCGTCGGCAATGGCGAAACCAAGGGCCCGCACGTGATCGGCGAGCACGCGGTAGGCCATGGCCGTATCTCCCTCCGCATACGGATGTTCCGACAGTTCGCCGATGTGATTCATCAGCGGCTGGAACACGTCGGTCTCGTAGTTCGAATCCACGCCCTGCAGGATGCTGAGCATGCGTTCGAATCCCATCCCGGTATCCACGTGGCGGGCGGGCAGGGGGGTCAGCACGCCGCCGGTTCCCCGGTTGTACTGGATGAAGACCAGGTTCCAGATTTCCACGAATCGCGTGCAGTCCCCGTTGACTCCGCAGACATGGTCCGGATCGTCTTTCCGACCGCACCGTTCCGGACCCAGGTCGTAGTGGATTTCCGAGTTGGGGCCGCACGGACCGGTCTCGCCCATCTCCCAGAAATTGTCCTTTTCGTCGAAACGGAGTATGCGGTCGGCGGTCACGCCGGTGTGCCGCTGCCAGAGCGACTCGGCTTCGTCGTCCTCCCTGAATACGGTTGCCCAGAGCCGGTCGGCGGACAGTCCCCACGCTCCGGTCAGCAGTTCCCAGGCCCAGGTAATGGCTTCTTCCTTGTAGTAGTCTCCGAAGGACCAGTTCCCCAGCATTTCGAAGAAGGTCTGGTGAATGGGCGATCTGCCCACGTCCTCCAGGTCGTTGTGCTTTCCGCCGGCCCGGATACACTTCTGATAGTCCGTCGCGCGCGCGTAGTCGCGGGTGCTCCGTCCCAGGAATACGTCCTTGAACTGGTTCATCCCCGCGTTTGTAAAAAGCAGGGTCGGATCGTCCCAGGGCACCACGCTGGCGCTTGGGACGACGGTGTGGCCCCGGTCGGCGAAAAAGCCCGTAAACGATTTGCGCAGTTCGGCTCCGGTCAATTTCCAGACTCCTCCATTTCGTCCAGCACGCGGTGGACGACGTGGTAGATGACACCCTGTCCGAATCCCCGCCGTCCGAGGAAGGCGACCATGCGCCGGTGCGCCGCGTCGCGGTCGAGCCGGGCATACCGGTGGATCTGCCGGTGAAGCGCCTCGTAGGCCCGTCCGGTTTCCCCCTCGCCGGATGCACTTTCCTCGAGGGCGGCTTCGATGACTTCGGCGTCGATCCCTTTCTGTCTCAATTCCCGGCGCAACAGGGACAGGCCGACGGGACGGGTGCGGAGGCGTTCGCCGACCCACTGGCGGGCGAAGCGGCCATCGTCGATCAATCCCACCTTCTCGAGCCGGCCCAGCACCTCCTCGATGACGTCCTCCGGCCGGCCCCGGG
>LXNJ01002320.1_pt1 | contig 10560 bp, 9 predicted proteins | sample 809081 | NCBI WGS metagenome assembly LXNJ01 (sample SAMN04870510, study PRJNA318959) | sponge metagenome | biome: sponge; feature: marine sponge reef; material: water | host: Petrosia ficiformis | place: Greece: Milos, Mediterranean Sea | collected 2013-05-29 | depth 5-7 m
TACTATTCTACCAAATCAGGAGGGTTTGTCAAGATGTGAGGTTTATTCGGGAGGCAAGCAACCGTGGTGGGAAAGTATGTCGAATGAAGGGAAATGGAAAGGTAATTCCGTGAACCTTGATTTTCGAATCAAGGTTATGAGACGTAAGGAATTACCCGATTGAAATCGCAATAGGTTTGCAAGACAGCTGCTTTCACCTATTTAGATGGCACATTCCAAAGAAGGACGGTGCCATCAAGGCTGCTTGTGCTCGCAAGTAATTTCCTATCTTTGGAAAACACTAAGGCACTGATATTACCTTTATGTCCTTCATAAGAAGTAAGATGTGCACCAGTGGTAGACTCCCATAAGTGAATTTTACCCCCTATATCTCCACTCGCGAGAAGTATACCATCTGACGAAAATGCCAATTTGCAGATTGCAAATTTATGTGGTGCTTTGAAAGTTCTAACACGTTTTTTGGCAGCAACGTCCCACAATTGGATCTCTCTATCTCTAATTCCAATTGCCAAGTTTTTCCCATTGTGATCAAACGTCATAGAATAAATACCGTGCCTTTCCAACGTCAACGTCCGATTTTTCAGGACCCCTAACACTTTTTTTATCAAATTTTCGGTTGTATTGAGCGTGGCAATTCGTTTGTCGGCGTGCGTGTCCCACAAGAACACTTTACCTGATCGATTATCGGTTGCGAGCATACTTCCATCATGGGTTAGTGCCATAGCTCCCTTAGCCGATTGATACGCCTTTTCTGTGAGACTGCATAAATGTTCGCGGCTGGTAACATTCCACAACTCAATCTTATTGTTATTATTGTTATTCTCATTTTTAGTAGCCAATGTTCTGAAATTTGGAGAATATACATATATTGGGAATGTATGTGTTGTTCCATCGTCCCAAGAAACTGCGAGTCCCTGAGCGCGAGCCAAGTTCATAGGAACAGTGTTAGCACTAATCCTGGTTCCAGTAGTGACATCCCACTGAACAGTGGAAGTGAGTCCTACAGCATTTAAGATATTATTATCGCTGGCAAAGGTTAAACCGTCAATGTTGTTTTTTCCCGTACTAATTGCGGTCAGTTTGTCGCCGCTGTCTGTATCCCAGAGTTGGATATTACCATCACTTCCGCTTGCTAACGTTTTGCCATCATGAGTAAACGCCAACGTCGTGATCTCCTTTGCATAGTCTTTAGCAAGGGTCCGCGGTTGTGTATCCTTTTTTATTTCCCACACATCTACTGTACCAATTTGATTCTCGGTAACAAGAATTTTCCCATCTTGAGAAAACAGGTGGTTTTTAGGCAAAACTACAAACAGATCTTCATCCAAAGTAAGAGAGGCAATTTCACTTTGGGTGACAATATCCCATATCTTATAACTTGCCCTTTCTATAATATTCCCGTTTCTATCATAGCTGCCGCCTTTTCTTATATTAAGGGTTTTGCCATCATCTGAAAACTTTACGTCCGATGTAGATTGAAACTCAGCAATTTGTCGTTTATTAACAATATCCCATACCGCGCAGCTTCCCCTTGTGAAAGTATTCCGTGATATAAGTGCAAGGGTTTTGCTATCACCTGAAAACCTTACGTCTACATATTCAGGGAGTGCTGCCAGTTGTTCGCCGGTATCAACATTCCAAATTTCAATAGGACCTGCAAAGCGTGCCCATCCATTAGGACCTGCAAAACGTGTCCATCCATCTGGTATTGGAATCCGATAATGACTCTTACTCACAAGCATTTTGCCATCCGGTGAAAATTTCAGTTCGTTCACCCGTTTCACAGGTTGTTTATCCAACGGTAAAGGTGAGTATTCTTGCAAATTGTATTGTATAGGAAAAAGTGTGCCATCCTCGCTATAGTTCGTGAGAAATGGCTTTTTGCCATCTTTCTCTTCTGGATCCGGCGGTATTCTGGCATCCTTGATGAACGCTGCGTCATTTGTACGAGCTACAAGCGTTTGTATTTCTTGACTGGTCCCTCCATCTTGTATGCTACGTCCATCTTGCATGCTAATTGTGCCATCCTCGTTTCCAATAGCATATTTGACTACGCCAGTGGGGTCAACAAAGACATCTAACGCACGCGTCCAAGGGATGCCTTTGATTTTAATTCTTTTTAAAGCTCCGGGATGGAAAGTTTTTAAATGTTCTCCGGTCGCGATGTTCCAGAACCAGACCGTACTATTCTTATTCACACCAGTAAGTGTTTTTCCATCGGCTAAGAATTTCAAAGCGGAAAGTGAATCGCCAAGACTATTGAATTTCAAAAGCAGCTTTCCACTCTCAACATCCCAACTCCGAATTATGTTGTCACCTCCAACACTGACAAGTTTTTTGCCATCCGGCGAGAACGTGACAAGTCCTATTAAATCTGTATCTCTTGTAAGTAAGGAAGTTTCGGCACCTAAGCCAATATCATAAAGCCATACGCCGGTAGAGCTTACAATAGCCAGACGGGTACCATCAGGGGACAGCTGCATATCGGTTATAGTCCCTTTTCCAAGTCTCTGTTTTGCACCTTTAGGTAAATTCCACCGAGTATAGTCCCCTTCATCACCTAAAACCTGATTCGCTTTCTCTCCATCACCATTATTTTTACCCTCCGTATCGGAACGTTCCCCCAGTTGATTTCGCACATCCTGTCTTGCATCAGCACTCTGTACAACAGGCGCGTCAATAAGTTCAACTGCCATCTCAGACTGTGCATCTAAACTATAAGGTCGTTGGAAACGCGCTAAGTCCTGACTGCTTATGCCAAGCATTAGCACAATCAAAACTGTACTTGCAGCGCCTATCACCCATGGCACCAAAGGTTTACTTGCAGAAGGCGCAGCGGGTTTAAGACGATTGATTTCTTGCATGATGTTATCGGTTAGGTTAGGTGAAATTTGAAAGTTACTAATTGCTTCTCGGATCATCGGTTCCTCCTTTTTCAAGCGGTTCCGTGCACGGCGAAGTCGGCTTTTAATCGTGTTTGCGGATACACCTAAAAATTCGCTCATCTGTTCACACGTCATCTCACCGAAATAGTGAAGTGTGATGACGGTGCGATCACTCTCCTTCAACGTCTCAAGTAATTTTTTGACGACTTCCTGCTGTGCCTTGTCGGTAGTTTTTGCTTGTTCCTCTGCAACATGTTGTGAGTAAGCATCTTTGCTTGTCACAGGTGTATCTATATTTTCCAATGTTTGGTGCCACAGACGCTTTTTTCGAAACCATGCGAGGCATCGGCGCGTCGCAATAACATAGAGCCACCCAGCAAACCGTTGCGGTTCTTTGAGGGTGTGAAGTCTTTGGTATGCTTTGAGGAAAGTATCCTGCGTAATATCTTCAGCGGTGTGAAAATCGCCTATCTTCCGCCAAGCGAGCGCGTGAACCTGCTTTCGATATTTTTTCACTAATTCAGAGAAGGCGTTATTATCGCCTGCAAGCGTACGTTGAATTAGTTCAGCGTCGTTTTTCATCGGTGGTTACCTCCGCAAAAAAATAATCCCAATAGTTCATTTCAACACATAGTGACGCGTGAGACGACAAAACGGGTGCATAATTTTACAAAAAAAAATCAATTTTGAGACGGAAAATTTTAATTGACATCAAACGAAGCATTCTTGACAAAACATCGGAACATGTATAGAATCTCCATTAAAGCAATGGGTATAGAGATTGAACATAAATTATCACGTTGTATGTGTCCACGAAGCACACTACATATAAAAGAAAGGAACAGACAATGATTCAAACTGCTTACAAGGAGACGTATCGTCCGCAATTCCACTTCACACCGAAAACTAACTGGACCAACGACCCAAACGGATTGATTTATTATAAGGGAGAGTATCATCTATTCTTTCAACACAACCCATTTGGTATCAATTGGGGCAACATGACGTGGGGACATGCAGTTAGCCCTGACCTTGTTCACTGGAAACAACTACCGCACGCTATCCATCCCGATGAACTCGGCACAATTTTTTCAGGTTCCGGTGTTGTAGACTGGAACAATACTGGTGGATTCCAAACAGGCGACGAGGCAGTGCTGGTTGTTTTTTATACGTCTGCTGGTAGCCATGCCCCAGAGAAAGTGCCGTTTACGCAGAGCATCGCCTATAGCAACGACCGTGGACGGAGTTGGACAAAATATGAAGGCAATCCTGTCATTGAGCATATTGTCGCAAGTAACCGAGACCCGAAGGTAATCTGGCACGAACCGACACAAAAATGGGTGATGACACTTTTTCTTGACGGAAATGATTTTGCCTTTTTTGGTTCTACGAACCTAAAGGAGTGGGAACGACTCTCTGATATAAAGATACCAGATGGAGAATGTCCAGATATCTTTGAACTTCCTGTTGATGGCGACCCCGAAAATACCAAATGGGTTTTCTGGGGTGCCGGTGGAAAATATTATGTCGGTGATTTCGACGGCACAACCTTCACGCCAGATGGTGAATCACAACGGGCAGACTTCGGCGCAAACTTTTACGCCGCACAAACTTGGAGTGACATTCCGGATTCCGATGGTCGCCGCATCCAAATCGCTTGGATGAATGGCAGTAATCCTCCTGAGATGCCCTTTAATCAGCAGATGAGTTTTCCATGTGTGTTGACACTTCGGACGACATCAGAAGGTATCCGTATGTCCCGCGAACCAGTGGCAGAGATCGAAAATATACATGACTGGACGCATGCTTGGAGCAACGTAACGCTTAAACCCGAAGAAAATCTACTTGCGGGGTTAACAGGTGAACTGTTTGACATCCGCGCAGAGATAGAACTCAACGATGCGTCGGCTGTAGGATTCAATATTCGCGGTCAAGATGTGCGATACGATGTCGCTGAAAAGCAGTTGACGTTCCTTGAAAGGAGCGGTCCTCTTGCGCCACAAGATGGTAAAATCCAATTACAGATTTTAGTAGATCGCATCTCTATTGAAGCATTTGGCAATGCAGGTGCGCTCTCAATGACCTCCTATTTCCTCCCCGACCTTGATAATGCAGACATCGGGATTTATGCGGAAGGTGGTTCAGCTACACTTGTATCGTTAAAAGTCCATGAACTAAAATCTTCGTGGATATAGTTGCAGTAAAATCTAAAACTCCCAGACATTTTTTGGGTTTATGGCGTTTGTAGTCGCGCAATTTATTGCGCCTCTTACATTTGCTTTACTGATAGGCGATCTTTGTAAGCGCGCTATGAATAAAGCGTCGCCGTTAGGTTGCGTCTCCCACCCTGATTGCGGAATTCGCACAGATAAATGCCCTGCCATACACCTAAATTTAGGTTATGGTCAGTAATCGGAATGGATACAGCAAACCCAACAAGCGACGCTTTGATATGTGCAGGCATATCGTCATCGCCTTCGATTGTGTGTTTGTAGAAAGGTTCGCGTTCCTTTACGAGGCGATCGAAACTATTGGCAAAATCTTCACGCACCGTAGGATCATCATTTTCATTGATGGTTAATCCTGCGGAAGTGTGCTTAATAAAAAGATGGAGAATCCCCACTTTCGGCAACTCGCCAAGCGATTTCATAATTTTATCTGTGATAAGGTGAAAGCCACGCGAGTATTCAGGTAAGGTTATCTCAATTTGCTGGATCATTTTATGTGTTACTACTGGTCGATAGAATCAATTTGTGATTCCGACTTCTTCTCCTATTTGTAAAGTTCCTGTTATGATACCACAATCCTTTGATTTTTCAAGGAAATTTGGTGAGATGAATTTCTTGACAATTGCATTGTTACAGGATATAATGGTTTATCTTTAATCGTGTTTAACAAAGGAGATGGGCATGGAAAAAGTTGATGCAGCCAAAATACAGAAACAGGGTGTTGAAGAGACCTATACCTTCCACATTCAAAAAAATGGTGAAGGATGGGTTGGGTGGATACAAGAACTTCCAGAGATAATTGCCGAAAAAGGAACAAGAGAAGAATTACTAAAAACATTAGCAATTGAGTTTGGAAAAGTCTTAAAAATGTATGAGACCCAAGCAGAAACGTAGGACAAGCAATTTGAAAACGACGTAAAGGCTGGAAAACTTGACCGCTTCGCGGAGGAAGCACTTGCTGATTTCCAGGCGGGCAAATGCGAAGAAATATAAAACATGTAAAAATTCCGCGTTTTCGGAAACATTACCAAGACCTTCCGCGTTATGTTCAGCAACTTGCAGATAAGAGTTTTGAACTATTAAAGCAAAATCCAAGACATCCATCTCTGGGTTTTAAGAAGGTTAACACGTACTGGTCAGTGAGAGTAGGAATTAACTATCGAACGCTCGCTTTTGAAAAGAAGGGACTTTCTTCTGGTTTCGGATAGGAAGGCACGACGAATATATGCGGTTAATATCATCATAGTTGGGAATTGGTACGGTTCTTTGGCTAACTCAAAATAAGGAACTTTATGGATATTATTTGTGCCTCTATCTGCTACCGAGGTTATGCTGAAGATGAGGTGGCAGCAACTTTGGAATACGCACCGAAAATCGGCTACCGCGCTATGGAGATTCACGGACCGCTTATATGGAGCGTTGATGCTGTCCACGCTTTTGACGTAAAAGGCATGAAAAGAGATATTGAAAAGTCAGGCATGAAGTGTGTTGGACTCTATCCTCCCGGTTGGGGTGGAAACGGCAATGCCGATGTCCACGCGCGGGCAGAGGCAATAGCGAAATGTGTGGACATTGCCGAACAACTCAATGCAACACATCTAACAACCAGCGGCGCACAACGTAGAACTGAATCTGGCGCATTAGACAGAGTTATTGCTTGTGCGCGCGAGGTGTTGGCGAGAATCCCCGCAGAAAGCAAAATCAAATTGACACTTGAACCACACCACGGGAATGTCCTTGAACAACCGGAAGATTTCCAAAAAGTGTTAGATGCTATTCCTGATGAACGGGTAGGAATCTGTATTGATACGGGACACTTCCATACATCCGGAGTCAACACGTTTGCTGCTATTCGTCAGTTTGGTTCGCGTATCTATGCGGTGCATCTCAAAGACCACATCGGTGCTGTATCTGTCGGCATTGGGCGTGGTGAACTCAACCTACAGCAGATTATCATGACACTCCAAGAAGCAGGTTACCAAGGAAACCTAACATTAGAACTTGAGGTTGAAGACCCAGAAAACCTACCGCGCTATACTGAAGAGGCATATTTCTATCTCAGTGGAATGTTAGGTTTGCGACTGTAGCAAAGCAGGAGTAACTTTTACTCTTGCCAGCTCGCAATAAAATCTGCAACGCCGAAATTCGAGGGCATCTCATTAAAATAGTACCGCATCGGTCCCGATTGAAAACCCGGCAAAAAATGTTCTTCGTCCGTTTTAAGGAGTGCGTCCAGCGGTTTGAAACGTTTCCACAGAACAACCGCCTCTTCCGGTGTGAAACGTTCTTCAGCAAAAGGCGGTCCCCAATTTAGCGTGATGGAATGAAATCCTTTTCCACGGTTGCGGAGGTCTTCAGGAATATCTTCAAGTTCACACCCGTGTGCCAGCGCAACAAAACAGGCAGCTTTACATAAAAAGACTGTAGATAGCAAATTTCCTTTCTCACCTCTATCCGGATGTAACTTTTCAAGTGCTGTGTGATAGGCAGTAGCATCTTTTTTAATAACAGCGCGCAGTGCCTTTTCAGTCCACATTTGCATCTGCTGACTGCGCTTTTCCCACCGATCAAACATCTCCTGCACCTGTGGTGATAAATACTTCATGTAATCAAGGGTCGGGTAGTGTGTGAAGTTTGAGAACCCACCATGTATCGTGCGACGCATCTTCTGGCTGTAGTTACTCCCCCAGTGTAAGATTGGCAAAATATAGGCTACACCGTCACCTGCATTAAGATGTGTTTGCACTCCATTGCGCAAAGGCACTCGTGGATCCGCTAACAATTGTTGGTTTTCCTCATCTGTGTTCACTCGCAAGTGGCTACCCGGTATAACCCATAACACACTATCGTCGTAAAGCGAAAGATTCCACTGCACGTAGCGCGGACCCGTTTCCAGAATGTCATCAAGATAGCCTTGTAGCGGTGCTGTATCAATCGGGTGATGGTCGCGGTGCCAAGCAGCAGCTCCCCGATCATTTACAGGATTACACATCAGCATCATTTCAGTAACACCAGCGTCATTCACATTAAGCAGTTTGCTACTGACGTCTTGCATGTTTTCGTGTGCCCAAATTTCGATTGTACTTGCTGTTTTTTCGTCTACAAGTCCAGCAAGCGGTTCACGTCCGAGATTTAAACGTGGTTGTGCCGAAGTTTCCCACACACCTCCGGGTGGATCGTTTGGCTGCCGTTCTTTCGTCCAGATGTCGCGCTGTCGTGAAACCATCAACTCGTAACTTTCCCGAAGCGCATCCAGTTCGTTAGGAGGAATCACCTCTCGGAGAACGAGATACCCCTCTTCCATGAATTGGGTTCGATTTACCTTCATGATTTTCTCCAATGTGCGTCTAAACGGAGCATTATACCATTTCTATAAAATAACATACCCTTTAAGAAATAGACCGTTCGTAGTCGCGCAATTCATTGCGCCTCTTATATTCTAATTCAAAAGGGAAATTCATTTATAGAATTGGTATTAGCAAAGCCGTTTTAGTTGCTAAACGTTAGCCACGCCCAATATAGAGTTGTCCTACGGGTAGAACTGTCGCCTCTAACATATTGATATTAGGTGGCAGTGTTGCCATGAGGACAGCAGCTTTAGCAAGCTCGTCAACCTCCATCATCGGCTCAGACGGAGGGAATGGGTGGTTCTGAATCCGTTCAACATAAGTGTTGCCGGGTTGCAAGCAGCTCGCCGTAATACCGTGCGGTCTACCTTCCAATGCTATTACCTGTGTCAATCCCCATATCCCGAATTTGCTTGCACTGTAAGGTGCGCTGCGGGGACGGACACGATGTGCAGAAATGCTACCAACGTTGATAATACGTCCGCCTTCACCTTGTGCCTTCATAATTCGCATCGCTTCACGCGAACAGAGAAACGGTGCACGGAGATTCACACCTATCACCTTATCCCATGCTTCCGTTGAAAGTTCGTCTATCGGACCACCATCAAATGCACCAGCATTGTTAACAAGGATGTCTAAACGTTCATATTCAGTCATCGCTTTTTCAAAGAGTGCCTTAATTTGTTCCTCATCGGTGACATCAGTAGGAACGGCGAGGACTTTAGCTCCCTTTTCGCGTAATTCATTGGCTGTTTGCGTAAGTAGTTCTTCATCCCTTGCAGCGATAGTCAGACTCGCCCCTTCCGAAGCAAATCCCTTCGCGATTCCTTTCCCAATTCCTCTGTTGCCACCAGTTACAATTGCAACTTTTCCATCTAATTGTCCCATTACAGATTCTCCTTTAACAATTCTAACAACAAACTTTCTGTTCTAATTGCTTGCACCTTATTTCCTGCAAGTCGCATTGCAGAGAGATGTGCATGTAAAAATGCTAAATCTTCAGGCGTATCTACGTCATACCAAGGCGGTAGTAGTTTGAGTGTAGCTTTTATGGTATCAATACGTTCTATTGTCTGTTGAAAAACATGTGTAGTGCTCCATGCAATTTCCTCAAAAATAAACGGAACCGTTCTTGCAAGACATCTCGCGGAAAAACCGATAAGGTAATAGCCACCATCCACACTTGGACCGACGACAATATCGCGCGAGTCGAGACCTGCAACCGCTTCAAGAATATATGAAAGTGGCAGTGTTGGACTGTCGGAACCAACGATTAAAATCTTTTCATATCCGTTTTCGGATGCCCATAACGTTCCTGAAGTGAGACGTGTTCCGAGGTCTGTGCCTGTTTGCGGAATGTAGATAACATCCTCTCCAATTAAGGCTTGTAAATCGCTTTGACTTCCAGGGGGTGTATACGCTACCACCAAATCTACGTTTGAGAGTTCCGCAAGTGTCTCACACCAATCCATGAGAAAAGCACGATATAACGATGCCGCTTGTTCGGAAGATATTTTTGGAAGCAGTCGAGTTTTGACCTGATTCGGGATCGGATTTTTAGCGAAAACAATCAGACATGTACTCACTTCAGTATTCACCTGCTATATCTCTTATTTCAATAAACTTGAATAGCATTCACTCATCTCAAATTTATCAGATACCAGTTAAAACGTCAACATAGAAATGATATGGCAGAGGCATTCAATTTTCGCGAAGCACTCTTGTCCGAGGGCTTTGTCCGTTCGATTTAACAACAAAAGCGTTTATAGTCACGCAATTTATTGCCAAATGCGTGTATGGCATTCGTCGCCTCTTTTAACCTTTGGCAACGCTATTTTTTACTTTTGGATTAGAAAACGCTACAATTGAATGCCTCTGATCCACTGCAATCAATCATTGACTTAAAACCTATTTTTTGATAAAATAACCTAAGTTGCCACCTATGTAGCACAATCTTCATACAGTTTGCGCTACGAAATTTCGAAAAAAATGAACTATTTTGTATTATAGCGGATTCTACAATTAACTGGACATCTGAGCTGTCCGAGGGAACTCCGATTCCCGACTATTAGTGGTTTCGTCGCGATTCGGAGATCGCTC
>LXNJ01002322.1_pt1 | contig 10555 bp, 9 predicted proteins | sample 809081 | NCBI WGS metagenome assembly LXNJ01 (sample SAMN04870510, study PRJNA318959) | sponge metagenome | biome: sponge; feature: marine sponge reef; material: water | host: Petrosia ficiformis | place: Greece: Milos, Mediterranean Sea | collected 2013-05-29 | depth 5-7 m
GGGGTGGAGCTGGCGGGGATTCGCCAGTCGGTCCAGCTTGCCGTAGCTAGCGGCCAGCCACCTCCAAGGTCACAAAGCATAAAGCACTCAGTTGGACCACCTCCTTTCCTTGGTAACACCAGTCAATCACACGGTGACCGCGCACGCCATGCTTTGCCCCGCTCAGAGGCCGAGCCGATTGCTGAGAGCGCTTGCAAATGGGTGAGAGCCGGTCGCGTCGCCGCGGTGTCATTCCCGCTCTTGTTCGCTGCGCTCACGGGCCGCCCAAACCAGGGCATCACTGCCCACGGCCTCGCGCCGTATGGGCCCGGTGGTCCCGCCTATTCGCTCGGCCTCTAGGCGGGGGGCTCGCCCTCGCTCAGAGCGCCGATCTCGGCCAGGTAGGCGTGCTGGGCCTCGAGGATGCACACCACGTCGACGGGGTCGGGGCCGCCCTGCTCGAGGGATCGGGCCACCACGGCGTCGGTGGCCGCGTCAGTGTCGGCCACCGCCATGTCGTCGGTGGCCACCGCGGGGTCGCCGAGCTCCTGGCCGTGGGAGGTGGCCAGGCCGGCTGACGTGAACCAGTCGAGGTGCCAGCCGAGGACCGTCCGCACGTCGTCGTAGCTGATCCTGGCCGTCACCTCGTCGGGCAGGCGGTCAGCCACGTACTCGACCGCGCTGGCCAGCCGGTAGACCGATGGGGCGGTCTCGTGCTCCAGGCGCCCGACCGCGATCCCCACCGACACGAACGCGATCGCCACCACCGCGGCGAGGCCGACCGCGGCGATCAGCCAGATCACGTCACCCTCCGCGAGCCCCCGCTTGAACTGCCTGCAATTTTCCACCTGTGCGGTGGAAAATCGACAGAAGTTCGCTCCCTGCCTGCGGAGACATCGGCCGAGGCTAGAGGCCGATGCGCTGGGCCAGCAGCTCCCGGTGGTAGGTGGGGTCGCCGAAGAGGAGCTCGGAGCTCTTGGCCCGCTTGAAGTAGAGGTGCGCGGGGTGCTCCCAGGTGAAGCCGATCCCGCCGTGGATCTGGATGTTCTCGGCCGCGGCGTGGAAATAGGCCTCCGAGCAGTAGCTCTTGGCCAGCGACGCCACCTGGGGCAGCTCGTCGTTCATCTCGGCCGCGCACCAGCCCGCGTAGTAGGCGGCCGACTTGGCCGACTCCACCTCCAGCAGCATGTCGGCGCACTTGTGCTTGATGGCCTGGAACGAGCCGATGGGCCGTCCGAACTGCACCCGGACCTTGGCGTACTCCACCGACATGTCCAGGCAGCGCTGGGCTCCGCCCACCTGCTCGGCGGCCAGGGCCACCGAGGCAAGGTCGAGCACGCCCTCCAGCACCCGCCATCCCTGGCCCTCCTCGCCGATGAGCGTGGCCTCCACGCCCTCGAACGTGAGCTTGGCCTGCTTGCGGGTCTGGTCCATGGTCGACAGGGCGGTTCGGGTCAGACCGGCGGCGCCAGGATCCACCGTGAACAGCGAGACACCGCCGCTGGTGCGGGCGGCCACGATCAGCAGGTCGGCGGTGTGCCCGTCGAGGACGTACATCTTGACGCCGTCCAGCCGCCAGGCACCGTTGTCCGCAGTCGCGGCCATCGTGATGCCGGGCTCGTCCCAGCGGCCGTTCTGCTCGGTGAAGGCCAGGGTCCCCCGCGTCTCACCCGAGGCGATCTGGGGCAGGTGGGCCTGCTTGGCCGACTCGTCGCCGCTGAGCATCAGCGCGTTGGCGGCCATCACCGCCGAGGAGAAGAAGGGGGCGCACAGCAGCGACCGGCCCATCTCCTCGAGCACCACGACCTGCTCGATGCGGGTGAAGCCCTGGCCGCCGTAGTCCTCCGGGATGGTCAGCGCGGGCAGGCCCATCTGCTCGGACATCTGGGCCCACACGTCGGGGTCGAAACCCTGCTCGGTGTCCATCTGCTCCCGGACCGCGGACTCGGGCGACTTCTCCTCCAGGAAGCTGCGGACGAAGTCTCGCAGCTGTTCCTGCTCGTCAGTGAATGCGAAGTTCACGTGGGACTCTCCTGCGGATCGAATCTGGTCGCCAAGCTATCGGGCCGCCTCAGCGATGGGATGCGCCCGTAGTGCCCGGGGTGGTCGGGCCGTAGGATCGGATCGTGCCCGCAGCACCGCTCTTCGAGATCGACGGCCTGCATGTGGCCACCGCGGACGGCGGCGTCGAGATCCTGCGCGGCGTCGACCTGGTGGTCGGTGCGGGCGAGCTGCACCTGCTCATGGGTCCCAACGGGTCGGGCAAGTCCACCCTGGCCTCCACGCTGCTCGGCAGCCCCGAGTACGAGGTGACCAGCGGCTCGATCCGCTTCAAGGGCGAGGACATCACCTCCTGGCCCCCGGAGGTGCGGGGCAAGGCCGGCCTGTTCCTGGCCTTCCAGTATCCGCAGGAGATCCCGGGCGTGTCGGTGCGGAACTTCCTCACCCAGGCCCTGCAGGCCCGCAAGGGCACCGATGTCAGCTCCATCGAGACCTACATGACCATGGTCGAGTGGATGGAGCGCCTGGCCATCGACTCGCAGCTGATGGAACGCCACCTCAACGAGAAGTTCTCCGGCGGGGAGAAGAAGCGCAACGAGATACTCCAGATGGCGGTGCTGGAACCGGAGATGGCGATCCTCGACGAGACCGACACCGGGCTGGACATCGACGCCCTGCGCATCGTCGCCACCGGGCTGAAGGAGGTCCGGTCTGAGCGGCCGGAGCTGGGCGTTCTGGCCATCACCCACTTCCAGCGGATCCTCACCGCCGGCCTCGAGCCCGATCGGGTCCATGTGATCGTGGACGGCCGCATCACCACCAGCGGCGGCCCCGAGCTGGCCGATCAGCTCGAACGCGATGGCTACGAGCGGTTCGCGTCGTGAGTGGCGAGGGCGGCGACCTCGGAGCAGGCACCCGTGCGGACTTCCCCCTGCTGGGGCGGGAGATGCGCGGCCGGCCCATCGTCTACCTCGACTCGGCGGCGTCGTCGCAGAAGCCCCAGTGCGTCCTCGACGCCATGAACAGCTACTACGAGACGATCAACGCCAACGTCCACCGGGGCGCCTACGAGATCGCAGCCCAGGCCACCGAGGCCATGGAGGCAGCCCGTGCGGCCGTCGCACGGTTCGTGAACGCACCCTCGGCCGACGAGATCGTCTTCACCAAGAACGTCACCGAGGCCATCAACCTGGTGGCCCGGTCCTGGGGCGGGGCCAACCTCGGGCCAACAGACGCGGTGGTGATCACCGAGATGGAGCACCACGCCAACATCGTGCCGTGGCACATCATGGCGGCCGAGAAGGGCTTCGAGCTGCGCTGGATCGGTGTCGGCGCCGACGGGCAGCTCGATCTCAGCAACCTGGATCGGCTCCTCGACGGGGCCAAGCTGCTGGGCGTCACCGCCATGAGCAACGTGCTGGGGACGCTCAACCCGATACGCCCGCTGGCCGACGCCGCCCACGACGCCGGCGCGCTGCTCCTGGTCGACGCAGCCCAGTACGTCCCGCACCTGCCGACCGACGTGCAGGCGCTGGGCGCCGACTTCCTGGGCTTCACCGGCCACAAGATGTGCGGCCCCACCGGGATCGGGGTGCTGTGGGCCCGGGCCGAGCTGCTGGAGGCCATGCCGCCGTTCCTCGGGGGCGGCGAGATGATCCTCGACGTCCGCAAGGACGGCTTCCTGCCCAATCACATCCCCCACAAGTTCGAGGCGGGAACCCCGCCCATCGCCGAGATCGTCGGCCTCGGCGCGGCGGTGGGCTACCTGGAGGGTCTGGGAATGGACCGGGTGCGCGAGCACGAGGTGAGCCTCACCGCCTACGCGCTGCGAACGCTCCAGGACCGCTACGGCACCGAGCTCGCGGTGCACGGACCGTCGGAGCCGGCCTGCCGGGGCGGGGTGTTGTCGATGAGCTTCCGCGACATCCACCCCCACGACCTCTCCCAGGTGCTCGACGACCGCGGCGTGTGCGTGCGGGCCGGCCACCACTGCGCCAAGCCGCTCATGCGCCACCTCGGGCTGCCGGCCACCGCCCGGGCCTCGCTGTACGTCTACAACGACACGTCCGACGTGGACGCCCTCGCCGACGCCCTCGGAGCGGCCGGCGAGTTCTTCGGGTAGGCGGGGTCAGTCGTGGCCGGGCTGGAGGACCTCTACCGGGAGATCATCCTCGACCACTACCGCAACCCCCGCAACCGCGGCGAACTGGAGGTTCCCCCCGCAGTCTCCGCCGTCGGCTTCAACCCGCTGTGCGGCGACGAGGTGGTCGTCTACCTGGAGGTGCGCGACGGCGTGATCACCGAAGTGTCCACCGGCGGGCAGGGATGCTCCATCAGCCAGTCGTCGGCGTCGATGATGTCCACCGCGGTCAAGGGCCGCACGGTCGCGGAGGTGCGGCGGCTGGTTCGGGCCTTCAAGCGGATGATGTCCATCCACGGCAGCGGGATCGGCGGCACCGACGATGAGCTCGACGACGAGCCCGGCAGCGGCAACGGCGCCGGCGAGGTGAAGCTCGGGGATCTCGAGGCCCTGCGCGGGGTGGTGAAGTTCCCGGTGCGCATCAAGTGCGCCACCCTGTCGTGGAACACCCTGGTCCAGGCCCTCGACGAAACCTTCGCCTAGACAGCCGAATCACCGGTCCGGATCGGCCAGGAGGCGCTTGAGGGCTTCGCCGTAGGCGGCGAGCTTGGCGGGGCCTATGCCGGGTACAGCCAGCAGGGCCTCGTCGGAAGTGGGGTGGCGGCGGGCCAGCTCACGCAGGGTGGCATCGGGGAACACCACGAACGCCGGCACTTCGTCGGCCTTGCTGCGCTCCAGGCGCCACTGGCGAAGGCGCTGGAACGTCGCCGCGGCCTCGGGCTCGGCCACCTCGTCTATGGGTGGGCTCTGGGCCTTCGATGACCGGCCCGGCGCGGCCCGGCCCGAGACTGGTGCGGGCGCGGCGGCCTTGCCCGCTGCGGGGCCCGTGGGATGGGCAGGACCGTCGGCGGGGATGCCCGTGGGCTGGAGCTTGGAGAGCCACGACATCTCGGTGATGAACGGGGACTTCGGGCCGTCGGCGATGACCAGCACCGACTCCGAGCCGCGGGTGATGGCCACATGGAAGACGCGGCGCTCCTCCTCGACGTCGCCGGCCAGGCGGTGGGGCATCAGGCCCTCGGTGGCCGACAGGACGATCACGTGGGGCCACTCCAGGCCCTTGACCCGGTGAACGGTGGCCAGCCGCACGCCCCGGCCCCAGGACGGGCGGCCCGCACGAGGATCGCCCTCGTCGCCCTTGCGGCTGCCGTCGGTGAGACGATCCGATAGCCAGTGCTCGAACTCCGCCGGGTCGGGGCAGTGTGATGCCACCGACAGCAGGGCCCGCAGGTCGTCACCGTGGGCCGAGCGGTCCACCGCTCGACGGGAGGCGTCGAGCCGCTGGTCGAGACTGGCCCCCAACTCGGTGCCGTCGCGTATGGCCTCGAGCAGGCGCAGGGTGTCGACGCCGTCGCGAGCCATGTCTGCGACGCGCTCGATCTCGTCAGCGAAGTCCGATACACGCTGCGTCGTCCGTTCGTCGGAGATGCGGCCGGCCAGCCTTCTGAGGGCTCCGACATTGTGCTGCTCGGCGATCCATTCGATCACCCGCGGCGAGATGCCCCGCGGCGGGCGGCGGGCTGCGGTGCCCAGCGCACCGGCCGGCAGGCGGGCCTTTCCGGAAGTAGCCAACCGGAGCCAGGCCAGCGCGGCCGCCACCCCGGTGCGCTCCAGGAACCACGGGCCGACCGGGGCCATGCAGTCGATCCCGGCCTCCGACAGCAGGATCTGCGGCGCCAGCAGAGCGCTGTTGACCCTGGCCAGAACCGCGATGTCCCGGGCCGCGGCGCCAGCGCCGAGCAGGTCCCTGGCCCTCTCCACCACCGCCGCGCCGCCGTCGGCAGCCACATCCACCTTGAGGGGAGCCGGACCGGCGGGTCTGCCGTCCTCGGGTTCGCCCGGTCCGGCGCCTTCTCCCTCCGCCTCGACGCGAGTGCCCGCAACACGGCCGTCACGGCCGGGCCCGGCCGTGATCTCCTTGGCGATGCGATGGACGTTGTGAGAGAGCAGGTTGGAGGCGGCCTCAACCACCGCGGGCGGGCAGCGGTAGTTGACCCCCAGCAGGTGGCGAGCCGCGCCGGGAAACCATCGGTCGTAGTCGATCAGCCACCGCGGTGATGCGCCCGAGTATCCGTAGATGGTCTGGTCGTCGTCGCCCACTCCGAAAACCTCGGCCCTCGGGCCGGCCAGCAGGCGGATCATCAGCAGATGCGCCGGCGTGAGATCCTGGAACTCGTCCACCAGCAGCACACCACAGGCTCGACGGGCCGCCGACCGGGCCGCGGGGTCGGTGAGCAGCACATCGATGGCCCGCACGATCTGGTGGTCGAAGTCGACGACGCCGCGCTCCTCGAGCGCTTCGGCGTAGGCGGGGGCCAGCGCCTCGAAGCCCTCGACATCGGGGGCGTAGTCGCGTTCGACCTCGACCGGGGCGCGCAGCCCGAGACGGGAGGCGCTCAGCCCCTCCAGCCACGCCGCCAGCGGGTCGGTCATGGCCCGGCGGCGTCGTCGGGGCGCAATCTCCCCTACCAGACTGTGCAGCAGGTCGCGCACGTCCCGCTCGCCGATCACTTCGACCCGGCCGTGACGGGCCGGACGGGCGAACGGGCCGGTGCCGTTGCACACCGCGAGGGCCAGGCTGTTGAGGGTGCGCACTTCCAGACCGGAGAGGTCGGCGGTGCGCTCCTGCATCTCGGCCCGGGCCCGAACGTTGTAGGCCACCAGGCACACCGCGGCCGGGGCCACGCCCAGATCGCGGACCAACCAGCGGGCCCGCTCGGTAAGCACCCTGGTCTTGCCCGACCCGGCCGGAGCCACAATGCAGGCGGCCCCGCCCAGGTGGCCCACGGCCCGCCGCTGGTCGGGCGCGAGGTCGGCGTCGGGCTCGCAGTGTCGCAGCGGTGAGAGTCGCCCCGCGGCCAGACTGGCCTCCGGCACCAGCGCCGCTCCCTGCAGTTCCGCGGGCTCGAAGCAGTCCAGCGGTCCGCCGTCGCACCAGGCAGGATCGCCGGCGGACGAGGCGATGTCGCCCGGCTGGTCCGGGGCTGCGGGGCGGGCCCCTGCCTCGATGGCCCGGTCCCGGGGAGCGAAGCGCAGCCGGTCGGGGTCTCGTGCGTCCACCACGTTCGCCGCCAGCAGGTGATGCCAGACCTCGTCGCCGAGAGTGGTCCCGGGTCCAAGATCCCACCAGGGCTTCTCCAGCGTTGGCCCAGAGCCGGGCAGAGGGCCGTCCAACTCGATGACCAGCCGCTCCCGGTCGTGCCATGCTGATCGCAGTCGCCTCCCCGTCGCCGCGTCGAGAGACGCTGTGCTCACCGATACCCGTGGGCATCCCTCCCACGGCCGGGGCGGAGGTTGGCCGGGCGACACCAGCACGCTGCGGCCGAGACAGTGGGGACCTGCGACCCGCTGCGCGTCGTAGTGCGGTGCGTCCTCAACGCTGTGATCGCTCCTAGACACCGGTCTCAGCTCCCTACGGTCCAGCAAGCGAGCAGCGGAGGCTGCAAGCCCGCTCCGAACTGGCAGCAGAATGCACGCATACCGTGCACAACGCTGCCAATTCCAGAGCCGACCGCACAGCCGTCCCGAACTGGCAGCAGAATGCACGCATACCGTGCACAACGCTGCCAATCCTCGTCGTCGGCGGTGCGGTGAATCATGCGTGTCATGGCCCCGTCACGGCGGCGACGCCGAGGCGCGCCATCGCCTCCAGCACGCGGTCGGGGCGGTGGCAGCGGCCGTAGTCGAAGCCGGCTCGTATGCATATCTCCAGCAGCTCGTCGTGCTGGGCGGTCTGCTTCCAGGGCAACGGCAGGTAGATGGGCAGACCGAAGGCCTGAAGGGCGTCGAGGCTCTCATACACCCGTTTCTGGTATCGGTAGCGGTCGGCCCACTCCCAGTCGGGCGGTCCGAAACCGGTGCCCGGATCGAGGATCAGCCGGCCGCGGTCGATCCCGGCGCTCTCCCAGCGACTGAGCGAGCGACCGAACCAGTCGCAGATGGTCTCGATCGGGTCTCCCGGGACGTGCCGGGACGACTTCGGGTCGTCGCCCCACACGAACGGCGCCACAACGGGCACCTCCCTCTCGGCCGCGAGCCGGACCATGGCCGGGTTCTGGAGCCCGTCGGCCGCGTTGATCATGGTGGCGCCGCACTCCAGGGCGCGTCGCGCGATCTCAGGCTGCCACGAATCGACCGACAGCTGGGCTTGCCGAGCCTCGCACAGCTCGGCCAGAGCCTGGATCTTGCCGTCGAGGCGGGCCCACTCGACCTCGACGTCCACCCGGTCGGCGAACTGCGTGGAACCGGCCCCGCCGAGGTCGATGCCGACGCAGCCGCCGTCGAGCAACTCGCAGGCCCGGGCCACCGCGCCCTCCACCGTCGTGGCCACCGAGAAGTCGGCCAGCGAGTCCGGCGAGGCGTTGACCACGCCGTGCAGCGTCGGCACGACGCCCGCCTGGCTGAAGTCGGCCACGCCCGGCAGTGTCGCACAACGAGGGCCGCATCCCACCCCTGCCGCAGGTTCGGGGGGTTAGAGTCGGCCGACGTGACCGACCTGCCGCCAGCCGACTGGTACACCGACCCTGAAGACGAGTCGCAGTACCGCTACTGGGACGGATCGTCCTGGACCGAGCACCGCGCCCCCCGCATCGCCGACCCGGACACCGGGACCGGCGATGCCCCGGACGGACTGCGCAGCCCGTCAACGCTGGTCGCGGACACGTTCTCGCTGACAGGCCGGCGGTGGCGGCCGTGTGCTGCCGTCGCCCTGATCTACATCCTGAGCCAGATCGTCGCGGTTGTCCTGCTGATCGTCTCTGCCAACGACATCCTCATGGGAGAGCTCGGCGAGATCTATGACAGGGCCACCAGTCCCGACTTCGACCCTACCGAGCCCGAGCAGGAGGCCTACTTCCAGTCGCTGGACGTCGATCTGGCGCTCGTCAACTTCGGACCGGCCCTGCTAGGCCTGCTGGCAGTGTGGGTGGCGAGCTGCCTCATGCAGGCAACGGTCACACGGATCGCGCTCAGCGACCTGCGGGAGCGGGTTCTGACCACATCCGAAGCGCTCGGACAGGCGCTCCGGCGGGTTCCGAGGCTGATGGGCATCCAACTGCAGATCGTGGCGATCTTCGGGGCCGCACTGGTCGCGACCGCCTTCACGGCCTTCGCTGCACCAGCGCTGTTGATTCTTCTGCTACCGGCCTTCCTCGTCGCCTCGGTCTATGCCGTCGTCGTGCTCCCCATGGCCTATGCGGTCGCCTCGGTCGGGCCGCGCACATGGTCGCTCCCCTACGGGGTCCGCCTCCTGCGGGGACGGTTCTGGGCGACGCTGGGACGCCTGCTTCTCATTCTCCTGTTGCTGTTCGCCGTGAGCCTCACGGTCGGGATCGTGGCTGCGATCGCCGGGCTCTCAGGCGGAGCGGCACTCGATCTGATCTCGCAACTGGTTCAGACGGTGGTGGGCACCGGACTGGCGGTGGTCGCCATCGTCGCCGCCGCGATCCTCTACGACGACCTCGGGGGAGAGTCGGACTGACTCCGGCTAGCCGCCGGCAGCGTCGACCCGCTCGACGAAGTCGCGGTCGCGGGCCGACAGACCCCCGACGTCGTGGCTGGTGATGGCCAGCTCGACCCTGTTGTAGACGTTGGACCATTCCGGGTGGTGGAAGAGCCGCTCGGCGATGAGGGCCACATGGGTCATGAAGGCGAAGGCGGCCCGGAAGTCGGCGAACTGATAGGAGCGGCGCAGCACATCGCCGTCTCGCCTCCACTGGGGATGGGCCTCCAGCAGTTCGGCGATCTCGGCCGCGGTCAGCAGGTCGTCATTGCTCATGAAGATGATGCTACGCCGATAAGACCCGGTCATGAGCGGCCGACTGGTTCTGGCCGGACTCCCGATCTGCTTGCGGCGACTACTGTGACCCCTCGGAATCAGGCTCACCGCCGCATCCCCATGAGGGCTGCACCACGAGCCGCAGTTCGCACAGGGGCGTGTAGTCCTCGATCTGGTTGTTGCGCAGCCACAGGGTCTCCAGGGCGGTTAGGCCCGCGAGCGGTGATATGTCGGTGACACCCGTCTCGTCGAGCGTGAGAGCGCGGAGGCGGGTGAGGACGGCTAGCGGCGAAATGTCGGTCAACGGGTTGGCGTCGAGCATCAGCGTCTGCAGGCCTCTGAGACTCGCCAGCGGCTCAGCGTCATCCAACCTGTTGTGCGAGATGTTCAGGGTGCGCAGGCCGCCGAGCGAGGCCAGCGGCGAAATGTCGGCCATCAGGTTGTTGTGCAGGTTGAGCGTGCGCAGTCCACGGAGCGCGGCCAGTGGCGACACGTCCTCGACATCACTGTGGGCGAGGTCCAGCGTCTCGAGATCGGTCAAGGCGGCGAGGGGTTCGGCACTGTCGAGGTGGTTGGAGTACAGGTAGAGCCGCTTGAGGTGCTCGAGTCCGGCCAGCGGCGTAGCGTCAACAACCTCGTTGTTGGCCAGGCTGAGGGTG
>LXNJ01002323.1_pt1 | contig 10550 bp, 9 predicted proteins | sample 809081 | NCBI WGS metagenome assembly LXNJ01 (sample SAMN04870510, study PRJNA318959) | sponge metagenome | biome: sponge; feature: marine sponge reef; material: water | host: Petrosia ficiformis | place: Greece: Milos, Mediterranean Sea | collected 2013-05-29 | depth 5-7 m
GAGGTCACGCAGCGCGACTGGCTCGAGGCCTTCTTCGATTTCGACGACCAGTCCGGTGACGATCCCTTCGAAATGGAAGACCGCTACGAGTATTCCGATCTCGGCATGGGACTGCTGGGGCACGTACTGGAGCGGTCGTCCGGCGCATCCTATGACGACCTGGTCCGGGAATTGCTCGGAGATCCCATCAAGCTGGCAAACACCGCCGGCGAGCCCACGCTGTCCATGCGGACGTACATGGCGACCGGCCACGACAACGCCAGGCGGCCGGTGCCCGCCTGGTCCGATACGACCCTCGTGGGCGGTACCGGGCTGCATTCCAATCTCCTGGATATGATGACCCTGGTATCGGCCAACATGAACATCATCTACGCGTTGCCGGAGGTTTTCACCGAAGACGATTCGACCCGCTACCACGCTTCCTTCGACAGCCTCATCGTGCCCAGGAAACCGGCCGATGAAGACAGCGTGATGACGGCGCTGGGCTGGAAGGTAAGAAAGGATGACCGTGGTCGCGACATTCACTGGCTCACCGGTCGTACCAACGGCTTCGCCGCTTTCGCCGCCTTCCTCAAAGAGTGGCGAAAAGGGGTCGTGGTCCTGTCCAACAGCTCGGCCAGCATCGAGGACATCGGGTTTCACCTGCTGAGCGCCCAAAATCCCCTTGCCCCGCCGCCAAGGAAGGCCGTCAGCATGTCTGCCGAAGCCTATGAGGCCTGCATCGGTTCCTACGCGTTCTCGCCCGAATTCACCGTGGACATCACCTACACCGACGGCAAGCTCTTCGGCCAGCCGCCCGGCCAGCCCAGGAGCGAACTGGTCCTCGAGCCGTCAGGGGATTTCTACCTGCAGGAAGAGGACGCCCGGATCACCTTCGTCCGGGATGAAAGGGGCAACGTGGACTACTTCCTCTTTCTACAGGACGGGAAGACGCACCGGGCGTTGCGGGTTGATGAAGTCGAGGAATTTCAAGACGCTGTCGATTAACGCCTCGATAGGCCGCTGCATCCCGGGTCGTCGGTTAGTCAGGTCGTTCGAAGCCTGATTTGGATACTAACTGGGCGTACTTCTTCCGCAGTCCATTCCTTCAACCAGACAGGAGAGCACCTTCCATGTCCGCTTATGTCATCTCCATGATGTCGGTCCACGACCCCGAGACCTACCGGAAGTACACCGACCGAACACCGCCCATCGTCAAGAAGTACGGTGGGAAGTTCCTGACTCGAGGCGAGGAAATCGCGTGCGTGGAGGGCAAGGACTACGATGGCCGGATGGTGATTCTTGAATTTCCCAGCAAAGCGCAGGCGGAGGCGTGGTACAACGATCCGGCCTACCAGGAGGCGATGAAGTTTCGCCAGGCCGCGTCGACGATGAACTACCTGCTGATACAGGATGGCGGCGAGAATACCAGGGATCCGGATCCGAAGTTGTGACGGGGCAATTCTGATCAATGAGGTGTTATCATGAGACATCGATTGCTTGGCGTACTAGCGATGGCAATGGCAATTGCCGCGTGCGGCAACGAAGATCCGATGGGACCGGAGACAACACCAGCGCCGGCGCCGAGACCCATCACGCTTGGGGCGGCCGTGGCGGAGACCGGCCGCCTCAGCACGCCCGGGCAGGAGATCAGCCGCGGCTACCGGCTCGCTGTCGAAATGCTGAACGAGAAGGGCGGCATCGGCGGGCGGAAGGTGCAGTTGGTGATACGCGACGATGGGAGCGACGTGGATGCGAGCGTCCGCCTCTATCAGGAAATGATCGCATCGGATTCGATCACCGCCTTTCTGGGCCCCTACAGCAGCGGGATCACCGACCCCGTGATCGGCGTGACGGAAGCAGCCGGCATCCCCCTCGTCGCCTCGGCGGCGGCGGCTCCCGCGATCTGGGCGAACCGGGGACGGCAGTGGAGCGTGCAGGTGACGAATCCGGCCCCGACTTATCTCGAGGGATCGGTGGAACTGGCCGCGCAGTCCGGCGCTCGCACCGTGGCCTTGGTGTGGGAGGATACGGCCTTTCCCGCGGCGGTGGCCCAGGGCATACGCGACGCGGCCCGGACCAGCGGGCTCGACCTCGTTATGGAGCAGGCCTACGCGTTGGGCAGCGCGGACCACGAAGCGCTGGCGGCCTTGGCGCGGGATGCGGGCGCCGATCTGTTCATCGGCGGAGGATACTCGGAAGACGCGATCGCGTTCGCGCGGGCCGTGGCCGCCGTGGAATACAGACCGCTCCTGACGTCCCTCCTCCTGGCGAGCGGGGAATCCTTCATCAACGAGGTAGGCGCGGTCGGTCGCTGCGTCATCAGCAACGCGGCATGGGATCCAACGATTCGCACGGAGGGGTACATCGCCACGAACGAGATGTTCGTACGACGTTACGAAGCGGCCTACAACAGGATGCCGGACTACCAGGCCGCCGCAGGTTTCGGCGCCGTGGAGCTGCTCGCGGAGGGCATCAACCGGGCCGCTACGCCCACCGGGGAAATCGACCGCGCGTCAATACGAGACTTTCTGTTTGCGACCTCCAAGCAGACCGTCCTGGGACCGTTCGGTGTCTATCCGCTGGGCGACGCCCAAGCGGGCGCTCAGCGCGACCTGAAGGGCATACAGATCCAGTGGCAGGACGACGGAGCGGGCAGTCTGGTCAAGCGCATCGTACATCCGCCGGCGGCCAGTCAGGCGCCTCCGTGCTTCATGCGCTAAATTCGACTTGCCCTCCCCGAAGCAGATCCAGACGTCGGGAGGCATGATCAATATCGAATCCTACCACGTCTCCACCTGCATCCAGATCGACGTTCAAGCCGTCCGTGACCTCGAGCGTCTCCACGCTGCGGTCGGACCTGAACTCGACATATAGGCTGTCAGTCTCCGGATAGTAGTGAAGTTTCAGGGATAATCCTCCTCGCGAAATCGTCGACTAAAAAACACGTGGTGGATAGTGGATAGCCTCCCCATCTGCCAATGTCACTACACGTAGGATTGGCTCTCAGACAGACCGCTTGCCAACCGGAATCCCTCGTGAGGGAGATGGCACATACCTACCGGCAAGTGCTGGCAGAACGGATTGATCTATGTTATCGAATATCTGTGGCAAGTCACTGTTCCCACAAAGCTGTTACAGGCGGTTCACGTCAGGTAAACTGGCCATCTTCCGGTCCAGGGTCAGGATTTCGAGACCGGTGCAGGCGTAGTCGTCGGCGATGAGGCGGTCGAATAGGCCAGGACCGCCTGTAGCTTCTAAAGCCGCGATAGCGGTCGGACCGTTGAGCGGAGAGACAAGACCGCTTTGAAGCGCATTGAGCAATGATGAACGGGCTTCGGCCTTCGTAACACCGTAATGCTGTTGCACGGCAATGTACGCTTCACCGATAACCTGGTTCGAGACGAAAATCTCATCACCCCGATCTTCAACCAGCGTACGGAGCTTCTCCACGCAGTATTCGAACTCAGCTTCCGGATCCTCTGTGAGCAATCGAACTAGCACCGAGGTATCAATCCCGAAGCGACGGGTCATAAGGCTGCTCGCGGAAGACGTGAATATCGAACGTACCGTGACCGCGCTTGATTTTATTCTTCAATGTCCCCAGACTGGAATAATCAATTCGCCGGGGCTTCAGGATGTAACCGTCCGGCCCCTCGCTGATTTCGATCTGATCTCCGGGACCCAAACCGAGCGCATCTAGAACGCGGGCCGGGAATGTGACCTGTCGTTTAGACGTTATTTTGAGTATCATCACCGTATCTCCTTACTATAATCATAAATTAGTAAGGTGTTCAAGTCAACCGATATCAAGGGCAGCTTGAACGCGCCGCCGGCGAGCATGCCCGTCAGCAACGCGAGCAAGGCCCCCGCGAAGAAGCAAATCGGGGACGTCCTGAATACCATTAGTAGAGAAAGGCGCAGGAATCTAGCGTTACTACCCTGCAAAAACCTAGAATTCCCATCCCAGCGAAGAAGGCACCGGAAGGCGCACGGTTCGGTCCAGGGCAGAGAGCAGTTCCGGGGGACCGTCCAGGTCGTCGGTCACGGCCAGCCCGGTGGCCGGCCGGACACCGAGCCAGAGGCGGGTGAAGGCGCCTACCGAGGCGGTAAGGGTCGGCAGTTCGGAGGCGGTGCCTTTTTCGGCGCGAGACTCCGGGTCCAGCGTGACCACGTACTCCCCGCTCACTCCGCGCCAGGGCGCATCGGCATCCAGATGCTTTTCGATCGGGTCGCGCAGGGACAGGTTGAACCGCGTCGAAGGGCCGTCCAGATGCGTCTTCGACATGCACGCCTCCAGGTCACAGACCCGGGCCTGCCAGTAACCATCCCCCCGAATCAATGTGTTGAAGGGTCCTTTTTCGGATACGATCCTGGCGCGGAAAGGCTGCCTGATCAGGTCCTGCAACTGGATGTCGGAGGGTTCCTTCATCTGAAACAGCCGGGTCTGGTCGCCGAGGGACTTGATCAACGCGAGCAGTTCGAGGAACTGGTCGTGGTCCTGGTAGGCCATCAGGTAGACGTAGCAGGGACCGTGCTCTTCATGGTCGCTCGCCCAGAAAAAGTGGGTCAGTTCGCCGCCGGGGCCGTCGCAGTACCCCAAGCCGAAGGATTTCTCGGCATGATTCAATTCGACCTGCAACAGGGGTGCCGAACTCAGCCGGCAACCGCCGTGGGTCACCCTCCGGTTCATCATGGCGGAATGGACCATGGCCCAGTCATCCGCCTTGAGACGCCTGGGAACGCGGAATGGCCGGTCAATCATCAGGTCCGAGGGATCAAAACGTACAGAGTGACCGTAGGGACCCGTGCCGAAGCCCAGCCGTTCGTAGAATCCCTGCTCGAACATGGTCAAAGCGCAAATGTCCACACCCGCGGCGGCATCAGCGGCGATACGGTGAGCCGTGACCCGCTGGGCAAGCCGCTGTTTACGGGCGATGCGGCTCGTCGTCACGCCGACGATGGCGGACATGGAAAGGTCTTCGTCCTGGTAGCGGAAGGTGCCGTCGGTGGACGAGGCCTGGCATTCGACTTCGCCGTTCACCTCGGCCACGTCGGTCCGGGACGTCTCGAAGAACTGCGGCGCCCACTTGGCCTGTTCGTCGCTCGTGATCCAGTGGACCTCGCGCCAGACCCTGATGATCGCGTCGCGGTCGCGTTCCGCGTCATAGGCCCTGATCGTCGCCATAAACCTTCCTTGCTTTTACCCGCGGTCGGATGGGATGCGGATTATTCACGACCTGCCGGGATGCGGCCTACTCCTCGCCCCGCAGCATCCTGTGGAGCGTTTCGTTGTCCGGCGCGTCCTTGAAGACGTTCCACTCCAGGAAGTAGCCTTCGGGATCGTAGGCTACGAAGGCGCGGTACCGGTCCGTTTCTTCCACCTTCTCGGAACGCATTTCAAAGGAACCGTGGCCGCTGACGTAGGCGTACCAGTCGTCGATGCGGTCCGTCCAGAACGACATGGTCACGGCCTTCTTCTCCGTGAAGTTGTGCATGCCGCGTGTTTCGTCCACGAGACCCATGTAGCCCGATGGCGAAATGCGGTAGATCTTGGTCCACCCCTGGTCCACGATCAGGTCGAAGCCCATTACCTCTTCGTAGAAGGCCTGGATCGCGGGCATGTCCTTGTAGTAGAACCACACCACCGTCGCCTTGAAACCCAGTCCCGGAGGCACGTCGGACGCGCCTTCGGCGGGATAGATCGACTCGGTTTCGTTCAGTACCGGGATCAGCATCTCGTTCTCTGCGTGTTCGTTGAAACGCTCGAACTCCAGGAGGTAACCCTCCGGATCGATGGCGACGAAACCGTGATGGGGACGCCCTTCCACCGGGTTGTAGGAGGAGGACCGCATCTCGACGTCCCGGTCCTTTAGATAGTCCCACCACTCGTCCAGCTGGTCCGTGATGAGGGCGATGGCCACCGTCTTGGGATCGCTGGCGCTATGCATGCCCATGTCTTCGTCGACGAGGGTGATGAAGGAACTCGGCGCGACCCGCAGGATCTTGGCGAAACCGTAATCGGCGGCCACGGCAAGCCCCAGGGTCCGGGTGTAGAACTCCGTCGCGGCTTCCACGTCGGCGTAGTACAGGAATACGTTGCTGGCCGTCATGCCGTAATCATTCATCGGGTTCACGGTCTGGGACTCCTCTTCGGATGGCGCCGGCTGCTCTGACCGGTCCGACTGGCCGCAGGCTGCGCCGATGAGCGCCACGCAGATCAGTGAGGCGAATATCTGGCGGATCATGGGGATCTCCTTGGCGTGGATTATACTACAGGTCGGACTGAAACTGGCAGTTGTAATGGCACACGCCGCAGGTGATCGTCAGCGCCTGAAGCGCGGAGTCGGTTTCGATAGCGGAACCGGTCTCCGTCGCGGCGACCAGGTTGTCGGCGCGTATTTGAAAATCGGACGCATAGAAACCGAACCTCGAGGAGTCATACCTTGGCGGCATCGTAGCCACTTCCTCCATGATGCCCTTGAGATGCTCCACGTCGGCCTTGATCGTCCCTGCGGATCCCCCCTCGACCGCCATTGCTATACCTTCACAGAGTCGAGCGATTTCTTTCATATGTTCCTGGCGCGCTGCTGTATTCGGATCAGGGGTTTCGTTTTCAGCCGGCACTTCGCCGTGATCCTGGGTTTCGCTGCCGCCGCTATCGCCGCCGCAACCCGTCAATGCCATTCCCGATATCAGAAAGGAGGTCAGCGCGGTCATAAAGATCCGATTGCAGGGACTTTTCATTGGAAACTCCTCATAGTTATAGAGCAGTTTTACACGGCGATGCACGCCGCGAACTACGCCTGACTGTGCCTTGAACCGGCAGAATAAACAGCTCGTTTTATTTGAAACACCATAGGTCGATGCGTTCCCGTCATGTTAACCCGACCCACTGAATTGTCAACCTGTTTCGGGGAGCGAAAGGCACCGTCCGCCGGAGTTTCCAGACACAGGCTTTCGTGGCTTTAGATATAAATTAAAAAGCGGATTACCCCGTCTCGCATCCTATTCAAGTCCACATATAGAAACACCCCGTATGCCATAATGACAGTCGTTCCTTTTGGTGAATGCCAATGTGGCAAATCTGGCGAAAAATGCGCTGTGGCACGATGTTTGCGCCCTGTTTCAGGCTATGTAGGAAATGACCTTCCGTTCGATTGGACCGGAATTGCCTGTTGAGGCGTATAAAGGATTGAATGACTGCGGAACCGGGCGATCGGCCCATCGAGGACGCAGCATCGGGAAAGAGAAAGCGAGGAAGACCATGGCTGAGGTCAAGGCGCTCCAGGAAGTTCAGATGAACCTGCAGGAGAATTCGGTGATCGAGTCCATCGCCGTGCTTCCCGTGCGCAACCTGGTCGTATATCCCCACATGGCCGCGGCGCTGGTGGCTGACAGGCGGGGTTCCGTCAAGGCGCTGGACGAAGCGCTTCAGCAGGACAAGATGGTGATGGTCCTGGCGCAGCGCGACCCGGCGACGGACCAGCCCGTGCCCGACGATCTCTATTCCTACGGTACGATGGTCCGGATCTACAAGATGATGAAACTGCCCGAGGACAGTCTGCACGCGGTCGTTCACGGCGTCTCCCGCGCCCGGGTGCTGGAGGTACTGGAGACCGAGCCCATCATGCGCGTACGGGTGGAACTCCAGGCGGAGCGCCAGGATGAAACCATGGAAGTCAAGGCCCTGGCCCACAATCTGGCGGAACAGTTCCAGCGGTTGATCGAGCTGGTGCCCACCATGTCGGAGGAGCTTCGCATACCCCTGCTCAACCTCGAGGACCAGCCGTCCAAGATGGCCGATTTCATTGCCTTCAACCTGAAGATTTCAATCGAGGACCAGCAGGCTATGCTGGAGCTGAGCTCCGTCCAGGACAGGCTGAAGGCGTTGACCTTCCTGATCGCCCGGGAAATCGAAGTGGCGGAGACGGGCAGCCGCATCCAGTCCCAGGTCGAAGACAAGATGGGAAAGACCCAGCGCGAATACTATCTCCGCGAGCAGATGAAGGCCATCCAGCGGGAACTCGGCGAGGAAGGCGACGTGCAGGGCGAGGACCTCTCGGACCTGCGCGAGAAAATCGAGGACGCCGGCATGCCCGGGGAAGCCCGGCTGGAGGCGGAACGGGAACTCAAGCGGCTGGAGCGCATTCCCTCCATCTCTCCAGAGTATTCGACGTTGCGGACCTATCTCGAATGGCTAACTGAACTACCGTGGTCCGTTTCGTCGGAAGACAAACTTGACCTCGAAAGGGCCGAAAAGATCCTCGACGAGGACCATTACGGCCTGAAGAAGATCAAGGACCGCATCCTGGAGCACCTGGCCGTGCGCAGCCTGAAGCCGGACTTGAAAGGCTCGATCCTGTGCTTCGTTGGTCCGCCGGGCGTGGGCAAGACCTCCCTGGGCAAGTCGATCGCCAGGGCCCTGGACCGGCAGTTCGTGCGCATTTCCCTGGGCGGCGTCCACGACGAGGCGGAGATCAGGGGCCACCGCCGGACCTACATCGGCGCGCTTCCGGGCCGCATCATCCAGAGCATCCGCAAGGCGGGGACCAACAACCCGGTCTTCATGCTGGACGAAGTCGACAAGCTCGGTCGGGATTTCAGGGGCGATCCTTCTTCGGCGCTGCTCGAGGTGCTGGACCCGGAGCAGAACGATACCTTCACCGATCACTACATCGATCTGCCCTTCGACCTTTCCAACGTCATGTTCGTGACCACGGCCAACATGCTCTCCGGCATCCCGGAGCCGCTTCGCGACCGCATGGAGGTCATTGAACTGTCCGGATACACGGAAGAGGAGAAGATCGAGATCGCAAGGCGCTACCTCGTTCCCAGGGAACTGGAATCCCACGGGCTGACTGACGAAGACGTGGTATTCGACGATCGCGCGATAAGCCGGATCATCTCCGAATACACCCGCGAGGCCGGCCTGCGCAACCTGGAACGCAAGATCCGCACGGTCGCCCGCAAGTCGGCGCGCTCCGTAGCCGAGGGGAAATCCCCGCCGTTCCACGTTACCGGGGACGAACTTCACCCGTACCTGGGACCGCCCGAATACTTCTCCGAAACCGCGGAGCGCTCGGGCGAACCCGGCGTGGCGATCGGCCTGGCCTGGACGCCCGCGGGCGGCGAGATCATGTTCGTGGAAGCCAGCAGGATGCCTGGCAGAAAAGGATTGACGCTGACGGGCAAGCTGGGTGACGTGATGAAGGAATCCGCCCGGGCCGCACTGACGTACGTCCGTTCGCACGCCGGGGACTGGCAGATCGATCCGTCATTCTTCGACAGGCACGACATCCACATACATCTGCCCGTGGGCGCCATTCCCAAGGATGGTCCCTCGGCCGGCGTGGCGCTCGTGACGGTGCTGACCTCCCTGCTCACGGGCCGGCCGGTCCGAAACGACCTGGCCATGACCGGCGAGGTCACTCTCCGGGGCAGAGTCATGCCGGTCGGTGGCGTCAAGGAGAAGGTCCTCGGGGCGATGCGGGCCGGCATCACCACCATCATCCTGCCCCGAAGGAACGAGAAGGACCTGGACGACGTGCCCGCTGCCGTCAAGGAGAAGCTCAGCTTCTGCCTGGTCGACGACATCGACCAGGTACTGGAACTGGCGCTCATGGACGAACCCGTAGATACGCCGGAAAGTGAGGGGACATGGGTAGAAAGCCTCGAGGGCGGTGTGGCTGTATCGACGGGGGATGCAAATCTGTATTGAGCCGGGAACGTGGGAAAGAAGTCCATGGGACCGCGCACAGGCATGCCGGGGCGCAAGGCGCAAAGCGGCGTAAAGGATTGACGCGCGTACGCGCGAGACGTATTTTGCATGTTCGTTGAAAGTAGGATGGGAGTCGATCAGAAAGGGAGAGCAGGCATGATGGAAATCAGGAAGTTCGGCGGGCTAAACGGCGTGGTGCTGCTCATCACGGGCATGGTGCTCGGGGGGCTGTTTATATCCAACTGGGATGCGTCTGTCGTCCCGGCGACGGACGAATATCGGTCGATAACGCCCGTGGTAGCCGCGGATCAACGGTCACTCCAGGAATTCAGCGAAACCTTCGCCGCCATCGCGGAGCGGGTCAAGCCTTCGGTGGTGCTGATCACAAGCAAGCGTGCGACCAGACAGGCGCAGGCGCAGCGGTTCTGGAGCCCCTTCGAGGAGTTCTTCGGCGGCCGGCCGCAACCGCAGGTCCCACCCCGGCCGAACAGAGGTCTGGGGTCCGGGGTCATCGTGTCGAAAGACGGCTATATCCTGACGAACAACCACGTAGTGGAAGGCGCGGATAGACTGACCGTCCAATTGTCGGACGAGCGTGAGGCGGAAGCGGAGATCGTAGGGCTGGATCCCAGAACGGATCTGGCGGTCATCAAGGTTGAATTCGACGATTTACCCGTGTTGACCTTCGGGGATTCGGACAAGCTGAAGGTTGGCGAATGGGTCATGGCCGTGGGCAATCCCTTCGGTCTGAACCACACCGTCACGGCGGGCATCGTCAGTGCCAAGGGCCGGGGGCGCGTGCTTGAACCGAGCGCCTACCAGAACTTCATCCAGACCGATGCGGCAATCA
>LXNJ01002324.1_pt1 | contig 10544 bp, 5 predicted proteins | sample 809081 | NCBI WGS metagenome assembly LXNJ01 (sample SAMN04870510, study PRJNA318959) | sponge metagenome | biome: sponge; feature: marine sponge reef; material: water | host: Petrosia ficiformis | place: Greece: Milos, Mediterranean Sea | collected 2013-05-29 | depth 5-7 m
ACGAAGGCCGACAATCCCACGCCCTGCATGTCGCCCTGGGCCTTGACGAACACCGCCGTGGTCAGGGCGGGTACCGTGAACGTGCCGTTGCCGTCCATGTCGGCCTCGAAGCTCGCGCTCTGCACGACGGCATCCGCGGAAGTCTGCTGCGCAGCATGCAGTGCGAACCCGGTCGCCGTCCGGATGGTGAGCGACTGGGCTTCCGATGCGCCGTTGAAGACGACGACGATGGCGTCGTGATCGGGATCGAGATCGGTCCGCTGGGTATCCTCGGTGCCGGTGACCACGCCGACGCCGTCGTCGAGGCTCATGGCGATCAGGTTGCTCTTGGCCTCCCGTCCGACGTTGTGGAAACCGACGCGGTCGATGACTTCCTCGGCGCTTGCGAGGCTGAACAGGGGACTGCCCTGGGCGATGCTGGCGAACTCCTCGAACATCGCCAGCGAGGCCGCGATGTCGTCCGCCGTCGGATCGGCGTTGGCGTCCGCGATGGCCGCGAGCACGTCGGCATCCGGCGGGCCCTCCGGCGGCAGGCCGACGTTCCAGTTGTTGTCGGCCAGGGTGAAGTCGACGGTGTTGAACCAGTCGCCCGCGTTGTAGCTGTTGTGGCTCAAGGACTTCGACCGGAGGATGTCGCCGCCCATGTGCACGAACGGCACGCCCTGGCTCAAGAGCACGAGTGACTGGGCCTGCGCGGCCATCCGGGCGCGGTCGCTGGATGACTCGGTGCCTTCGGGAAGTACCCCGCCTCGGTTCAATTCGTCCCACAGCGTCATGCCGTCGTGGACGGAGGCGTAGTTGACGCTTTCCTGGGGATCCGCCGTGTAGCCGCCGTCGCTACCGGCGGCGATGGTGACGCCGGAGTCCAGCAGCAACTGGAAGTCGGCCAGGTTGCCGGCGAGGCCCGCACGCACCCGGGTGAGGTCGCCGCCGGTGGAGATCGACAGGTCCCGCAGGCGGTCGCGCAGGCGGTCGTTGAACGTGCCGATGCCGGTTCCCGCCAGGTTGGCCTGGGTCGACAGCTCGAACGTGTCCGGCGCGGTGCCCGTTCCCGGGGCCCAGCCCTCGCCGTAAATGTAGGTATCGGGATCCACGGCCTGGACCGCCGCCTGCACGTCCTCCATCACCGACTTCGGATGCAGGCTCATCCAGTCGAAGCGGAAACCGTCGACGCCGTAGTGGGTGGCCCAGAAGACCGCCGAGTCCTCGATGAACTTGGCCATCATGGCGTGTTCCGCCGCGGTATCGCTGCAGCAGCTCGCGCGTTCCACGTCGCCCGTGGTGGGATTGCGCCGGTAGTAGTAGCCGGGGACGATGCGGTCGTAGACCGAGAAGCTGCCGTCGGCGCCCTCGTCGGACGTGTGGTTGTAGACGACGTCGAGAACCACGCGCAGACCCATGCCGTGGAGCGCCTGGTGCATGGCACGCATCTCGCGAATGCGGGCCGGCCCCGCGGGGTCGGTCGAGTAGCTCCCCTCGGGCACGTTGTAGAGCACCGGGTCGTAGCCCCAGTTGAAGCCGTCGATGTCGCGGATCGTGTCGATGAGCTTGCGCGCCTCGTCGGTGCCCGGGTCGAAGCTCGCGAGCTTGTCGAGGATCGACGTCTCGTCGCGGACATCTCCCGGACACAGTTCCTCGTTGGAATCGTCGAGCCGGCAGAGTTCATAGATGGCGCTGTCCAGGTTCACCTGGCGATCCGGGTCTTCCGGAATAGAGCGCACGTCGAAGGCGGGTAGAACGTGGAAGTGCGTGACGCCGGCGTCCGCGAGGCGCTGCAGGTGCGCCACCGGCGCCGAGCCGTCTGCGGTGAACGCCAGGAACTTGCCGCGATGCGCCTCGGGCGTGCTCGAATCCCGGGCGCTGAAGTCGCGCACGTGGCCCTCGTAGATGATGGCTCCTTCCGGGGAGGTGGCATCCGGCACCGTGTGGGCGTCCCAACCCGCCGGCTTCAGGTCGTCGTCGTCGATGTCGACGAACTGGGACATCAGCGAGCCCGTGTAGGCACTCACCGAATAGGGGTCGCGCGCTTCGCGTCGGAGCACCTTGCCTTCACTCGGGTGGTACGCGGTCACCAGGAAGCGGTAGTACTTGCGGTCCCAGGCGTCCCGCCCGCCCGACACGTTCCAGATGCCGGTGTCGTCGTCGAATGACATCGCCGACTCGCCTTCGAAGGCAAGACGTCCATCCGGGCGCTGGTCGTAGATCACGAGCTTCACGTCCTGGGCTGTCGGTGCCCAGACGCTCGAGGTGATGGAGCCGCCGCTGTACACGGGGCCCAGCGTCTCCTCGTCGGCATCGTCCGTGCCGCTCGTATAGAGATGGTCGAGCACGCCGGACAGTTGCAGTTGCGTGCCGAACTGGTTGCCCTCGGCGTCGGTGCCGACGATCCAGAGCTGATGGCTGAGCAGCGCCTTGACGCGATCCACGTCGAGGCTGAGGGCGTAGGCCTCGTAGTCGGCCAGATGCGGGAATCGCGCCTGTTGGGCTTCGGTCAACGCCGTGGTCGACAGCATCGCCGCCAGATCGCCGCCGGTGACCACGCCGAGGGCGTCGTCGCCCTCACCTTCCGCCTCGACGGCGAGCGTCCCGTCCAGCGAAGCGTAGAGCTCGACATCGGCCAGAGTCCGGTTCCAGGCGATCGTGTCCGCGTCGATCCAGTGCGCGGCCTGGTCCTCGATGGCCAGCGGCGGCGCCTCGTACTCCTCGCAGATGTCGTTGATGCAGATCGGTTCCGCGGCGACCCTGGCCTGGCCAAGGTCACCCTCGGCGAGCGTCGAATCGACGACGACCCAGTACATGTTGCGGTACGGGTTCGAGGTGTCGTCGGAGAACGTGATCCTCAGGTCGACCGTCTGCGGCGCACCGGCGAGACCGTGGACGATGAAATTGCCGCAGACCGCGTCGTCCTGCAGCTGCAGCACCCAGTACGCGCCGTAGATGGGATCGACATCGCCGTCGAGGTAGTGCGGGTAGTTCGGCGGCGGCCCGTCCGGCCAGGTCGTTCCCGTGCCGTCGTAGCTGTAGTCCACTTCGCCGTCGGGACCGCGAAGCGTGATCCGTTCAGGATCCCAACTCCCCGCTTCGCAACCGCCGTTCCACAGGTGCAGAACCCAGCCGTCGAAGTTCTTGTCGCGCCGGTTGTAGTAGATGACGGCCTCGTTGGGCCCGGGCGTGTACTTCGGTGTGGGTTTGTCGGGAGTGATGCAACGCCCGTCGACCGCCACTTCGGGCGCTTCGCAGACCAGCACGGGTTTGGGCCCGCATTGGCCGTTGGCGAGCAGGATCTCGTCGTCGTCGCAGACCACCAGCGGCGTCTGGTCGCCGCCAGCCCCACTTCCGCCACCGCAGCCGGCGGCCAGGAACAACACGGATATGATGGCGAGGCCCAGTATTCGGGCAGGTCCAAGTCTCATTCGAGGGTGCCCCACGCGGCGTCACCGCAACGCAATCGCGCACACCTAGCATGGTGGATCAGAGCCCGCAAGGAAAAACGACTGCAAACGTATGCATCGCCGGGAAGACGTCGCTGGGGCCTGTTGGATTGCCGCTCCACCGCGCTGCTGGGGAGGCCTGTGCTACGCTCCGGCATCGACGAAGGCAACGGAGTTCATCGGTTGTTTACAGTCCGCGCGCTAGTGGTCGCGGTCGTCGCCACGGCGGTCGCTGTAGCGGAACCGACGGTCGAGCGCGTCGAACCGCCGTTCTGGTGGGCGGGGATGGAACACCCGGGGCTCGAGTTGATGGTCCAGGGCGAATCCGTGTCGTACTTCGAGGCCGAACTCGAGTGCGCCGGCGTCCGCCTCGTCGAGACCCACCGGGTCGACAGCCCGAACTACCTCTTCCTCGAGCTGGGACTCGGACCGGACCTGGTACCCGGTACCTGCGAGATCCGCCTGCGCAACCCGGACGGAGGCGAGGCGAACATCGTCTACCGCTTCGACGCGCGGCGTCCCGGATCGGCGCAGCGAACCGGGTTCTCGAGCGCCGACGTGCTCTACCTGGTCATGCCCGACCGCTTCGCCAACGGCGACCCCGGCAACGACAGCGTCCCTGGCATGCTCGAAGAGGCGGACCGAGCCAATCCCGACGGGCGGCACGGCGGCGACCTCCAGGGCATCATCGACCATCTCGACTACATCGCGGACATGGGCTACACGCAGGTCTGGCTCAATCCCGTGCTGGAGAACAACGAGCCCGAGTTCTCCTATCACGGCTACTCGACCACCGACTACTACCAGGTCGACCCCCGGCTGGGCGACAACGACCTCTACCGCGAACTCTCAGCGCAGGCACGCCAACGCGGCATCGGCATCATCATGGACCTGATCCCCAACCACAGCGGCGTCAGCCACTGGTGGATGGACGACCTGCCCAGCCGGGACTGGATCAACCACGGCCGCTTCGTGCCGACCAACCACATTCGCGAGCCCCTGCACGACCCCCATGCCGCCGAGATCGACCGCGCCACCTTCGTCGACGGTTGGTTCGTGCCGAGCATGCCCGACCTCAACCAGCGGAATCCGTTTCTCGCGACCTACCTGATCCAGAACGCGATCTGGTGGGTCGAATATGCCGACCTGTCCGGCATCCGCGTCGACACCTGGTCGTACGCCGACAAGCACTTCCTGTCCGACTGGACCCGGCGGGTCATGACCGAGTACCCCAACTTCAACGTCGTCGGCGAGGAGTGGAACAACAACCCGGGCATCATCGCCTATTGGCAACGGGGCAAGGAGCGGAACGACGGCTACGAGTCCGACCTGGTCAGCCTGATGGACTTCCCGCTGCAGATCGCCCTCCGGGAGAGCCTTGACGCGGACGAGACCTGGAATACCGGCATCGTGGTCTTCTACCGGGCGCTGGTGTCGGACTTCCTGTACGCCGATCCCGCCAACCTGCTGGTGTTCGCCGACAACCACGACATGCATCGCATCTACCGCCAACTGGACGGGGACGCCGACCTGTTCCGCATGGCGATGGCGATGGTGCTGACCACCCGCGGCATTCCCCAGCTTCTCTACGGCACGGAGGTCCTTATCGACCACCCGCCCGACGCCTCGCACGGGGTGATGCGGGTGGACTTTCCCGGCGGCTGGGCGGGCGATCCGGTGGATGGCTTCAGCGGCGAGGGACTGTCTCCCGAAGTCGCCGACACGCAGCGGTTTCTCAAGCGCCTGCTCAATTGGCGCAAGACGTCGGACGCCGTGCGCCACGGCCGCCTGACCCACTATGCACCGGCCGACGGCATCTACGTCACCTTCCGCCACACCGACAGCGACCGGGTGATGGTGCTCGTCAACAAGAACGCCGATGCCAGGGAAGTGCCGGTCGACCGCTTCGCCGAGTCGCTCTACGGCGCGAATCTCGGCGTCGATGTCCTGACCGGTGGCCTGGTCGGCCTGGACCCCGCGATCACGGTTCCCGGCCGGGGCTTCCTGATCCTGGAACTGCGATGAGCCGCGTCACCGCTTCGGAAATCGCCGAACTGGCGGGCGTGTCCCAAGCCACGGTCTCGCGTGCCTTGCGCGGCAGTCCGCTGGTGAATCCCGTCACCCGCGAACGAATTCTCAGAATCGCCAACGAGAACCACTACAAGGCGAACAGCAGCGCGAGCCGATTGCGTTCGCGGCAAATCCGCACGCTCGCGCTCCTGGTCCACGACGACTCCGAGATGGGCTCGGAGATCAATCCGTTCTTCCTGTCGATGCTTGCCACGATCACCAAGGCCGCGTCGAGGCAGAACTACGACATCCTGCTTTCCTTCCAGCAACTGAGCGACAACTGGATCGTCGACTACGAGAGCAGCAACAAGGCCGCAGGCGTGATCATGCTGGGCTACGGCGGCTACACCGACTACATCCGCAAGATCGCCCTGCTCGACGACGCCCACTGCGTGACCTGGGGACCCGTGATCGACGGCCAGCCGGGCCACTTCGTCGGCTGCGACAACGAGCACGGCGGCTACATCGCGACCCGGCATCTGCTCGACCTCGGCCACCGGCGGATCGCCTTCATCGGCAACGTCTCGAACGACTGTCCCGAGTTCCAGGCCCGGCATGCGGGCTATCGGCGGGCGATGCAGGAGGCGGATGCCCACATACTCCCCAGACTGCATGCGACGGCGAACCCGTCGGAGCAGGGGGGCTACCAGGCGGCCGAGCGATTGATCGACCGGGCCGAGGGGTTCACCGCGGTCTTCTGTGCAACCGACTTGAACGCCGTAGGCGCCCTGCGCGCGCTACGCGAGCGCAGTATCGGCGTGCCGTCGGATGTGTCGGTCGTGGGTTTCGACGACGTTCCGTCCATCGCCTACACGACGCCGGCGCTGACCACGGTAAGACAGGACACCGAACAGGCCGGCCATGTCCTGGTCGGGACGCTGCTCGAACTGATCCGCGGCAGCCGCGTGACCTCGCGGCTGCTTGAACCGGAGCTGATCGTGCGGGGTTCCAGCGGACCCAAGGGCGAGGGCGCACCGTCGATGGCGCGAACCGGCCCTCGGGCCTCGATACGAGCCGAACCAACCCGCCAGACCGGAGACTACGGAACGTCCCTACGGCGTCGGTAGTCGCCGAAGACATGCGGCGGAGCCGTTCGATGTTCGTGAAGTTCGGCTCGTGCTTCCAGTACACGGCGCGGCTGCGCGTGAACGGCCACGAGTGCGTCAAGCGGCTGTTGGAGAACGCGGCGTCGCCTCGAGGCGCTGGGCAACGGCATCCTGTCGTGCGCCGACCCGGCGCTGGCGCGGCGTCTGGCCGGCGGCCTGACGGCGGAGCGGATCGACGATCTGCTGCGCAAGTGGCTCCTGCAGGCCGAGTTCGCGCTCACCCAAGTCCTCGACCGCCCCGGTCGCGCGGATGGAAGCCCACACCGCAGTGCGCGCAGTGGTAGTAGGCCCGCTCGAGGTGCAGCGCACCAAGCACCGTGGTCACCTCCTTGCACCGGAGGCCCGCGTCGCGCGGCCACCGCAGCCGTCGCACGGCAGCCACGCTCCCGAGCGGTCGCCGTAGTTGGCGTTCAGCCGCCGCTCCACCAGATCCAACGTCCCCCGCCGCACCACCGTCTCCAGCGTCCGGAGGTCGATCCCGGCCGCCGTGAAGGCATCTGTCAGCGAGCCGCGAAGCCCCTTATTTGAGCGCTCCGCCCCACGTCCCGGCCAGCCTTGACCCGCGCCCGGCACAGCTCCTCGCTCGCCTCCGCCAGCCGCCGCGACAAGTGGCGGAAACACTTGTACTCGGCCACCTGCGCGCGCGTCTCCTCCAGCGCCGCGCGCGGAACACCCCGGGTCACCGTCTTGCCGCCCACCTGGCGTATCAGGGCCCAACCCCGGTGCCCTGGATCCCGGCCCGGGCGCAGTGGCAAGTCGGCTTGCCGCATTTGCGGTGCATCGCCACCAGCGAGCCGGGACGGAAGTCGCCGACCGCGGCCAACTCGCCCAGCAGGGCGTCGCGGGGCATTCGAGTTTGTCGATGTTCTCGAAACCGGGCATGGTTCGGACCTCCTGTCCATTCTGTAAAGCTATCAAACCTGACGTGCGCGCCCGTTTGCTGTTGACAATCGGACTAGATAGGTTAAATTAGGACCCACATCGTCCTAATAAGCCAAGGAGCCCATCAATGGCTACTACTGAACCAGCGTTGCCTCATGTTGCTCAGCGAGCCATCCATGCGCTAGGCGAGACCTGCCCAACGTGCGATCAGCCTATTTCGAACGAAAGGTCCAAGGAAGTGTTTGATCGGGTAAGAGTCCGAGAACGTAGTGTGGCCAAAGCCGCCGAGTCGCGTGCGCAAGAGCAGATGGCCATCGAGAAAGCGCGAATCGAGGCGGCGGCGCGAGCGAGCGTCGAAATGATCCGCAAGGAAAAGGAAGAAGCACTGGAAAGAGCCGCCGCCGAGACGTCCCTCGTCGTAGACGCGGCACGAGCAGAAGCCCGGAAAGCTGCAACGGCCGCTCTTCAGCAAGAGATCACTGCCGCCAAGCAGGCCAAGGTGCGCACCGAGCGTTCGGCGGCGGAGAAGATTGCTGAAGCGGGTACCAAGAAGGAAGAGGCGCTCGCGCAGTTGCAGGCGTTGAAGGACGAGAAGGCCCAAATCGAGGCGGCGGCAAGTACGAGGGTTGAGAAGCTTCGTAAAGACCATGAGGAGGCCATGGCAAAAGCTGCCGCTGAGAAGGCCAGCCTCGCAGCGACGGCACAGGCCAAGGGCCAAGAAGAGGCGGAGGCAGCTCTTCAGGATCAAGTCGCCGCTGCTCGCAAGGCCCAGGCTGACGCCGAGAAGACCGCGGCGCAGAAGCAGGCCGATGCGGATGCAGAAAAGAAGCGAGCACTCAAGCAGCTGCAGACGCTGAAGTCTCAGCACCATAAGCAGATGGAGCAGCGCGTCCTAGAAGTTCGGGGTGCACTCGAAAAGGACAAAGCCGAAGCGCTAGCAACTGCAAGGGCAGCAAGTGATCGGGACACCCGAAAACTCACGGCTCAGTTGGAGACTTTGCAGCGTCAACTCGAGAAGCAGCGCGCGGACGTGCTCGGGGAAGGCGCAGAAGTGAACCTGTTCGACGCGCTAAAGACGGAGTTTCCAAACGACAACATCCGCCGAGTGCCGAAGGGTGTCTCCGGGGCCGACATCCTTCACACCGTGATCAACAACGGCCAAGATTGCGGTACGATCATCTACGACAGCAAGAACAGCACTGGTTGGCGTAACGAGTATGTCGCCAAGCTCGTCCGTGACCAGACCGCCGCGAAAGCCGACCACGCCATTCTGGCGACGTTCAAGTTCCCAGAGGGCGCGTCCCAGGTGGAAGTTCGCCAAGGCGTCGTTGTCGTCAACCCCGCACGCGCCGTCGCTGTCGCAACAATCGTCCGCAAGCATTTGCTACTAGTGCACACGCTCCGCCTGAGCAGGACAGAGCGTACACAGAAGACGGCCGCACTCTACGACTTCGTCACGTCAGAGCGGTGCGTACTCTTGCTGGACAATATCGACACCGCGTCAGACTCGCTCCTAGACTTGCAGGCCACCGAAATCAAGGCCCACCAGAACCATTGGAAGAAGCAGGGAATGCTCGTGCGGTCGATCCAAAAAGCCAAGGCGGACCTCGATGTCGAGATCGAGTCGATCATCGGTACGCGTCAAGCGGTAGAATGATGTCGGCGAAGGTGCCCAAGCGAAGTGGGCGTCGCGACAACGTTCCCGGCGTTGCTGTACAGGAACGTCGTCTCGGGTCCACGGTCCTCCATACATTCCGCTCAAGACTGGACATCGATGACATCGTGCCAAACGACCGTCAGCCTCGCCTCGGCCCCAAGGAGGACGAGGAGCTACAGCGGCAGATCGAGGCCAATGAGGGCATTTTCGAACCGCTCCTTGTCGAACCTCATCCAGATATTCCGGACAAAGTCAGGATCATCGATGGTGAGCGTCGTTGGACCAACGCGTCCCTCTTAGTTAGCCAAGGTCGTGAACAATATCGGGACGTACTAGTCGAGGTAACCGACCGAACCCTTTCCGATGACGAACGGCTACGCATCTGGATTTACATTCACCGTCAGAGAAAGGAGTGGGATGCGCGCGAAAAAGAAATGGTCGCCTACCGACTCGTGGACTTGATCGGACGGGCAAGCGCCGCGAACATCCTTGGTGTTTCTATCCGTCAACTCGACAAGCTCGTCGAGATATATGAGCTCTCATCACGCTTCAGAGGCCTGCGAGATCCTGGAGCAGCAATCACCTGGGCTCGGGAACTCAAGGGACTAAGCAAAAAGTTGCTGGTTCCCAGTGTCATTGACGCCGTCATTGACAAGGTGAGTGCCAAACGCATCACAAACTCCAAGGATCTACGCAAGCTGCGAGCAATCGTTCCGGACCCTGTGGCTCGCGAGCATTTCCTGTCCAAGGAGGGAGATATTGACTCAGCCATGCTTCGTGTAGCTGCCCCCGATAACAAAGGCAAAAGAGGTCTAGGAGGCGATCTCAATAGGGCAATTGATGCCATAAAGCGCGTGCCGTGGTCTGCGCTTTCTGAACTCGAAGGCGACCCCGAAATCCTCAAGGCGATCGACGAGGCGGAGGGTCTTCTAAGGTCCCTACGAAAGACGCTCTCGAAATAACCCCACAGTGATTTCCCCTCAAGCTCCGATGGCTACATGATCTGACAGCCGACACAGTACGAGAGACGGAGTTTCCGTACTCCCTGGTGGCTCGTTGACGGAGATGCCAACGAGCTTTGGATCGATCAATGAGCCTCAGCTACAGACAATGGTCAGCCCGCAGGATACAGGGACGCGCATTCTTGACGTGGAACGACGCCCTCAACCACCTGCGTGCGATCGTTCGACTGATAGCCCGCGGGGATCTCGCCCAATCCCGCGACCACACCGCCAGCCACCGCCTCACGATCACCGAGGGCCGCGCGTCCGTCCTGGAAAAGCTCCGCGACGCGGCGCCGACCATCGCCCGGGTCGCCGATACCGTATACACGCTCGCCCGTCGGCGACGGCGAAAACCAAAGGCACGCCAACGATTCGTACACCACACTCGCCCGCC
>LXNJ01002325.1_pt1 | contig 10544 bp, 9 predicted proteins | sample 809081 | NCBI WGS metagenome assembly LXNJ01 (sample SAMN04870510, study PRJNA318959) | sponge metagenome | biome: sponge; feature: marine sponge reef; material: water | host: Petrosia ficiformis | place: Greece: Milos, Mediterranean Sea | collected 2013-05-29 | depth 5-7 m
TTTCCACTTCGACGGCTTCTTCTTCCGTAACGATCATGACCGGTTCATCCGCCGTCCTCGACCGTTCGAACCGCGCCTGCTGCTGCGTAGTCAGTACTTCCTTCGGGTTCTGGAGCACACCCGTTGCCGCGACGATATGGTCCGCCGGCACCGTGATGCTGACCTTGTAATCTCCGAAGGGGAGGGTGAACTCACCGCGGCCGAGAAACTGCTTGTGCTGCCAGCCTTCGACCTCGTTGTAGACCGCCATGCGCGGAAAGTATTGGGCAATGGCATAGAGGTAATTGTCGTCTTCCTCGAAGTACTCGTAGCCCGAACGGCCGCCGATCTTCATCCGGTCGTTGATGTTGTACCACCATTTGACTTTGAAGGTGAAGGACTTGTCCGGGCGCAGCGGTTCGGGCATGTCGACGCGCATCATCGTCTTGTTGATGGTGTGGGCCAGCGGATTGTCGCGCCGGTCCCGGACCCACTCGATCTTGAATCCTCCGTCGAAGTCGTTCAACAGCCGGCGCAACTGGCCAAAACTCATCTGCCCCGAAACCCGGCTGCCCGCGATCTTCCGCGTGTCCGAATCCCGAGCGCGCACGTTCTGGTCGAGCTGCACCCAGAGGTAGTCCAGTTCATCGGGCGAGTTGTTGTGGTAGGTGATGGTCTCGGTGCCGTGAAGCCGCTGGTTCTCGTCGTCCAGCTCGATCCGCATCTCGTAGTCCGCCTCGTTCTGCCAGTACAGGTGGCCGGGCGCGCCGGAAGCCGTCCTGTACACGTTCGGCGTCGGGGCTTCCTGCTTGATCTGGCGGAACTTGCTTCGATTGATCGTCTCCGGTCCCTTCTGGGCCCAGGCGGAGGTGGCGGAGGCCGTAAGGTACGCGACGCTGATCGCGCACAGCGTAAACATCAGTCGCTTGAACATGGATTCTCCTCCCGGTGTTCGTGATTCTCTTCCTTCATTCGGACGTTTTCAGCGGTATGAGAAGGCATCGGGGGAATATACACCGGATCAAAGTGGGTGTAAAGTGCAACCCGAGGCTGTGCCTTTCGGCCGCACTAACTCTCCGGGGGTATATACATTCGATGGGAATGGAACACGGCGGCGCGTGCTTAGAATCTGTTTGCGGCTGAACGGTAGTTCGGATAAGTTCGTCATTGCGTTCTTCTGGCGTCGTGTTTCGTAAATTGGGATAACAGGTATGTCTGATAAATTCGTTTGGTACCGGATCGTCGGCGTGACGCTGGCCTGTACCGTGTTGACGATGGCCTGTACCGTGTTGACGATGGATTCGGCGCCGCTGGCGGCCGCGGATGCGGACCTTTTCGAGACCCACCCCTTCTACATCAGTGTCTGCCAGATCGATTACAACACCGATACCGAAGCGCTGGAGATGTCTTTTCGCATCTTCACGGACGACCTGGAACTGGCCCTCGAAACGATGGGAACGGACCTGCTGCGCCTGGGAACGGAGCGAGAAGCGGAAAAGGCGGATGTCTATATCGGCCGGTATCTCGACCGCCACGTGGAATTTGAGATTAATGGCCGGAAAGTAAGCGCCGCCTTCCTCGGCAAGGAAATGGATTCGGACGCGGTCTGGTGTTACATGGAGATCGAGAACGTACCCGTTCTGAATACGATGACCATGTCGAATACGCTGCTCCTGGAGACCTATGAAGACCAGGTCAATCTCGTACACGTCAACGCAAACAGTCAGAAGAAGAGCCTGGTATTCAACCGACAGCAGGTCAGGCAGTCGCTGGACTTCTGATCCGTTTTTAAAACCCCTGTCCAGACCAACACTACAGGACCATGCCCGGTAAACCACGAAATGCAGCTCGCATTGTAGATCTGAAGGCGTTTGCGGACTTGAGAACCGGCCAGGGCACCATCGTCGCCACCTCTGGTGGGTACGATCCACTCCATCCCGGGCACGTTTCCTGCCTGCTGGATTCATCCGCCCATGGCGATACCCTGGTTGTCATCGTCAACGGCGACGATTTTCTTCGCCGGAAAAAGGGCAAGCCCTTCATGGATCTCATGGCCCGTTGCCAGGTCGTCTCCTGTATCCGTGCCGTGGATTTCGTCATACCCTTTGAGATAGAAGACGACGACACGGTCTGCGAGGCCCTGAAGGTGATACGGCCCCACGTATTCACCAAGGGCGGAGACCGGACCGACATGTCCAATATCCCCGAGTGGGGTGTCTGTAAGGAACTCGGGATCGAAGTGATATCGGGGGTGGGGATGGACAAGGCCTGGAGCAGTTCCGACTACCTGGAATCCTGGGGACGATTCTGGGCCGGTCGTGCGGAACGAAGCCAGTAACGGAATGTCGTATTTGTTGCTTGTCCCCGGTCCCGTACAGTCATACTATACCCCTACGGGAAAGCCACAGGTCTACGCGAAATTCTCGCAGGCAGTACACGATTCGGGATGGGAAATCACCTGGTTTCGCTCGATCGCCACGGAGGAAAAATGACCAGTAGATACCGCGCCGCCGTGATCGGTCTTGGCCGCATGGGGAGCACCTTCGACGACGAGATCGACCAGGGCGGGTCCATTTTCCTGCCTTACTGCCACGCGCCTTCCTACTACGCCGCGCCGGACGTGGACCTGGTCGCGGGAGCGGATACCCACGACGAGCAACGTTCCATTTTCGGGGCGCGCTGGGGCATCGAAGACGGCCACCTGTACACTGACTACCGCGATTTGCTCGAAAAGGAAAAACCCGATCTGCTCAGCGTCTGCACCACCGCGCGGATCCGCTCGCAGATCGTGGAGGACGCCGCTCGGGCAGGCGTGAAGGCAATCTGGGCCGAGAAGCCCATCGCCCTGACCCTGGCCGAGGCCGACGCCATGGTGGAAACCTGTGCGGAGTACGGCGTCGCCCTGGCGTTGAACTGTGCCCGGCGCTGGCATCCATTCTTCTCCCATGCGAGGACCATGATAGAAGAAGACGAACTGGGCGAGATCGTCCAGGTGACGGGCTACGGCCAGTGCGGACTGTCCCACAACGGCAGCCACCTGATCGATATCGTCCGGTACATGGCGGGCGGAAGGGTAGAATGGGTATACGGCGAGATGGAATCCGACGAGGCCGCGGCGGGCGAGAAGGACCTCATGGGCAATGGATACCTTGCCTTCGATAACGGCGTAAGGGCCTATGTCCGCGGCATGCCCTGCGGGATCGCGAACTGGGAAATCGACGTACTGGGCACGAAGGGCCGCTTCCGCTCGATCGCCAACGGACAGGATGCCGAACTGATCAAGCTGCACCCGGGAGGGCCGCGCGGGCGGGGCGTGCCGGCCCGTATGCCCTTTCCCTGGCCCGCCCATTACCCCGCGATGGGGCTTACGATCGTGGCAGACCTGGTCTCGGCCATCGAAAACGGCCATCCGCCCAAGTGTTCAGGGGTGGACGGCCGCGAGGCCCTGGAAGTGGCCGTCGCCCTCCGCGAATCGCACCGCAGCGGTGGGAGGAAGATCCACCTGCCCCTGGAGGACCGCGGCCTGGGTATACTTTCTTCCGAGATTCACGGAGACGACATCCCGGCCCGGGTCCGCCGCCTCCGAAGTTGACAACCGCACGGATGAAGTCCGCTGAGTTGCACTTCCCAGAACTGAAAAGGGAGATCGTATGAAGCTGGGTTTCGTGACCTACCAGATCGGGAGGGACTGGGACGTCCCGACCATCATCGACATGTGCGGGAAGACGGGTTTCACTGGGGTGGAACTCCGCACGAGCCACGCCCACGGCGTGGAAGCCGAGCTTGGTTCCGGTGAAAGGTCGGAAGTCAGGAGGCGGTTCGAGGACGGCGGCGTGGATCTGGTGGGACTCGGGACGGCCTTCGAGTACCATGCGATCGATCCGGCCGAGGTTCGCGCGAACGTACAAGGCACTTTCGAGTACGCGAAGCTGGCGGCCGATCTGGGTTGTCCAGGCGTCAAGGTACGTCCGAACGGGCTGCAGGTCGAGCATGGCGTTCCGGAAGAGGCAACGCTCCAACAAATCGGCAAGGCGATAGGTGAATGCGCGGAAGCGGCCGACGGACTCGGCGTGCAGATCCGTGTCGAGGTACACGGCAGGGACACCCAGGAGCCGCGTCGCATGCGCGCCATCATGGATCACGCGGACCATTCCAATGCTTATATCTGCTGGAATTCCAATTTCGGCGAAGTGGTAAACGGATCTATTGAAGAGAATTACCGGTTGTTGAGCCGGAAGGTCGGACTGGTCCACATCACCGAGATCTACCGCGCGGAATATCCCTGGCGGGAGTTGTTCCGTCTGCTCAGGGAAGACGGTTTCGATGGATACACGCTGGCGGAAATCGCCCACAGTCCCGAACCCGAACGGCTGATGGGCTATTACCGGGCCCTGTGGGAAGCCTACCTGGACTGAGCGCGGTCCGGGCAGGGTCGGCAGGCTGAAACACCGGTTTCCTGAAAGGATCAACTGTTCTATGACAACGACAGCGGCAACCTCGCAGGAATCCGTGTACCGCAGCCGTACGCCGGGTTCCCACGAGGCGTTCATAAGGGCGGCCGAGGTCATGCCCGGCGTCGCCAAGGGCGCGTACTACTACGCCCCCTATCCCGTCACCATCGATCGGGCCGAGGGGTGCTATCTGCATGACGTGGACGGCAACCGGTACGTGGATTTCGCCAATCATCACACCACGCAGATCCTGGGGCATAATCATCCCGCCATAATGCGGGCGGTGGAGCGCCAGCTTGAACGGGGCATCGCCGTGGCCGCGCCCATGGGAAGCGAGACGGCCCTCGCGGAGGAACTGTGCCGGCGGGTCGAGTCCCTGGACCGGGTCCGTTTCTGCAATTCGGGGACGGAGGCCACGTTGCACGCGATTCGCCTGGCACGGGAATTCTCCGGCCGGCACATCATCGCCAAGTTCGAGGGCGGGTACCACGGCAGCCACGATGCCGTCGAAATCAGCGTCGCACCCGATCCATCGTCGGCAGGCCCTCCTGAGCGGCCGGTTCCGGTGCGGGGAGCCGGCGGCATGCCGCCCAACACCACCGAAAACGTCCTCATACTCCCCCAGGATGACGAAGCCGCCGTGGAAGCGCTCATCGAGGAACACCGGGACGAACTGGCGGCCGTGATCTTCGATCCCAGGACCGGCGTCGTTCCCCAGCGACCGGCCTTCATCCGGGCGGTGCGCGACATCACGCGCAGGCACGGCGTACTGCTGATATTCGATGAGATCGTGGGCTTTCGCGCGTCGCCGGGCGGCGTCCAGGCGCTGTGCGGAATCAAGCCCGATCTGACCGCTTACGGCAAGATCGTTGGCGGTGGTTTTCCCGTGGGCGCCTTCGGCGGCCGGCAGGATCTCATGGACCTGCTGGATCCGACCCTGGGCAGGCCCCGGCTATCGCAAAGCGGATCCTTCAGCGGCCATCCGGTGGCCATGGCGGCCGGTCTCGCCATGCTTGAAGTACTGAGCCCCGATGTGTACGACCGGCTGGACCGGCTGACCGACCGGCTGATGGAAGGTTTCCGTGATGTGTTCGCTCGGACCGGTACCGCGGCGACGGCGGTCGCATCCGGTTCCACCTTCAGCATATACTTTACCGGCGGTCCCGTCAGGGTCTACCGGGACGCCGCGGCGGCGGACAAGCGGCCCGTGCACGGGGTCTTCCTCTCGTTAATGAACAGGGGCTACTTCCTGTCGAACGTACTCTCCATGAACTGCCTTTCCGCCGCCATGGACGAATCGCATATAGACGGCCTGGTAACGGCCATGGGCGAGGCACTGGAAGAAAACTGAGACAGGGCGGGTTACACGCGAACTGCCAAAATCCATTGATCACTCATCACAGGAATCGAAACATGCTACACAGATCCAGAATCATCTACGTGACGCTCGGCGCAGTGGCCGTCTTCCTCTCAGGCACCCTGCTGATCAGGGCGCAGAACAACGGATCCGACCAGTCGGCCGCCCGGCCCCTCCCCCCGGATGCGTCCCCGAGGGACCAGCAGGTTTTCAGGTACATGAGCCCGGAGCCCCGGACGCTCGACTCCGCCATCAACGATTATGACACGGAAGACACCATCATCCCCTTCGAACCCCTGCTCCGGCGCGATCCGAACTGGAACCCGGAACCCGCCGCCGCCGACAGCTATACATCCTCCCCGGACGGCAAGACGTGGACCTTCAACCTGCGAAAAGGTGCGAGATGGAGCGACGGCCGTCCCGTCACGGCCAACGACTTCGTCTATTCCTTCCGGCGCATGCTCGACCCCCAGGAGGCCAATCCCTACGGGTTCTTCTACCACGATTTCAAGAACGCGCGGCCCATAAACCGGGGTGAGATCAAGGACCTGACGCAACTGGGCGTCCGTGCCGTCGATGATCTCACCCTCGTCATCGAGACAGAAAAATCGGCCCCGTACCTTCCCTATATCGTATCCTACGGGAACGCGCTGCCCGTACCGCCCTGGCAGGTCGAGAAATACGATCGTAAATGGACCCGCCTGGAAAACATCGTCTCGAACTCCGGTTTCAAAGTGTCGGAATGGGTCACGGGAAGCCACATGACCCTGGTCCCCGATCCCATGTACAACGGTCCCCACAAACCCTACCTGGAGAAGGTCATCCATCCCTTCCGCAACGCGGCGGTGGCCACGGTCCTCGCCTACGAAAACAACGAGGTGGACCGTGAGCTCGTCGACGTGACCGACATGCCGCGCATCATGGCCGACCCGGAGCTCGCCCCGGACCTGGTAAAGGTGGCCGCGCGGGCGTCGTGGTACCTTTTCTTCCGTACCCGCCAGCCGCCCTTCGATGACGTACGGGTCCGGGAGGCCTTCACCCGGGCGATCGACCGGGAAGTCATCACCCGCATCCTGCTGGGCGGAACGGCCGTCCCGGCCTATTCGATGATTCCGCCCGAATTCGCCGAATACAACGGACAGGCCATGAAGGGATACCAGTCCTACGATCCGGCCAGGGCCCGGGAACTGATCGGGGAAGCCGGCTATCCGGGCGGCCGGGGGTTTCCCCGGCAGGAGATGTGGCTGCGGGCGCCCAATCCCACGATCAAACGGATCAGCGAGGCGATCATGGCCATGGTGAAGGAGAATATAGGAGTCGACGTGACCATCCGCAGCGCCGACCGCACCATGTACATGAACAATATGTACAACTGGCGCATGAACTTAGGGCTGATCGTGTTCTACGCCGATTACCTCGATCCGCGCAACATGCTCGACATGATCTGGCACTCGCAGCCGCAGGGCTACGGAAGGTCGGACTGGACGAACGGCGAGTTCGACCGCATCGTGGAACAGGCGGCGGCGGAGCTGGATAAGGCGAAACGCCGTGCGCTCTACGCGGAGGCGGAGGAAATCATGGTTACAGATTACGCCGCCGCCTTTCTCTTCCACCCGGTGAACCTGGAACTCAGGAAGCCCTGGGTGAAGGGCATGGTGGAAAACCCGGATGGCACGGTCGGCGCCCTGGATTATACGCGGGTCTACATCGCCCGTTGACGACCTGGCGAGTTGAAATACGTCACATGGGAAGAAATTAGACCGGAAGACACTGAACCGATCCCGTACCGGTAAAACAAAAGCCTCCGCGCATGTCAGTCAACGCGGAGGCTTTTGTTTGTAAATCTGTTTCTTCCGGACCAACCGGACGGTCCGGACCGTCCAACGATTACGTCCGAACGAACCTGGACGGATGCTACCGGATCGCGTCCTTCATCTGGGAGACGATGTTACGGAGCGACGCGGCGTTCCTGGCCCGGGGTGCCAGCCTCAGGTAGTTTTCGTAGGACTTGATCGCGTTCGGATAGTCCTCCCTGGTCTGATACAGAATACCCAGGTTGTAGTGCCAGTTCGCCTTCTTGCCATTGATCCGGATTGCGGCCCGGTACGACCGAATGGCATTGCTGGTGTTCTTGACCTTCTGATAGGAGCTGGCCAGGGCACCGTGCGCATCCGCATACTGCGCATCGAGTTGCGTCGCCTGCTTGAACGAATTGATCGCGTTGGTAGTCTGACCCGCCTTCTGCTGGGACAGGCCCAGGTTGTAGAATGCTTCCTTGTAGTCGCTCTTCAGTTCGATGGCTTTTTGAAAAGCACCTATGGCGTTCGTGTACTGTCCCGCCTTGAAGTAGGCGATGCCGAGATTGTAGTGACGCGGGGGATCGTCCGGCATGGCTTCCACTTTTGTCTTCGCATCGGCGACCGTTTGGGCCTGAATCGCGGGAGCGAAGATCAATGCGGCCAGTACCATGAAGACTGCAAGGCAGTTCAACTTCTTGATGCGTGTCATCCTCTTCCCTCCATTGGATAACTTGGGCGTAAAATGGACACCGAGTATTTGTGGACAATGGGTGTTTTCGAACTTATATTGATTCCAAGATAGATATACTACATCATTTGTTTCCAAAAAGCAAGGTTTATTCTCAAGCTTTTTGTACTGAAGAAGATAGCAAGTGACCACCGGGAGGCCGCCGATGTCTCGATATACCGTCGATGAATTCCTGGCCGACGCACGTCTGATCGTGCGGGAAAAGGGCATCCGGAACGGACTGGAAGCGATCAGATTGAATACCGAACGTTTACTGGGTCAGCCGGACCTGTTGGAGACCTACGTGAACATGGATGAATATCGGGGACATACGACGATTGGCCATGACCCTGAAACCGACATCCACGTCATCGTCCACGGCGGCCGCAAAGGGGGTACCTCCCCACCCCATGACCACGGCCCCTGCAGTGTGATCTATGGAAACTTCACGGGGCACACTTTGATGCGGCGATGGAAACGGCTGGACGACGGAGGCTCCGAGGGGCCCGCCCGGTTGGAAATAGCCAGGGAATACGCAGTCGGCGCCGGCGAAGCCACCGCTTTCGCCCAGGGTGATATCCACTCCATCGACTATCCGGACGGCGCTTTTTTCGTCCGCGTGACCGTGGGGGACGTGGAGCAACAGAAAACGCACCGTTTCGATCTCGAACGGGGTATCGTGGAGATCGACGACCGCACGGCGCGGGCAGAGGAATAGCTATTCGCGGTCCGCGACTGCGCCGACCTTGCCCGCTGACGTTCACTCCGATCCGTCCGAACCGGGTTCTCCCATCCCATGTCCGCTCCTGAGAAAAACCGGCGCCATTCTCCGGTCAAACCCACCGATATCGTATCGTCTGAACGGCTGAACGAACTGCTCAAGCGCCGTAATCTGCCCGGGCTGGCCTTCCTCGCGGGCCACGGTGCGGCGACGTTGCTGACCGGGTACCTGGTGTCGCTTTCCCTGGGAACAGGTTGGTTGTTCCCGGCGCTTCTGGTCCACGGCATCGTCGTGGTGCACTGGTTCGCGCCTTTCCACGAATGCGCTCACGGAACCGCCTTCAGAAGCCACTGGATAAACCGCGCCGTCGGCTGGATTACCGGTACGGGCCTGTTTCTCATGCCCGTGTATTTCCGTTACGAGCACCTGGCCCACCATTCCCACACGCAGATTACCGGGGATGATCCCGAGATGATCCCCATGGCGGAGCGTCTGGGAGGGTATCTATTTTACTCGACGGGCATTCCCTATTTCTACGCCAATCTCACCGCCCTGCTCCGGATGCTCTTCGGCGGGTTCAATACCGTCGAACGGAAATTCCTGCCAAGGCGTGAACGGAGCACCGTGGTGCTGGAAGCCTGGAGCATGGCGCTTGCCTACGGAGCCCTGGCGGCGGTGTCGATCTGGTTCGACACGCAGGCCGTGGTGCTGTACTGGCTGGCGCCCCGGTTCCTGGGGGAACCCGCCATGCGGCTCATACGCATGTCCGAACACACGGGCTGTCCCCGTGTGCGCCATATTCTGCTCAACACGCGGACGGTGCTGACCACGCGGCTGGTCCGTTGGCTGAACTGGAACAACGCCTACCACGCCGAACACCACGCCATACCGACCGTGCCCTTCCATGCCCTGGGCGACCTGCACCGGATCATGGGTCCCCATTTCGAAGAAGTACGACCGGGGTACGTGAATACCCAACTGCATCTGGTGGCCAACGGGATGAAGAGGGAATCCGTACAGGGCACCTGATCGGAGGTCCGGGCGGAACGGCAAGACGCCCAAGGTGCGCGGAGGGCCGACTGTTCAATGCGTCCGACGTTTGAAGCGGGGCGACGGGTTCAGTCTTTGGGGGGGACGACGCAGAGGAATCCGAGTGGTTCCTCGCCGACGCTCTCGAACTGGTGCTGTTCGTCAGGGGCGATGTACACCACGTCGCCCGGTCCCACGTCGTGCACCTCCCAGCCGACCAGGACCTTCGCACGGCCCTTGAGTATGTAGATGCCGTGGTCGTGCGGGTGGCGGTCGAAAGAGGACTGGCCGCCCGGTTCTATCTCGAAGTACCGCATGGAAAAGTTGTTCGCCCCGTCGTCCGGGCCGATCACCACCCTGACGGACCCGCCTACCGCGCCGCCCTTGGTGTATGGGACCATCTCCACGCCCGACCAGTCGTTCGATCCGTTCTGTCCTCGGTGTTTGTGTACGACACCCATACCGCGCCTTTCCCGGTGTA
>LXNJ01002327.1_pt1 | contig 10540 bp, 8 predicted proteins | sample 809081 | NCBI WGS metagenome assembly LXNJ01 (sample SAMN04870510, study PRJNA318959) | sponge metagenome | biome: sponge; feature: marine sponge reef; material: water | host: Petrosia ficiformis | place: Greece: Milos, Mediterranean Sea | collected 2013-05-29 | depth 5-7 m
ACCGAGCTGCCGCTCCGGCCGGAGCGGATCGTGGCGGCTCTGGCCGAGCGTGAAGCGAGCACGAGGTAGGAAGACAGGAAGACGCCATGCGACACCTCATCAACGCCAACGTCAACGGGCGCGAGCGCGAGCTTTCGGTCAAGTCCAACCAGACCCTGCTGGAGGTGCTGCGCGACGACCTGCGGCTCAAGGGCACCCGCGAGGGCTGCAGCGTGGGCGTGTGCGGCTCCTGCACCGTGCTGGTGGACGGCAAGCCCGTGAGCTCCTGCCTCATGCTGGCCAGCAACGCCGAGGGCAAGGAGGTCCTGACCATCGAGGGGCTCGGCCAGGCCGGCAACCTGGACCCGGTGCAGCAGGCGTTCCTGGACCACCAGGCGTTCCAGTGCGGCTTCTGCACCCCCGGCATGATCATGGCCGTCAAGGGCCTCCTGAACGAGAACGCGAAACCCGACGAAGCCGAAGTGCGCGACTATCTTTCAGGGAACATCTGCCGCTGCGGCACCTACGTCGAAGTGATGGCCGCCATCGAGGACCTGACTGCCAAGCCGTAACCGCACCGTCCGCCACTTCCGTCATCCGGCTCCACCACTTCCGTCATCCCAGCCCTCCACGCCGTCATCCCGGGCTTGACCCGGGATCCAGGATTGGGGGCTGAGCCGGTGGGCGTCTCATGAACCTTGTGCGGCCCCTCAAAGCGCTACGGCGATCCCGTTCAGGCTCGTCTCCGACCCCACCCCGCCTGGATCCCGGGTCAAGCCCGGGATGACGGGGTGTGGAGCCGGGATGACGGAGTGGTAGCCCGGGATGACGGAGTGGTAGCCCGGGATGACGGAATAGTGTAATCCCGTAGGTCGGGATGAGCCGCAGGGGTCATCCGGGGTTGGCGCCGTGATACGGATGGCCGGGAGGAACGGCAATGGCTGAACGGATAATGGCGGGGACACAGGAAGGTCTGCAAGTCTGGCGCCGCAAGGGAAATGCCTGGGAGGAGCTGGACGTCACTCTCCCTCCCGGCACGGTGGACGCCATCGACGGCCCCGCGCAGAGGCCCGAGTCCGTATATGCCAGTGTGGCCGGGGAAGGGCTCTGCCGCAGCGACGACGGGGGGCAGAGCTGGCGCACGGTTTTCTCCGGCAACATCCGGGCCGTGACCGTGGACCCTTCCGATCCGGATGTGGTCTACGTGGGCACCGAGCCCATCCATCTTCACCGAAGCGAGGATGGAGGCGAGAGCTGGGAAGAGCTGACCGCCCTGCAGGAGCTGCCGTCGGAGGTGCGCGCCAAGTGGACCTATCCGCGGCCCCCTCACCGGGAGCACGTCCGTCACATCTTCGTCTCGCCGGACAACCCCAGCGTGGTCTACGTCTGCCTGGAGCACGGCGGCATCGTGCGGACCTTCGACCGTGGCGCGTCCTTCGAGGACGTGAGCGGCGGCATCGACTATCTCGACATCCACCACATCAGCCACACGCCCGAGGGAACGGGGCCCATGTTCGTGGCCACGGCCCGGGGCTTCTTCCGCAGCGACGAACCGGGCGCGGGCTGGCAGCGGGCGGAAAGCGGCATGACCCGGGACTACTTCCACGACTTCGTCTTCCTGCCCGGGGACCCGCCGGTGATGCTGGTGGCCACGGCCGACAAGTCGCCGGGATACTGGGACCGGCCCGAGAAGGCCCAGGGGGCGGTCTTCCGCAGCCGCGACCTGGCCTCGAGCTGGGAGCGCGTGGGCGTCGGCCGGGGCCTGCCGGACCACATGTTGCAGATGGTCTGGGCGCTGGCCCAATGCCCCGGCGAGCCGAAACGCGTCTACGCCGGGCTCGGCGCGGTGTCGCGCGGGCGTTCCAGCGATTCGGCCCAGAAGGGGAAGGGCGACATCCTGGTCTCCGAGGACGAAGGCGAGTCCTGGGAGCGTCTGCCCCTGGAGCTGCCGGCCAACCGGGTGCTGCTGGTGCGGCCGGACTAGGAGCGACGGGGACCGCCGCCCCTCGCCGAGCGCCATGACTTACGCCGTCTTCGACATCGAGACCCGCATCGACAAGGCGTTGGTCAAGTCGGTCCGCTCTCCCAGGGAGGACATTTCCGACCGGCAGGCCTACGAGCGGCTCCGCTCCGAACGCGTGGCCGAGACCGGCAGCGATTTCCTCCCCATCTCCTTCCACGTCCCGGTCTCCATCGCCGTGGGCATCGTCAACGCCGACGGCGTCCTGGCCAGCGTCGAGACCCTGTGCGCCGACGATTACAGCGAGGAGGCCATCGTCCGCGACTTCTGGGAGCGGGTGGAGCGCTTCAACGGCACCCTGGTGTCGTTCAACGGGCGCAACTTCGACCTCCCGGTGCTGGAGCTGCACGCCCTCAAGTACGGCTGCCGGGCGCCGCGCTACTTCAACCAGCGCTTCGGGCACCGCTACCGGTACTCGGAAGAGGGCCACTACGACCTCTACGACTTCATCGGCAACCACGGCGTCAACCGCATCCGCGGCGGCTTCGATCTCCTGTGCAGGCTCATCGGCCTGCGCGGCAAGGGGGACATCGACGGCTCCATGGTGCAGGATTATTGGGAGGCGGGCCGGCTCGATGAAATCCACGAGTACTGCCGCCAGGACGTCATCCAGACCTATTTCCTGCTGCTGCGGGTGGAACTGATGCGGGGCCGCATCGACCAGGGGCAGTACGAGGCGGCATGGGCCGCCACCGAGCGCTTCCGCGAGCAACTCGACGTGTCGCCCCGGTCCGACCCTGGCCCGGACGAGTCGAAATCCGATTAGACGGAGCGCCCTTCAGGGCGCGGAACGTTCAGGTCCGCCGGACGGGCAGCAATCCGCCGCCGTCCGCCCATCCTTCCACGGCTCAGCGTTCCAGCGTCTCCTTGGCCACGAACGCCAGCAGCACCGCCGACAGCCACAGGATCGGAGTCAGGGCGAGGAACGGGATGCCCGGGTTGAAGGCGTTGGCGAGCATGCCCCCGCCCGCGGGCGCCCCCAGCCCCAACAGGTCGGCCAGGGTGCGGCGCATGGCCTGGAGGCGCCCCCGCGCGTGTCGCGGCGCCACGTCGTAGGTGGAGGTGGCGAGACAGCCCAGGGAAAGCCCGCTGGCGACCCCCATCAGCGCCATCAGGGATGCGAGCTGGAAAAAGGTGTCGGTCAGCGGGATGAGCAGGAAGACCACCGCCGGAATCACGTTGCTGGGCACCGTCGCCCACTTCCTGCCCACCTTGTCGAGCACGAACCCCGCGGGCACGATCATGAAGAAAACCACCACCCCGGAGATGGAGAAGAGCGCGCCCACCTCCACCGGGCTGAAGCCGAGCTGCCCGCCGGCGTAGAGCGGCAGCATGCTCTGCAGGGTGAGGCGGAACATCAGGCTGGCGCAGGTGGCGACGACGAGGATCAGGTAGGTGCGCCGGAGCGGCGGCGCCACCTCGTGGTACAGCGCCGTGAGGCGTCCCGCCCAGTGACGCAGGCCCTTGAAGCCGGTTCTGATGGCTGGCCGCGGCGCGCCGCCGCCCCCGCGGGCGGGCCGGTCCACGGCCAGGGCCAGGAAGACGGTGAGCGCGGCAAACACGGCGTAGGCGACGAACACCGAACGATAACCCGCCGACACGGTGAGGAAGCCGCCCACCAGGGGCCCCAGGGTGAGTCCGCCGTTGTGGACGCCGTGGAACCCGCTCATGACCCGTCCCCGCTGGTTCTGGGAAGTCAGGTCGATGCCCGCCACCTCGCGCCCGAGGTTCCACACGGCGTCGGCCGCGCCGATGACGAAAAGGGCCAGCAGCAACCAGCCGAAAGCGGGACTCGCAAACGCCGCGACGGCGGCCGCGCTGGTGACGGCGGCGCCTGCCACCATCATCACCCGCGGTCCGGTGCGGTCGAGCATGATGCCGCTCACGGGAGTGCCCACGAAGCGGCCCGCCGCCCAGGCCGTGACGGTTTGGGCGGCGGCCCCCAGGGATATGTCGAAGGAGACGGCCAGCACCGGGATGGTGGGCAGGACCATGCCCCAGCCAAGCCCGGAAAAGAACGTGCTGCCGTACAGCAGCAGGAAGTTGCGCAGCACGCGCGGTCCGAGCCAGGAGTCGCCGTCGGCCACGGTCATCGCGCCCCTCCGAACCCGCTGCACGCGCCGCCGGTCATCCGGGAGCGCCTCCGAGGGTGATGGCGAGGGTCCCGGCCACCACACCGACACTGCCGCTTACCGTCCTGAGCGTTACCATCTCGATGCTGCGGAGGAAGACCACGGTGAAGACCAGCACCCACATGGGCTGGGTGGCCACCATGGGCGTCACGATGACCACCGGCCCCACGCTGAGGGCCGTGTTGAACAGGAGAAAGCCCACGTTCTCCAGGACGGCGGCCGTCAGGAACGGTTTCATGGCGCGCCGGTCCCACACCGGCCGGCCGAACCCGCGCGGCAACAACAGGAAGGCCGCGAAGGTCACCAGGGACACCACCCCGACGATGGCCGCGAACAGGATGGGGTAGCCCGCCGACTTGAGCGAGAAGCGGGCGATGTTGTGGACGACGGCCGCGGTAAAGGCCCCGGAGATGGAATAGGCGCCGTGCCACCAGCGCGCGGTGGAGAGCCTCTGCTCCTCCCGCCAGGAGATCAGCACGATGCCCGCCACCACCAGGACGATTCCGGTGAGCAGGGGCGCGGTGGCGGTTTCACCCAGGAACGTCAGCGCCAGCAGGGCGCTGAAGAGGGGATGCGTGGAGCGCAGCGCCGTGCCCCGGGCCGCGCCGATCTTCGAGATGCCGGTGTAGGTGAGCCAGCGCAACACGGGCATCAGGAACCCCACCGTCACCGCCGCAACGAGAAAGCCCCGGCCCACGTCCGGGACCCCCGTGAAGACCCCCACCAGGGTCCACAGGATCACGGTCTGCGAGATCAGCGAGAGCAGGGTGACCGTGCTGGCGTTGGAGTACTGCAGGCCCCGGCGGGCCGAGATGATGCTGATGCCGTAGGTCCACGCCGTCAGCAGACCGATGGCCTGGGGCAGGAGTTGCGTCATGGGCGCGGGATCACGCCCTCGATCCTCGAGAGGGAAGCGCCGTCCGGAGGGCGGCAACGAATCCTGCGCATGTTCATCAACCCGTTGGTGGCCCGTCAGTTTCGGATATCCTGCTGGAACCACTCCAGCGGCAGCTCGTGGCCGAGGCCGTTGTCCTTGGCGTAGCGGTAGACCAGGTATCCCACGGCGGCGAACTGGATGCCGGCGGAGAAGTTGTGGTGCAACGTGGTCTGGGCCTCGTTCTCCCGGCCCGGCTTCTCGCCCGTCAGCACCTCGGAAAGGGTGGTGTGGCTCCGGTCCCTGTAGCGCCGCATGTAGTTGTCGTCGATGGGACGCCGGCCGCGTTCCTCCTGGGTGCCCAGGGCGTAGTTCAGGACGCCCAGGTTGGAGGTGCCGATGACCACGTCGGCCTTTTCGTAGGTCTCGGCTTCAAGCTCCTCCGGGCGCACGTCCACCACGTGCATGCCGGTCTGCAGCCAGTCGCCCTGGAACAGGGGAACGCGCGAATCGGTGCAGGTGGCGCCGACGTCGACGCCGCTCATGGCCTCCCGCGCCGAGTTGACCGCGGTCACCTTGATCTTCAGCACCTCCGCCATCTTCTTCGCGTAGGCCTCCCGGTTGGCCTGGGTGGGGCTGAAGATCTTGACGTGCTCGATGGGCCGCACCGCGCACGTGGCCATGGCGTAGGTGCGCGCCATGGCGCCGGAGCCCAGCACCCCCATGACCTTCGAGTCGGGCCGGGAGAGGTGCTTGACCCCGACGCCGGCGGTGGCGCCCACCCGGTAGCTCTGGAGGTAACCGTCGTTCATGATGCACAGCAGCTCGCCGGTGCGCGTGTCCACCAGCAGGATGATGCCGCAGTACTTGCCCGGCTCGACGTTGAACCAGTGCTCGGTGACCGCGCCGTTGTATTCCTGCCAGGTCATGATGTCGAGCTTGAAACGGAACGCCAGCACGGGCGGGTCCTTGATGGCGCCCAGCAGCGAGCCCCAGCGGAAGTAGTCGCCGACGGTGGCGGTGGGGGACCACAGGTCGGTGCGGGGCTGGTAGACGGCGTCGCCTTCCGCGAGCTGCTTGAGCGCGCTCTCCATGGCGCCGATGGCGTCTTTCATGTTGAGCGCCTGCTCGGCGATGCGGTTGTCGATCATCAGCGGCATGTGGGTTCTCCGATGGTTTGGTATTCGTTCAGTGCTAGCAGCTTTCCGTTGCGAGTGTCCACCGGTGCCCCCGGCGGCAATCCCCACGCTCCAGGGCTTGCGGAGGATGGACGCCTCCGCTACGTTGTCGCGAATCATTTTCAACGGTTTCTCCGTTGACCAAGGGGAGGACAGACAGAATGCACCGACGTGTCCGTTGTTTCTTCAATGCTTCAGCCATCGTCATCGCGCTGGTCCTGGCGTGCCCGCCGTTCAACGCCGTCGCCGCGGACCTGAAGGGCAAGACCGTTACCTGGACGATTCCGTTCGGCGAGGGCGGCGGTTCCGGCCGCTGGGCCCGGTTCGTGGAGCCGTTCCTGCGGAAGCACAGTGGCGCCGATATCCGGTTGAAGTTCGTCCCGGGCGGCGGTTCCACCAAGGGCGCCAACCTGTACGCCAAGCGCGCCAAGCCCAACGGCCTGGACCTCTTGGGTACTTCGGGTTCCACCCAGTTCCCGTTCCTGCTCAGCGACAAGCGCGTCAAGTACGATTACGGGAAATGGCGTCCGCTGCTGGCCTATGCCACGGGCGGCGTCGCCTACATCAGCCCGAAGCTCGGCGTCAAGACGGCCGCCGGGTTGGTCAAGAAGAATCCGCCGCTGAAGTACGGCTCGCAGGGCGCCACCTCGCTGGACCTGGTGCCGTTGCTGGCCTTCGAGATGCTGGGGCTCAACGTGAAGGCAGTGTTCGGCATGAAGGGCCGTTCCGCCGGCCGCAAGGCGTTCATGACCGGCGAAACCAGCATTGACTACCAGACCTCCTCGGCCTACCTCTCCAAGGTGACGCCGCTGGTGAAGGAAGGCAGCGCCATTCCGATCATGTCCTGGGGCACGCTCGACGCCAAGGGCAACCTGGTCCGCGACCCCAACTTCCCGGACCTGCCGCACTTCGCCGAGGTCTACGAGCAGGTCAAGGGCAAGAAGCCGTCCGGCGCCTGGTTCGACGCGTGGAAGGCTTTCTTCACCGCGGGGTTTCCCGCCCAGAAGTTCGTGGTGGTCCCCAGGGACACGCCCGAGGACGTGGTGAAGGCCTACCAGGACGCGTTCAGGAAGATGCTCGCGGACCCCGAGTACATCGCCAACAAGGACAAGAAGATCGGCGCCTACGACCAGGTGACGGGCCCCGCGGCCGAGTTGAAGTTCAAGGCCGCCACCGATGTCCCGTCCGAAGCCAAGGCGTGGGTGCGGAACTGGCTGACGACGAAATACAGCGTGGTGTTCTGATGGCCCGTTCCGCGTGACCGCGTCCCGTATGACGTGATCGCAACCGGACGGGTCTCGGACCCCGACGGCGAGGGCGGCCGGTCTTTACGGCCGCCCTCTTTCGTTTCGAACCTCCGGGGCCGGCGGCGAGCCTCTGGCGAGGATCGACTCTCGGCGGCGCGCTGAATCGTACAGGTGCGACAAAGATGCTCGACGCGCTCATCGAAGCCTTTTCGACCCTGCTGCAGGCCCAGCACATGGCCTTTCTGGTGGTGGGCGTGCTGCTGGGCCTGGTGGTGGGCATCTTTCCGGGGCTCGGCGGCATCGTCGGCCTGTCGCTGCTGATCCCGTTCCTCCACGGCATGGATCCGGTGTCGGCCCTGGCCATGCTGGTGGGCCTGGTGGCCGTCATCCCCACCTCGGACACCTTCACCTCCGTCCTCATGGGCATTCCGGGCTCCAGCGCTTCCCAGGCCACGGTGCTGGACGGTTTCCCATTGGCCCGCAAGGGTGAGGCGGCCCGGGCGCTCGGGGCCGCGTTCTCGGCCTCGCTTTTCGGCGGCCTGTTCGGCGCCGTCATCCTCACGTTCTTCGTCCTCATCGCCCGGCCCGTCATCCTGTTCTTCACCACCGCGGAGCTGTTCATGCTCGCGGTGCTGGGCATCTCCATGGTGGGGGTGCTCTCGGGCAACTCCATCTGGAAGGGCGTGGCCTCCTGCGGCCTGGGGTTGGTCATCGGCGCCATCGGCGGCGCCCCGGCCACCGGCGAGGAGCGGCTCGTGTTCGGGGTCGACTATCTGGCCGACGGCATCCCGCTGGTGGTGGTGGGCCTCGGCATCTTCGCGTTGCCCGAGGTGGTGGACCTCCTGCGGGGCGCCGGCGCCATCTCCCGCACCCATGCCTTGGGGAAGGGTTGGCTCGACGGCCTGCGGGACATGATCCGCTACCGCTGGCTGTGCCTGCGCTGCGCCGGCATCGGCACGCTCATCGGCGCCATTCCCGGGCTCGGCGGCTCGGTGGTGGACTGGATCGCCTACGGCCACGTGGTGCAGACCGCCAAGGACAAGTCGCAGTTCGGCAGCGGCGACATCCGCGGCGTGCTGGCGCCGGAATCCGCCAACAACGCCAAGGAAGGCGGCGGGCTCATTCCGACGCTGCTGTTCGGCATCCCGGGAAGCGGCAGCATGGCGGTCTTCATCGGCGGCCTGGTGCTGATCGGGCTGGAGCCGAGCCCGCGGATGCTCACGGCCGAGCTGCCCACCACGTACACCATCGTCTGGAGCCTTGCCCTGGCCAACGTGGTGGGCGCGGGCCTGTGTCTGTTTCTGTCGCCGGCCATTGCCCGGCTGACCACCATCCGCTACCAACTGCTGGCCCCGTTCATGCTCATGGTGATCTCGTTCGCCGCGTTTCAGGCGAGCCGCGACATCATGGACTTCGTCGCGCTGGTGGCCATCGGCCTCCTGGGGGTGGGCATGAAGCGGTTCGGCTGGTCGCGGCCGGCGATGCTCATCGGCTTCGTGCTGGCCGACCAGGTGGAGACCTACCTCTACCAGGCCATCCAGTTCCACGAGTGGGGCTTCGTTACGCGCCCGGGCGTGCTGATTATCGCCGGCATCATCGTCGCCTCCGTCTGGGTGGGCGCGCGCAACCGGCCCCAGGGCGAGCCGGCCGCCGATGCGCCGCAGCGGCATGCCAGGAAGCTGACGCCGCAACTGCTGTTCGCCGGCTTCGTCGTGGCCTTTTTCGTCGTCACGCTCGCCGACTCCCTGCGGCACACTCTTCTGGGAGGAGTCTTCCCCGTCAGCGTGGCAGCGGTCATGCTGGTGGCCGGCCTGCTGGTGTTCTACGGCATTGGGCGGAGCGCCGGCGCGCCCACCCCGTACAACGAAGACGCGGAGCGCCCGGGCATCGAGGGACACCAGGCTCCGCAGAAGGGGATCTGGCACTACCTGAACTGGCTGCTCGCGCTGTTGGGGATGACCGCCCTCGCCGGGTTCTTCATCTCGCTGAACCTGTTCTTCCTGGCGTTCCTGCGGCGGGAAGCGAGGGAGCGTTGGAGCCGGGTTGTGCTGCTGACGGTGATGGCGGACCTGATGCTGATGTTCCTTTCGTGGCTCATGACCCTGGATCTTCCGGAGGGTTTGCTGCAGCATTACGTTCCCGACCTGCCTTGGCCTCTGGGGCCGATCTAGATAGACTGTTGCAGGCCGCTGGTCACGCCGGTCTTCTTTGGCCGAGGTTCGTGGTCCCGCATGGTTGGATTTCTCAAGAAGCTGCTCTTCTGGATACCCGTCGGCCTCGGCGTGCTGGCGGTGGTGTACGCGGTGCGTTCCCGGGAGGCGCCGGTGCGGACCGAGCCCGAGGAACGCGTGACCGCCGTGCGCGTGGTGGAAGGGAAGTCGGTGCGGGTGGTGCCGCGGGCGGTGGGGCACGGCAGCGTCAAGCCGGGCAGGGTGTGGGAAGCCGTGGGCGAGGTCAGCGGCACGGTGGTTTACCGGCATCCGGAGCTGCGGCGGGGGGCGATTCTCGTCGCCGGCACCGAGCTTCTTCGCATCGACCCCACGGACTACCGCCACGCGGTAGCCGAGATCGAAGCCAACATCCGCGCCGCGGACTCCCAGCTTTCCCTGCTCGACGTGCGCGCGGTGAATGCGAAACGGTCCCTAGCCATCGAGGAACGGAACCTGGCGCTGGCCCGCAAGCAGCTCGAACGCACGCGGGAGCTGCTGCGGCGCGGCGCCGTGTCACAGTCTGACGCGGACCGGGAGGAGCGCGCGGTGCTCGCCAGCGAACAGGCGGTGCAGAACCTCCGGAACACCGTCAGGCTGCTTCCCGCCGAACGCGCGGCGCAGCGGGCGCAACGCGACCGGCTCCAGTCCCAGTTGGAGACGGCCAAGCGGAACCTGAGCCGCACCACCGTGGTGGCGCCGTTCACTTGCCGCATCGCCGCGGTGAACGTCGAGGAGGCCCAGTTCGCCGCCAAGGGGCAGGTGCTGGTGGAAGCCGACGGTCTCGACGTTGCGGAGGTGGTGGCCCAGGTGCCCATGAGCAGGGTGCTGGCGCTCTTGCGGTCGCGCGTCGGGCCGGCGCCGCAATTGGGCGCCGTCATACCGCGGCTGCGCGAGGAGCTC
>LXNJ01002328.1_pt1 | contig 10538 bp, 4 predicted proteins | sample 809081 | NCBI WGS metagenome assembly LXNJ01 (sample SAMN04870510, study PRJNA318959) | sponge metagenome | biome: sponge; feature: marine sponge reef; material: water | host: Petrosia ficiformis | place: Greece: Milos, Mediterranean Sea | collected 2013-05-29 | depth 5-7 m
AGGCCCCCACGATGGAGAGTTGTTTCTAGGTATTAGTTCCCCGCCAGGATCTGAAAACGTCGCCTATACGGAGCCGATCAGTGAATACTGGAAAAGTGAACTTAAGAATGACCGCATACGGCGGGACGATGTTGGCGGGGTCAGACCGGTTGACGTGTTTCCAGAACTGGAACATGAAGTTCATGCGTTTCTACCCCTGCCGGAACCAATAAAAGACAGTCTGGGGAAATCAATACGAGTCACGGTACACGCATCTGATGTACGATCTATTGAATTGCCAAGGACGCTACTGTCAGGAAACGTTGAACGCATTTTCAGTGCTGTTCGTACCGATTCGGAACGGGTCTACGGCTATGCCATGTACTGTAATTTGTCTATATCGGTACCCAAAAATGTGACGATTTCAGTATTCAGGGCCGGACCAGTGAACGTGGATGGACTGAAAGGTTCGTTAGTAACGTATGATTGCCATTCTTGCCAGATAAATGGGGTCGCGAAGGATGTCTACCTTTTGAACAGCGAGTTTTCGGAAATACGCCACATTGGTGGACGGGTGTTCCAGCGTACGTACGGGTATGGCGGGGGAGGGACTAGCCTGGACTACGGCATGTTACGACGATATCCCTATCAGGTGGAAGGGAATATGGAGTCCATCAAGGGAGGCGTGGATATCGATATCGGATGTGTAGAATTGGATGTTCGCGACGTAGCGGGAGACGTGTCGATTTACAATCGGTATGGGACAACCCGGTTGTACCAGCCCAACCGCGACCAAAATGGAAAATGCAAACTACGAACGGTTTCCGGTGAGATCAAGCTCGTACTAGACAAGACCGTCGCGGAATCCGCCAGTCTGGTCACGCACTCGCTTTGCGGTGTAGTCAAGTATGAAGAGGTAAAAGATGTAATGCCTCTCACCGCGTGGTCAAATAATGTATGCTGGATGTCGCTGGGAACTACCTACGACTATGCAAATACCGACTTCACTGTTATAACGGAAAGCGGTACCGTTGAATTCGAAGTGACGAAGAACGGTAAACGCAGTTGATATGACCGTAAAGTAAACCACGAGATTTCCCACCAAAACCACGACTAAACCTGCATAGAACCGAATCACACAACCGGTTACAGGAAGGCGTCGTGCATCGTTCCATCCGTTCCCCGTCCCTGATCTCATTCGAAAACCTGCATAAGTCCTTCCCCATGGGAAACGACCGCGTTCACGCGCTCCGGGGTGTATCCGCCACCATCAACCGGGGCGAATACGTAGCCGTGATGGGCCAATCGGGTTCTGGCAAATCCACGTTGATGAACATTCTGGGCTGCCTGGATACGCCGACGGATGGCAGTTACGCACTCGACGGCAGGCCGGTCGGAGAACTCACAGGCGACGAACAGGCCTTCATCCGAAACCGAATGATTGGGTTCGTGTTCCAGGCCTTCAACCTGCTCCCGCGAATGGACGCGCTGCACAACGTGGAATTGCCGCTACTCTACTGCGGAACGGACGGCAAGGAACGGCGAAGGCGCTCGACGGAGGCCCTGGATGTGGTGGGCGTTGGCGACCGGGCCCGCCACAGGCCCAACGAGATGTCGGGTGGACAGCGTCAGCGCGTGGCCATCGCCCGGGCCCTCGTCAACGAACCGTCCATCATACTGGCGGACGAGCCGACGGGGAACCTGGACAGCGGGACCGGGGAAGAAATCATGGCGATATTCGATCGCCTGAACGGAGACGGCCATACCATTGTGCTCGTGACTCACGAAGCGCACGTCGCGGGGCATTGCAAGCGGATCATCCGCCTGCGCGACGGGGTGATCGAGGAAGATCGAAGGATTTCGAGATCGGAAGTCCTGAACGACCAGGTAAGGGGATGATCATGGATGCTACGAACGTCATAAGCAATGTTGTCGTGATCGGGATCCTGCTCTTTGTCTGGCGCAGTCTCGATACCCGGATATCTCAACTCCATAATTCAGGAAAGGAGCATCATGGAAAATGTGCAACTCTGGCTTCAGCCCCTGATCCTGCTGACCGCCTTCATCTTCTTCTGGCGCGAGGCGAAGGGGAGTCGGCGGGAACTGAAGGAGGATATACGGGAAGAACTCAATAAGATCGACGCGAGATTCAACCGTTTCGAGGACAACATATGGGATCGGTTCGGCAAGGTAGACGCAAAGTTCGGCAAGGTAGACGCAAAGTTTGATCGTCTGTATGACCATATCCGGGAAGATGCCGGGAAAGTGGATGCCCGTTTCGACCGGATCGAGCGCATTTTGCTCGAAAACAAGAAATAGCCCCGCATGCAACGCCCGGCCCTGTTCATCGCCCTATGCTACATAATCGGCATCCTGCTGGGCCACCGCATTGCGGTTTCCCCGGTGCTGTTCGCGCTGTGTTCCATGGCGGTGATCGCGGCGGGTTACGCACTCTACCGAACCCGAGGGAACGACGCTCTGCCTCTGCGTTTCTGCATGGCGCTGTGCCTTGTTTTCGCGGGGGCCTTCTGGTACGCCGTGCAGGTGCGGGTCGTACCGTCAAACGACATCCGCAGATTCTGCGACCAGCGGCAGCGTCACACCCTGACCGGGACGATCGCCCGCACGCCCGAGGTCAGATCCCGGTACACCGTGATCACCGTGGACGCGGATTCCATCTCGCTGGGAGATCCGGAACGGACGCCAGCGTATTCAGGCGGCACGGCGCATGCCGCCGGGCGGATGGCGACCGTTTCGGGACGGCTGCAGATTCGCCTGAACAGCGGCATCGAAGCCGGGGGATACGGCGACCGGATCCTTGTTACGGGCCGCCTGCGCAGTCCTCAACCCGCCCGCAACCCGGGCGGGTTCGACGCGCGGACCTACTATGCGAGCAGGGGCGTCTACGCGCTGATGAGCGTCCGTGACGCAGCTGGCTACCGTGTGACGCTGCGCAACCGGTCGATTTCCTGGCAGACCGCGGTCATCGATCCGCTGCGCAGGAGTATCGACCAGTCCATCGACCGGACCATGCGGGGCGATTCCGCCGCCCTGCTGAGGGGCATCCTGCTGGGCGAGCGGCAGCAGCTGCCCGAGGATCTGATCGACACCTTCAGGACGATCGGCCTGGCCCATATCCTGGCCGTATCCGGACTTCACGTCGGCCTGATCACCCTGGTGGTCTATACGCTGCTGTTCGTCCTGAGGCTGCCGCGGCATCTCGTAGCCGCCGGCACGCTGGGCGTCCTGATCCTCTACGCCTTCATCACCAACCTTACGCCGTCGGTCATCCGGGCGACGATCATGGCGGGGTTGTTCCTGGTGGGCCGGCAGATGGACCGGCAGACGGACACCGTCAATATCCTGGCCGTGGCGGCCATCGTCATCCTTCTGATCTGGCCCTCGGCGCTCTTCGACCTGAGCTTCCAACTCTCCTTCCTCGCGACCTATGCCATTATCACGGGGTATCCCAGGCTGAAGGAACTGCTCCCGGAACGCCTTTCCCGGTCGGAGAAGTGGTGGGCGCGCTGGCTCCGGGACGGACTGCTGGTTTCCGTTGCGGCGCAACTGGGCACGCTGCCCGTGGTCGCGGGTACGTTCAACCAGGTTTCCTGGATGTCGGCGGTCGCGAATCTGTTCATCGGACCGCTGGTCTTTCTGAATACGACCTTCGGCGTCCTCACGGTCCTGACCGGTCCCCTCGTCATCGAAATCGCCCGGCTGTTCAGCGCCGTAAACGCGCTGGTCCTGTACGGCATGATCCATCTTTCGAAGACCTTTTCCAGCGTGCCCTCCGCGCTGGTGCAGGTCCCGGCGCCTTCAGCCCTTTTCTTTGCGTCTTTCTATGCTTCGGGCCTGCTCCTGCTGTGGAATCCGGACGGCCCCGGGTGGCGACGGACGCGGCTCGGCCTGGTTGCCCTTACCGCCCTGGTATTCTGTTATGGCCTCCTGCCCGAACGGACGCTGGAGATCACGGTCCTCGACGTGGGGCAGGGCGACGCCATCTTCATCGCCTGTCCCAACGGGCAGACCCTGCTGGTGGACGGCGGTCCCCGCTCGCCTGCCTGGGACGCCGGGGCCCGCGTCATCGTGCCCTTCCTGCGCGCCAAGGGCCATCGCCGCGTGGATACGATGATCGTAAGCCATCCTCACCTGGACCATTACGGCGGGCTTTCGGCCGTGGTGGAGTCCGTGGACGTGGGAGAGATCGTTTCAAGCGGCGTGACTTCGACGTCCGGTTCCTACCGCGCCTGGCGCGAGACCGTCGAGCAGCACGGCATCCCCTACCGCACGGTCGTGAAGGGCGACACCCTGGCTGCGCTGGGTGGTGTGCGCGGCGTCTTCCTCCATCCCGATCGCTTCTTCGTATCCGGCGCGTCGAAGGCCCACGCCAACGACGTATCCGTGGTACTGCGCCTGTCCTACGGCGAATTCAGCATGCTGCTTACCGGCGACATCGAGGAGAAGGCGGAGTACGCGGTGACCCGCGCGCCGGCCGCACTGAAAAGCACGGTGCTCAAATCGCCCCATCACGGCAGCATCACGTCGAGCGGAACCACCTTCCTGCACGCGGTCGACCCGGAGGCCGTGGCCGTTTCCGTCGGCCTGATTAACGCCTTTCGCCATCCCTCGCCCCAGGTCATGGAGCGATACAGACGGCGGGGAGCGGAAGTGTATCGGACGGACCGGGGCGGTGCCGTCATCATCCGCAGCGACGGACAGTCCTGGGCGATGGAATACTTCGCGCCGCCTGAACCCCTCGGTCCTTCGCCCGGACAGGTACTGGAAGGGTTTCTCTTGACAGGAAAATCCCGGCGGCCTATATTCCGGCAGTACGCCATAAGTCATTATCAATAATAAGTTTATCTCCGATTTCCTTCGTGGCATGTCATGATTCGATCCGCCCTGTTATTCCTCATTGCATTCCTGCTCGCCACAGCGGACATCCCCACCGATGCGCAGGCCCAGGAAGACGACGCGACAGAAGCAGCCTGGGAAGAAGGACGGGCGGCGCGCCAGCGCTACCTGGACCGGATCGACGAGCTCCAGACGGCCGTTTCCAGGCAGAAAGCCCGCCCGTCCGCGCCCCGGGGCGGGAGCGAAGCGCAGGCGCTTCAAAAGGAGCGGATCCTGGCGCTGGGCAGGCTTCATGCCCTGGTCGGCCAGTATGACCGCGCCGTCGACCTCCTGCGTGACGAGGTGCGCGAGACGGAATCTATGAGGGGCCTCGAAACGGGCCGGGAACCGCTGGCCGGGGGTCGGGAACCGCTGGCCCGGCTGTACCTGCTTCAGGGACGATACCGGGAGGCGGAAGCTTTGCTGGATGCCGGCCGGTTTCCGCGGGGCCGGCCGCCCCTGGCTACCCTACGGCTCGCTGAAGTGTATTTCACCACGGGCAGGACCTCGGAGGGCCTCGAGCTGTGCCGCGGCATCCTGACAGGCAGCAGAACGGATGTGCCGCCGAACGCGCCGGACCTGATGGCCGCGGGACTCGCCGCAAAGTACCTCGAGATGTTTCACGAGGCCAACGCCTTTCTGGGCGCCGCGACCCGTGTCGACAGCGAGTACATCGATGCCTACGTGGCGTGGGGGCGTCTCTTCCTCGACAAGCACAATCGCGCGGAGGCGGTTGCCGTCTTCGAAGACGCGCTGAAAATCGACCCCGACTATCCTCCGGCGCTGATCGGCCTGGCGGAAGCATTGGCGGAGAAACAAGCGGGACAGGCGGAGGCCGTGGCGCGCAAGGCCCTCGCAATCAACCCCGGATTGGCGGAGGGACGCCATTTCCTGGCGGGACTCCACCTGACGGACGAGGCCTATGGCGATGCGATCGACCAGTTGGCCGGGGCGCTCGAGGTCAATCCGGAATCTCCCGGGACCCACGCCCTACTGGCCGCAGCCTACCACGCACAGGGCCGTCAGGCCGAATACGAAGCGGCCCGCAAGCGCGTCCTCGACATCAATCCTTCCTACGGCCGGGTCTACGAGGTCATCGCCGACCTGCTTACGCGGCGCTACCGGTTCCGGGAGGCGGTGGAAATGGGCCGAAGGGCGATCGCAACCGACCCCGCCCTCTGGTCGGCCTATGCCGGACTGGGGATCAACCTGACCCGCGTCGGCGAGGTGGAGGAGGGACGGCGGATGCTGGAACGGGCCTTCGACAAAGACCCCTTCAACACCCGGACCTACAATACGCTGGAACTGCTCGATTCCTTCGAGGAATTCGAGACCCGGGCCAGCGATCGTTTCACGCTGAAGCTGCACCGGGAGGAAGACGCCGTTTACGGGCAAATGGCCCTGGATCTGCTGGAAGAAGCCCACCGGACGATCGCGCCGCGTTACGGTTTCGTGCCGGATGAGCCGGTACTCGTCGAGATCCTGCCCGACAACGACGACTTCATGGTTCGGATCGCCGGCGTGCCGGGGACCGGCGGCCTCCTCGGGGTCTGTTTCGGCGAGGTGGTGGTGGCGAATTCGCCCCGGGCCCGGCCGAAAGGGACGTTCAACTGGGGACAGACGCTCTGGCACGAATACGTCCACGTCATCCACCTTCAGCAGACGCGGAACCGCATCCCCCGCTGGCTGGCGGAAGGCATCGCCGTCCACGAGACGCGTCTCGCCCGCCCGGAATGGGACATGGACCTGGCGGCGGAATTCGCGGACGCGGCGGCCCGGGGCGAACTGCTGGCCGTGAGCGACCTGAACCGCGGTTTCACCCGGCCGCAATCGCCGGGCCAGGTCGTCCTTTCCTACTACCAGGCCTCGATCGTCGTCGAGTACATCGTGGACACCCGGGGATTCGAGGCGGTCCGGCGCATGCTGGAACTGTACAATGAAAACCGAACTACCGCCGACGTCGTTCGCGAGGCGCTGGACATGTCCATGGGCGACCTCGACCGGGCTTTCGCGGACTATGCCGAAAAGCGGAGTGCCGGGCTCCGGCGCGTCCTGCAATTCAAGCCGCCGGGGGACGAGAAGCCGACCGTGGACGAACTGGACGCGATGGCCGCCGGCCACCCGGAGAGTTTCTACGCCCACCTGATGCTGGGCCGGGCGTTGCACGCGCAGAAGCGGTACGAAGAAGCCATCGGGCCGCTCGAACGCGCCAGGACCCTCTACGGCCACTACACGCATCCCGGCAATCCCCACGAATTGCTGGCGGACATCTACCTCGAACAGGATAACACGGATGCGGCGATGGAGGTCCTCGAGGAGCTCACGGCCGTCGACGAGGACGACATCGCGTCCTGCAAGACGCTGGCCCGGCTCTACGCCCGGGAAGGCCGGCGCGGGGACGCGCTCCGGATTCTGGGGCGTGCCGTCATGATCGATCCCTTCGACGGAGAGGTCCGCAAGATGCGGGGCGGGGCCTACGAACGGGACGGCAGGCCAGATCTCGCCGTGCCGGAGTACGAGGCCGCGCTGGCGGTGGAAACCACCGACCGGGTCCAGGCGCAGTACGACCTGGCCCGCGCGTATCTGGCGGCCGGTCGCAAGGACGATGCCCGAAGGGCCGCGCTGAAAGCCCTGGAAATCGCGCCCGGCTTCGAAGCCGCCCAGGAGGTCCTTCTCCAGTCGCTGGAATGAGATGCTCCTCCAGCGGCCGCGGCGCACGCTGATGGCCGGGTTTTAACGTTGCAGGGCAGGCTCTCCTCGTATATATTCAAACGATTTGCCTTAACGGTTTCATTATGGAATCCCCGGGCCGCGACGCGGCCGCCCGCGAGGATAATCTTGCCTAAACGCACCGACATCGAATCCATTCTGATTATCGGGTCCGGACCGATCGTAATCGGACAGGCCTGCGAATTCGACTATTCCGGCACCCAGGCCTGCAGGGCGCTCCGGGAAGAGGGTTACCGGGTCGTGCTGATCAACAGCAATCCGGCCACGATCATGACGGACCCGGACATGGCGGACCGGACCTACGTCGAGCCCATCACGGCCGAATACGTGGAGAAGATCATCCGGCGCGAAAGCCCGGACGTGCTGCTGCCCACGCTCGGCGGGCAGACCGCCCTGAACGTCGCCGTCGAACTCGCCGAGGCGGGCACGCTGGACCGCTACGGGGTCGAACTCATCGGCGCCAAGCTCGAGGCCATCAAGATGGCGGAGGACCGGGAGCTGTTCCAGCAGGCCATGGGGCGCATCGGCCTGGAAGTCCCCCGGGGCGGCTTCGCGCGGACCGTCGAAGAGGCCTGGGAACTCGTAAAGGACACGGGGTTCCCCGCCATCATCCGTCCGGCCTTCACCCTGGGCGGCGCGGGCGGGAGCATTGCCCGCAGCGAATCGGAATACGCCGAGGCCGTGGAATGGGGCTTGTCCACCAGTCCCATCACCGAGGTGCTGATCGAGGAGTCGGTCATCGGCTGGAAGGAATACGAGCTCGAGGTGATGCGGGACCTGGCCGACAACGTGGTGATCATCTGCTCCATCGAGAACTTCGACCCCATGGGCGTGCACACGGGAGACAGCATCACGGTCGCGCCGGCCCAGACCCTCACGGACAAAGAGTACCAGGCCCTCCGGGACGCCTCGATCAAGGTGATCCGGGAAATCGGCGTGGAGACGGGCGGGTCGAACATCCAGTTCGCCGTCAGCCCGGAAAACGGCCGCATCCTGGCCATCGAGATGAACCCCCGGGTGTCGCGCAGTTCCGCCCTGGCTTCCAAGGCCACCGGCTTCCCCATCGCCAAGATCGCCGCGAAACTGGCCGTCGGATACACGCTGGACGAAATACCCAACGACATTACCCGCGAGACCCCTGCTTCCTTCGAGCCCACCATCGACTACGTGGTGGTGAAGATCCCCCGGTGGGCTTTCGAGAAATTTCCCAACGCCGATACGCAGCTCGGTACGCAGATGAAGTCGGTGGGCGAGACCATGGCCATCGGCAGGACGTTCAAGGAAGCGGTCCAGAAAGGGTTGCGGGGCCTGGAAATCGACCGCCACGGCCTCGGCGGCGATGGCAAGGAGACGGTCGACGCCGGTTCGGTTTCCGGCGAACAGCTGGACCAGGTGCTGAAGGACCTCGGGGAACAGATGGCCCGCCCCACGGCGGAGCGCATCTTCCAGATCAAGACCGCCCTCCAGCTTGGCATGCCCATCGATGAGATCTACGCGTTGACGGGTGTCGATCCCTGGTTCCTCCACAACCTGCGTGAAATCGTCGAGCTCGAGGGAGAAATCGGCGCACACCGAAACGGGTCCATGCCCCGGGCCCTGTTGCACAAGGCCAAGCAGGCCGGGTTCTCCGACGTGCAGATCGCCCACCTGACCCGCAGCGACGAACGGACTGTGCGGGAGCGGCGCCTGGAGGCGCGCGTGGACGCGGTGTTCAAGACCGTGGACACCTGCGCGGCCGAGTTCGAGGCCATGACGCCCTACTACTATTCGACCTACGAGACCGAAAACGAGACCCGGCCCAAGACGCGGAAGACGATCATGATCCTGGGCGGAGGCCCCAACCGCATCGGGCAGGGGATCGAATTCGACTACTGCTGCGTCCAGGCGGTCATGGCGCTGAAGGACGACGGGTACGAGACCATCATGGTCAACAGTAATCCGGAGACCGTGAGCACGGACTATGACATCTCGGACCGGCTGTTCTTCGAGCCCCTCACCTTCGAAGACGTGATGAACATCGTCGAGACGGAAAAACCGGACGGCGTGATCGTCCAGTTCGGCGGGCAGACGCCCCTCAAGCTGGCCCTGCCGCTCGAACGGGCGGGCGTCCCCATCATCGGCACCTCGCCCGACAGCATCGACCTGGCCGAGGACCGCAAGCGATTCGGGGCCCTGACGACGGCCCTGGGCATCCCCCACCCGCCCCACGGAACGGTCTTCTCCTTCGAAGAGGCCCTGGCGGTGGCGAGCGAGATCGGATACCCCGTACTGGTGCGGCCATCCTATGTCCTCGGCGGCCGCAACATGGCCCTGGTCTACGACGACGATTCCCTGAAGAACTACATGCGGACCGCCGTCCACGTGTCTCCCGAGCATCCCATACTCATCGACAAGTTTCTCGAGGACGCTTTTGAATACGACGTGGACGCCATCTCCGACGGGACGGACGTCGTCGTGGCCGGGATGATGGAGCACATCGAGGAAGCGGGGATACACTCCGGGGACAGCGCCTGCGTGCTTCCGCCCTACATGGTCAAGCCGATGCATATCGACACGATGAGATCCTATACCCACGCGCTGGCCCGGAACCTCAAGGTCGTCGGCCTGATCAACGTGCAGTACGCCATCAAGAACGACGTCGTCTACGTGCTGGAAGTCAACCCCCGCGCCTCGAGGACGATTCCCTTCGTTTCCAAAGCCATCGGCGTGCCGCTAGCCCAGATCGCGGCGCGGGTCATGGCGGGGAAGACCCTCCGCGAACTCGGCTTCACCGACGAGATCATCCCGCCCTATGCCTCGGTGAAGGAGGTCGTGCTGCCCTTCGTCAAATTCGCGGGGTCGGACAGCCTGCTCGGGCCCGAGATGAAGTCCACCGGAGAAGTCATGGGCATATACGAAGAACCGGGCATCGCCTTCGCGAAGGGACAGAGCGC
>LXNJ01002329.1_pt1 | contig 10537 bp, 7 predicted proteins | sample 809081 | NCBI WGS metagenome assembly LXNJ01 (sample SAMN04870510, study PRJNA318959) | sponge metagenome | biome: sponge; feature: marine sponge reef; material: water | host: Petrosia ficiformis | place: Greece: Milos, Mediterranean Sea | collected 2013-05-29 | depth 5-7 m
TACACCGCACGATTGGAAACGTTGGGGACGGACCTGGACTTCAATACTTATTATGAATACCAGATAATTTCGATAGAGACCCTGTCTACGAATCTTACAGCATCCTTAAGGATCGTTAGCGATTTCTTGCGCCGCATGGCAGTCACGGACCCCGCACTTGAGGAGGCAAAGCGGAAACTACAAAGAAGCTACGAACGTACCGCCGATGCCGGCAACCGCGGTCTCCTGCGGAACTACGCGCTTTCACGGACGGCAGGTGTAGAGAGATGGTTCTCACAAGAAGCACTGAAACAGATCACGGTAGAGGAAGTCAGACAGAACTGTGCGAGGTTTCTGAATGCGGAAGTGGTCTTCTTCAAGGCGATTACGGATCTCGACTCGACGGAGGTGGAAGCGATGCTTCGACCAATCACGAACGACCGCCAGAAAGGAGGTTTTGTCTGGTCGTCGGCGACCCGGGAGAAAGACCGCCTTCCGGGACATACCGCATTTGTCTTTGAGCATTACTCTCATTTAAAAAACGTCGACTGCCATTGGCTCATCCCAATAGGAAGCGTCGGCGAGGACAATTTCGTTCCCAATATGGTCTCTTGGACGCTTGGGCGCGGTACTGGCCGCGGCTTGCTCTACGGATATTTCCGACAGGAATTGGGTCTGGTTTACGGTAATACTTGCTCTTTTCGAAGAGAAGACGACGTCAGACTCCTCGATATTTACGCTGATCCGCGGCTCGAAAACAGCGAGAAACTGATTTCGAAGACATATGAGTTCATCGCAGGACTTGCCGACAACCCGGAATTCTGGGCGGCAATCGGCGAGTTGCGCGAAAACCCCGACGTCATCGACGCCCATACACACGGTGAACGGACGCCGCAGCGCAGACTGAATCGTGAAGTAGATCAAGCCCTGTACAACTTTCCGAGCCGCGAAGACGGCATCAGATCCGTCACCGATGGCGAGATCCGGTCGTTTCTTCAGGAATACTTCGTGAAAGAAAATATGGTTATGATGCTATTCGGACCGAAGGACCACATCATCGAAATCCTGGAGAAACACTGGCCTGACATGACCATTCACGTGCAGCCCGTAGAGAAGGCCATCGAATAGGCGCCCCCCCAACCCACCAATGAGCCGCCCCCATTCGCCCCCCGACTCCGATCCCACCCCCACCGGACAGGCGCAGGTCCTGCGCCAGGTCTGGGCCATCGCATGGCCGGTTGTCGTAGCATCGATGCTGGACGCCATGGAGGGGCTTGTGGACATCTCGATGGTGGGACAACTGGGACCGGCCGCGATCTCCGCCGTAGGACTCAGCCGGCAAATCCTGTTCGTGATCATGGTCATGGCAATATCGGTCAGCACCGGGTCCCGGACGCTGGTCGCGCAATTCTACGGTGCGGGCAGACACGGCGACCTCAGCCAAACGGCCCAGCAGGCAATCCTTATGGGGATTCTACTTTCGGGGGGGCTGGCTCTCGTGGGGAGCACGATCGCGCGGCCGGCGCTGGTCCTGCTGGGCGCGCAGGAGGACGTACTCGTCCACGCCGTGCCGTTCATGCGCGTCTACTTTGCCGGCATCGTGTTCATGATGCCCAATTTTATCATCGGTGGAATATTCGGCGGCGCAGGGGATACCCGGACGCCGTTGAAGATTTCGTGTCTCATCATCTGTCTGAAAATCCCGCTCACCTACGGCCTGATTTTCGGGGCGTGGGGTCTGCCCCAACTGGGCGTGACCGGCGCGGCGCTCGGCAGCGTGGTCTCGAGGGCGGTGGGCTGCGCCGTTGGCGTGTACCTGCTCACGTCCGGCCGCTCACGGGTGCATATGCGCTGGAACTGGCGGCTTCCGTTCAGCCGGGACATTATCGGGCGCATGATGCGCATTGGTGTGCCTACGGGCATTCAGGGTTTCTTCCGCAACGGCGCCCGCATCCTGATCTATCGGGTGGTGGGATGGACGAGCCGGCCCACCGCCGCAACGGCCGCGCTGACCATCGGTCTGCAGATGCGGATGATCGGCATCATGCCGGCCCTGGCGTTTTCCGTGGCGGCAACCGCGCTGGTCGGGCAACGCTTGGGCGCCAAGCAGATACGCGAGGCGGAGCGTTTCGGCGCGAACACGATCCGGCTGGGCATGACGTTCATCACCGTCTCCGCCATTCTCATCTGCGTTTTCGCGCGGGAGATTGTGGACCTGTTCACGGACTCCCAGGCCGTGATCGACATGGGATACGTGATGCTTCTGTACTTCACAGCCGCCCAGGTCTTTTCCGCGTTGTCCATCGTCGCCGGAGGCGTTCTGGCGGGCGGTGGCGAAACCAGGCCCCTGCTCTACTATACCATTGTGGCGCAGTGGCTGTTGATGCTGCCGCTGTCCTACGTGATGGCGTTTACCCTGAATATGGATGCCGAGGGGATCTGGATCGCATGGTTCATCGCCGGCGTGGCCCAGGGCGTTATGGCCTGGGTGCGTTATCGCAAGGGCGTGTGGAAACAGACGGTGATATAGGACCGGTGGGAGCGGCAAAGGTAGATGATGTGGCTGAACAAAGAAGGGCGCCCACAAGGGACGCCTCTACACGGCCAGGATAGTGATTTGGTACCGTAAACGCGGTGGTGACCTCCTACTCGCGAAGCTGCTTCACCTTACGCCCCATCTCGCTGATGCCCGGGGCGTTGCCGACCTGCAGGTACAACCGGTGCGCTTCAATGAAGGCTTGCAGCGCCTCATCGCGTTTACCGGTACGCTCGAGCAGCATGGCGAATCCGCGCAACGCATTCGCCAGCGAATGCGCGGGCGCAGGATCGAGATTCCGGTACATCTCAATTACCGATTCGTAATCGCGCTCGGTGCCCTCCCTGTCGCCAAGATCCCGGGGAACGTCCGCAACGTGACGCAGTGAATGGGCCATCTTCTCAGCATGGCTTCCGGCCACGTAGTGGTTGAATCCTTCCAGGCAAAAAATGGAGGGCCCGCTCCCGGTTGCCGTGGTCCCTCTCGAACTGGCCGTATACGTGCGCCACCCTGCCCCGGGATTCGTGGTCGTCTTCCCGGCAGAGCTCGGCCGCCTCGGCCACGAGCCGCCGGCCGCGTTCGTAATCCACGCCCACCAGGTCTTCCGGGCCTCGTTCAGCAACCGTGAGATTCTCTGTTCTCTTGACATCGGGTGCCTCTCTTTCTGTCGATTGCTACCGCTTCTTTGGCGTATAAAACAGCAACGTCCCGATTCGCTCGTATCCGACTGAGCTATATAGCAATGCGCCCGTGTGGGTCGCGGTGAGGACGGCCAGTTGCGAACCGTACGACCGGTCATCGCGGAGCATCCTGCACATCAACGCCCTTCCGATGCCCCGGCGCCGGGCGGCGGACACCACGTGCATGTTCGAACACCACGTTGCCGAATCCACTTCGATGCTTTGAACCCATCCCAGGGGTTCGTTGTTCTCGAGTGCGACATATTGCCTGAGCGGTGCGTCCGTGAAAAGATGCTCCGGTAGAATCTGCCTGATCCGTGTTGTCTTGTTCAATCGGTCCGCCAATTCGGCGGTCAGGACACGTTCGATGGGTAATGGGTCCACCACGCGTGGGATACGTCGCAGACGGTGCACCATGACCGGTTCTGTTGAATTCAGACGATAGTTGAGCGCCTTGAACTCCTCCCGCATTCCAATATCGGACTCCCCTGTCGCGCAGATCGCACAGATGCCGAACTGTCCCCGGGTGTTCCTCACGGCCACGCGATGGATCTCTTCCGCGTCAACGCCATGCGCGATCCACTCCTCGCGGCGGTACGTGCCGCGTTTTCTGGGCGCGTCCCGAACCACCCATATCGCGCCTTCCCGGCTTGCCGGGTAGGGATGCGTAAAGCTCCTTGTAAAGCTGAAGCCGCGGGCGAAAACCTCCAGCGCTTCCTGCATGAGCACGTTTTCGGGCATGAATTGGGGTCTCCCCTAACTTGTTATAATATAGCGGGCTGCGATCTACGGGTGTATAAAAAAAGCTGGACATGCGATCGCTGGGCCCATAGTTTTCGTCAGCAGCGAAAAAAGCCTATGGTCACGCTACCTTTTACGCAAAACCGGGGACCGTGGCTACAGACTGGTGACGTATTTCGAAGCCCCCTGCGGATCTGAAATCCAGGTCTGCGAGCCTCATTATGCGAAATAGTTCTTCCATGTCCTGCGTGGATAGCGGTCCACGCAGGACGCCGCCGGATGGTCCACAACTCCGCGCGGGCGATCGGCTGGGCATCGTTTCCGACTCCCACGGACTCATCAGGCCAGAGGTACTGGAACTGCTCCAGGGTGTCCGCGTGATTATCCACGCCGGCGACGTGGGGAAAATTTCGGTACTTGAGCAGATGGAGCGGATTGCTCCCGTGTACGCGGTACGCGGAAACGTGGACCTGGATCCGCCCTGCAGCGACCTTCCCGAACGACTTGTGCTTACCGCCGGCAGGCAGCGGATTCTCGTGACACACATCCTTGAGGACGCGGACGTCACGAATTTCGACGTTGTGGTGTGCGGGCATTCTCACATACCGAAGATTGGCACGTATGGATCGACTGTCTGCCTGAATCCGGGCAGCATCGGTCGAAGGCGTTTTCGGCTTCCGGTCTCGATGGGTTTCATCACTGTTTCTTCCGACGGCGCGCTGGTTCCGGAACTTGATACCGTGGAGATAGAATAGTCGTGCGGCGGATGAGTTTATTCCAGCAAGAGGATACCTCAAATGACGAACGATGCGAATACGATGGATAACACCCATGCCGACTGGGTGATTTCGCGTATGTTCAGGCCTCCCGAGTTGGTGAATTCCGGGTATATTGCCGAGAGCAAGGGCAAGGGGCCGGAGGTCTGGGCGATGTTCTGCGCGACGATACGGGGCGACCTGGCGCTGATTCGGAGGCTTGCCGGGCGCAATCCCGACCTTGTCCAATGCGTACATTACTACACTCAACCCATAAAGTTCGCGGTGCGCGAGGGTCACGCGGAGGTCGTCCGTTACCTGCTGAAAAAGGGAGTCAGTCCTTTCTACCGGACCCGGATTTTCCACGACTCGCTGGTCAACCTGGCGGCCGACCGGGAACACGACCCTATCGTGAAAATCCTGGAGGAAGCCATCAGCGAACGGAGCGGCGGGTACAGACGGGACACGGAACCCCTTGCGAACGAACTCATCGATGCCGTTCGCGCACGCGATTACGAGAAAACGGCACACATTGTCGGGCGTTCTCCTGAACGGGTCAGATTGTGCAACGCGAACGGGACCACGGCCCTGCACGAGGCGGTTTCAATCGGCGACTTCCACCTGACCCGTCTGCTTCTGGACAACGGCGCCGATATTCAGGCGCAGGCCGGCACGGGCTTCAGCACCGGGCAGAAGCCGATTCACGTTGCAATCTACGCCGGATGGCGGGACAAGATTCTCATCCGGAAGAAAGCGGCGCTGGCGGGTTATCTGGTCGCCCGGGGCGCGGACTACAATATCCTCGTGGCCTCCGCGTTCGGCGACACCCGGCGCGTCCGGGAATTCCTGGACGCCGAACCGTCCCTGGCCAATTTCCGCGACACATGCGACATGCTGCCCATATCCATCGCCGCCGGCCGGGGCCACCACGATATCGTGGAACTTCTGCTCGAACGCGGCGCCGATCCGAACGCGTCGGAACCGGACGCGCCTCGCGGAAAGGCCCTGCTGGAAGCCGTATTCCATGGACATACCGCCACCGCCCGGTTGCTTCTACGGCACGGCGCCGACCCCAATGGCAACGTGGACTCGACCGGCACGGCATTCCACCATGCCAGGAAGTACCCTGAACTCTACGAGTTGATGAAGTCGCACGGCGGCAGGACGGATATCATCCCCCCGATCAGCGCCGCGGTCAACGCCAACGACCTGCAGGGCGTGGACGACATACTCAAGAGAAATCCGGAAGAGATCGCGAACGCGAAACTTGGGAATCCCGCGCGGCGAGGCAGACTTGAAATGGTGAAACTGCTCGTAAAACACGGCGCGCCCATATCCGACGCGAATCACGGCAGCTTCTTCCGGGTCTACCAAACGGCGAAATACCTCCTCGATAAGGGCGCGAATCCCAATTACAGGAACTGGCAGGGCATCTCCTCTCTCCACATGATTGCCCACGAAGGAGACGTTCAGAGAGCCGGTCTTCTGCTCGACTGCGGTGCGGAGATCAACGCGATCGAACCGGAGTATTGCGCGACGCCGCTTGGGCTGGCGTGCCGGGCGGGCCACGCGCCAATGGTCGAGTTTCTCCTCGGGCGCGGGGCGGACGCCGGCCTGCCGCGCGAACATCCGTGGGCGAGGCCCCCGGCATGGGCGGAGAAGAAAGGACACCCTGAGGTGGCCCGGATTCTAAGGTCACACGGCGAAACGTAACAGTATCGCACAGTCCCTTTCGTGAACGCGTTCCCTCGTGCCCGCCAGCCGAACGGCGACAACCTGGAATGCATCGATGCGGACACGTGCAGGGTATCAGGCCCGTCTGTGCGATTCCCACCATCTGGCGATGGGAAAGGGAGAATAGACAAGGGAGAACATGGCCAGGCCGACGACGTCGAGAACAACGAGGTACCATGGCCACGGCAGGAAGAAGAAGGGCGATACCGTGCCCCACGGGGGTTCGGAGAGATACATGTAATTCGAATCGCACAGGAGGTTGACAACCGCAACAAGCGCCGCGAGTACGTGGAGCCCGACAAACGCCCGCCAGAGTCCGCCCGGCGTCGGCCGCATCTTCAGGCCCCAGGTCGCGTACAGGACACCGGCAACAATGCCGGAATGTGCGATGAAATACTGGAAGAACCGGTACTGCGGATAGTCAACCGCCAGGTTTCCGGGCGTAACAACCGCGTTCGCCGATCCGACAAGACCCCAGAAGTAGGCGATTTCGTAGGCCTTCTGATTGTGGAATATCAGAGTGATGGACGTTGCGAACATCGCGATGCCGCAAAGGTGGAGGGGCAGGAAATATCGCAGGAAGATATCGGGGCCGTACCCGGAGATCCGGAATCCCCAGTGGGTCAATTCGTTGCCAAGGAGAAGGACCCCCAGCACAGTGCCCAGCGTGGCGGCTGTCCGCGGCGATGCCCGTTTCGCGAGCAGCGAAAGCAGCACCGGCAGGGCCACCGTCAACGCCATCGCCACCAGATGCGGCGGCCCGAACGTCTGAAATCCGCCGGTCAACGTGCCCACCCCTGGCCGGAAGTCACGTCTCTCCCCACCCGCCACCCTTCGCCCGATACGTTGACGGCCATCTCCACGCAGTCATCCCCTGCCCGCAGGCCAGCGGGCAGTTCGGCCGAAACGACCGGCGGCTCCGTGCCGCGGTAGGGAACGATCACCGAGGCAAAGACCGTGGGCGCCTGGCTGTCCAGCGCGAAGCGGAACGCCTTGCGCGGCGTGCGGTACCCGTAGTCCCACGCGAACCAGCCGGTCTCTTCGACCACGGTCGCCGAAGCACCGTCCGCCGCCTGCACGAGGACGTTCGCATCGTCAAATCGCGTGAACGCCCTGTGTTCTCCGCAATCCATCGTGACGTCGCCAGGCGCAAACTGGAAATGCAGGGCCAACTGACCGGGCGCAATGCCGATCGCCTCGTCAAGGAAAACGAAGATGCGACGGTCAACGAACCAGACCGAACGCCGGTGGATCAGGCCGGGATAGGACCCGTTCTCCACCACCAGGACGTCTGAATCAGACCCTTCGGAGACCCACATCAGGTGGCGCGCGTCGTCGGCGATGTCCCGGCCGTCCAGCGTCAGGGTCTGATGAACCGAGGTCTGCCGGTGCCAGGCCCGGGCCTCTCTGTCCCGGCCATACGTGTAGAACCCCGTATCAGGCATCAGCCAGCGTCCGTACGCGTACAATTCAAACGTCCCGTTATCGGGCTGGTCGTGGCTAGATATCGCGGGCGGAGAACTGTGCAGCGCCATGTAGACCTGATCGGGTCCCCAGTCGTTGCGCATCACGTAGAAGCCGGCCGCCGCAAACGCTTGGCTCTTCCGGTCCGGCAGTTCTTCGCGAATCAGATTCGCCCTTGCCGCGTATTTGGGATCGCCCAGAAATTCGGTCGCCCCGACCAGTTCGTTGTATAACGGCCACTTTGTCCGGTCGTCCGTGGTTTTCAACGCCCGCGAGCCATCCCCGAACATGGGCGGACCCAGGTCCGGCGTTGCGATCCAGAAGATGTAGTCGTACATCTTCCGCACGCGCTCCAGGAACGATTCCGGAATCTCAATGCCGAACGCGTCCAGGCGGCCGAAGATCTCGACGGCGTCCCTTAAAACACCCTGATGATAGCCGAAGGACCACTCTCTCTGGACCCCGTCCACCGTTGTCTGTCCCAGGATATTTTCCTCCACGCGCGCCAGCCCCACTTCCATCCACTCGCGAGCTTCCCGGAACTCGCTGAACGTGTACGCCACATTGATAAATCCACGCTGTTCGAACACGGCCTTGTTGTGAATAAGGCCCATCGGAATCAGCTTTGTTTTCGTCTGATGGTCGTACAGGCTCGCGAGCAGCACGCCCAGAAATTCCGGCGTAAACGCCTCAGCCTGAACCAGGCCGCGAAACGCGGCGCAGATATTCGTGGCCCGGATGCCCGTCTGCAGGTCCAGCCACGCGAATCCCTTCCAGAATTTGTAAACCGGATGGGTTCTGGTGTGTTTTTCGAACGGATGTTTCGATATCCAGTCGGTCGCCAGATCGACGAATGCCCGCGCGTACTTTTCGTCGCGGGTTGCCGCATAGGCGTTGACGAGCGGTGCGGCCCAATAGAAACGATAGAGGACGCATACCCACTCGATATCCCCGGGCGGGTCCCACTCCCAGTCCATATCGGCGCCGTATTGCGCCTCGTCGTACGGCCCCCATTGGAAGATGCGGCGGCAGATCTTGTCCGCCACGGTATGATCGCCTTTTCCTCGGGCCGTTTCCAGCGGGTATTTCGCCCGGTAACAGTCCAGCAGCGCGGCGAGTGCGCCCAACCGGTCGCCGGATTCGTATGCCTGCATTACCGGCTCCATCCCCGTTCCTGTCAGATCCAGTTTTTCGAGAATGTGTTCCGGGTCCATTGACACCAGCGGCATCTCGTGATCGATCTGATCCGCGCCCGCGGGGCGCTCCACAACGTAGGTCATTTCCCTTCCCTCGATGACGGGTTGTCATTCCGGTGAATCCAACCAACAGCTTATCGGACCCTCCAAAACGCACCTAAATTACGTTCCGGTCGATGCGTTGGCAATACTATTATTTGGGATTTTACAGGACCTGGGAACATGGATGCACGGGATGGACAGGATGAAAACCGGACACCGCAGCCAGGCATGTGTATATTTGAAAGTAGTACTTGCAGATATGCTATTATTTCAGTAATTTGGCAATCCTTATGATTCCTCGCGAAATCACAGACCGACTGGTCGGGCTATTCAAGCAGTATCCCTTTGTTACTGTGACGGGACCGCGGCAGTCCGGCAAGACGACGCTCTGTCGCGCCGCGTTTCCCCATCTCGAATACGTCAACCTGGAAGCGCCCGATCAGCGCCTGTACGCCGAAACCGACCCGCGCGGTTTTCTTTCACAGCACGGTGATGGCGTCATCCTGGACGAGATCCAGCGGGTCCCGCAACTCCTTTCCTACCTACAGGTCCTGGCTGACGAAAATGGCGGAAACAGTCTGTACGTCCTCACGGGCAGCGAGCAGTTCCGGCTCTCGAATTCCATCGGCCAGTCCCTGGCGGGACGTACGGCGCTGCTGTGTCTTCTGCCGTTCACCCTGGACGAACGCAGACGCGCGGGCGGCAGCGACCGGGTCGATGACATCCTGTACTCCGGGTTTTATCCGCGAATCCACGACCAGAAACTGGATCCACGGCAGGCGCTGGGCGATTATTTCGAAACATACGTCGAGCGAGACGTACGCCGCCTTAGCGAGATCCGCAACCTCACCAGGTTTCGTCAATTCGCGCGTCTGTGCGCCGGGCGCGTGGGACAGTTGCTGAACGTCTCCTCATTAGGCGCTGACGCGGGCGTTTCCCATACCACGGCGCGGGAGTGGCTGTCAATTCTGGAAGCCAGCTTTGTTGTCTTTCAACTTCCGCCTTTCCACGCGAATATTCGCAAGCGCCTGGTAAAATCGCCCAAACTCTACTTTTTCGACGTGGGATTGGCGAGTTATCTGATCGGAATCGAACATGCCGATCAGATTGCAACCCACCCGTTGCGCGGCGCGCTGTTCGAGAATGCCGTTGTCGCAGAGGCGACAAAGTACCTGTTCAATCGCGGCCGCCGGTCCAACCTGTCCTTTTTCCGTGATACCCGCGGCCTCGAGTGCGACCTTCTCTATGAAATGGGGAATCGGACTGGCGCAATCGAGACCAAATCAGGCGCCACTGTCGCATCGGATTACTTCGATGCGCTGAACCGGATCGCAAGGCTCCTGCCGCAGGTCTCGGACAGGGGACTGGTCTACGGGGGCCCGTTTCGTCAGGCACGGCGTGACGTTGACG